>ENA-OUPA01000145-OUPA01000145.1-human-gut-metagenome-genome-assembly--contig:-NODE-145-length-55002-cov-7.28074_pt1 | contig 55002 bp, 47 predicted proteins | sample MGYA00237939_ERZ548770 | MGnify/ENA primary metagenome ERZ548770 (study PRJEB26490, sample SAMN05356877) | human gut metagenome | biome: terrestrial biome; feature: human-associated habitat; material...
CGTCAGTGTCGGCTTTGGAGCGCTTGGGCCGGCACTCAAGGGCATGAATGAGGGATTGGGCGTAGGCGGGGTGCACGTCTTGGGCGACGGCAAGCTCGAGAAGCGGTTTGAGGATGTCGCCCGCAGCGATCACGCTCCGTACAATCTGCTCCTTTTCGGCCAGGGCGAGACTATACTCGATAGACCGGAGTGCCTGCTCGCGCTGTCCCAGCTTGAAATATATGCAGCCGAGAAGCGCCCGTGCGCTTAGACACCATATCGCAGCACTGTTGGCATCGAAGAGCACCAAGCTGCGCTCCAGCTGCCGCTTCGCCATGTTCATGATGTCTTGACGGTTTGCGTCTTCAAGGGCGAATGCCAGCAGTGTTCGTTGGGCTATTATGAAGCTCATAAAGCTTGTGGTTCCCTGGAACGGGGTTTCGACGATCGATCCTTGCGGGTAGAGAACCTTTGCAGCTTCCGAGTGGTCTCCCTGCTCCAGAAGCACCTTTGCTTTTACCCCCTGGATGTAGGCGCTCCAGTTGCGCTCCGGGCGAGGTGCGGCATATTGCTCGGCCTCGTTGAGAAGCATGAGCGACGTGTCGATGTCGCTGCGCGCCGCTGCAACTTCGGCCAAACCGATATAGGCGAATGGCAAGTACTTGCCCTTTTGCGCGTTCGGAGACGGATAGAGCGCGGTGTTGAAATGGACTTCCGCCTCGTTCAGGTGGTTTCGTTCAAAGGCTATGAATCCGAGAATTGCCCGGGCGAGTCGCCGCTCGGCGTCAAGGGCATTGCTTTGCAGCTCCAGAAGGGCCAGACTGCGCTCCTCTGCCTCGATGAGCGAGCCTTGCAGGAGTAGGACCTCGATGTGCTGGGTCTCTGCAATGGCGGCGTGGCGATTGTCGTGGGCCTTGACGAATTCCGACCGTGCCTCGGCGGCACATTGGGCGGAAGAGCCGGCATCCCCGTTAAGGTAAAACCCAAAACTCTGAGACAAGAGGGCCGATCCTCTGAACCAATTGAGGTCGGTCGGAAGATTGTCGAGAGCATGCTTGCCCTCGTCTATAGCCAGGTCGGCTGATCCGCGATAGCGATAGACCAAGCTTCGTATGGCATGGGCTCTGCCAAGGGCCGGTTTGTCATCGCGGGCGAGAAAGGCCTGCTCGGCAAGGCGCAGCGGACGCTCTATATGGTCGAGGTCCTTAGAATAATAGCTTGAGAATGCCGCCGAAAGGCAGAGATCCGGCTCCTGTGCCAAGACCGAATCCGGCCAACTGAGGAATTCTCGATACCAGGTGAGGCGAGTCTTTTGAGGGCTGATGGACGGAGCGCTCTCAAGAGCATGGGAGTGGTAGCGATCGAGCAGAAGCCATCCGGCCGTCGTGTCTCCCGAGGCCATATGGTACTCAGCTGCCAAGAGGAGTTCTCCGCGCTTTTGATACCACGCGGCCGCTTTTTGCCAAAGGTCCTTCTCGTGGGCGAGGTCGCTGGTGCGACTGAACTGATCTCTGAGGAAAGCACGCAGGAGTTTTGGGTAGGCGAAGGTTGTACCCTGGTCATCCACGGGGGAGATCAGCCCACGATCCTTAAGCCAAACGATGTATTCGCCAGAATCATCAGTAGAGCGTACGGTGTCGCACAGGGGGGCGGAAAATTCGTTCAGAATGCACGTATCGAGCATAAAGGTGCGAATGCGTGAGGGCAAGGTATCGTAGATGGCGTCATTGAGCCATTCTGTGATGCGGCGATCGCGGGCGCCGATGTTGGAGACGAAGTCGTCGCGATCTTCCGGATCGATGCGTTTTATTTGCAGAAGGGCCAGATGGAGCGCCGCTGGCCATCCGCCCGTGAGATCCATGAGGCGCTCCACGGATGTCTCTTTGAGGTCAATCAGATTCTCCCGGAGGAGGAGGCGCAAGTCTCCTCGCGTGAAAGCAAGGTCTAGGGCTGAAATCTCGAAAAGCTGGCTATGGGCTCGAAAAGAAGACAAGGGGAACGGAGGCGTAGATTCGCTCGAAATAATAAGGTGCAATGAAGGGGGAGCCCATCGAATGAGGGCAATAACAGCCTCATGCACCTCGGGATTGGATACGAGATGATAGTCGTTGAGTATGAGGACGTGGTCTCCAGTTATATGGGAGACCTGCTCAAGCGTCCAGGCCAGGTCAAGCGACGAAGCGCCTGGGGGAGGGTCTGATTGATAATCCTGCTTCGACAGCATAGCCAAAAGAGACGAGGCAAGCTTCTGGTAGAACATGGCCACTTCGTTGTCGGACTCGTCGACTTGGAGCCACGAGACGTGCTTGTCGGTATGGTTGGCCCAGCTTGTCAGCAGCGTTCCCTTTCCCCACCCCGACGATGCGACGCAGAGCGTGAGAGGGTATTTCGTTCCTTCGTTTAGCAGGCTTAGCAGTCTGTGACGCGGCACGATGCTTTTTGACTCAAGGGATGTTGGAGGACAACCTCCTATGTTGATAACACTCAAAGTGCTCTCCTCGCGCGACGGTGCAAGCCACCAGCTTGGTTAGTGATGATATCACGAGAACCTAGGGGAGTAGCGCAAATACCTCAAGCGATACCTCATTTGTGCGGTGACCCGACGATCGTCCATTCCTATGATCGAACAGCGAGTTGAATTCGCTCGGCAGCGCATCTGCCGAAGTATCGAGGGCTTTGATCGAAGGGGCGGATATGGCTAAGTCGGAGGAAATACCCGATTTTGGTCTCCTTCACGGTGTGAAGGTGCTTAGCACGGGCACGGTGGCGGCCGAGCCCTATGCCGCCACGCTGATGGCCGAGCACGGGGCCGATGTCGTCCAGGTTGAGAATGCGCGCAGCCCTGAGGGGATGCGGAAAAACGTCGCTTTGGAATGGGCGCAGGATGCACGGTGCAAGCGCACCATTGCTCTTGACATCCCATCGAAAGAGGGGCGGGGTGTCTTCCTTGATCTCATCCAATGGGCAGATATCTGGCTGGAGTCCTCCAAGGGGGGAACCTATAAGAAATGGGGATTCGACGACGAGTTTCTTTTGGAGCTCAACCCTGATCTCGTTATTGTGCATGTCTCGGGCTATGGGGAGATGGGAGAGCCCGACTACGTGCGTCGCCCGAGTTATGACCCGATAGCCCAGGCCTTCAGCGGGTTTATGTACATCAATAGTCCTAGAGGTACGAAGCCCATGGCGGTTTTCCCGGGCATCGGCGATTTCATTACGGCGCTTTTTGCACTCTGGTCATCGCTGGCGGCTCTCCTGCGCGCCCGCGAGACCGGTGAGGGGGATGTTATCGACTTGTCCCAGTACGAGGCGATCTTGCGCGTTTCGGCTCAGTATCCGGCCGAGTATTTCACCAAGGGCAATCAGCTGGTCAGAAATCCGGATATTGACGGAGATGTGGGCGGTCTCGGGGTCTATGAGTGTAGGGACGGCCGGTATGTGTACGTCGCCCTGAATCCCTCTGCCTTGAAAAGCGACGGGCTTGCGCTTTTGGGATTGACGGGAGATCCCGATTTTGATCGGCAGGACGCAATCGTTGCTGGGACGGCCCGGGATGAGAAGTCGAAAAGAGCGATCGAGGACTACTGTTTGTCCCATACGGCAAGCGAGGTCGATCGTGACTTCAACAAGGTCAATATCGGCTGCTGCAAGATCATGGACTACTCGGAACTGGGAGACAATCCGCACTGCCTGAAGCGGGAAAGCATCGTCGAATGGTTCGATGACGCTTCGGGACAGATGGTGCGGGGAGTGGGCATTGTGCCCCGAGTGGAGCGAAGGCCCGGCCACGTTTGGCGCGGCGCCCCCCGCTTGGGCCAGGACAACGAGGATATCTTGGAGGAGTTGGGCTACTCCTCTGCGGATATAGAAAAGCTATACGCCGAGGGCGTCATTGTGCGCGACTAGTTGGTTGTACGCGAGGCGCCCATTTCCATAATCGTCTCGCTGCAAAGCTAGTGCCCGTTTTCGGAAGGAGATGCTAAACGCGCAATTGTTCATAGATGTATTGAAAGGAGGAAGCATGATTGAGATTCCCGAAAGTGTGGAGACATGGGAAGAAACCGAGAAGACCATCGGGGAGACCCTGCCTGTGATTTACGGGGCAGACGCGGCGACCCTTGGATGGATTCGCCAATGGAATGAGGTGATCGAAGCTGATTGTCCTCTCTATTATGACGAAGAGTTGGCGCAGCGGCTGGGATACAAGACCATCCCGGCACCTGCCGGCATGGCCATGGCGGTGGGTACGGCCTCATGGTGGGAGCCCGGGGTGGAAGAGGGTCGCGTCGGGCCGCTGTATCCCCTCGCAATGCCCATGCTCGTTCCCACTCCTCGGCACTCGCTTGGCTTTGCGACAGACACCGAAGTAGAGTTTCTGCGTCCCCTCTATCCGGGGGACACTCTTCGCCAAGTCGGGCGGTTGGTGAGCGTGACCCGAAAGCGTCTTAAGGTTGGCGACGGCGCTTTCTTCACTGTGGAAATTGAGTTTATCAACCAGAACGATGAGACCGTGGCCGTTCAGCGCGTTACGACCTGGTCGGGCAACCCTGTTGAGGAGGGCGAGTAACTATGGCGAAGTGGGATGAGCAATTGACCTTTGAGGAGGTCAGCGAGGGAGACGAACTCCCCGAGCTGGTTCTTCCCCTCACGGTGCAGCGTCTTGTGATGGAGGCCGCAGCGAATCGCGACTTTGTGCCGTTGCATCATGATGATGCCGCGGCTCAGAGGACGGGAGCGCCGGCCATGTTCGCCAACACGTGGTACTACATGGCTCTCAGCGAGAGGCATTTGCGCGAGTGGGTTGGACTTGAAGGCGAGATTCTCAAGATCGGGCCGTTCCGCATGGGCAAATTCGCTTGTCCGGGCGTTGACTTGCATTGCGGTGCGCGCGTTGTGGAGAAAAGGGAGGAAAACGGAAAGAACGTCGTCGAGCTTGATATTTGGCAAGACGACGGCACCGATAAAAACATGTGGGGCAAAGCGTTGGTCGCCTTGCCTGCAAAGCAATCGTAATCAGGGGAAAGGTACGATTCAACTATGTCGAATACAGTAAAAGGGTGGCTTTGCGCCATAGCGGGCATGGTGACCATGGGCGTGTCCCATCTGTGTTACTCGATCATCATCATCTTGATGGCATCGATGGTTGCCGCCGTCGGGTGCTCTGCGGCAGAAGGTGCGCTCATCTTCAGCATTACGGCCATCGGCTCTCTGGTGGCATCGCTTTTCATTGGGCCTCTGCTCAAGGTGCTCAAGACGAAGTACGTCTATGTCATTGGCGGAATTCTCCAGGGCGCGCTGCTGGTGACCATGGGGTATTCCACCAATCTCATGCTCGTCTACGTCATGGCATTTTTGTTTGGCATCGGCAACAAGTTCTGCGGTGCGATGACTCATCAGATTAACGTTACCAACTGGTTTGCCTCTGGGCGCGGGACCATCTCCTCTATGGGAACTTTGGTATCGGGCCTGATTAACGCGATTATGGCCACGGTTACCGGCGTGCTTAGCTCGATGTTCGGGTACCAGACTTACTCGCTGATCGCCGGATTCGTTCTCGCAGGCATTATTGTGGTGCTGGGTCTGCTGTTCGTGTGCGATGCTCCCGAGAAATATGGCATGCAGCAAATTGTGCTGAAGGAGAAGGAGGGCAAAAAGACCCGGACGATTGGGGCGGATTCGAAGGTGTACGAGACGGCTATGCCCATCTCGAAGCTGCTGCGCCAGCCGCTTCTGTGGGCCGTGCTGGTGTGCCCCTTCCTCATGCAGTTCGCCTGCACCACCTATTACAGCAACCAGTCGCTCGTGCTGGGTTCTATGGGCCTGGACGTTGTGCAGATCTCCTATTGCGTGTCGATAGTGAGTATTTCTCAGATGATTCTGGTGCCGTTGTTCGGCGTGCTGTCCGATGTTATCAGCGCTCGCAAGACGCTCATTATCTATTGCGTTGTGGGCGCGGCCAACATGTTCCTCTTCAGTTTGACGTCGCAGATGGGTCTTATCGGCGGCATGATCATTGCCTTCTTCTATAACGCGGGCATGGTCAACCTGTACTTCGGCGCTGTTGTGGCTACGCCTCTGTTCGGCGTGAACAAGTCCGCCACCATCACCGGTTGGTGCAATGCCTCTGTGTCCGTGGCGGCCATGATCGCTCCGGTGTTTGCGGCGGGGCTGTACGGGGCAACGGGCTCTTTCGTTTTGCCGCTGGCCATTGCTGGCTGCTGCTTCACGGTGGTCGTCATTCTTGCCGCCATCGGTATGAGCAGCAAAGCGCGCAAGCATTTGGAGGCAGCCGATAAGCCCTACAAAGAGGCTGAGGCGATTGCAGAGGCGGTTGCTGCTTAGAAGCATTGGCCTATCCGTTCAATTAAAGGAGAGAAAATGGCAAAAGCAAATGATGTACCTCAGTTCGGCCTGCTCAATGGTCTCAAGGTTCTCAGCTGTGGGCAAGTGACCGCAGAGCCCCACGCGACGTCTCTGATGGCGGAGCACGGAGCGGATGTCATTCATGTCGAGAACTGCAAGTCACCCGAGATGACGCGTGGCTTTGCAATCTCATTCGCTCAGGAGAACCGCAATAAGCGAAATCTCGCTATGAACGTTCCCGAGTCAAAGGATGTGTTCGACAAATTGCTTCAGTGGGCTGACGTGTGGATCGAGTCCTCGAAGCCCGGCATGTATGACAAGTGGGGCTACACCGACGAACATGTGCTCGAGCTGAACCCGAAGTTGGTGGTTGTTCACGTTTCCGGTTACGGTCATTTCGGTGATCCGGATTACGTGCCGCGTCCCAGCATGGACGTGATCGGTCAGGCGTTTTCGGGTCTTATGGCGTTGAACGGCGAGAAAGAGCCGTCGGCTCCTCTGGTGAGCAAGCCCGGCATCTGCGACTATCTTACAGGTCTCTATGCGATGTGGGCGGCGCTCATGGGCGTCTACCATGCCCAGAAGACGGGCGAGGGCGATGTGATCGACGTCTCGCAATACGAGTCCTGCCTGAGAGTGCAGGGCTATGGGCCCCTTATGTACACAACGACGGGCGAGCAGTTGAAGCGCACGGGCAACAAAGAGGCCACCTACGCCGGCATCGATGTATTCGAGTGCAAGGACGGCAACTACTGCGTCGTTCAGGTGTCCGGTCGTCCGGCGGCAAAAGCCATTGCCGCGTTGCTCGGTCTTGACGACGAGGAGCACTTCATTGAGGGTCGTCCGACGTTGAATGGTACGCCGCAAGGAGATCGCCTCGATGGGGCTATCAAGGCGTTCTGCCTTGAGCGCACGCCTGATGAGGTTGAGACGCAGCTGAAGGCTATCGGCGTCGCATGCGCGCCCATCAACAACTACGAGATGCTCATGAGCAATCCCCATGTGATCGCGCGCAACGACTTTGTCGAGTGGTACGACGAGGCGAGCGAGCAGACACTGAAGGGCGTAGCCGTGCTGCCCCCCGTGAAGAACAATCCTGGCCAGATTTGGCGTGGCGCTCCGAAACTGGGTCAAGACAATGAGGACATTCTGGAAGAGCTCGGATACTCGAACGAAGAGATCGAGGCAATGTATGCCGAGGGAAAGATTGGAAAGGCGGAATAATTACATGGATTTTTCGTTCACTGAAGAGCAGGAGCTGTTGGCCGAGAACTTGGTGGAGTTCATGGATCGAGAGTATCCTGAAAGCCTTATTAAGGAATGCGATGAGCAGAAGATATTCCCTGTAGAGGCGAATAAGAAGTTCTATGAGGCGGGATTCGGAGCCATCGGCGTTCCGGAGGAGCTGGGCGGCGTTCCTGCAGATATGGTGACGATGTGTCTGGTCACTTCCATTGTGTATCGCTACTCCTGGGCCGGATGCACCTATAGCCCCCTGTCTATCATGAATGCCGCCGATAAGGCGAGTCCGGAAATTCGCACGGAGATGCTCGAGGGTCTTATGAGCGGCGAGAAGCGTCACTCTTTCGGCAATACAGAGCCGGGAGCCGGTTCGGATGCCGCCGGCATCAAGACGTCCTACAAGAAGGTCGACGGAGGTTATGTCATCAACGGGCATAAGATCTACAACACTTATGCCAGCTGTTCCGATTACAACATCATCACCGCAAAGGATCCCGAGATTGATGATCCTTACAAGGCGGTTACGCTGTTTGCGATTCCCAACCCGACGCCGGGCATGACTATTGTGGATTTGCCGACCATCGGGCAATGGCTTGAGCCTACTTGCGAGACGTTCCTGGAGGATTGCTTCATTCCCGATAAGTATCTGTATGGCAAGGAGCATGGCGGCTGGGTCCAGCTTATGAAGCACTTCGAGGCAGAGCGCCTTCTTTGCGCGGCCATGTACCTTGGTCAGGCCGAGACGGCGTTCGCCGATCTTTGCGCCTACGCCAATTCACGCATTCAGTTCGGTCAGCCTATTGGCAAGTTCCAGCTCATTCAGGAAAAGGTGTGCCGCGACAAGATCATTCTTGAGAGCATGCGCAATATGGTGTTCCGTACTGCTTGGGAGTACGACCAGGGCAAGTCTATCCGCATCGATGCGAATATTTGCAAGCTGCTCTGCACTGAAGGCAATTGGCAGATTTGCGACGATGGCATCCAGATCCTTGGCGGTCTGGGCTATTGCACCGACCATCGTATGCAGCGTTTGTGGCGCGATGCCCGTGTCGGCCGCATCGGTGCCGGTTCGAGCGAGATTCTCACGAAGACCATCGCCAAGGACGTGCTTCGCGAGGCTGGCCAATATGGCGGCGGCACGCGCGCGTTGGGTATCTAGGAGGGCACATGCGTATTGTAGTTGCAGTTAAGATTCTGCCGGATAGCAAAGATCTTCGTGCTGGCAATGACGGTGCTCTTGATTTCAGCCATGCTCGCAATGTCGTGTCTGAGTATGATCTGAATGCCATTGAGGCCGCGGCTCAGCTTGCTGCCTCCCAAGAAGGATCGACGGTAAAGGTTCTTTCGGTGGGCCCGGCGTCTATTGACGAGTCGAAGGTAAAGAAGAACATTCTATCTCGTGGCGTTGACGAGCTCTACTTTGCCACGAACGACGCTCTGGAGCATGCGGATGCGCGAGCGACTGCGCAGGCGCTTTCGCTGGCCCTGCAAGACGTTGGTGGCTGGGATGTTGTGATCTGCGGCGATGGATCCGATGATTTCTACGCAAAGCAGGTCGATGCGCAGCTTGCTGCGACCCTTAACGTCCCCTGCGTGAATGGCGCGACTCTTTTGCAGGCAGGAGACGGCTGTATCGTGGTCGAGCGCGTGCTCGAGGATGTGGTGGAGACGGTGGAGGTGCCTCTGCCCGCCGTCATCTCGGTGCAGCCATCGGTTGCCGTTCCTCGGACTCCGTCCATGAAGGACATTCTAGCAGCAGGAAAGAAGCCGATGCACGTAGCGCCGTTGGACGTGGCTTCCGAAGAGACGGTCGAGTGGGTTGAGTGCAAAGTGCCTGAGCCGACGCCGCGCAAGAAGCAGATCTGCCACGTCAGCGACGAGGGCGCCATTGCGAGTTTTGCTGCCAGCCTCAAAGCCGCGCTCTAGAAAGGGGAGAAACGTTGAAAGTGTTAGTTTTAGCTGAGCGTCCGGGTGCGGCAGAAGAGCTTTGCGCCGGTGCGAGGGCCATGGGTGCCGATGAGGTTGCCCTGGTGGCTTTCGGCGACATGGAGATGCCGCCCTCATGCGCTGATCTTATCTATCGCGTGACGGTTCCGGAGGGGCTTTCGCTCGATAACGCCACGGCGACGGTCAATGCGATCTTCGATCATGTACGGCCGGATGTGGTGCTGGTAGAGCCTACGCGTCATATGCGCATTCTTGCTGGCGCCCTTGCGTTCCACGGCGGCACCAGCGCTATTGCCGACGTGATGGAGCTTGACGGCGATGTGGCCTCCAGCATGTATTATGGAGGAGCCGCTATCCTAAAGCGAAAGCCCGGCAAGACCGCCATCTATCTGATGCAGCCAGGTGCTTTCGGCGATAGCGTTGCAGCATCGGGCGCCAATCAGGAAGAACCTTTTGCGTGGGTTGATCCGGGTGCCACAGTTAAGGTGCTATCGAGCGAGCCCATCGAGAAGAGCGGGGTCGACTTGCAGAAGGCCGATGTCGTCGTTGCCGCCGGAAGAGGTTTTGGACTCGAGTCCGATCTTGATATGGCCCGAGCGCTCTGTGACAAGCTGGAGGCTGGTTTGGGCTGCACGCGTCCTTTGGCCGAGGATATGAAGTGGCTGCCGCGGGAGACGTACATCGGTGTCTCTGGGCTCATGCTTGCTCCTAAGGTGTATGTTGCAGCAGGGCTTTCGGGCCAGATGCAGCATATGGTCGGTTGCGATCGAGCCGGAACCATCTTTGCTATAAACAAGGATGCCGATGCTGCCGTATTCGATCAGTGCGACTATGGCATTGTTGGTGACATTCAGACGGTTCTTCCTTTGCTGGTGAACGAGCTTTAGAAAGAACGGTAGACGTCGAAATGGGGAAGTGCCCCTGGTTTATGCCGGGGCACTTCTTCGGTTTTGGGCCGCTTTCTCTGGTATAGAGGTTCGCAATGTCGAGCAACCGGGTGTTCGCCTGTCAACGAAAAGGGGCAGCCTTGAGGCTGCCCCTGGAGTAAGGGAATCGTGGATCCCTGTCGTTGGCTGCTCAGGTGCGGGCGAGCGTGCCTCCGCTGTGGCTTAGCGCTGGCCGAACAGGTCGTCCAGATTCAGGCCGTTACCGTAGCCATCGCCGTAGCCGTACTCGTTGCCGCCGTCCTGGCCGTAGCCGTCGCCGTAGCCCCAGCCGTAACCGTAGTCGTTACCGTCGCCGTAGCCCCAGCCATAGTCCTGACCCTGCTCGGGCATCTGCTGCTCCTGCTGGGCCTTCTGCTCGGCAGCGGCCTTCTGGCTGGCGGCATCGTCGCCCAGGGTCACGGAAATCTCCTGCTCCTGGCCGTTGCGGTTCACGGTGAGCTTCACGGTGTCGCCAGGGTTCTTGCCGCGCACGGCCAGCATGAGGTCGGAAGCGCCTTCCACAGACTCGCCGTCCAGGGCCGTGATGATGTCGCCCTCCTGGAGGCCGGCCGCCTCGGCGCCGGAGCCCTGGGAGACGGCGGCCACGTAGGCGCCGGACTCGGCCGCGAGGCCGTAGCTGGCAGCCGCCTGGTCGTTCACCGTGGACAGGCTCACGCCGAGCTGGGCGTGGGTCGGGGTCTCGCCGGCGATGATCTGCTGGGCGAGGTTCACCGCGTAGTTCACCGGAATGGCGAACCCGACGCCGGAGTAGTTGCCCGAATACGAGGTGATCAGTGTGTTGATGCCGATGAGCTTGCCCTCGTCATCCACGAGCGCGCCGCCGGAGTTGCCCGGGTTGATGGCCGCGTCGGTCTGAATCATGTTCGGATAGATAGTGGTCTCGCCGCTGCCGCCGGACTGCATCGACTCGCTCGCGTCCATGATCTGCGAGCGGCTCGTGGCGGACACGATGCCCGTGGCCACCGACTGCTCGAGCCCGAAGGGAGCGCCCAGGGTCATGACCCACTCGCCGACGGTCAGGTTGTCCGAATCGCCGATCTCCATGGGGGTGAGCCCGCTGGCGTCCTTGGCCTTCAGCACGGCCACGTCGGAGGAGGGGTCGGTGCCCACCAGCTCGGCGTCGTAGGTGTTGCCGGCGATGGTCACCTTGTAGGCGCTGCCGCCGTCGACCACGTGGTTGTTGGTGATGAGGTAGCCATCCTCGGTCATCACGACGCCCGAGCCGGTACCCAAGCCCTGGAGCTGGCCGCCCGCATCGGCGTAGGTCTCCACGTATACCACGGACGGCAGGCACTTGGCGGCCACGGCCTCAGCCAGGGTCGCGTCATCGTTGGTGTTGATGACAGTCTGGGTAGCGGAAGGGGTGCCCGTGGCCTCGGCGGTGGCGGGGTCGATGATGGCGCCCTGCACGCCGAACGCGAGCATGCAGGCGAGCGCGGCGCCGGCGAATCCGGTGAGGAAGGAGCGGCGGCCGAACTTCGGCTTGGCGGCGGCGGTGTTCTCGACGCTGGCGGCCACGGAGCCGTCGATGTCGAACTCGTAGGTCTGGTTCGCGGCGGAGTCGACGGCGTTGTCACGGAAGGAATGCTTGCCGAAGGGGTTCGGGGTGGTGTTCAAGTTGGTCATTGGTGATCTCCTTCTGAAAGGGGGTCGGTCATGTGCTGGAGTGCACACTATCACGCCCCAGCACGTTCCCGAGACCTCGGCAACCCCTAATCACGACCGGCTCACGCAGATACACCAACGGGAGTAGTCCCCGCGGATTATGGGGAAGCCTCGAATGCACAAAACAAGGGTACTTCTCGTAGGATTTTGTGCCGGGAGGGCTTGAACCGTTTGGCGTGAACAGGGAAAACTTTTCGCATTTGTCGCCATAGCTACGAGAAATGGCTCATTTTGCACATTTCGGATCGATGGTGCTTTTAGACGCTCTTCTTCCAGTGTGATGAGCCCGATGCGGGCGGCCGGGTCATGACCGCGCTCGTAGAGCCGCAGGTTCTGGTTGCGCGTGGTGTCGCGCCAAGGCTTTAGACGGCTTGGTGGTGCGCGTCGGCTGGTGCACCAAGCGGCGCGCCCCTCCGCCGGCTTCTAATACTTCTCAACGAGATCGATGAGTTCCTGCTTGGAATGCAGGCAGGTCTTCTCCAAAATGCGGCGGGTATGGGTGCGGATGGTGGATTCCGAGACAAAGAGCGCTTCGGCGATGACCTTTGCGGAGCGGCCGCGGGCGAGGTAGGGGAGCACCTCGGCCTCGCGACGGGTGAGGCCGTAGTCGTCGGCGAGGAGCGCGAAGACGACCTCTTCGCTGTTAATAGCTTCGGCCCCATCGATCTCGCCGGTCGCAGAAGTGCTGATGGACTCCGCAACGGGAGAGGTGCTGGCAGGGTCGGCAGCTGCTTTGTCGGTTGCCTTGACGGCTGTTGGGGCAGCTAAGACCGACGATGGATCTGAGACGCTCGAATGCGGATTCGCGTTGCCGTCGCCGGTCGCCTCGCCAATCGCCATCCTCCCTTCTGCCTCCTCGCCCGGAACCGAGCGTTTGGCGTTGTGCCAGAGAAACCATAGCAGGATGACGAGCAGATACACCGCTCCGATGCACACGCCCACTACAGCGTAGCCAGCCACTTCGGGGAGGAGCATGATCAGATACCCGATGCCGATGCCCACGAGCCGTGCGAGAATGGACAGCGCCCTCACCAGGCCCCCTATAACGAAGCCCGATACGGCGTAATCGTAGGCAGCTGTGGCTACCAGGTACCAGATGACCACGTCGAAGACCCCATGTACGGCGCTCATGATTGCGTTCAGCACCACGGGGTGAACATTCCAGAAAAACGGCAGCGCCGCGAACAGCACGATGGCGATGGGGATAAGCAGTTGGTAGACAAGCGACAGGTTTACTCGCCGCTGCAAGGCAACCGTGAAGGCCAAAAGAAGCACTGCAACGACGAAATTCAGCACGAGGGGCAGTTCATGGGCCGTGCTCGCGGAGTTCACGCTGAGCACGGCGGTCTCCCACATAAAGCCGAACAGGCAGGAGAAAACGAGGGCGGCGATGATGAGTGGCACGAGGGTGGTGAGAGCCGCCAGGTAGCGCTGAGACTCGGTTCGGTGGGGCGCGAGGAGGACCGACGGCTGGCTGCTCTCGGTACGGCAGCGCTTCAGGCAGAGAACCGAGGCTATTGGCAGAGGAGCCATGAGCGCAAGGGGCGGAAAGGGAGTGAGGGCCACGAGGGAGTCGACGGCGAGAAAGATGATGGTGGTGAGCAAGAACGACGCCGGGGCATACAGGGCCGTGCGCGAGGGATGCACGCGTCCGAGCACGTCCGCCCAGCTCCCCCATAGGTAGCCGAAGCCGACGCCGCATAGCGTCGAGCCGATCACGAGCGATGCGGAAAGCGCTGGGCCGGCAAACCATATGCCGGCGCCGCCGATAGCCGCGATGCCGACAAGGATGCATCCGCAGAAGGGCCACGGCGAGAGTTTCGCCAGATTTTCCGGCGCCCGCTCTACAAGGGCCGACACGCCTAAGAGCACGGTCATGTTTGCCAAAAACGATACGACGACGATCAACGTATTGTACTGGGGCGTGTCCGCCGCGCCGGTGAGCAGGATGGAGCTGCGGAAGGTGAGCATGCTGCAGGCCCAGAAAAACGCGAGGCCGAGATAGCACAGGTGCAGAAAGCGGGGAAGCGGCTCGATAGCGGCCGATGGTGCATCGCGGACTGCTGTCACGGCCCTGCTCCTCCTTCTCCATTGCCAGTGTGAACTGGGCGTTTCCCTGTCGCGTCCTCTATTATGACTGACTTGCGTCTCGATAAATCATCAGAAACTGATGATATGGCGCATAGCCGACGATTCTAGCATGGAGCGCCAACGGAAGGAGGTGCGAAATGCAAGAGACAAGAGGCGGGGCTGCGCGTGCGACCACGCAAACATCGGAGAGAGAGGTCGTGCGCGATGCCGCACGGGCGAACGTCTGCGCCAAGGCAGCCTACCTGAGCACCATTGGAGCTCTGTTCTCGCGATGGGGCGATGACTATGAAGCGGCGTACGAGGCGGCCCGTGCGACAGCGGCCGATTTAGCGATAGCGCCCGCGACGCCGGTGGGCGCCGTGCGCTGCCGACTCGAGAACGAGGTGCTCACCTTGGGCGCTCCCGCGGCGGCGGTGCCCGTCGAATCGCTTTATAAGCCTTGGGCCGATGGACGGGAGCGCCGCAGAGGGGTCTCGGCTGAGTTTGGTGCGGCCCGGCATCTGCTCCTCGGTGACAGCGCCCAGCACATGCGGGCCCTTTATCGCGCTCTCGAACTTGAGGTGCCGATGGAGTTTTGCGCCATGCCCGACCATGTGACGCTCATGACCGAGGTGGTGGCCCTGTGCGTCGATGCGGGAAACCATGAGGCTGCTCTTGCGCTGTTGTCCGAGCATTTCGACTGGCTGGACGCTTACGAGCAAACCTTGCTCACCCATGCGGCCGCGCTCTCGTCGGCGCCCCCCTCGGCTCGTACCGACGAGCTGGCTCGCGCTCTGGCCCATGGGCGCGAGCTGGCGGTAGCTCTCGCGGCGGCCGTCCGAGACCTATCCGTGTCCCTTCGGTAAAAACCGAGGACTTCCCCAGACAAGGAGAAAGCAGATATGCAAGAGAAGGAGGCTTTAATGCACTGCAATCCCACCAGGCGAACCTTCCTGAAGGGTACCGCCGCCACCGCTGCGCTGGCTGCTGTGGGCACTTGCTCGGTGGCCGCGTGGCGGGCCGAGCAGGCCGAGGCCGCCGCCACGGGCGCGGCCAAGATTCAGGGCGCATCGCTGTGCAACGGCTGCTCCAGCAAGTGCGGCCTGATCGCCACCGCTCTCGACGGGCGGTTGTGGACCGTCGAGGGCATGAAGGAGCACCCCTATTCCAAGGGAACGCTCTGCGGTCGCGGTCACGGCGCGGCTCAGTGGGCCTATTCCGACGGCCGGCTGACTCAGCCTATGAAGCGCGCCGCCGACGGCAGCTTCGCCCCTATCAGCTGGGATGACGCTCTGTCCGAAATTGGCGCGAAGGTGCAGGAGATCATCGCCGAGGCCGGCCCCGAGGCGCTGGCCATCATCCAAGATCCGCGCCCCTCGGGCAAGTACTACAGCAAGCGCTTCATGAACGCGCTCGGCTCACCCAACGTGTATACCCATGCCGCTGCCTGCAATCTGTCGAAAGAGAGCGGTATTCAGGAAGCCACGGGAGCCCAGAACTTCTCGGTGGACTTCCCCAACACCAAAATGGTGGTGTTCATCGGTCGCAGCTATGGCGATGGTATCCGTCCCTCCTCGGTGAAGAGCTTGGCCGGAGCGGCCGAGGGCGGGGCGCGGGTGGTCATCGTGGATCCGCGCCTGAACAACACCGGCGTCTTTGCTACTGACTGGGTGCCTATCAGGCCCGGCGCTGATATCGCGTTCCTGCTCGGCATCGCGAACGTGCTGGTGACGCGCGACCTGTACGATCACGCGTTCGTTGAGCAGTCTGCCGTGGGCTTCCCGGAGTTCGCTGCTCAAGTGACCGAGTACACGCCGGAATGGGCCGAGGGCATCTGCGATGTGCCGGCCGATACCATCGTAGAAATCGCCGAGTCGCTAGCCGCCGCCGCACCGGCCTGCGCTATCGAGCCTTCCTGGCGGGCAGCGTTCGGCTGCGCCTATCAAAACTCCTTCGAGACGGCTCGCGCGGTGTGCGCCGTGAATGCGCTTCTTGGCTGCTGGGGGCAGAAGGGCGGAGCGCTCATCACCTCTTCGCCCAAGGCGGGCGACGTGGATCCGGTGAAGTTCCCCGAGGTGCCCAAGCCGGCCGCCAAGCGTTTGGGCGACGCCGAGTACCCGCTGGCGCTCTCGGGCACCGGCACCAACCTGGCCGTGCTGAACGGCTGCGCCGATGGCACCATCCAGGGCGTGTTCTTCTACAACTCCAACGCTGTGCAGGGGTACGCCCAGCCGGCGAAGTGGCGCGAGGCGCTTTCCCAGGCGAAGCTCGTGGTGACTATCGACGTGCAAATGAGCGAGACCGCTTTGGCATCGGACTACGTGCTGCCCGAGTGCACGGTGCTGGAGCGCCTGGAGCTGCCCGAGTTCATCGGCGGCAAGAAGCACTATGTGGCACTGCGCACCCCCGTCATCGAGCGCATCCATCCCGAGACGCGCCCCTGCGACGAGATCTTCACCGGGCTGGCCGAGGCGTGCGGCGTGGGCGAGTACTTCGACTTCACCGTGGAGGAGCTGGCCGACGCGCAGCTGGCCAGCGTGGGCACCTCGCTCGATGCGGTGCGTGAGGCGGGTATCGTGGAATTGGCTGACCCCGGCTTCGCATTCGGCACGCCGACGTTCAAGACTCCGACGGAGAAGTTCCAGTTCGCCTCGGCGAAGGTGGCGGAAGCGGGCTTGAACCCGGTTATCGGCTACGTGCCGCGTCTGGTGGAGCCAGCCGAGGGCGAGTTCTTCCTCATCGGCGGCAAGCAGGGTATCCACTCCCACTCCATGACGCTGAATCTGGAGGCGCTGAACGCCATCTCCCGGGAATATCAGCTTGAGCGACTCTGGATGGCTGCCTCCGATGCCGCTGATCTGGGCATTGCCGACGGCGATACGGTGGAGCTTTCCTCCAGCGAGTGCTCAGGCCAGGTAGCTGTGAAGGTGACCGAGCGCTTGAAGCCCGGTGTGCTGTTTCTGCCCACCCATTACGGCGGCACATCGCCCTATCTCACTCGGGCCCAGGGCTTTGGCCTCAACATGATGGATTTCGTTCCGCTGCATTTGGAACCCGGCGTAGGCTCCACCATGAGCCAGGAGGTAGCGGTGAAGGTTAGGAAGGTGAAAGGCTGATGGCCCGTTACGGAATGCTCATCAACACGAAGAAGTGCGTTGGCTGCTACGCCTGCCGCGTGGCCTGTCAGATGGTGAACGGGCTCGAGTCCGATGAGGCGTTCATCAAATTCGACGAGCTGGAGCAGGGGGTCTACCCCAACGTGTATGCGGAAGTGGTGCCGGTGCAGTGCATGCACTGCGAGGACGCTCCCTGCGAGGCGGTATGTCCCACCCATGCCACCTATACGACCGACTCGGGCGTGGTGCTGGTAGGCGAGGAACGGTGCATCGGCTGCAAGTACTGCATGGCCGCCTGCCCCTACGGCGCCCGCATCCAGATTAAGAAGACCGGCGTTATCGAGAAATGCCGCTTCTGCTGGTACGAGGGCGAGCCGGGCAACCCGCCGCGTTGCGTGGGCACCTGCATCTCCGGCGCTCGCCTGTTTGGCGACCTGGACGATCCGCAGAGCGAGATCTGTCAGGAAATCGCTCGCACCAATGCCCAGCCGCTGGCGGGCGACCTGACCACCGCGAAAATCTACTACGTGAGGTGATGATCAATGGTTTGGGGATCTATGATCGCTTGGTACCTGTTTTTGGCGGGCGCATCGGCCGGCGCCTTCCTCACTTCAGCCTTTGTGGGGGCGAAGTATCCCGACAGCGTGAAGATGCGCGTCGCGGGTCGCATTATCTCGCCCATCTTTCTGGGCATCGGTCTGCTCATGCTCATGTTGGACGCCGAGGCCGGGCTGCACAACCCGCTGCGGTTCTTCTATCTTATTATGAACCCGGGCTCGGTGATGACGCTGGGCGTGTACTTCATCTGCGTGTTCATGCCGGTGTCCATTGCCGCGGCGCTGCTTGAGGTGCTGCGTCGCCCGGTGCCGAAGTGGCTCACCTGGACAGGTATCGTATCCGCGTTCTGCGTGGCGGCCTACACCGGCTTTCTGCTGGGGGTCGTGAGCGCCTATCCGCTGTGGAACAACGCCATTTTGCCGGTGCTGTTCGTGGTGTCGGCTCTGTCGGCGGGTCTGGCGGCGACGAGCTTGGTGGGCCTTATCACCGATCGTGAGCGCTTCGAGCAGATGTGGCTCATCAAGAAGAGCCACGTGATTCTGTCGGCTATCGAGATGGTGGTGCTTGCAACCATGCTCATCATCGTGAGCTCGGGCAGTCCCGAGGGCGCCGCATCGGTTGCCTCGCTCGTGTCGGGCCAGTACGCGCCAATGTTCTGGGGCGGTCTGGTGCTGCTTGGCCTGGTGGCGCCGTTTGCCATCGAGGGCTACCCGGTGTTTGTCACGCGAAAGGTGGAGACCTCCACCACCTCTATGGTGGTGAGCGTCATCGGCGAGGGCGGTGTCCTTGTGGGTGGTTTCATGCTGCGTCTGCTGGTCATTCTGGCGGCTCTACCGGTGCTGTACCTGTAGCGAGATGGCGGCGCTGCCGGTGCTGTGCTCGTAGCGCGATGGCAGCGCTCGCCGGGTGATTGGGCGCCCCGGGGCTTTCTCCCATAGGCGACGCGTCGCCTGCGGCAAGGCCGTGGTCCTTCCGGGATCGCGGCCTTGCTCTTGCTGTGGCTTGGATCCTTTGCCGGGGCAAGGCGCTGTGGTCGCGCTGGGGGCTACTCCTCTTCCAGTGTGATGCGGTCGATGCGGGCGGCCAGGTCGTGACCGCGCTCGTAGAACTGGAGGCTCTGGTTGTGGGCGAAGTAGCGGTCGCAGCCGTGGTCGTTGATGAAGGCCATGCCGGCGCGGCTCACGGACAAGTCGGTCACCAGCATGAGCATCTCCTGCCCCTCGCCGAAGGCCTCTTCCACGAACTTGAACACGTTGTCCAGAGCGTCTGCCGCCGTATCGATGGCCGCATCCAGCTCATCGAGCCGCTCGTTGAAACGCTCGCGCAGCAGGTTGAATGTGGCGCCCTCGGGTGTATCGGCCCCCGTGCGCAGCACCTCGTCCAGAAGGCCGATGGTTCGCTCGAAGGAGCGGTAGCGCTCGTCGGAAAGCAGGCTCGTGGCCCGTTCCGTGTCGCGGGTGCGTGCCAGTTCGGTGGCCGTGGCGCGAATGAGCGCGCTCGCATCGGCGTCTTCGGCCACGCCTTCGGCGGCCAAGCGTTCCTTCAAATCGGCCAACACGCTATGAGCGAACGCCGCTGCTTTCTCTTCCATAACGGCCTCGCGCAAGCAGCTCACCGTGGCGTCCACGATAAGCCCCATGACGGCCACGCGCTCGTCGAAGGGCGCCGCCGCGGCCCGCTCGGCCAGGCCGGCATCGGCGCTGCCGTCCAAGATACGATCGATTTGGTAGTCGCTGCGATACTTCGTGAACAGGTCGTAATACATGGCGAACCGCTTTGCGATCTCGCCGTTCTGCACGTACTGCTCCACGAGCAGCTCATCAACGGTGAGCCCCTGGGCCTCGTAGAGCTTGATCATCGCCGACAGGTCATCCCAGCCGCGGGCCGTGACGAACGACGCGCCGTCGGGCGTGGCCTCCACGGCGTAGAAGTGGGAGCGCTCGATGTCCAGGTAGGTGATGACCGCCGGATGCACTTCAGTGGACACGGCGAACTCGCGCCAGACGTCGAAGTCGGGTTCCACCTCGATGCGCTTGAGGCGGTCCCAGGTGGCGATGTCGAAGTCATGGGCCGTGCGGTTGTACTCGGGCGGGTTGCCGGCCGTCACGACGATCCAGCCGTCGGGCACGGCATGGCGGCCGAAGATCTTGTATTGCAGAAACTGCAGCATGGCCGGCGTGAGCGTCTCCGATACGCAGTTGATCTCGTCGAGGAACAAAATGCCCTCGCGGCGCCCCGTGGCCTCCATCGCCTCATAGACCGAGGCGATGATCTCGCTCATGGTGTACTCGGACACCTGGTATTCCACACCGTCATAGGTTTTCGTCGCGATGAACGGCAGACCCAGCGCGCTTTGGCGGGTATGGTGGGTCATGGAATACGACACGAATCCCACTTCCAGTTCTTGTGCGATCTGCTCCATGATGGCCGTCTTGCCGATGCCCGGCGCGCCCAGCAGGAACACCGGACGCTGCCGGGCGGGCGGCAGAAGATAGTTGCCGAACTCGTCTTTAGTGAAATAGGCGACCATGGCGTTTTTGATCTGCTGTTTTGCTTCGCGGATATTCATAGCGGCTCCTCTTCTAACACGAAGGTTTCATCCAGGATTACTTTCATGGCCCAGGGCGGCACGGGGGCCGAGGCGGCGGCATCGTCGGAATCGAGGAACACGAAGGCGGTCTCGTAGGCAGGGCGTCGCGCAGGGTAGGTGCCCTGGCCGTCGGTGAAATAAATGAGGCCGCCCAAATCGTTCAGCGTGCCGGTGGCGAGCGCTTCGTCCACGTAGGTGAACACGGGGCGGAAGTCGGTGCCGCCGAGTCCCTTGATGGTGGGGTTTTCCAGATAGTCTTCCAAATCGCTCAGGCAGGTGATGCGTGCGACGTCGGTAATGGCGGCGTCGCACTGCACAATGAGGACGTTCATGTGCGAGAAGAAGCTCGTCTCGTCAGCCAGGATGGAATAGGTGCGCTCGATGAACTTGCGCACCAGGCCGTCTTTGGTGGAGGCCGAGGTGTCGATGGCGATGACGAAGTCGCGGATGCGTTTCTCCTCGGCGAACTCCACTGGTTCCACGAGTGGCAGGTTGCCGTACAGCTCGAGCCCGTAGGTGTAGAACACGTAGTCGAACTCGTCGTCGTTCACGCGGATCTGCTCGCCCATGCGGGCGAACTTGCGCAGGAAGGCCCGGTAATCGTGCTTCTCGCGGGTCACTTTGCGCAGGTTCATGGCGAGGTTCGACCCTTCGATGCCCCAAAGCTTTGCGTAGGCGTCCAGCTGAATGCCCATCTCCAGCGCCGCGTTCTCCCATTGCTCGCGGGAGCGGTCGAGCTGCACGGTGTCGGCGAAGCGCTCGCCGATGGCGCGGGCGGCGTTTTCGGGGGCTTCCTTCTGGGTGATGTCGGCGGCGTCCATGGCGCGGTGGGCCTTGTGGGAATAGGGAACGTCGGCGGCCTCGTCGGGAATGTCCATGTCGGTGCCGGAAGTGTCGGCCTTGGCGGCGGGGGCGCTTGTTCGGCCCTCGCCTTCGGATGCTTCGCCCGTCTTGCCCGACGCTTCTTCTCCTTCGGCAATGACGACGGCATGCCAGGGGCGATGGTCGTCCACGTGGAACCGAGCGCCGAGGCGGGCGAGCTCATCGTCGGTTGCGCCGGCGGCGCGTCGATCGCGCAGGGCGGTGTAGATGCGTTCGGCAGTCATGAGGCCGGCCTCTTCGGCCATGCGCTCCAGCTCGGGACGCGAGGCTGCCGCTTGTGGCGTGCGCGTGGCGGGAAGATCGAGCTGATCGATCACCGATTCCACCACCATGTCGCAGGCGATGTCCCACAGATCGGGATCGATGCCCTCGCCAGGGTAGAGGTGCAGAAACACACAGTGGAGCACCGTGTGCAGGTAGGCGCGAGAAGCTTCGGCCGGATCGGCGGCGTAGGTGCGCGCCCAGGTGACGGGGTCGAACCGCAAATGCGCGCCATCGGTGGCGAGCGTAGCGCCGGGGATGGACAGGGGCGCGAGTCGGGCGAACGCCGCGCTCATGAAGCGCAGGCTCACGAGGAGCTCGTTGCGCACCAGGCCGAGCGCGTCGAGGGCCAGCGCCTCTATCTCGCTTTCGTGCACGGCCCCTCCTTTCGCGACTCGAGCTACAAACATTTCGACATTTTTGGTCACAAAGTCGAGTTCTGGGTTTTTCTCCTGCTGGAAAGACTCACTCACTTATTGATATTCGATATATTTGGATAAGATCCAATACTGTTGTGGGGTTCGCTGTCCGTAATTCCCCCTCAAGGAAACCCAGAAGTCGATTTTGTGACCAAAAATGGCGATTCTTTTGTCATTGTGCCTCTTTGCGCTGTAGTGTAGCATGGGGATTACGCGGGGTAAACAGCCCTTGGGCATCGAAATTGGGAAGGTGCACAAAACTATGGACGCCACTGCTCTGGTCTTTCGCGACGCAACTTCTTCTCTTGACGATCTCATTGCGCGGGTGCAAGAAAATCCGGTGCATTTGATGCTGGCCGACGTGACGATTGAGGAGCCGGGGCATCCCATCGAGGGGGAGAACTGGCGGCCCCAGCTGGCTCCCTACAAGCCCTGGGTGCACGATGCGGCCCTCGATGAAACCGAGGAGCTTGATGGCACCGATGGCGACCTGCTCATCGTAGGTGCGCTCGGCATGGGTATAACTGATGAGGAGCGCATGGGCATTATCGGCAGTGCTGTGCGCGGGGAAGAGGGGGAGGGGCCAACAGCAAGCGCAGTCGGACAGGCCATCGGAGAGGCGGCTGCTGGCACTGGCGCAGCAGCGGCGGCAGCGCCAGCGCACAAGCTGTCGCCCCACGAGCTGTGGACCTTGGGGCAAACGCCGCGCTGGCAGCCGAAAGAGGAAGCGAAGGATCCGTCTTGCGAAAATGCGCGCGAAACCCAAGAGCGTGAAACATCGCAAAACCGTGAAACGCTTCTAACAGCTCGTGAAACATCGCTATCCGACCGTGAAACATCGCAAAGTGAAGAGACGTACTTTGCCACCAACGTTCCCATAACGGTGCGACGCGATGGCGAGGGCTACGCGGTTTCCGCCGTGCACCTGGGAAAGCTTGCCGAGCACGGTCTTCGGGCCGACGGCTTGATCGTTGTGGTGCCGTCGTTTATCGACGATGTGCCCGTGGTGCGCATCGCTTCAGAGGCTTTTTCCCGACGCTTTACGAGTGGCGCCCAGGTTCGCTTGCTAGTGGTGCCTGACACCGTGGAAGTGGTGGGCTCCCAGGCGTTCAATGCCGTAAGTGCCGAAGTGGTGTACCTGGGCGCGGGCGTGCGCACGTACGACCCGTCCCCGCTGGACATGGCTCTGCCCAACCCTCGGCTCGAGGCGCGTCGCTACCTGGTGAGCCCTGTCAACAAATGCTATGCGATAAAGGAGGATTGTCTGCTCGAGCGTCTGGGCGGTGGGCACAGCGAGAGGTTGGGCGCTGGCGATGCGCGCCTTTTCTCGAGCGAGACGACGGCCTCCTTCCGCCTCATCTTCGCCTCGGCACCGTATGCCGAGCATTTTGTGGTCCCTGATGGCGTGCGCGTCATGAGCGCCGCCGCCTTCGCGAAAGGATGCCCGCCGCCGCGCGTCATCGATGTGCCCGACTCGCTGGAGCGCGTGGACGGCTCGATGAACCCCGAGACGCTTTGGCGGGCCAGCGATCCGGCGGCGCTTGCGCGCATTGTCGCGCGCTGCGGAGGTCGTGTCACTGATTTTCAAGCTGTGGAAAAGAACCAGTGCTGGTACGGGTTTGCAGAAGGAAACGACGCCGCAGAAAAGAAGGGCTTCGCGCGGGAGGATGCTGTTGCGAAGGGTCCCAGCGTCGCTGCGGAAGGCGGTTCGCGCGAGGCTCGTCTGGTGGCGGGTCCTCCGGCCCCCGATTCCCCCTCGCGCCAGTTCTCGTCGGCGGCCCATGCCCGCATGAGAGGCGCGACGGCGGTGTCGGCTCGCGAGGCCGCGGCGAACGCAGCGAGCGCCATGGTGGCGCCGGTTTCTGCCACCGATCGCCTGGCTTTGCCGCGCGAGGTGGAAGGCGCACCGCTGGCGCTCATCGCCGAGCGCGCGCTCATCACGGCGCCAGCGACGTTGGTCATCCCCGATACGGTGCGTGAAGTGCGCGATGACAACGCCTGCAAGGGCACGCGTAAGCTCATGCTTCCCGAAGGCTTACGCACCATCGGTGCCCACTGCTTCTGCTCGCGCACGCTGGTCGGCCCCGTGCTCATCCCCGCGAGCGTCACCAGCATCGGCGAGGGCAGCTTCGAATACGCCATCGTGCGCCTGGCTGCGGCCGATGCGGTGGTGCATATCACGTCCGACCAGCTCATAAGTTGTTTTTTGGAAGACGTCGAGGATGGCATCCCCTTCGACTTCGCCCGCTACGATGACCAATTGCTGGTGGGGCGCGGCTTGCCTGATCATCTGGGAGCCCTGCTCCACCGCGTGGCGGCGCCTTTCCGCTTGGCGCCCGAGATGCGCGATCGCATTGTGGAAGCGCTGCGTGAGCGTGCGGTGGAGGCCGTGCAGTATGTGGCGCATGAGGGGGACATCGCCATGGTGCGCGCTCTGGCCGATGCCGGGTTCTTGAACGATGTCGAGCTGTTCGATCGCCAGATCGAGCGCCTGCGCGCCAGCAACCGCACCGACTGTGTGCTGTTCCTCATGAACTGGCAGCACGACCGCGCCGAGGCCACGCGTGCCACCGCCCCCAAGCGCGCCCGCGACCGCTTCGCGCTATAGGTGCTGTGAGGGAGGCGAATCTATGGATCGCAAACTGTTGCAATATTTGGTGGAATACCTCGTCGAAGAGGGCAAGGCGCATGGGTGCGCTCTGCCGCCCGCGGCGGCCGATGCGGCTCAGGGCGGCCTGGCAAGCGCTTCGGCCGAGGCGCTGTGGCTTGCGTTCCGATCGCTTGTAAACGTGCGGCCTCCGTGGCCCGCGCCCGGCGAGTTCCTCGCGGCCCAGGACGAACTGCTGCAGGGGCTCATCGCCGAGGCGGGTGTGGCGACCTTGGCCGACGCGACCCCGTCGCCGACCGACCCGCGCCTGCGCTTGTGGCGCGGCGACATCACCACCTTGGCCGCAGACGCCATCGTGAACGCCGCCAACTCCGGCATGACCGGCTGCTGGGCGCCGCTGCACTACTGCATCGACAACGCCATCCACACTTTCGCCGGTGTGCAATTGCGTGCGGCTTGTGCGAACCTCATGGCAGCGCAGGGGCACCCGGAGCCAACGGCCCAGGCCAAGGTGACCGACGGCTACAACCTGCCCGCGCGCTACGTTATCCACACGGTGGGGCCCATCGCCAACGGACGCCCCACCGATACGCACCGCCGTCAGCTGGCCGAGTGCTATCGCGCGTGCCTGGACGCGGCGGCCGAGGCGGGGCTTTCCAGCATCGCTTTCTGCTGCATTTCCACGGGCGTGTTCGGGTTCCCGCAGGAAGAGGCGGCCTCCATCGCCGTCGCTACGGTGTGCCGCTGGCTTAACGAGCATCCCGATGTGTCCATGACCGTGGTGTTCAACGTCTTCTCCGAAACCGACGAGTCGCTGTACCGCCCATTGCTCGGACTGTAGGTGGCATCGTAACGCTATACTGTCTTCACTCGAATCCGATGAAGAAGGGAGCGACGATGTTGGAAGTGCGCGTGGCGCGGCCCGATGAGTTCGATGCGGTGCTTGCGTTCTACACGACGATGATCGACGAGATGCAGGGCACCGATTTCGACGTGCAGTGGCAGCATGGCGTGCATCCCTCGCCGGCGTTCTTGCGTGAGTCGTTGGAGGCGGCCCAGCTGATCGTGGGGCTGCTGCCCGCAGAAGAGGTTGAAGTGGTCTCCGAAGGCGGTGAGTCCGAGCCCATCATTGCCTCGGCCATGGTGGTGAATCATGAAGGCGCCCCCGGTTACAACGCCGTTCCCTGGGCCGTGGATGCTGCGCCCGAACAGGTAGGCGTCCTGCATGTGGTGGCCACGTTGCCGGCCTTCCACGGCCGGGGCTTCGGTCGCCAGCTCGTGAATGGTGCCGCTGACATCGCCCGAGCCCGGGGCCTGGTGGCTCTACGCCTCGACACCTTCCCCCACAACGTACGCGGCCGCGGCCTCTACGAGTCGTGCGGTTTCGAGGACAAGGGCGAGTGGACCGTGCACTACCCGGCCCTCGGCGACATCCAGGTGGCCATGTACGAGCTGGCTCTGTAGCGTTCGCAAACGCATTCTCGCGCAAGTCTTCAACGGCGCCGTGACAGTTCGGCGCAGGCGGGGTTGTTGCGCGGCGCTTGCGGCGGCCGTCTTTCTAAAATAGGGAGAATCCCCTGATTGGAAAGAGGCGACCTATGGCGGCGAGCGCAGCAGATACGACTTCGAAGACGGAGGCGGCTTCGGCCGTTGCAGCTGCGTCGCCCGCAATAGCTCCTACCTCATCGGCGCCCGCAAAACCCGCAGGCGCTTCCACGCCCCATACCGATCACGCCCTGCACGGCCGGGCGCTGGCGCTCGTGTTCTTCGGGCTTCTGCTCGCCATGTTCATCAGCTCGCTTTCCGAGACCATCGCCTCCACGGCGCTGCCCACCATCGTGGGCGACTTGAACGGCGTGGAGATCATGCAGTGGGTTTCCACTGCCTACATCCTGTCGTCGACGTTGGTCATGCCCATCTACGGCAAGCTGGGCGACCTTATCGGCCGCAAGCGGCTGCTCATGGCGGCGCTCACGCTGTACGCCGCGGGCAAGGTGGTGTGCGGCCTGGCCATGAACATGGAGATGCTCATCAGCGGCCGCCTCGTCTCCGGCCTCGGGGGCGGCGGCCTCATCATCTTGTCCCAGGCGACGCTCTCCGACGTGGTGCCGCCGCGCAAGCTCGGCACCTACATGGGCGTCATCGGCGCCGTGTTCGCCGTGTCGAATGTGCTGGGCCCGCTTATGGGCGGCTGGTTCGTTCAGGTGACGGGCTGGCGCTGGATCTTCTGGTTCACGGTGCCCGTGGCCCTGCTTGCCGTGGTGGTACTCGGACTCACGTTGCCCCGCGACGCCCGTGCCCTCGGAAAGCACCCCCTCGATTGGCCCGGCATGATGGCCATGACCGTGGCCGTGACCTCGCTCGTGCTGGCCATGGCCTGGGGCGGCACGCTTATTCCCTGGGGCAGTCTGCCGTTTATGGGCCTTGTCGCTCTGGCTGTGGCTGCCGCTGTGGTCTTCGTGCTGTTGGAGCGCCGCGCCGCCGAGCCCATCATCCCCATGGGGCTTTTCCGCAACCGCAACTTCGTGCTGTGCTCGGTGACGGGACTTCTCCTGAACATCAGCTTCATGGGGGCGCTCAACTACTTGCCTACCTACTTCCAAATTGTGGACGACCTGTCGCCGGAAGTGGCCGGCCTTGTGTGCACGGCCACCAGCGTGGGCATCCTCATCACTTCCACGGCCACCGGCTGGGCGGCGTCGAAGACGGGGCGCTACAAGGGGATGCTCGTGGCCATGTGCGTCGTGAGCACGGTGGGCCTATTCTTGCTGTCGCGCATGCGGGTGCACGAGGCGCTGTGGGTGCCAGTGCTGTATCTGTTCGTACTCGGCTTCGGCATGGGGCTCGGCATGCAGCTGCTCGTGCTCGTGGTGCAAAACGAGTTCCCCCACGCCATGGTGGGCACCGCCACGGCGGCGAACAACTTCTTCCGGCAGATCGGCGCTTCGGTGGGCACGGCGCTTGTGGGCGCGCTGTTCACCATGCGCCTTACGGCCGACGTGGCCGGCAAGCTCACCCATGTGGACAACCTGTCGCTCGCCACGCTGACGCCGCAGATCGTCGATGCGCTGCCCGCATCGGCCCAGTCGGTCATTGCCGCCGGCTACTCCGACGCGCTGCTGCCGTTGTTCCTCTGGTTCGTGCCGCTCATGCTTGCGTGCCTCGCGATGATGCTCCTTCTGAAGCGGCACCCCCTCGCCACCACTATCAACCACGGCGGCGCGGGAAAGTAGGACGCTTGTGGCCAAAAACGGCTCGCGAACTGCATGCGAAAGTGTCTCTAGAGCATTTTTTGGTCAAAAAATCTGCGCTGGCTGCGTCAGCGGCTTGCGGTTTCGAAAGTGCGATTTCTCTTGATCATAGTTTTACCTGGTCAGAACATTATTGAAAAGGACGCGCGAATGCGTAGATGGTGAAAGTCGGGGAAAGAGGGCTGAAAACCGCAGTTAGCGCGTCTTTTTTGGCCATCTGGCGAATGCGGCTGAAAGGCGCTGGGGTGCAATCGGCTTGGGCACAGAAAGAAGCCCCGAAATGGCACTTTTAAATCAGAAATATCATTTCGGGGTCAAAGGTGCGCGAGCGAGAATGTTTGCCTGCAGGTTCGCTCGCTAGCTTACCCGCAGGCCTCGGGATCGAGGCGGTAGCCGATGCCCCAGACGGTTTCTATGATGCGGGGCTCGGTGGGGTCGTCCTCGATCTTGGCCCGCAGCTTCTTGATGAACACGGTGATGGAACTGGTCTCGCCGACGAACTCCGGCCCCCAGGCCGCTTCCACCAGCTGCTCGCGGGAGAGCACGGTGCCGGGACTTGCGGCCAAGGTCGCCAGGATCTTGAACTCTTTCGGGGTCAGCGGTACGTGCTCGCCGCTCAAAGTGGCGCGGTGCTGGGCCATATCCAGGGAAAGGCGCCCCACGGTGATGGTGCCGGTGGACGGCATGGCGGCGGTCGGGCGCATGGCGGCGCGGCGCAGGTGGGCCTCGATGTGCATCATCAGCTCGCGTGGGTCGAAGGGCTTGACCATATAGTCGTCGCCCCCGGCTGCGAACCCGACGCCCTTGTCCACGATGTCCCCTTTGGCCGACAGGAAGATGACCGGTACCGTGACGCCCCGGGCGCGCAGTTCGCGGCAAGCGGTGAAGCCGTCCATCTTCGGCATCATGACGTCCATGATGATGAGGTCGGGCACCTCGCGAGCGACGGCGTCCAGCGCATCGGCGCCGTTGTCGGCGTAAGCGAATTGCCAATCGGCACCTTCCACCATGTCGCGTACCACCCGGGCAATGCGCGGCTCATCGTCCACGAGCAGAATCTTCGCCATCGTCGTCCTCCTTCGCGGTTGTCAGCGGCTCGGCCTTCGGCGCTGCGGGCCGCCCTGCGGTTTTACGCTTCCTCGTCCTCTTCCTCAATGACGGGCACGTAGGGAATGCGCACGGTGAACGTGCTGCCTTCCTTCACCCGACTTTCCACGGTGACGGTGCCGCCGTGTAGCTCGGTGAGGTCGCGCACCACGGCAAGCCCTAGCCCCGTGCCCCGGTAGCGGCGGTTGGCCGACTGCCCGGCCTGCTTGTACAGCTCGAAGATCTGATCCAGCTCCTCGGGTGCGATGCCCATGCCGTCGTCGGCGACCCGCATGACGATCCAGCCGGTGGGGGCGGTGTCTCCGCCGTCGGGGGCATTGGTGTCCGCCTTTTCGCTCTCACTGCGGGAGTCGGTTTCCCCGTCCTCGAACCCAATCGTCAGGTGCACGAACCCGCCTCGATGGGTGTACTTGATAGCATTGTTCACCAGGTTCTCCAAAATGCGGCGCAGCTTCTCCCAGTCGGCCATGCTCAAGGGCACGTCCGGCGCCACCGAGCAGGTGAGTCGCACGTCTTTGCCTTCCGCGATAGGGGCCAGCGCCTTGCGCACGAACTGGGCCAAATCAACAAAATCCACCGGCTCGGGCAAAAGCTCGTCCTTTTTAGCGGCGTGTTTGGAAATGACGAGGATGTTGTTCACCATGTTCAGCAGAAGCGTGGCGTTCGACTCGATTTCGCCCACAGCCTCGCGGGTTTTGGACGCTAGGCTGTCGTCGGCGTTCAGGATGCGCGCGTAGGCCAAAATGCTGGTGAGCGGCGTGCGCAGCTCGTGGCTGACGATGGCGAAGAACTCGTTCTTGTAGGCCACCTCATCACCCAGCCGATCGAGTGCTACCTTCAGCTCGCGCTTCTGGTAGTTCAGCATGTCGTTGAGCACCATGAGGTCGTCGGTCTTGGAACGCACCTGGCCCTCCAGATCGGCATAAAGCGCCTCAAGGTCGCGGGCCATGCGGTCGAACTCGCCGGTGAGCTCCGCCAGCTCGTCGCGGGGCCGCTCGCCGGGGTCGGGCACCGTGAGGGTGTAGTTGAAGTCGCCCTTGCCCACGGCGCCCGCCGCGCTTCGCAGCTCGTCGATGGGCCGCAGCACCAGCCGGCTTGTCACGAAGTACAGCCCGATGAAGGCCGCTACCATCATGAACAGCACCATGATCGCCTGCTGCATCATGCTATCTTGAATGCCGGCGGCGTAAATGTCCATGGGCTCGGTGATGGACATGGCGCCGCCCACCTGTCCCACCTGCATGCCTTCCTTGGGGTAGCCGTACTGGTCCAGCTCTCCGACGGGGTCGCCGTGGCATTCCAGGCACGACTCGGTCACGTACAACGGCTCCGTATAGCGGAACACCCGCGTGCCGTCGCCGGCGTCCACGACGCGCCAGAAGGCCTTGCGGTTCGGGTCGGCGTTGAAGGCGGCCAGCGCCTCCTGTTCGAAGGCGTCCGGCGCGTTGGCCGCTTGGCGGGGCGTGTCGTTCGTGAAGCGGATGGAGTAGTCGGTCTCCGTGGTAAACAGCATGGATATTGACTTCGCCGCCACCACGCACACGAGGTGCTTCGTACGGAAAGTGCCGTCCTCGGTGCGATTGATGACGTCTTGGTTCATGTCGACGAAATCCCACGCCGCGCGCATTTCGGCGGCGAGCACCTCGGCCTTCTCGCGGGCCTCGTTTTCGGCTTGGGCGTTCTGCAGCGACAGGTTCCACAGAACGTCGACGGCCATGAGCGCAACCATAATAACGCCGATGGAGACGGCGATCTTGAAGCGTATGCCATAGCGGAACGGGCGCCCCGGGTGATCGGTCGACATGGTGTCCCCTCCTCGTCAATCTTCATATTATGCCCGATGGAGCTGCATGCAGGAGACTTCGGTGGGGAAGGTAATTCTTTTTTAATATTTGCCCCGAAGTCTTAATGAAAAGTTCCGCTGGCCGCCATTGAAGTGACGTTGAGTCAACGGCAGAATAATAGCCAGCGAGTGCGAGGGTTTCGGCCGAGGAGGGCCGCCCGATGCGACAGCAAGGCGGTAGGAGATCCGCCGAGAGCGGGGGTTCAAACGTCTTTTCGCCGCAGCTCGCGAGAAAATCCTATCTGAGGGAGGAGAGTTCTATGACGAAGAACAGCGAACGCGCCATTGACGCCAAGCTCACCCGTCGCGCCTTCGTGGGCGCTGCCGCGGCTACGGCTGCTGTGGGCCTGGCCGGATGCGCCCCGGCGGCCACCGACGAGGCGCCCGCCAAGGACGAGGACCTGCCCGTCACAGGGGAGGATCCCTATGCGAATGCGGAGATCTTCTACTCTACGTGCCCGCCGGAGTGCCAGCATCATAACCTCAAGGGCTATGTGGTGGACGGCAAGCTTGTGAAGGTGGAGTCTTCCGAGTTGAACGACTGCGCCGCCTGTGCCCGCGGCATCGCTCGTGGTTTTATGTGCAACGATCCCAATCGACTGACGGTGCCGCTTTTGCGCGACGGCGATAAGGGTTCGGGTAAGTTCAAGGAGATCACTTGGGATGAGGCCTTCGACCTTATTCAGCAGAAGTTCGACGAGGCCATCGCGACCGATGGCAACCAGTCGATTTGCTACGCGACCGGCTCGGGCAACTTCGGAGCCATGCACGGCCCAGTGGCCAGCGCCTTCTTCGCGCACCTCGGTGGTGCCACCACGACGGTGGGCAAGCTTTGCTGCGCCGGCGTGTACGAGTCCGTCGTGTACATTTACGGCAAGCGCTTCCTGGATTGCCGCAACCAGATTGAGAACAGCACCTACTGCATCATCTGGGGCAATAATCCCGCCATCACCAAGCAGGGCTACTTCCAGCGTTTCGAGAACATGGTGGACAACGGCGGCAAGCTCGTGGTGATCGATCCTATTTACACCGAGTCGGCCGCCAAGGCTACCGATTGGATCGCTCCCTGGCCCGGCACCGATGCGGCCTTGGGGCTTGCCATGCTGAAGACCATCGTAGATGAGAAGCTCTATGATGAGGAGTTCCTGCTGGCCCACACCTGCGCTCCCTGTCTGGTTGACAAGGCCACGGGAGAGCCGGTGATGGAAGATCCCGAGGATCCGGCCTCCTTCGTGGTACTCGATACCGCAACAGGCAACGTGGTGCGCCATGATACCGCCAATATCACGGCCGCCCTCACCCTGGAGGGGACGCCCCAGGCCGAGCAGTACAACACCGAGTTCGAGCTTATCTACGCCAACGCCGCCCCCTGGACGGCCGAGGCTGCCGAGGTCGAATGCGGGGTGCCCGCAGCTGACATTCAGCGTATCGCCCGCGAGTACGCGACCGCCGAGCATGCCATGATCGTCCACAACATGGGCGGATTCATGCGCACCGAGAACGGCACCTATGCCGTGGCCGTGGGCGCCTACTTGGCGGCGTTCTGCGGGCAGATCGGCCATGAGGGCGAGGGCTATTCGGATGCCGGCGGCGTGTGCGAGGTGAAAACCGGTGCGCCGATCGAGGTTCCCAATTTGCTCGAGAAGATGCCCGCAATTCCGTGCTTCAAGTTCGGCGAGTCCATTCTGAACGAAGACCCCTGCAAGGTGAACGTGTTCTGGTCCATGACCGGCAGCCCCATGACCCAGTGGCCCAATACCAACATGGTGCGCAAGGCCCTGGAGAAGATCCCCTTCGTCATTACCGTCGACGAATACCTGACCTCTACCGCCCTCTACTCCGATTTGGTTCTGCCCTGCGCAGGCATCTTCGAGATGGATGGCGTGCTGGCCCAGAACCGCTCCCATTGGATTCAGCTGATGGAGAAGGCGGTGGATGCGCCCGGCGAGGCCAAGAGCGACTTGGAGATCTTCACTGAGCTCGCTCGCCGTTACGACTTCGGCGATGCCTTCGATGTGCCCATGGAGACGCTCATCGGCAACGTCATTGAGCCGGCGGGTATCACCTATGAGGAGCTGAAGGAGAAGAAGGCCATCGACGTGGTGGGCCCCGACTACATTCCCTACAAGGACGGCAAGTTCCTCACGCCCTCCGAGAAGGCCGAGTTCTGGGTACGCTCCTGGAAGGAGGAGGGCTTCGATCCCATTGCCTCTTACGCGCGGGCCGAGGAGGACGCTCGCAACGACAACGAGCTGGCTCGCAAGTACCCGCTCTTCAGCGTTCAGCAGAAGACCTACCGCAGCGTGCATTCCACCTTCAACAACCTCGAGTGGATGGATGAGGTTTGCGACCAGAAGCCGGTGATCCTCATGAACCTCGCCGACGCCGCGGCGCGCGGCATCCAGGACGGCGATGCGGTGGTCGTGTTCAACGACCGCGGCGAGCACCATGGCGTTGCCCTCGTCAATGACCTTATCAAGCCCGGTGTGGTGGGGCTGCAGAATGGTTGGTGGGAACAGCAGGGCGGCTCGTCCAGCCATGTGACCAACGACAAGTGGAAGACCCTCGGAGGCACCCACTGCTGCAACCAGACCCTCGTTGATGTGAAGAAGGAGGCGTAAGGCCATGGCTATCGGATTTTGGATGAACAACAAGAACTGCTACGGCTGCAAGACCTGCTCCATCGCCTGCAAGAGCGAGAAGCAGTTGGACAAGGGCGTGTTGCTGCGGCATGTGACGGCAATTCGCCAGGATGCTCCGCGAGCCTTCGCCTACCTCTCCATGGCCTGCAACCACTGCGAAGAGCCTGCCTGTGTGGCGAATTGCCCGGTAGGGGCCTACAGCAAGCTGGAAGACGGTACGGTGATTCAAGATCACTCCGTGTGCATCGGCTGCAAGACCTGCATCTCGGCCTGCCCCTACGGTGCGCCCAGCTACGACGAGGCGTCGAGCACCACGTTCAAGTGCGACGGCTGCTATGATCGGCGCCAGCGCGGTGAGCTGCCTGCGTGCGTGGCCGCCTGCCCCGGTGCAAATCTGGCCCTCGATGACATGGAGTCTCTGCAGGGCGCGCACGCGGCCGACATCGTGTCCGACGAGAGCTCCGGTACCAAGCCCAACTTCGTCATCACGGTGGATGCGGCCTTGGCCGAAGAGCCTGACGACATCGTGGTCGAGAACCATACGGCGTAATTTTCCTGAGGGCGCCTTGTCCGCGAGGGCGCAAGAACGGCACGAAGCGCTCCCTCCCCTCCGCTTCATGCCGCCCCCTTTTGGAAGGAGGACGAGCAATGTTTTCCCTAGCTTGGAAGAACATCATCCGGCGCTTGGGCGGATCCCTCATGACCGCCCTCATTGCCTTCATCGCCGTTTTTGTCCTGGCCACCTCGCTGGCTGTTGTGGCATCGCTCGAAAATGGACTGAGGCTCTCGCGGGAGCGACTCGGGGCCGACATCATGGTCCTTCCCGCAGGGGCCTCGGGCAACGCCTCGGAAGTGCTCTTTTGCGCCGAGCCGGTCAACGTGTACTTGCCGGCCGACGTCGAGCGAACCGTTGCCGAAACCGCCGGCGTGGAACAGGCAACGCCCCAATTCTTCACGCAAACGGTCAACCAGAGCTGCTGCTCGGTGATCGGGGTGACGCGCGTGGTGGGTATTGACATGGAGACAGATTTCATCGTGGGCCCCTGGCTGGTCGGCGGGGCCCTTGAAGGGGGAGCGCTGCCGCCGGACGGCATTATCTTGGGGGCCGCAGCGCCACCCATCGAAGGCGGCCAAGCATCCATTCTCGGATCGGTGTTTCACTGTGTGGGCACCCTTGAGCCAACGGGATCGAGCGTCGACGAGACCATCTTCATGGATGTGAATGCTGCGCGAACCATTGCGGCCGAAAGTCCGTATCTTGAGAGCGTCTGGCTTAACGTCGATCCCTTCGATGCTATCTCGTGCGTTATGGTGAAGGTGAAAGAGGGAGCGCAGCCCTCGGCTGTGGCAGCTGCCATTATCGAACAGGTGCCGGGCGCTGCAGCGGTATGCACCTCCGATCTTATTGCCAGCGTAACATCCCAACTGGTCGTGTTGGAATCAATGACCCTTGCGTTTCTGGCGGCCATTGTGCTTTTGGCGGCTCTGGCGTTGGCGGGGCGGTTCTCGTCGCTCGTGTCGAGTCGTATGGGCGAGCTCGGCCTGCTGAGGACGATGGGAGTTGGCCGCCTTAAGGTTGCTTTGAGCTTCGTGGTCGAGGTGGGGGTTGTCACGATGGCCGCGGCTGCGGCAGCGACGGCCTGCGCGTGCTTGGCGTCGTCGGCCATTATCGGGCAGCTCCATACCTCGTTTGATTTGCCGGGAGCCCTGTTGGCTCCCTCTGCTTACGGGTGGGTTGTCTGCGCGGCCCTCCTGTTCGCGGTGCTCCTCAGCTTGGTGGCGCTCGTTCAGCCCATGATCGCCCTGATGCGCCAGGATCCCCAGGAAACGCTTGCCAAAGGAGGGTTGTGATGGAACCGTTGTTAGAGCTTTCCGACGTCGTAAAGGAATTCTCATCCCGTCCCCCGGTGCGCCCCCTCGATGGCCTGAGCATGGTTGTGCCGCCCTCGACGATGATTGCGGTTACGGGCGTCTCTGGCAAAGGGAAATCGACGCTGCTCAACGTGATGGGCGGTCTGTTGCGCCCCGAAGCTGGCAGTGTACGGTATCGGAAGATCGACTTGACGCAGGCGACGGCCGCTCAGATCGACGACATTCATCGGCGGGGCATTGGCTTCGTTTTCCAAACGCCCTATTTGTTCCAGGCGCTGACGGCCTATGAGAATTTGGAGCTGGCATTGCGGGCCTCTGGCGAGAAGGTGGTGCGAGACCGCATTTTCGAGATGCTGGAGAAGCTGGGCCTCAGCGAGCGGGCCGAGCATCTTCCCTCGGCGCTATCCGCTGGTCAGAAGCGCCGACTGGTGCTCGGCCGTGCGCTTCTCTCCCATCACGATGTGCTGCTGGCGGACGAGCCGACGAATGACCTGGATGCGGAATGGTCGGAGCGCGTCTTCGAGTTGCTGCGCGGCTTCTGTGCCACCGAGGGGCGGTCGGTGGTTCTGGTGACCCATGACCGCTCCTATGCTGCCCAGGCCGACAAGGTATACCTTTTGGAAGGCGGAAAGCTTCGGGAGGAGGTGACGCTGTGATCACGCGCAGGAGCTTTGTGATGTTAGCGGGTATTGGGGCCATGGGGCTGCTGGGCACACCAGGGTGTGCCGCTCTGACTGAGGAGTCGCCAAGAGATGTAGCCGAAGAGGGAGGGCCGCGTGAGAGCTCGTCGCCGACTCCCCAAAAGGAGCCGATCAATGCCGGCGAGCCATTTTCGGGGGAGATTGCTCCCGGGATGCTGTGCGTTGCGGAGTACGCGACGAACGCTCTTGCAGTTGTCGACGCGAGGGCGGGAGAAGTAGTTGGGCGCATTCCCGTCGGCCGCAATCCGGCTTCGGTTCTAGTTATGCAGGGTATCGTTTTCGTGGGATGCAGCGGTACTGGCGAGGTGACGGCGGTCCCGGTGGCAAATCCGGCCGCTGCGGCCCCCATTCCCGTGGGACATCAGATTCTCGGGCTGTGTCGCGACGAGGCCCGGGGGCTTATCTATGCTGGCGACTACTTTGCCAACGGCGTCCATGCAATCGATGCGGCGCTGCAATCGCTTGTGAGTACGATGGATCTGAGCTCCTCGGGGTTCAGCGGCCGTACCGACCCGCCGCCTTGCTGCACCATTGAGCCGGGGGCCGGCCGCCGCACGGTGGCGTTGGCCCTGGCGCCTGAGGGGGACGTGCTGTACGCGGCCAACTACGGCACCTACGACGTGGCTCGCATCGATCTTGCGACGGGCGAGGAGCTCGATGCCTTCGACGGCGTGGTGGGTCCGCGGCAGATTCTTGTGTCGACCGATGGCGGCCAGCTCATTTTGGCCGGCGTGGGCGGTGAGGGCGAGCAGCAGGTGAGCGCGCTGTACGTGCTCGACCGCGCCACGGGCAAGCGGGTGCTCGAGGTGCCCGTGGGGCTCTCCGTGGCCGGAGTGGCGCTTGCCGCCGATGGGCGGCGGGCGTGGGCTATCGCCCGGGACGACGGCGAGCTCGTGGCCTTCGACGCGGCCGATTGGACGGAGACGGGGCGGCTCTCACTGGGCGTGGGCATCGACACGCTGGTGCTCTCGCCCGACGGGGAGACGCTCTTTGTGGGAAACAGCATTGGTGGTCAGGTGCATGCCGTTGACGCGGAGACGCTGGCGCTGCGCACGACCGTGGAAGGATTGGCGGCACCTAAGGGCCTCGCCGTCGTTGTCTGAAAGGGAGCAGAATGAAGAACGTGAAGCTGATCGTGCCGATCATCTCGCTGGTGTGCGCCGCCGTGGTGTGTGGGGCGGTGCTTCTGTGGGCACCCGTCTGCGCGGGAACCCTCGAGCTAGCCAATGGGAACATGGTGCCCATGCGGTGCGCCTACACGGCCAAGGTCGCCGTGCTGCTGGCGCTGGTGCTGGCCGCGGTGGCGGTGGCGGCGCTCGTGACGAAGCGGCCCATGACGGTGGCGCTGGTGCTGCTATCGCTCGCCATTGTGCTGCTCACCTTCGACACGCCGCTTTCCATCGGCGTCTGCAAGAGCGCCGACATGGCCTGCCAGACCACCGCACTGTGGCTGCGCATCGCCGGCGGCATCTCCGCTGTGGCCGCCCTCGCCGGCGCCCTCCTCAACCCCAACCGCAAGCGCGTAGCGGAGTAGGGCGTCCCTCGCGCTCGGGCCGCAAGTCTGCCCAGGTGCTCTAGGTTGACGATAACCCTCTTCTTCGATATCCTTCTCTATCACTTTGGTGATAGAGAAGGAGTTGTTATGAGCGAGTCCATGCGCCTTTACCATGGGTCGCCTATTCTAGTGCCAAGGCCGTTGTTCGGGGTGGGCAACCCCTATAACGACTACGGCATGGGCTTCTACTGTACCGAGTCGTTCGAGCTTGCCTGCGAATGGGCTTGTCCGAAGGCGAAGGACGGGTTCGCGAACGTCTACGACCTCGCTCTCGACGGCCTCGATGTCGTCGATTTGGATGCCGAGCCTAACGGCACCATCGAATGGCTCGCCGTGCTCTTTGCCAACCGACAGTTCGACGTGGCAACAAATCTCATGGAGGCCGCCAAGTCCTACGTGGCGGCTCGTTATCCGGCAGAGCTGGGCCACGCGGATGTGATCATCGGCTACCGGGCCGACGACTCCTACTTCTCGTTCGCTCGGGCTTTCCTGGAAAACCGCATCAGCCTCGCGCAGCTTGAGCGGGCTATGAAGCTCGGCGGCCTGGGCCGCCAGGTGGTCGCGGTGAGCGAGGCCGCTTTCGGAGCCCTCACGTTCGCGGGTGCCGAAACGGCCCCGGCATCCCAGTGGCACGAGAGGCGCATGCGGCGGGACGAGAGGGCTCGGCGCGATTTCGATCGCATTCTGCACGAAGAGCCCTTCGATCCCGCCGGCGTGTACATGCTCGACCTGATGAGGGAGGGCTGAGAGGTGGGGGAATATCGCTACGCGGTCATCGAGCTGCCGTCTTCGCCCTATGCGCACGACTTGCAGGAGGTGCTGGCGTTCGTCTTCGATATCGGTGTGAACCTCGCCGGGTGCACGGGCGATCAGGTGGCCCACGCGTTTCTGGCATCGGGCCTCGCTGAGGAATTCGAGAAGCAGAACCCGGTATATGTGGCCGGGAAGTCATCCTACGACCTGCTGCGCATCATGCTGCCGCTGCTTCCCTGCGAGGAGCTGCCTGCGCCAGAGCTCCGCTACGACCGCACGCCGGACTTTTGGGTCGGGTGGGTGCTCGCGCACTACCAAATGACCACGGGGTGCTCGTACCGATCGATATTCGCGACGGCCCCTTACAACGAGATACGCTCCATGTACTGGCCGCTGCACGAAGCCCCCGAGAGCAAGTTCGTCGCCGTTTTCGACGAGATACGCACCGAGCGCGCAAGGGCCACTAACCTCCGTATGCTGCGGGAGGCGGCCGGCCTTTCCCAGTCGCAGCTGGCGAAGGCGTCCGACGTGGGCCTGCGATCCATCCAGCTATACGAGCAGCGACAGAAGGACATCAACAAGGCCCAGGGCATAGCCCTCTACCGCCTGTCCCGCGCCCTGCGCTGCACCATGGAACAGCTGCTGGAGCGCTGAGGGACGGCCGGCTCTAGCGCCCCTCCGGCTCGAAGCGCTCTACGAGGTCGATGAGCTCTTGGCGCTTGTGGACGTCCAGCTTCACGTAGATGCGCTTGGAATGGGTACGCACGGTGTTCTCGGACACGAACAGAATCTCGGCGATGTGGGCCACGGTGATGCGCAGGCTCTTGCCGGCCCACACGGCCAGAAGGGTCACGGCGGCCGCGAGCATGGCCCCCATGGACAGCGCGTTCACGAAGGTGCCCACCGACGGGTCGCCGATGGCCAAGGAGCGCATGACGCCGGTGCAGAACCCGAGGGTTCCCAGCGATAGGGCCGCGCGCCAGATGGTGGACAGCACGAGGAGCCGGTGTGGGAGTACCGTCGCCTGTTCGTGGGGCCGGGGCATCTGCTCGCGCCGCCGTGGGGGTCGGTGTACACCGATCGCGAATGCGTCATCTTCGGCGAGGCCACGCTCGCCCTGCGCGCTTGGATGCGCGCCTGCGGCATCGAGCGCACCACCGACGAGCGCACGCCCGAGGACCACATCGGGCTCATGCTGGCCCTGTTGTCGTTTCTGGCCGTTGAGCGGCCCGAGCTGGTGGACGACTTTCTGCGCAACCATCTGCTCACTTGGGCGCCGCACTATCTGGATGCGCTGGAGGAGGCCGCGACCCATCCCTTCTACGAGGGGCTCGCGCGCCTGACCCGCGTCACGCTCGCCGGTATCCAGCGCGAACGCGGCCTGGTCGTGGACGTGCCGCGCTTCTACCGCTAGGACGCCCTCGTCATGGACGGCTTTTCTGTTGCCCTCAGCGAGATCACCCTCGTGCTGTTCACCACCCTCGCGCCTTCGGGGGCGGTGGCCTACCTGCTCATGAGCCTGCCGGTGCTTTCCGGCCGCGCCACGGGCGATGCTGCCCGGCGGCTCAACCAGATCACGTGCCTGCCGCTGCTCGTGGCCATGGTGGGGCTTATCGCCTCGGCCACGCACCTGGGGAACCCGTCCAACGCGCTGTATGTGTTCACGGGCGTGGGCCGAAGCCCGCTTTCTACCGCGGTGTTCGCCGCTGTGATCTTCCTCGCGCTGGCGGGCGTGTTCTGGTTATACTCCTTCGCCGAGCGCCCGCGCGTCGGGCTGCAGCGGACTCTGCTCGCCGCCCTCTTCCTCATGCGCTTCACCTTCTACATGAGCCACCTTACCGTAGGCCTCGGCGTGTAGGCCGTTTCTCGCGCTACATGCCAGCGCCCTCGAAGCTTTCCACAGCGTCGAGGAGCTCTTGACGGCTGTTGACCGAGACCTTCCCATAGATATGCCTCACGTGGGTCTTCACCGTACCCGTGGTGACGAATAGCTCGCTGGCGATATAGGGGAGACTGCGGCCGCGCACGAGGTAGGCCAGAATCTCGGCTTCGCGGGCTGTCAGCGAGAATGCGTCGATGAAGGCTTTCAGGCGCTCTTGGTCGGAGTCGGAGCGGGCGTTTGTCGCGGCAAGGGGCTCGATGACGACTGCATTCCCCTCGGAAAATTCGTCCGGGCGTTGTTGCTCGGTGAGGCGCATATCCGCCGGCGTGGACGCTTTGTCGGGGGCCGGGTTCGCGTCGAGGGGTTTTCGCGCTGCCAGGGCCACCACCATGAAGAACAAGGCGAGTACGCTTGCGCCGCAGATGGTAGTGAGCACGAACTGGCCGGGTCCTAGCATAAGATAGAGCTGCTTGCCAGCCAGGTTTCCGACAAGCACCACAACCGAGATGAGCGCCTGGCCCACACCGAAACTGAGCAGCGGCGGTAGTCCCTCGGTGCGGGTCGTGCGTGTCACGATGACGTAAACGAGGGGTTGGAAGAACATGGCGGTGCCCTGGATGAGGGCGCCTCCCACAGCCAGACCGCTAGAGCCGAGTACCATGATGGCCACCAGGCCGACGGCCGAGAAGGTTATGGTAGTGCGGTAGAGCTGCGAAACGGAGAAGGCCGCGTGATCGGCGGTGAGGGGCACGAGCGCCATGAGGGCGATACAGCCGCACACAACGATGCCGCCGGGAAAAAGGCTGTCCGCGCCCTCGTAGGAGGTGCCCATGATGGTTGATGAGACGAGATTGCCGATGAGCGCGGCCACAACGATGACTCCGATGGTGTGCCAGGGCAGCACGCGCGCTTCCCAGATACCCGCTGTCATCTCGCCAGGCATGGGGCTCGACGCTTCGGAGCGCGAAGGGCGTCCCTCGGCTGCCACGGATTTTCCTGTCGTCTCGTGCGTGCCCGATGCTGTGGGGAACACCTCTGCCGAAAGGGCGTGGCGCTCGGAGGCGTCCTTCAGCCAAAGAACCCACGAAAGGAGCGGAAGCATGACGGTGATGGCTTGGCCGAAGCGACCGAACGCGTAGACGACGGTGAGATAGAGAAGGTAGGCCAGCAGAAACGAAACCATGACCACGGCTGAAACGTCGCGAGACTCCAGGGAATAGCGCGCACCCCAGGCGGCGCTCAGCAACATGTCGCCAACGCCGCATATCGTGCCGCACAGCACGATGAGAGGGAGGCTGCCCTCGCCAAGGGCCCAGGGGATGGCCATCGTAAAGAAAGTCAGCACGAGAGCGCAGGCTAGAAGAACGGCACGCCCGACGGCCAGCCGTCTCGTGCGACTAGCGACGAGAAGGAACGCCACGGTCGCGACAACGGTGCCCTGGGAGGCGAAAAAGCCGATTTCGAGTCCTTGGCTCGCCGAATTTTCCGTCGGTCCCATGAGCACCGGGCTCAAAAAGGCGAGAAATCCCCAGGCCCATAGGGCGGCCGATCCAAACACCACTTGGGCGGTATTGCGACGCGAGTTTTGCACGGTGCTGTCCATAGCTGAGTGACTCCCTCCTTGTTGCAGCATAGTAGCGCATAGGCTGAGGGCAGCTGCGGTCATTTTCCAAGTTTTCGCGAACACGACCTGGCTTTTTGCTAAAAATCTACCGAAACGGTAGATGCCGTGGCGGCCGATTGACGGCACAATGCGCTCCATCGCAGGACCAGGTGCTCAAGGGAGCGCCCTCGAAGGAGTTCTGCCAGACTATGGAGGGAGTAGCAATGTCTACCGAAAACAAATCCATCGAGACGAGCGAGCAGAACGGACGGCGCAGCCTGAGCCGCCGTGGCTTCCTGTCCGGCGCCGCTGTGGCCGCGGGCGCCGCTGCCGTCGCGGGTCTTGCGGGCTGCGCACCCAAGACTCCTGCCAGTGCACCGACTGGTAACGTGGCTGCCGATGATGTGGCCACGAGCGAGTCCATGCAGACCACTGACCCCTCGAAGGCCGTCTGGCCCGTCGTGGAGGAAGTAGAAGTCGGTTCCGCCGGCGAGGGCGTCATCGCCTTTGTAGCCGAGCCCATTGCCGCCGACGAAATCGTGGCCACCCACGATGTGGACGTGGTGGTGTGCGGCCTGGGGCCGGCCGGCGATGCCGCCGCCCTGTCATGCGCCGAGCAGGGTCTGAAGACCGTGGCCGTGGAGAAGCAGAACCGTGGCAACTACAATTCCGCCACCATCGGAGGCACCGACTCCGAGCTGCACAAGTTCTGGGGCATGGAGTACGATACCTTGGAGTGGATGAGCGATGCCATGCTCAGCTGCTCGTTCCAGGGCGACATGGAGCTGTACCAGCATTTCCTCGAGAAGAATGGCGAGGCGGTGAACTGGTACATCAGCCACTTCGACAACCAGGATTTCAACGATTATCCGCTCACCTTCGCCGCCGGCGACTTCCCGAACTTCCGCGAGCAGTACGACCCCACGGCGCTTAGTCGCTCTTGGAACACCTCGCTGAACCTTCCCTATCCTCCCGGCGAGCTGGCTGACATTCTCGCCGGCATCCTCGCCGAGGCCGGCGTGGAGATTCGCTACGAGACTCCGGCTTGCCAGCTCGTGACCGATGACGCTGGTCGCGTGACCGGCGTCATCGTGAAGAGCGATCAGGGTTACGAGCAGTACAACTGCGCCAAGGGCGTCGTGCTCGCCACGGGCGGCTACGAGTTCAACCAACAGATGCTGAAAGAGCGCTGCCGTCCGCGTGGCGTGCCGGGGCGCTGGCTCACCGGCGCCTTCGGCAACACGGGCGACGGCCTTCAGATGGGTGTGGCCATCGGCGCTGCCGAAGACGAGTTCCCGCAGTCCATCATGCTCGATCCCGAGCAGCTCATGCCCTTCGTGCGCGTGAACAAGCTCGGCAAGAGGTTCACCCCGGAGTACGACCCTTACGGCCAGCTGGCCATGGCCATCCAGTACCAGCCCGGCACCTACGATTTCTACATCGTGGACAGCGCCCTGGACACCAAGATCGACAAGATTTGGACGCCGAGTTCTTCCTGCTACGGACCCAAGGATCAGTGGATAGCTGCTGCCCAGAGCGAGAACGCCTTCAAGGCCGACACCCTGGAAGAGCTGGCCGAGCTCATGGAAGTGCCCGCCGACACCTTCGTGGAGACTATCAACCACTGGAACGAGATGTGCGCCGCCGGCGCCGACACCGACTTCGACATGCCCGGCTCCATGATGATGACCATCGACCAGCCGCCGTTCTACGCCACCAAGGAGTACGCTGATGGCCTGTGCACCACAGGCGGCCTCATCGTCGACACCGAGTGCCGCGTGCTCGACAAGGAGCGCCAGCCCATCGAGGGCCTGTTCGCAGCCGGCATTGTCTCGGGCGGTATGTTCTACAACACCTATCCGCACAACCTGAACTGCCTGTCCCATACGCGCAACTGCCTGATGGGCTACACCATCGGCCAGGTGCTCGGCGGCAAGCAGGCGTAGCGCTGCCGATTCGGGGGCGCCTCCCTCCCCGCGCCCCATGGAAAAAGGGCGGCCGATATCGCGTCGGCCGCCCTTCTTGGTTGTGGGGTCGCCCTCATACGCTTCACCTTCTACATGAGCCATCTCACCGTAGGCCTCGGCGTCTAAACCTAAGCGTCCAGCAGTACTTTCCCGTCCAGGTTCTCCACCCAGGTGTGCAGGATGCGGCCGGCCTCTACATCCATCTTTGCGATGGTGCGGCCGAAATCGCTGCGGGGGCGGTACACGGCGCCGGGGCACAGGTAGAGGCCCGCGGGCCGCGCGTCGGGGCCCGTTTTCAGCTCGGGCACGTGGGTGTGGCCGTGAATGATGACGTCGGGCAGGGGGTCGCCGGGCGCGAGTGCCGCCGAGCCGGCGAAGCTCACGCGCACGTCGCCCGGCTTGTGGCCCACGAGGAAGCGCACGCCTTCCAAAACCGGGTGCGCGAAATGGCCCACGGCGCTGCCGTACTCGTCGAAGTCGTTGTTGCCAAGCACCGCCGTGACTGGCGCCAGTGTTTCCAGCTCGCGCAGAACGGACGGCCCGCCGATGTCCCCGGCGTGAATGATGTGGTCGCAATCCGCCAGGGCCGCATAGGCGCGCGGGTCCAGCGAGCCGTGGGTGTCCGAGATGATGCCGATGCGCACAGCCGGGCTCCTTTCGAGAAATGCCATGGCCCTCCATCGCTCTTTTGCCTATCCAGCGAGCGATAGGTGCGGGCGCGAAGGCCGGTTCCTCCCTATAATAGCGTGTGGAAGACGTGACGCGCCCGACGCGCAGAGGAATCGCACGAGGAAAGAGATCCGTCGCTTATGGAAACTGTTGCCCGCCTATTCGAGGAGAGCCGCGAGAATCGTTCGGCCGACGCCCGGTGCTGTGGGGTGGCCGATAAGGAAGGCGCCGCGGGGCGCATTCCCTTCTCGGCAGAGATGTTCCCGCCGAAAGGCCAGCTCACGTTAGATGCGGCCCGAAAGGTTGTGGAAGGTTTGCGCGCGGCGTCGCCGGACTTCATCTCGGTGACCTGCTCGGCTGGCGGCAGCGGCAACGGCAGCGGCGGTCAGACGGCGGCCATCGCCGAGCTCGTCCAGAAGGAGGCGGCCATACCCGCCGTCGCCCACTTCACCTGCGTGAGCGCCACCCGTGCTTCGGTGGACGATGCTGTGGAAGACCTGCGCGCCGCCGGCGTGAAAACAGTGCTCGCCCTGCGCGGCGACCTTGTGGATGGCCAGCAGCCGGCCGACTTCCGTTATGCCTGCGAGCTCATCCCGCGCCTGAAGGAGGCGGAGCTGTGCGTGGGCGCGGCGGCCTACCCCGAGGGACACATCGACTGTCTGGATCCGCGCGAGAACATCCGTCATCTGCGCGCGAAGCAAGATGCCGGCGCCGACTTCTTCATCACCCAGCTGTTCTTCAACAACGACGACTTCTATCGCTTCCGCGAGGCGGCCGAATCTGCGGGTGTTGCGGCTCCCATCTCGTGCGGCATCATGCCGTTTCTAGGGAAGTCGCAGATCCAGCGCATGGTGTTCCTCTGCGGCAGCTCGCTGCCGGCGCCCATCATCAAGCTGCTGGCGAAATACGAGGACGACCCGGCCTCTCTGCGCCAAGCCGGCATCGAATACGCCTGCAACCAACTGGTCGACCTCGGCCGCCACGGCGTCGACGGCCTGCACGTGTACGCCATGAACCAGCCGGATATCGCCTGTGCCGCTGCCGAGGCGGTCGCCGCTGCCGGACTTCGGTGAACACCGTGGTTGTCTTTTACGCCATCTCGAGAGTCGTGCCGAAGGCGCTGTGCCTAAGAGCCTCTGACGTTGTTGGAGGATGGTGACGCCGTGGAACTGAAAACGCGCGTCGATAGGGAAGAGGCCCTGGCGTTTCTGGGCCATCGCGGCCAGGAGCTGGGGGATCTGCGCGAAAGGCTGGAACGCGCGGCTTGCTTGTGCGAAAAGGAGCTCGTCCCGCGCGGGGTGTACCGCGAGATGGACGCGTCGGAAGCCCTTGCCCTGTTGCCGGGCCGCGATATCGCCCGCCATGTGGAAGGCTGCACGCGCGTGGTGCTGCTGGCGGTGACGCTGGGGACGCAAAGCGAGATGCTGCTGCGTCGCGAGCGCGCCCTCAGCGCGACGGACGGCCTGCTCGCGGATGCCTGCGCATCGTCGCTCGTGGAACAGGCGGCCAATGTGCTGAACGGGCATATCGTGGAAGAGGCCGCGGCGCGAGGTCTGGCCGCCACTACGCGCTTCAGCCCCGGCTATGGCGACCTGCCGCTGAGCTGCCAGCCGGCTTTTCTCGTCGCAAGTGGCGCCGATCGCGCCCTGGGAATCTGCGCCACGGCGGCCCACCTTCTCGTTCCCGCCAAATCCATCACGGCCGTCATCGGCCTGTACCCCGGTCGAGGTTTCGTCCGGGAAGGAGCGCGCTGCTCCACTTGCCCCGTTGCCGATACGTGCGCCCTGCGCGCCCAAGGAAGGACTTGCTATGGCGACCCCGCGTAAGCTCACCGTGATCGACACCCACCTGGCCGAGGCCCTGGCCGGGCGCGCCTACCTACTGTTCGACGGCGGCATGGGCACGCTTGTCCAGGCCGCTGGCCTCCATACCATCCACGAGGTGCCGGACCTGCTGAACCTCACGCATCCTGAGGCCATCGTGGCCATCCAGCGCCAGTACGTGGAAGCCGGCGCCGACTGCATCACCACCAACACCTTCAGCGCCAACCGCCTGAAGCTCGCGAGCACCGATGCCACGGTGGCCGAGGTGTACGCGGCGGCCGCGGCCAACGCACGGGCCGCCGGAGCGCCGCTGGTGGCCGGCGACATCGGGCCGACCGGCGCGCTGCTCGAGCCTTTGGGCACCCTCACCTTCGACGAGGCCTTCGACATCTTCGCCGAGCAGGCCCGTGCCGCCGAGACGGCCGGCTGCGACCTCATCGTCGTGGAAACTATGGCCGACCTGCTGGAGGCCAAGGCCGCCGTTCTGGCCGCAGTGGAAACTACCTCGCTTCCCGTGTTCGCCACCATGACCTTCGGCGAGGACGGCCGCACCTTCCTCGGCACGACGCCGGCCATTGCCGCCACGACGCTGTCGGCTTTGGGCGCCTCGGCCGTGGGGCTCAACTGCTCGCTGGGGCCCGTGGAGTTGGCGCCGCTCGTGGAAGAGCTCGCGCCTCACAATCGCGCGCTTGTCATGGCCCAGCCCAACGCCGGGCTGCCGCGCATCCAAGACGGCGAAACGGTCTTCGATGTGGGGACCGACGAGTTTGCCCGGGCCATGGAAGCGATCCTGGACGCCGGCGCTACCGTTGTCGGCGGCTGCTGTGGCACCACCCCAGCCCACATCGCCGCCCTCAGCGCCCTTCTCGACGCCCGCCCCCTTCCCGCAGTCGAGCCTTCCGCCCCCCGTGTCATCCTGAGCGAGCGAAGCGAGCCGAAGGATCTCCCCGCGCCCTCCATCCCCAATCCCCTCTATCGCCCCGCGTTCGCGGTGACCTCGGCGCAGCAGATGGTGTCGCTGCCGGCCGGCGAGCCCCGCATTGCCGTCATCGGCGAGCGCATCAACCCGACGGGGAAAAAGAAGCTGAAGGCCGCTCTGCAAGCGGGCGATGTAGACTACCTCGTGGCCGAGGCGGCCGCCCAGCAGCGCGCCGGCGCCGATATCTTGGATGTGAACGTGGGCGTGCCGGGCCTTGACGAGCCGGCGCTCTTGTCGCAGGTCACGCGCGCGTTGCAGGCCACCGTGCCGCTGCCGCTGCAGCTGGACTCATCGGATCCGGCTGCCATCGAGGCCGCGGCTCGCGGCTATGCGGGCCGTCCCATGGTGAACTCCGTGAACGGTAAGGCCGACAACCTCGCCGCCGTGCTGCCCGTGGTGGCGCGCTACGGTTGCACGGTGGTCGGCCTCACTCTGGACGAAAACGGTATCCCACCTACTGCCGAAGAGCGCCTGGCCATCGCCGAGCGCATTGTGGCTGCCGCCGAGGCTCACGGCATCCCGCGCGAGGATGTGGCCATCGACTGCCTCGTCATGGCCGCCGCCACCAACCAGGACGAGGTGCGCGAGATTCTGCGCGCGGTAGCTCTGGTGAAAGAGCGCCTCGGCGTGCGCACGGTGCTCGGCGTGTCGAACGTCAGCTTCGGTCTGCCGGCGCGGCCGCTCGTGAACAGCACGTTCCTTGCTGCTGCGTTCGGGGCCGGCCTCGACATGCCCATTTTGAACCCCCTGAACGCCCGCTATCGCGACACCGTGGCGACGTTCCGCATTCTGAACGGCCAGGATGCGGGCTGCCGGGCGTTTTTGGAAGCCTACGCGAATACGGCCGATCCCTACGAGGTCGCCGCCAACCCCGCGGCCTCGAGCGCGGTCGCCTCTCGGGAAGGCGGCGCAAGCCCCGCCCCTACGAAGGGGATCCCAAGCAGCTACCCCATCCCGGTGACGGGCGCTTTCGCCGATGCGGTGGAAACCGTCGCTCACCTGGCTGAATGCGTGCTGGAAGGGCGCAGCGCGCCGGTGGCGGTGGCCACGGAACGTCTGCTGGAGACCCACGACGGTCTGGCCGTCATCAACGACGTCTTCGTGCCCGTCCTCGACGTCGTCGGCCAGAAGTACGACGAGGGCACCTTCTTTTTGCCCCAGCTCATGGCCTCCGCCGAGGCCGTTAAGGCCGGTTTCGACCTCATCCGCGACCACGCTCGGGCAGCCAGCGCGAACGTTACCCCTACGGAGGGCGATGCACACGTCCCCGGCGAAGCCGCTCGCGCCATTATCGTGGCCACGGTGCAGGGCGACATCCACGACATCGGCAAGAACATCGTGAAGATGCTTCTGGAAAACTACGGCTTCACGGTCATCGACCTCGGTCGCGATGTCGCCCCCGAGGCCATCGTGGCCGCCGCGCGCGACACCGGCGCGCGCCTCATCGGGCTTTCGGCGCTCATGACCACCACGGTCGGCGCCATGGAGCGCACGGTCGCTCTCGTTCACGAGCAGCTTCCCGGTGTGGCGGTCATGGTGGGCGGCGCGGTCATCACGCAGGAGTTCGCCGACCAGATCGGCGCCGACTTCTACGCAAAGGACGCCGCCGCTTCCACCCGCGTTGCCTCGGCCTTCTTCGATGACTAATTCGCGTAGATACGCCCACAGGCCGCCGATCGCGCTATCATAGAACCAGCAGTGACCCACCCTCATCGGAGCAAAGGAGCCTTAATGGGGAAGAAGGACGTTGAAGCCCTCGAGATCACCATCGACGAGCTGCCCACCTATCTGCACACGAATCACTCGGCTTATATGGAAGTGGCCGACGGGCTGTACTACCTGACCGACGTGAACGACCAGTACTGGCGCGCGCAAGATACCAACCAGTTCAACGAGAAGGGCCACTACGTCGATTGCAGCCCGCTCGTGCCCACGATCGCCGAGTTCCTGGATCTGCCGTTCCACGAGGGAAAATCGATCCGCGATTTGGCTGCCGAGGCCACCTTCTACGCATCCGGCGACGGCAAGGACATGCCCGAGGATTTCTAAACGCCGGCGCGTGTTTTCCGAAGCGGTCTGTCTTTTGTTCTTACGACGTTCAAGAACCCCGAGGTGTCGAAAGGATGCCTCGGGGTTTGTGCTATGATGCCCTGCGAACTATCTTGGCCGCGAACAATGCGGCGACACGAGAAGAGAAAGAAGGAATCATGGCAGAAGAATGCTCGCACGAGTGCTCCAGCTGCGGCGTCTCCGGCTGCGGCGACCGCACCGCTGAGGCTGGTCCGTCCACCCTGGCGCCCAACAAGCGCACCAATGTCAAGCACGTCATCGGCGTCGTGTCCGGCAAGGGCGGCGTGGGCAAGTCCCTCGTCACCAGCCTGCTCGCCTCCGAGATGAACAAGCGCGGCCACAAGGTGGCCATCCTGGACGCCGACATCACTGGCCCGTCCATTCCGAAGTCCTTTGGCGTCGACAGCCGCCTTACCGCTGACGCTGACGGCATCAACCCGGCGAAGTCCGCCAGCGGCATCGAGGTCATGTCCGTGAACCTGATGCTCCCCGAGGGCGACATGCCCGTGGCCTGGCGCGGCCCTGTCGTCACCGGCGCCATCAAGCAGTTCTGGCAGGAGGTGAACTGGGGCGACGTCGATTACATGTTCGTCGACATGCCTCCGGGAACTTCCGACGTGTTCCTGACGGTCTTCCAGTCGCTGCCCGTCGATGGCATCGTCACCGTGTCGGCTCCCCAGGAGCTCGTAGCCATGATCGTCGGCAAAGCCGTGAATCTGGCGAAGTCGCTGGAGGTGCCGGTGGTGGGCCTCGTGGAGAACATGGCCTACTTCAAGTGCGACGAGTGCGGCAAGGAGCACCACATCTTCGGCGAGCCTCAGGGGGCGGCCGTGGCCGAGAAGTACGATATTCCCGCTGTGGCCACGCTGCCGATGGATCCGACCTTCGCCCGCCTGGTGGACGAGGGCAAGGTGGAGGCCTACGAGGTGGAAGGCGCCCTGGACGGCATCATCGACCAGATCGTCGCCACCTGCGAGGCCGAGTAAAGCCGGCGCTGCGAGGGGCGCGAGCGCCGCGCGAGGACCGCTAGCGGGAATTTCCAAAATTCCTGAAAAAAGTTCTTGCGCTCCGCGTCCGTTGTGTTAATATAGTCCTCGCACTTTTTCGGGGCCTTAGCTCAGCTGGGAGAGCGCATGGCTGGCAGCCATGAGGTCAGGGGTTCGATCCCCCTAGGCTCCACCATGGTAACATTAGTCGAACACCATGGTTCGGCTATTACGTGGCATGGCGCACCATCGTCATAGTCACGAAATACAGGAAGACCCCCTGCTAGGGGGTCTTCCCTTTTCTGGCCAAATGAAAACCCCCGCCAACGCGGGCGCTGGCGGGGGATAACCGTGAAGGTTTCACATAGCGGCCATTATAGCACTCCGCTACACCTTGAGCAGGTAGTCATCCGCCGCAGGGCCACCCGTGGGCTTGCCTACCGCTACGTATCGCTTCTTCCCCGACGATGCCCCGGTGTAGCGTCCCCAGACCCATCCGTCGGCGATTTTGTACCAGTCATCGAGCACGACCGTCTGGCCCTTGGAGTAGCTTGCCACCACGTTGCCCTTGAGGCTCGGGGCGTCTCGCACGTTCAGCGCGCTCACCGTGCAGCGGTACTTGCCGCAGAAGCCCGTGCCTGTCCTCTCCGTCGTGGATGCGGCAGCGGGTGCTGCGGGCTTCGCCGTCGGCTGTGGCGCCGGCTGTGCCGGCTTGGCCTCTGCTGCCTTGCCGGTGGTGATGCGGGCGTGCAGTTCCTTCCATCGCGCGGAGTCCACGTAGTAGGCTGGGCACTGCTTGCCGTTCGCATCGTAGTGGCGAATGACGTGATCTGCCGCGATGCCGTATTTGGCCATGAGGTGCTGGACCAGCCAGGTAAGGCGCTCGATCTCCGCCTCGGTGAAGGCCCCAGACGTGCAGACCTCGATGCCGATGCTGCGCTGATTGATCGCCCAGTTCCCGGCATGCCATGCGGTATCGTCCTCGCTCACGCTCTGCCAGATGGTATAGCCATCGCAGACGAAGTAGTGGGAAGAGGCTCCCAGGTTGGCCTCTCGCCCGAAGTAGATGCAGTTGGCCTCGGCGGCGCCCTCGGCGGTCTTGGCCCCGGCTGTGTAGTGGATGACGAGCCACTGCACCGAGTTGCCGCCGCGGCCCTTCGTGTAATTCGATGCGTTGCATTGCAGGAACTTCGCCTCATAGGTCGCCTGGATGATCTGCTCCGCCTCGGCCACGAGTTCCCCCGAGGCGATAATCCTATCGACCTCCTCGGCGGTGATGCCCTCGTAGCCATCGCCGATGCCCTGGCCGGTGAGGTGGTCGAGCCACTCTTGCGGCGCCCCCTCGTTCCCCAGGGCAATGAGTTGCTCAAGTGTTTCGCTCATGTCCTACCTCCAATAAACGGACGGCAGCCCCTCGTCAACGTAGTGCGTGCTGTCGTACCAATAGCTGCCGACCCCCGATTCGCGCGCCCACTCCTTCTCCTGCGGGGTGAGGAGGTCGCGGTCGCTCGCGAACCGCTCCAGCGCCAGCGCCTCGGGGGCCTCGGGCATCGGATGCCATTGCGATGCGAGCACCATGGCGGCACCGATGCCGACGAGCATGGCCAGCGTGGCCAGCCCGTAGAAAATGGCGCGCTTAAGACTGCGCGCCTGTTGCATGTTCGTCCTCGACCTCGACGGTGAGGTCTGCCGCGTCCGGGTCGTGCGGTTTCAGGTTCTTGATTACGGGAAGCTGCGCGATGACGGGGTTCAGCGCGCACAGGTTCTCGCAGATGCTCACGACTTCCGTGGCCACGATGAACAGGCAGACCGCCCCGACGGCCGGAAGTTCCGGCACGATCACTCCGATGCCGATTTCCGCGATCTCGAAGTTGAGCCACAGGGAGCCAACTTCGTAGACGAACGCGAGGGCGATGAGGCCGAAGAAGCCGGCTTTGTGCCAAAGCCCCTCGCGCATCTTCCCCGATTCGATGGTCTTGCACTTCACAGCCCCGGCGAAGCCCGTGAGAATGTCGAGAATCATCATCACGGCAGCAACGGCGACGGGCTGCCACTGGATGGCCAGCTCTTCCATGGGTTATTCCTCTCCTTGTTCGGTCGGTGTCTCTTCGATGACCTCCGCGACGGGTTCGTCATCGTCTGCCGTCATGGCTTCGAGTTCGTTGATGCGGGCGCGGGACTGCTTTCGCAGCTTGATGGTGTTGGCGATTGCCTTGCCCGCGTTCGCCAGGGCGTTGAGCAGTTCGGTGATGCCCTCGGCGGCGAAGATGTCCTCGATGGCTCGCAGGATTTGGTAGTCGGTCTGGTCGAGGATGTTCTTGCAGCCGTTGATCTCGCCCTCGATCTCGGCGCGTTCCATGTGGGTCCTCCTTTCGTCTTATCGGATGGACCCACTTTATTGAGGGTGTCGCCTTAGGCCGCCAGAGGCAGGTACCAGGCTATTTCAGTGAGACCCCCCCCCGGAAAGTGTTTACCGGGTCGAACAGTTCACGGTAGAGGGAGTCCATCCTCCGCACGGTCTCGGCGGCGTCCAACTTGAGCAGGCCGCCGCGCCATGACTGGTAGGACTGCTCGACCTGCTCCATGGTCATGGCCCCTCGCGCTACGAGGTCGGCCTGCTTCTTCAGTTTCCTGCGCTCGCGCGTGATGCTCTCGCGCGAGGGTCGCACGATGATCTTGCCCGTCTCGTTGAACGTGAACCGCTTTTTGAGGAATCGGAAGCCGCGCGTCAGCTTGACTATCTGGGTCTTGCGCGGGTTGAGCCTCGCCCCGCGCTCCAGGCACAGCGCCTCGATGCACCCCAGGACAAGCTGCAGGCGATCTTTCGACGCGTCCAGCACGTAGAGGTCATCCATGTAGCGCCCGTAGGCCTCCACGCCGCAGCACTCCGCCACGAAGTGGTCGATGGGGCTCAGGAAGGCAACGGCGTGGGTCTGGTTCGGCTCGTCGCCGAGGCCGAGGCCGACCTCGCCCTGCTGGTCAATGAAATGGGCGCCCAGTTCCTTGAGCCTGGGATCCCCGAGCTCGCCAAGTATCTCCTTCGCGTGCTCGTGCTCGATGCTGCCGAAGTAGTTGGACAGGTCCACGAGGAGGATGTAGCCGCTCTCGCCGTGCTCGCGGTAGTGCCGCGCCAGCTGCTTCTTGATTCGCTTGATAGCGTAGTCCTGGCCGCGCCCCTTGACGTTAGCGGAATTGTCGGCGATGAGCGTAGGGGTCACGGCCGGCACGAGCGCGTTCTGGTTGTACGACTTCTTGATGACGCGCTCGGGGAAGCAGACGGCCGCGATGCGCCTCTCCTTTCCGCGCTCGAAGATGGTGAAGCGGTGGACGGGTCGGCAGACCTCGTTGCCCTCCATGAGGTCTGCGTTGGCCTTGACGATGCCTCGGAGCATGCGCGTCCTGTACCGCTGGACGCTCGCCTTCCACGACACCCCGCGCGATGCCTGCTTCGCGGCGTTGTACAGCGCGTTGAGGTCGGCGATCTCCTCAAGGGTGCAGTTCCTCGCGCGCTCGGCCTTCTTGGCCGCGCGCCTCTCCTCGCGCCTCCTCCGGCGCGCCGCCCTTCTCTCCTCCGAGTTCACGAGTGTACCCCGCACGGCTCCCAATGGAGCGTTCTGCCAGCCGCTTGAAGGTGTGGCATGAAACGGCGCGGAACGTCCAACGCGCCGCCATGCAAGCAGCGTCCGCCACCCTTCGCGGGGTACTTATTGACGGGGTTGCCCCCGATGGTCGCGCATCCCTTCCTCTTAGGCACGGCGTTCGCATGGCTACTAGGACTGGCCGCAAGGGAATCAGGGCGCCACGCCCACCCCGGTGTTCGAGGCAGAGTTGTTGTTGGCATTACCATTCGCGTTGACGTTGCACGCGTTGGTCGAGTTGAGGCCCGACACGCAACGGAGCCACACGTTGGACGAATATGCGACACGCAACCGCTGGCCATTATAACCGCTCATCGCCGCGCATCAAGATGAGGTCCCTAAGCCTCTGCGCCTCCTCCTCGGCGGCTTTTAGCCTGCTCTCCTCGCTCTCTCCTCCGATCAGCTTGACGCCGTTTTTCGCCGCCTGTAGCAGATTGATCTCGCTGTCCAGCAGGGTCAGCAGTTCCTTCATCTCGTTGAGGTCTATGCCGGATCGCCCAGCCTCGTCGGGGTCGTCCGCGCTCTTCTTGGCGCCGCCGCGCACCTCGATGAGGCATTGCAGATCATCGTATAGCGTGTTCGCGTCGGCTATGGCCAGGGCGAGGTACTTCTTGCGCTCGATGACGGCCCAGGTGCTATTCGGGTAGAACGCATCGGCGCGCTCGATGTTGGCGATCATGGAGCGGGCGGTCTCGCACATGGGGACCGCGAAGGTGAAGCGATAGGACTTCGGCACGAGCCTGTCCTTGTGCACCACCCTCACAACCTCGTCGCGTATGCACATCGCGCGGAAGAAGAACTCGCGGTTTGACAGCCCGCGCTTGCGCGCATAGACACCCATGGCCAGAACCTCCAAAAATCGAAAATCGCGTCGACCGCTTCGCGGTAAAAGATCAGGAGCCGCGCAAGGCGGCTCCTGTAAAGTATAAGGTACGGCTAATGCTTAGCCTACGAGGAAGCAGGGCGCCACGCCCACCCCGGTGTTCGAGGCAGAGTTGTTGTTGGCATTACCAT
>ENA-OUPA01000147-OUPA01000147.1-human-gut-metagenome-genome-assembly--contig:-NODE-147-length-54858-cov-10.5729_pt1 | contig 54858 bp, 49 predicted proteins | sample MGYA00237939_ERZ548770 | MGnify/ENA primary metagenome ERZ548770 (study PRJEB26490, sample SAMN05356877) | human gut metagenome | biome: terrestrial biome; feature: human-associated habitat; material...
CCATGTTTAAAAAAATTTTTTGAACGTCTATTTTTTTGACGAAACCTGTTGTGCATTTTGACGAATTTCAGAAATTATGTAAACGCAAGCGTTTCTGTGTCAACTTTTGACACCAAAGTGACACAGCTGTGTCGTTTTGGTGTCAAAAGTTGACACAGTTATAAATAAATATGAATTTTCAGTGAATAAAATAGGCAATTCAGGCATGAAAATTTATTTCAAATTTTCGTGCCAATGAACAAATTGTGAATAAAATAGATAAAAAATAGTGTCAATAAAAGCTTATAAAAGTTTATTTGTACAATTTTATACATTGACAATGCATATATGCAAAACTATAATGAAAGCATAGGAATTGGAAAAATATAACATTATTTCCGGAGATAACGCGACAATCAATTCCTGAAATTTACTATTGTGAAAGGAGGTGATTCTATCATATTTTTCATAAAAAACCTTGCTTTTCGCAAGGGGTTCCAAAATCACAAACGGAAGATCTTGTGTGTATACAGGAAATCTGTTAAGCCTAATTTTATGCTACAAGGAGGTATGTGTCGTGGCTCTCTTTAAATACGCGAAAACGATATTCCGTGATAAGGACTTTTTGAAGGATACCCGCAACCGATTTAAGGTTGTCTCCGTCAGCCCTTACAGTGACAAAAAGGGAAAACTTCCAGATGGGCAGCGTTTGACACTGAAAATCTTGGAAGATGATGGTACGCCGCCTACGGATAAAAACGGGAATCCGCAAGACAATCTTGTAGATGAAAATTTTGATGTAACGGTTTTGTCCTGCGACCCAATGGTAAGAAAGGGGGACTATATTGCTCTTGAAAATTTTGACCAGGAACATAGTTACGTGATCAACTATAGCGTGATTTTACGGTTTAAGGGGCTTCGGGTATTGCAGCCGCAGCAACCAAAAAACATGGGGGGTAAAAGTATATGACAAAGTCAAAATATTATCATACGTTTTTTCTTATGTCATGCGTGTGCGTGTTTTCTCTCACGCTCGGTGCGCATTTGCTTCCCGCCTTGACAATTCCCTACCTGCCTATAGCTGGGACCGTTTGGTCAATCATTGTGGTGGCGTTGAATGTGCTGTCTGCTTTGGCGTGTGTTGGAATTTCGGCATTACTTTTGCGGTTCTTCTTATCTCACGGTATTCGCAAAGGCGCCAAATATTTTTGGCGGCATGTTCGCATTTCAGCCCGCTTAAAGCGTCAGCTTGAAGACGCTGGATTCGCAGTCAAGCGGGAACGCTATGTGGAGATTCCCTGGTTTCAGCTTGGCTTTTCAGACGACCTTTCAACAGGGTTTCTGAAAGTTCGTAACACGATCAAGCTTGACCGAAAATTGGACGATGCTGTAATTAATGCGGCGTTGGGATATTTTGTGGTGGAGAACCGCTTTACTTCGTGTGACGGTAACTATTATATGTATGAGTTGGTAGATGGTCGGGCCGACTATAAGCTGGTATTTCCGTCAGCCCATGACTTTTCCGATTACGCCGATGAAATTCTCCCTAACCAGTGGTTTCTGGACGCACGGACACAGGTTCCGCTATGTCATACGTTGATTGTTGGACAGACAGGGTCGGGAAAGACCTATGCGATGCTTAGTTTGATCTTACAGCTTCGTTTAATGGGGACACATCCAGAGGTAAGTTTTGTCGATCTAAAGGCTTCCACAGTAGGTGTAATCGGTCGTGGAATCTCCCCGCACCGTACCGCTAAAACTTTTGACCAGGCGGTTGAGCAAATCCGCATTTTTCACCGAGAGATGGGATTTCGGAAACAGGATATGGAAAAATTGTTAGAAAACAATCCAACGGGGGATTATAACACATTTCGCCTTTCGCCCCATGTCATGATCATTGACGAGTATGCGTCATTTGCTCAGATTTTGAAGGGGAAAGAGAAAAAGCTGCGGGACGAAGTAATGGGTCTGCTATATGAGATTGTGCTGCAAGGTCGGCAGCTTGGCTTTTTCCTGGTGATCACCATGCAAAAGTCAGACGCTACTCTGATCGACACGGCGCTGCGGGACAATATTCCTCTGAAAATTGTATTGGGCCAGAGTGAGGACACCACGTATATTACCTGTTTTGGCAGTGCTGCCGATGTTCCAATGCGAAAATATGCAAGGGGAGAGGGAGTGTTTACCCACCCGGAATTAACTCGAAAGCCCAGATTGGTGCAATTTCCAGAACTGGATTTTGACATTCTGGGAGCACTGTAAGGAGAGAACCCCCGTGGTGTAACCACGGGGGTTCCTCAAAAAAATAATCCCAGGAAGCACTCTGCATTCCTCATTTGTGGGCCTTGTGCCCGTGGAAAGGGGGTGATGGGATTGCTGGAACTTGGTGTTGATGAATTCACGGTGGTTTGCCGGCCCACAGCCCTACATTCAAACTTTGTAAGGGACAACTGGCCCCATGTTGCTCAAAACATAATTCAAAAGCTGTCCGACCGCGGAGACCTGGAAACCGTTTTGGGACCTATACGGACTGAACTCAAGTGTTTGAAAGGGTATACTCATGGGTACACGTTTGGGGAACACAGCTTTTATAGCTGTGTTGCCTACCATATGGACAGAGACGACATGGGGGTGGCTTTACGATTTTCGGCCCAAGCGCTTGACTACTATTCTGATAAATCCGGGCTAAAAGTGTATGAGTTTCTCGAAAAAATCCAAGATAAGGCCTACACAGCTAGGTTCAGCCGCATTGACTTCACAGCGGATTATTTGAATTGCGGCATAGACCCAACTAAAATCTACCAGAAGTTAATGGACGGTAAATTGGCCATTTTCCGGGAAAAAACACGCAAAACAGCGTCTGGAAAAACAGAGACGAGTTATTTGAAAATTCCTTTTTCCTATCGGGGATTTTTAAAAGCTTCCGAAGTGCCAACGATTTATCTAGGAAGTCAAAAATCCAATGCGCTTTTACGGATTTATGACAAGCGCCGGGAACAAATCGAGCGTAAGGGGCCTAAGCTGGATAAGGCTTTAGCTTGTGAAGATTGGACACGATTTGAAGCAGTTTTCAAAGGCGATTACGCCCACCAGCTGACAGACCAGTTACTTTCCGTGAAAAACGATGATGAATATCTCACTTTAATTGCCAATTCATTTTTACAAAAGTTTGATTTTAGGGAAGTGGAAAACGGTGTGGTTCAGAATGAAGCGGAATTTTCAGAAATGCTATACGATGCATTGAAACAGGGAGATTTCGCGCTTCATGCGCCCACTTCTCGGAACTTCGATTTGATTCGAAGTATCCAATACCTGTTGAATGGCAGCGGTTTGTATCCGACCCTTTTCAAAATCCGGGAAATCTGGGGCTATGAAGGTGTCAGCGAGTTCGTTAATCGTTTGATCATGTCTTTAGACACCTACGAGCCGAACAGGGATTGCCTGTCCTGGATAGCAAAACACGGGGACGACTACAAAAGAAATTTCTCTGAGTTTTCTCTTTTCCTAAATTCTGCACTGCCTTTTTCGGATTTTGTCCCGGAGAATACAGCTTAATATCTCTAGGGACAAAAAAAGAGACACTCTCAAGGAGTGTCTCCCGGTCTGTAAACAAGCGCCAACCTATTCCGTATAAAGAATAGTTCGACGCTTCCGCTTTTGGTGGACCCAAAGGGATTCGAACCCTCGACCTCTCGGATGCGAACCGAACGCTCTCCCAGCTGAGCTATGGGCCCATAAAAGCTGCCCTCTTTTAAAGCAGCTTCTATATTTTAGCACAAGGCTGGGCGATTGTAAAGCGTTTTTACGAGTTTTTTGCCGCTTTGGTTCGATCCTGGAACAGGTCGATGTGCAGCCACTTCCCCCGGTAAAGACGGATCATAAAGATCAAACCGCGGGCGCAGAGCTCGGCGGCCATGGCCAGCCACACGCCAATCAAACCCAAGCTGCCCACCAACACCAGGGACAGCGTGATGCGCACACCCCACATCGTGGCCAAATTGATGAGGAAGGGGCCCTTGGAGTCCCCTGCCCCCCGCAAAGCGCCAGAAGCCACAATGGAGGCCCCGAACAGAGGCTCGGCAAAGGCCACGATGCGCAGCACCTGGCTGCCCAGGGCAATCACCTCCAGATCCGTGGAGAAAATGCGGATCAGGGGCTCTGAAAAGAGGAAAAGCACCCCGCCACCAAAGGTCATAATGGCCACGCCCATCCAGCTGACCATGCGGCCAAAGCGCTTGGCCAGGTCTTTTCTCCCGGCGCCAATCGCCTGCCCCACCAAGGTGGTGCCCGCCACCGCCACGCCGGAGGCCGGCAGGTAGCTGATGGATTCCGCCGTCACTGCCAGGTGGTTTGCCGCCACGGCCACCGTGCCGATGCCGGTGATCAGGGCGGTGATGACGATTTGCGCCACGCACAGGGTAGACCTCTCCAGCGCGGCGGGAAGCCCCAGCCGCCAAGCCGTCAGCAGGCAGTGGCGCTCAAAAGGATAGCGCTGCTTCAGGCTGATCTGGATGGGGGATTTCTTTCGGAGCAGCACCACCAGGAACAGGCAGGCCACAATGGCGGTGGACAGCCCCGAGGCAAACGCCGCGCCCCCCACGCCCCAGCCGGCGCCCCAGACAAAGACCTCCCGGCCAAGCAGCGTTACCGTGCGAGGGGCATAGATAAACACTGTGTTCAAAATCACGTTCAACACATTGATCATCAAATTCAAAAGCATGGGGGTGCGGGTGTCCCCCGCGCAGCGGATCACCGCACTGAGCATATTGCTCCCCAGGGTGAAGGGCATGGCGCAGGCCATGATGCGGAAGTAAAGGGAGGCGTCCCCGCGGATCGCGGGATCAGCCCCCAGCATGGCGGGCAGATAAAAGGACAGCGCAAACGCGATGGCTCCCATCATCACCCCGAAGATCCCCACAAACCGCAGGGACTGCCAAGTGACACGCTTGGCGTCCTCCTGCCGTCCGGCGCCCAGGTGCTGGGCCACCTGCACGGAAAACCCGATGGCCGCCGCATTGAAAAAGCCGTTGAACAGCCAGGTGGTGCTGGAAGTCAGCCCCACCGCTGCCGTGGCATTGGAGCCCAGGGAACCCACCATGGCTGTGTCCACATACTGCACCAGGGTGAGCATGATCTGCTCGATGATGGCTGGCCAGGCCAAAAACAGCACGGCGGCCAGGGTGCCGCCCAAATGGGGCATTCCAGGGGCTGCCAGCATGGCCGCGATGCGGTCGTTTCCCTTCGCGCCCTTCATAGCTGATAGTCGATGCAGGCCCGGCCGTCCGGTTCCCGCAGCTCCTTCACAAACTGGCCAAACGCCACATGGGCCGGGTGCTCCTGATAGGTTTCCAGCTCTTCCAGGTTCTTGAACTGGGAGACCAGGATATAATCGTAGTTGGCGGGGGCGCTTCCCTCTGCGCCGAAGTAGACCTCCATCCCCTGGATCTGGGGGATCTGGTCCTTCAAGGCCATCATGCGGGCCTTGGCTTCCCGCAGGTTCTCCGCCTTGGTCTTGCCGTTGGCGGTCTCTTTAAATTTGAACATGACGATGTGCTGGATCATATTGCTGCCTTCCTTCCCGAATTTGAAATAAGATCGTATACAGGGACTATCTTATCGCATTTGGGCAAGGATTGCAAGACGCCTCTGCCGGAGAACCGTTTTTTCTCGGGGCACAGGAAAAGGCCCCGCCCGCGGGGGGGCCTGGGAGGACGCTCCGCTCTTCGCGCCGTGCCGCAAGAGCGTTACAGCTCCCCCCGGAAGAACCGCTCGTTGTAAAGAAATGCCTCGTTGTCCGGCTTACAGTTTCCAGCCCTGCGGTTGTACTCCCGGGCAAGCTCTTCCTCCCCCATGCGGTAATAGCACACGCACAGCTGGATGCAGGGCAAAAACCCGTAGCAGTCCGGAGAGACAAAGGCGCCGGTTTGGTCGGGGCGTGGCCGAGAGAGGGCCGTCTCATACCAAAAGGCCGCAGTGGGATAGTCCCCCTTGTGGAAAAAGAACTGGCCCAGGTCGCAGCAGAGCTCCGCCCGTGGCGGGCCATACCGCAGGGCAGCGGCCAGGGCCGTGAAGGCTTCCTCCGGCTTTCCCATCCGAAGCAGGCAGCCGTACAGGTCCCGGCAGGCCTGCAGCTGGTTTTCCACCCAGCCCTGGCCAGTGGATAAAAACTCCTCAAACAGCCAGGCGGCCTCCTCGTCACGGCCGTGGGCCGCCAGCTCCCGGGCGTAGTAAAACTGCTCCCGGGGAGAGAGCTCCTTTCCCTGGGAGAGCAGGCCCTCAAAAATGCGCAGGTTCCGGTCGGGGTCGCTGGGGCGGGTTTTCCGATGGGAAATGGCTGTGCCGTCCCAAGTGACCACATTCCCTACCGGGGCCACCGCCTCGTGGACAGCCCCCCGGAAGGACAGCCCGGAAAGCCGCCGGATGAGCCTCTCCCGATAATAGGTGAGCACGGGCCTGCCCCCTTCGTCAAAGGCGGCGTGATAGGGCAGCATCACCACATCGGTCTGGGGGGGAAGCACCTGTTTCAGCTCTAAAAAGCCCTGCCGGTACTCTGGGTCGATCACGTCGTCGGCGTCCATCCACAGGCAGAACTGCTGGGTGGCCTGGGAAAAGGAGAAATTGCGTGCCTGGGAGAAGTCCTCCGCCCAGGGGAAGTCAAAGACTCTGTCCGTAAACTTCCGGGCAACCTCCTTGGTGGAATCGGTGCTTCCCGTGTCCACAACCACCATCTCCTCCACCAGCCCCTGAACGGAGGAAAGGCATCGCGAAAGGACATCCTCCTCATTTTTCACAATCATGCACAGGCTGACGGTAATCAAAAAAGCACCCCTTTTTCTTTGGTTTTCCGGCACATGTACGGGGAGGGCCGAAGCCCTCCCTTGGGTGTGGCTCAGGCGGTGGGAACATCCCCCAGCCGCACCACGGTCAAGGAACTGTTGGCGAAGGGGAACCCCGCCTGTACGGGCACGGCTGCCAAGGTGGAGGGGGTGGTGTCCACCTGGAAGGGCACCGTAAAGGACAGGGTAGAGGCCTCCGCGGACGAGGCGAAGGTGTGGGTGGCCGAGGCGCCCGGCAGCGTGGCGCCATTGAGCGCCAGGTTCACCGTAAGGGTGGCGGGGATGGAAGCCCCCGTCTCCGTGGACACAGTGCTGTGGAAGGAAGCCTGGTAGATGCCGGGCTGGTTGATGACAATATCCGCGCTGCCCGGCTGATGGGACAGGGAATTTCCCGAAGCCAGGGCGGTGGCCGCAAAGGTCAAGGGCGTGCCCGCCGCGGAAGTCTGGGAGGTGTCGTCCGTCACAGCCAGCACATCCGCAGGGCCGGTGGCGCCCGTGGCTCCGGTAGCCCCTGTGGCGCCTGTGGGGCCGGTGGCGCCCGTGGGACCTGTGGGGCCTGTGGGTCCGGCAACGCCCTGGGGACCGGCAGCTCCCGTGGGGCCGGTGACGCCGGTGCTGCCAGTGGCTCCTGTGGGGCCCTGGGAACCGGTGGCGCCGGTAGCACCAGTGGGACCGGTGGCTCCCATGCTGCCCGTGGCCCCTTGGCCGGTGGGGCCAGTGGGGCCCGTCACACCGGGCAGCCCTTGAACACCCTGGACCCCCTGCGGGCCGGTGGGGCCCATGGGGCCTTGGGGACCTTGGGGGCCTTGCAGCCCCTGCACGCCCTGGGGACCTGTGGGCCCGGTGGGCCCGGTCTCACCGGGAACGCCTTGGGGGCCCTGAGGTCCTTGGGGACCGGGCACGGGGCAATAGGTGGGGCAGGGGCAAGGGCAGGAGGGACGGCAGCCAGGATCGCCGTGGCCATCATTGGGCCGGTAAATATTCATAAGCGGTTCTCCTCTCCTTTATGCTTTTCCGGAGGGCGAAAACCCTCCACTGCTAGGATATGCGGACAGGCCGAATCGGTGCCAGTCCGAAAGAGGAGTTCTTCTAGTTTCCATATAAAAAAGCCCCCGGGATGCTCTCCCGGGGGCCGTTCTCATGGCAGCAAGATTCAGCTGTGGTCGAACTGGCTGTTGTACAGCTCGGCGTAGAAGCCGCCCTTTTGCAGCAGGCTCTCGTGGTTGCCCTGCTCGATGATATGCCCGTCCCGCATCACCAGGATGGTGTCCGCATCCCGGATGGTGGAGAGCCGGTGGGCCACGATGAAGCTGGTACGGCCCTGCATCATCTTCTGGAAGGCCTTTTGAATGCGGATTTCCGTGCGGGTGTCGATGGAGGAGGTGGCCTCGTCCAGAATGAGCATGGGCGGCAGGCACAGCATCACCCGGGCAATGCACAGCAGCTGCTTCTGCCCCTGGGAGATGGAGCCGCCGTCCTCCCCAATGACCGTGTCATAGCCCTGGGGCAGGCGCTTGATGAAGCTGTGGGCATGGGCGGCCTTGGCGGCCTCCACCACCTCCTCCAGGGTGGCCTCTGGCTTGCCATAGGCGATGTTCTCCCGGATGGTGCCCCGCTTCAGCCAGGTATCCTGAAGGACCATGCCGTAGCTGCGGCGCAGGCTGTGGCGGGTGATGTCCCGGATGTCCGTGCCCTCCACCTGGATGGAGCCGCTGTCCACGTCGTAAAAGCGCATCAGCAGGTTAATGACAGTGGTCTTGCCGCAGCCGGTGGGGCCCACCAGGGCCACCCGCTGGCCGGGCTTCACGTCCAAATGGAAATTCTCAATGAGGGGCTGCTCCGGCCGGTAGGAGAAGGCAACATTTTGGATGGACACCTGGCCTTGGGCGTTTTCCAGCACCCGGGCGTCCGGGGCGTCGGGGCTCTGAGCGGGCTCCTCAATCAGTTCAAAGACCCGGCCGGCGCAGGCCAGGGCGTTCTGCAGCTCCGTCACCACGCCGGAGATTTCGTTAAAGGGCTTGGTGTACTGGTTGGCGTAGCTCAAAAAGGCGGAGAGCTGGCCCACGGAAAGGCCGCCGCCCACCACGCTCAACGCGCCCACAATGCCAACGCCGGTGTACACCAAGGAGTTGACGAACCGGGTGGAGGGGTTGGTGATGGAGGAGAAAAAGATGGCCCGCAGGCTGCACTTGCGCAGCCGCTCGTTGATCTCGTCGAACTGCTCCAGGGATTTCTTCTCCTGGCCGAAGGCCTGCACCACCTTCTGGTTGCCAACCATCTCTTCCACAAAGCCGGTCTGCTCCCCACGCACCTGGGATTGCAGCCGGAACATATCATACGTGCGCTTGGCGATGAAAGCCGCCACCAGCAGGGACACCGGCGTGATGACCACCACCACCGCAGTGATGACCACATTGACGCTGAGCATGAAGATCAGCGTGCCCAGGATGGTGATAACCCCGGAGAACAGCTGGGTAAAGCCCATGAGCAGGCCGTCGGCGAACTGGTCCACATCGGCAATGACCCGGCTGACCACCTCCCCGGTGGGACGGGAGTCGATGTATTTCAGGGGCAGGATCTGGAGCTTGCGGAAGGCCTCGTTGCGGATGTCCCGCACCACCCGGTAGGTGATGCGGTTGTTGATCAGGTTCATCACCCACTGGGCCAGGGCGGCAATGCCCACCACCACGGCGATCTCCACCAAGATCTTAACAATACCGGCAAAATCCACCTGGCCGGGGCCCACGATCAAGTCCACCGCATCGCCGGTGAGGATGGGGATATACAGGGTGCCCGCCACCGTCACCGCGGCCAGCAGGATGGAGAGCCCCACCAGCGCCCAATAGGGCCGGATGTATTGCAGCACCTTTTTCAGCGTGCCCTTGCGGGCTTTCTGCCCCTTCATGCCGTCGCCCCCCTTTCTTCCCGCTGGAACTGGGACTCAAAGATTTCCCGGTACACTTCACAGTGTTTCAAAAGCTCCTCGTGAGTGCCAATGCCTACGGCTTCCCCATCGTCCAGCACGATAATCTTGTCCGCGTACCGGATGGACGAGGCCCGCTGGGACACGATAAACACCGTGGGCCCGCCCTCCATTTGGCGGATCGCTTTCCGCAGCCGGGCGTCCGTGGCAAAGTCCAGGGCGCTGGCGCTGTCGTCCAAAATTAAAATCTCTGGTTTGCGCACCAGGGCCCGGGCAATGGTCAGCCGCTGCCGCTGACCGCCGGAGAAGTTCTTTCCCCCCTGGGACACAGGCTCGTCCAAGCCGCCGGGTTTTTCCTCCACAAAGTCCCTGGCCTGGGCGGTCTCCAGGGCCTGCCACAGCTCCTCGTCGGTGGCGTCGGGCTTGCCCCACTTCAAATTGTCCCGAATGGTGCCGGTGAACAGCACCGCCCGCTGGGGCACCACCCCCACCTTTTCCCGCAGGGAGGCCAGGGGATAATCCCGGACGTTGTGGCCGTCCACCAGCACGTCCCCCTGGGTGGCGTCATAAAACCGGGGGATCAAGTTCACCAGGGAGGACTTCCCGCTGCCCGTGCCGCCGATGACGCCCACTGTCTCCCCGGGCTTTACGGAGAAGCTCAGGCCAGAGAGGGATGCCGCGCCGGCCCCCTGGTAGGTGAGAGCCACATTCCGAAAGGTAACCCGTTCCTGGTTCTGCTCCACCACATTGGAAAGGGCCTGGGGGGCTTCCATGGAGGACTCTGTATCCAGCACGCCCTGCACCCGGCTGGCGCAGGCCAGGGCTTTGGTGATGTTGATGATCAGGTTGGCCAGCTTGATAAGCTCCACCAAAATCTGGGACATATAGTTGATAAGGGCCACCACCGCCCCCTGGGTGATGATGGCGGTGTCCACCCGCACGGCGCCCACCCAAATGAGCACCACCGTGGCCAGGTTGATGATGACATAGGTCACCGGGTTCATCAGGGCGGAAACCCGGCCCACATGCTCTTGCAGCTTGGTCAGGGCGTTGTTTTCCGTCTCAAAGCGGCCGGTCTCCGTCTCTTCCCGGCCAAAGGCCCGGATGACCCGCACGCCGGTCAGGTTCTCCCGGGTGTTCCCCAGCACCCGGTCCAGGCCGGCCTGCACCTTTTTGTACCGGGGCATGGTCCACAGCATGACGCCGAACACCACCACCGCCAGCAGGGGAATCGCCACTACAAAGACCAACGCCGCGGGCACGTCGATGGTAAAGGCCATCACCATGGCCCCAAACACCACAAAGGGGGAGCGTAGCAGCAGCCGCAGGGCCAGGTTCAAGCCGTTCTGCACCTGGTTGATGTCACTGGTCATGCGGGTGATCAGGGTGGAGGTGCCCGCCGTATCCATCTCTGTAAAGCTCAGCTCCTGAATATGGGCAAACAGAGCGTGGCGCAGCTTGGCCGCCACCCCCACCGAGGCCTTTGCGGCAAAAAACTGGGCCGTAATAGAGCACACCAGCCCAATGACGCCCAGGGCGGCCATCACCAGGCACATGCGCCCAATGTACCCCCGGTCCCCGTTGGCAATGCCCACGTCGATGACGGCGGCCATCACCAGGGGGACCATCAGCTCAAAAGAAGCCTCCAGCAGCTTGAACAAGGGCCCCAAAACGCATTCCTTTTTGTAGTCCTTCATATAGGCGAACAGGCTTTTCACAAGGCGATCGTTCCTTTCCATCAACAGATAGACTTATTGTACCATAAAACCCGGTGCATTACAAAGGGAGAACTCTACAAAGGGCCGGGGCGATTTTCGGCGGGAGAAAGATTCTTTACAGAGACTGGCGCAGAAATCTCATACCGCCGCTCTTGGAAAATGCGGCGGCGGAACCCCTCTTTTTTGTGCGGGTTGCAAAAATAAAAGAAATTCTTAATTTTCAGTTGCTTTTTCCCCTCTTTTCTGCTATCATGTGCTTACAGGGTCCCCGCAACTGACGGATTTCGTGGATTGCACCACGGGGGAGCGGGAAAAGGGCCTTTTTGCCGACCGTCTGGGCAGTGTCGCCGTGCGATGCTGCCCTTTTTTTCGCCCGCGACACCCTTCGTTTTCAATCACCCCTTGTTATACAAAGAAAGGATGGCGCCCTTATGAAACGGCAGGAATGGAACGGCTTTGTTGGCGGACTGTGGGAAGATGAGATCGACGTCCGCAACTTTATCCAAAAGAACTATACCCCCTACGGCGGGGACGGCAGCTTTCTCTGCGGCCCCACCCAGCGGACGCTGAGCGTCCGCAAGAAGTTTGAGAATCTGCTGCTGCAGGAGCACGCAAACGGCGGCGCTTTGAAGGTGGACACCGAGACCGTCATCACCCCCACCAGCTTTGGCCCCGGCTACCTGGACAAGGAGAAGGACATCATCGTGGGCCTGCAGACCGACGAGCCCTTGAAGCGGGCCTGCAACCCCTTTGGCGGCATGCGCATGGTGCGCTCTGCCTGCAAAGCCTATGGCTATGAAGTCTCCCCCAAAATTGAGGAGGAGTTCAAATACCACAAGACCCACAACGACGGCGTGTTCTCCGCCTACACCCCGGAGATCAAGGCCGCCCGCCATGTGGGGCTCATCACCGGCCTGCCCGACGCCTACGGCCGGGGGCGCATCATCGGCGACTACCGCCGGGTGGCCCTGTACGGCATCGACCGGCTCATCGAGCAGAAGAAGGCCGACAAGATCGCCCTGGGGGACTGCGTGATGAGCTCCCCCTCCATCCGGGCGGCGGAGGAGCTGCACGACCAGATCCAGGCCCTGGAGGACATGAAAACCATGGCCCAGATGTACGGCTACGACATCTCCGGCCCGGCCAAAAACGCCAAGGAAGCCGTGCAGTGGCTGTACTTCGGCTATCTGGCCGCCATCAAGGAACAGAACGGCGCCGCCATGAGCCTGGGCCGGGTGTCCACCTTCCTGGACATCTACTTTGAGCGGGATTTGAAAGCCGGCGCCCTCACCGAGGAACAGGCCCAGGAGATCTTCGATGACTTTGTCTTGAAGCTGCGCATGGCCCGCCACCTGCGCACCCCCGAGTACAACGAGCTGTTCGGCGGCGACCCCATGTGGATTACCGAAAGCGTGGGCGGCATGGGCGAGGACGGACGTCCCCTGGTGACCAAGTCCTGCTTCCGCATGCTGCAAACCCTGTACAACCTGGGGCCCGCGCCAGAGCCCAACCTCACCGTGCTGTGGAGCGCCCACCTGCCGGAGAACTGGAAGCGCTTTACCGCCAAGGTCTCCTGCGACACCGACGCCCTCCAGTATGAGAACGACGACGTGATGCGCCCTGTCTATGGCGACGACTACGCCATCGCCTGCTGCGTTTCCGCCATGCGCATTGGCAAGGACATGCAGTTCTTCGGCGCCCGGGCCAACTTGGCCAAGCTGGTGCTGCTGGCCATCAACGGCGGCCGGGATGAGCTGAAGGGCGACCAGGTGGGCCCCAAAATGCCCGTGTGGCCCGAGGAGTACCTGGACTACGACCAGCTGATGGAGCGCATCGACTTCTACCGCCCCTGGCTGGCCAAGACCTACGTCAACGCCATGAACATCATCCACTACATGCACGACAAGTACTCCTACGAGAAGAGCCAGATGGCCCTTCACGACAGCACCGTGCGGCGGCTGATGGCCTTCGGCATCGCCGGCATGAGCTGCATGGCCGACTCCCTCTCCGCGGTGAAGTACGCCAAGGTCAAGTGCATCCGGGACCCGGAAACGGGCCTTGTCACCGACTTTGAGACCGAGGGCGACTTCCCCAAGTTCGGCAACAACGACGACCGGGTGGACCAGATCGCCTGCGAGCAGGCGGAGAAGTTCTACCACGCCCTGTGCCAGTACAGCCTGTACCGCCAGGCCCGGCACACCCTGTCCATCCTCACCATCACCTCCAACGTGATGTACGGCAAAAAGACCGGCAACACCCCCGACGGGAGAAAGCACGGCGAGCCCCTGGCCCCCGGCGCCAACCCCATGTCCGGCCGGGATGTAAGCGGCGCCTTGGCCTCTCTCAACTCCGTGGCCAAGCTCAGCTATGACTACTGCCGGGACGGCATCTCCAACACCTTCTCCATCACCCCCCAGGCCCTGGGCAAGACGGAGACCCAGCGCATTGACAACCTGGTGAGCATCCTCACCGGCTACTTTGCCCAGAACGCCCACCACCTGAACGTGAACGTCCTGAACCGGGAGACCCTCATCGACGCCTATAACCATCCCGAGAAGTACCCCAGCCTGACCATCCGTGTCTCCGGCTACGCGGTGAACTTCTACAAGCTCTCCCGGGAACAGCAGCGGGAGGTCATTTCCCGGACCTTCCACGTCTCCCTCTAAGCCATGAAGGGACGGGTCCATTCCATCCAATCCCTGGGGGCGGTGGACGGCCCCGGGGTGCGGTATGTGGTGTTCTTGCAGGGCTGTCCCCTGCGCTGCGCCTACTGCCACAACCCGGACACCTGGGATTTCTCCGGGGGAGAGGAAAAGGAAGCCGCAGATTTGGCCCGGGAAATCTGCCGGTACAAGATGTACTTTGGGGACAAGGGAGGCGTCACTGTCTCCGGAGGGGAACCCCTGATGCAGCCCGCCTTTGTGGGGGAACTGTTCTCCCTGCTCCATCAGGAGGGCATCCACACGGCATTGGACACCTCCGGCGTGTGGGCAGATTGGGACAGCGCCTGCCGTGTGCTGGACCACACGGACTTGATCTTGGGCGACTTGAAATTCGCCACACCGGAGGAATACCGGCTCCACTGCAAGGCGGACATGAATAAGCCCCTGGCCTTTTACCGGCTGGCGGAGGAGCGGAACATCCCCCTGTGGGTGCGGCACGTGGTGGTGCCGGGGCTTAACGACAGCCTGGAGGACATGGGGAAGATTCAATCCCTGGCCAAAAGTTTTTCCAACCTGGAGAAAATCGAGTGGCTGCCCTTTCACAACCTGTGCCTGGAGAAATACCAGAGCATGGGCATCCCCTTCCCTTTAGCGGGGACGGACAACATGGACGAGACAGCGCTGCAAAGGCTGGTAGACAACCTGTAACCGCGAAGCTGATTTTTCAAAAAATGTGACAGGGGGCCAAAGATGGATTTTATAAAAATCGGGGCTGAAGATTTTGAAGGCCTCATGGTCTTGCAAACGGCGTACAAAGCCGAAATTGGCGAAGCTGCGCCTACCAGCGCGGAGTTTGAGAGCTTGAAAGAAGCAATCGAAAAGGGGCAGATACATTTTTACGGGTGCAGATGTGATAACGCGCTGGTAGCGTGCTGTTCTATCTGCTATACATACTCGACTTTTCACTATGGCAAAGCGGGAGTATTTGAGGATTTTTACATCCAGCCAAAATACCGCCATCAGGGGATCGCGCGGAAGCTGGTTTCTTTTGCGTATGAGCAAAGCGGTGTGGGCTCCCTCACCGTTGGATGCGCTGACTGCGACCTGCCAATGTACCAGTCCCTGGGGTTTCGAATTCCGTTGGGGAACATGCTGGCCTTTGGAGAATAAATGGGGCGCGGAGCATCGCTCCACAACTGGAAACCAAGACACGAAACCCAGGGAAACAGCGGCCCCTGGCCGCGCCTTTCCCGACTGGCCCCCTGCGGGAACAAACGGCCCCGCCAAACCAGGGATATAACCAACCCAAAAAGGCCCGGACACACCGGGCTTTTTTTGCGCCTGTTTTCCCTTTCCTCCCAGGGAGATTTGGGGTATAATAGCTCTAATACATTTGGAGAGTGAACCTATGAAACATATTCTGCTCATCGCCACGGGGGGCACCATCGCCTCCCGGCACACTGCGGAGGGCCTGGCCCCTCGCATCACCCCGGAGGAGCTTTTAAGCTACGTCCCCGACGCGGCCTCCTTCTGCTCCATCGACACCGTGCAGCCCATCAACCTGGACAGCACCAACATCCGGCCGGAGCACTGGCTGCTGCTGGCCAATCTTATCGAGGAAAACTACCACCGCTACGACGGCTTTGTCATCTGCCACGGCACGGACACCCTGGCCTACACCGCCTCTGCCCTGTCCTATTTGATACAGCGCACATCCAAGCCCATTGTGCTCACCGGGGCACAGCGCTCCATTGACGAGGACACCACCGACGCCAAGGTGAACCTGCTGGACGCCCTGCGGTTCGCCTGCTCGGGGGAGAGCGGCGTGTGCATTGTGTTTGGCAGCCACGTCATCGCCGGGACAAGAGCCCGGAAGTCCCGGACAAAAAGCTACAACGCCTTCACCAGCCTGAACTTCCCCGACCTGGCCAGCGTCCACGAGAGCCGGGTGGTGCGGTACATCCCCTACGAACCCCAGGGGGAGCCGGTGTTCTACCACAAGCTGAACACCCGGGTGTTCCTCTTAAAGCTGACCCCCGGCATGGACCCCGCCGCCTTTCCCGCCGCCGGGCAGCTGTGCGACGGGCTTATCATCGAAAGCTACGGCATGGGGGGCATCCCCGACGTGTACCTGGAGGAGCTGGACAAGCTCATCCGCCAGGGGAAGACCGTCATCATGGCCACCCAGGTGCCCCAGGAGGGCAGCGACCTCTCCGTCTACCAGGTGGGAAAGCACGTGAAGGACCGTTATCACCTGCTGGAAACCTACGACATGACCCTGGAATCCACCGTCACCAAGCTGATGTGGGCCATGGGCCAGTCCAGCGACCCCCAGGAAATCCGGAAGCTGTTCTGCGCCACCGTCAATTACGACATGCTGTTTTAACTCTCCCACTCTAGAAAGGACCTATTATGAAACGGATTTTGCCCTTTTTCTGCGCATTGGCGCTGCTTCTCACCGGCTGCACCGCCGTATCCACCACAGAGTCCGCCGGCCAGACCATCTCCCAGGTGGACAGCCCCTCCCAAGAAAGCGCCCTGGAAAGTGACCCCAGCAGCGCTTCTTCCCAGCTGGAAAGCGCCGGGGAGGTGTCCATCACCGATTCCAATGGCAGCCAAATCGCCCTGAACACCCATTCCCCCCGTGTGGTGGCGGCCTACGGCTCCTTCGCAGAGGCCTGGCTGCTGGCTGGCGGGGAACTGGTGGGCGTCACCCAGGACGCCCTGGAGCAGCGGGACCTGGGCCTGCCGGAGGACATCGCCGTCGTTGGCACGGTAAAGGAGCCCAACGCCGAAGAGATCCTTGCCCTGGAGCCGGACCTGGTCATCTTGGCCAGCGACATCGCCGGCCAGACGGATATCCAAGACGTGCTGGAAAATGCCGGGCTTACCTGCGCCTACTTCCAGGTGGACACCTTTGAGGACTATGGCTTTATGATGGAGCAGTTCACAGCCGTCACCGGCCGGGAGGACCTGTATGAGGAGAACGTCACCCAGGTGGGCCAGCAGATCCAGGACGCCAGGGCGGCGGCCGCCCTCTCCAGCACCCGGCCCAGCGTGCTGCTGATCCGGGCCTTCTCTTCGGGCATCAAAGCCAAGACCGACGACGAGTTGGCGGGAGCTATTTTGAAGGACCTGGGGGCCCACAACATCGCCGATGACCACCCCTCCATGCTGGAGGACTTGAGCCTGGAGGAGGTCATTGCCGCGGACCCGGAGTACATCTTTGTCACCACTATGGGCGACGAGCAGAAAGCCCTGGACTACTTAAACGGCCTGATCGAGCAGAACCCCGCCTGGTCGGAACTTTCCGCCGTGAAGGAGGACCGCTACATTGTGCTGCCCAAGGACCTGTTCCACTACAAGCCCAACAACCGCTGGGGGGAGAGCTATCAGTACCTGGGGGAAATCCTTTATCCGGAGCTGTTCCATGAAGAGTAAGGCAGGGCTGGGGCTGCTGGGGCTGGGCGGGCTGGCGGTTCTCAGCGCGGCGCTGGGGGCTTCCATCGGTTCCACCCTCATCGACCTGCCCGCCGCTCTGGGAGAGCTGCTTCGGGGCCAGGCCGCCACCCCGGACGCCCGGATTCTCCTTCACGTGCGGCTGCCCCGGGTGTGTGCCTCTCTGCTGTGCGGCGCTTCCCTCTCCGTCAGCGGCATGCTCATCCAGGCGGTGCTGTCCAACCCCCTGGCCTCCCCCAATGTAATTGGCGTCAACGCCGGGGCGGGGTTCTGCACCTTTTTGGCCATGGCGCTGGTCCCCGGTTCGGCGGGGGCGGGGCCTATTGGGGCCTTTTTCGGCGCGCTGGCAGCCACCTTGCTGGTCTATGCCGTGGCCGCCGGGGCCGGGGCGGGCAAGCTGACCATCATCTTGGCGGGCGTGGCGGTTTCCAGCATTTTCACCGCGGGCATCAACACCATCAAAACCTTTTTCCCGGACACCCTCTACAATGGCAGCACCTTCCTCATCGGCGGCTTCTCCGGGGTGAGCTTTTCCGACCTTTCCCCCGCCTGGCTGATGATTCTGCCCGCCCTGGTACTGGCCTTTCTAATGGCCCGCCCCACAGATGTGCTCTGCCTGGGAGAGGAGACCGCCCACAGCCTGGGGCTGCCCGTAAACGCCACCCGCTTTGGGCTGATTCTAATTGCCTGTGTGCTGGCGGGGGCCGCCGTCAGCTTTTCCGGGCTGGTCAGCTTTGTAGGGCTCTTGTGCCCCCACATTGTGCGCCGGATGTTCGGCCAGGGGCGGCACCGGGTGCTGCTGCCCGCCGCCGCCCTGCTGGGGGCCGGCTTCGTCACCCTATGCGACCTCTTCAGCCGGGTGCTCTTCGCCCCCTATGAGATCCCCGTGGGCATTCTGCTCAGCTTTTTAGGCGGGCCCTTCTTCCTGTTCCTCATTGTCAAGCAGCGGCGCCGGCCTTCCCGGCCTGGAAGGAAGGGGGCCCCCGGATGATCGAACTGAAGCGCGTTGCCGCCGGGTACCCGGGCCACCCGGTGCTGAAAGACGTCAGCCTCGCCTTCCAAACCGGGAAGATCACTTCCTTGATCGGCCCCAACGGCTGCGGCAAGAGCACACTGCTCCGGGCAGCCTGCGGGCTGCTGCCCCTCTCCGGGGGGCAGGTGCTCTACAACGGCCGGGAGCTGGGCCGGTTTGGCCGCAAGGAGTTTGCCAGGCTGGTGGCCATTTTGCCCCAAACCCGGGACGTGCCCGCTATCCGGGCGGGGCAGCTGGTGGCCCACGGGCGCTATCCCCATCTGGGCTTTGGGCGGGACCTGGCAAAGGCCGACCGGGAGAAAATCGCCTGGGCCATGGAGGTAACCGGCACGGCCCCGCTGGCGGAAAAGGAACTTTCCCAGCTCTCCGGCGGCGAGCGCCAGCGGGTGTACCTGGCCATGACCTTGGCCCAGGACACGGATATTCTCTTTCTGGATGAGCCCACCACCTATTTGGACATCGCCCAAAAGTATGAGGTAATGGAGCTGATCCGTCAGATCAACTCCCTGGGGAAAACCGTGGTGATGGTCCTCCACGACCTGCCCCTGGCCTTTTCTTACAGCCACCAAGTGGCGGTGCTGGAAAAGGGCGCTGCCGCCGCCCAGGGCGAAGCCCGCCAGGTGTTCCTCAGCGGCGTGCCCGCCCGGGTGTTCGGGGTGAAGTCCCAAACCCTGGAGGTGGATGGCCGGGAGGAGTTCTTCTTCTATCAACGGTAAAACAAGGCCCTGGAGCGGTTTATGTCCGCAGCTCCAGGGCCCACATTATTTCCGGGGGAGGAAGCTCTCCTGCTTTTGGAACCCCTGCCGCCATTTGGCGGTGACGGTCTCCCACAGGGAGCCAAGCACCTGCGCGCCGCCCGCCATCAAAATGAACACGGCGATCTGCCCGGCGTAGGCATAGCGGGGCTGCACCTCAATGAGCAGGTAGACGCAGCTGGTGGCAAACATGACAAAGGGAAGCAAGTAGAGCTTAAAATCCTCTTTTGGCCTGCGGAACAGGGCAATGGCGCCCAGCGCCGCCAGGAACAGGGCGCAGGTGAACATGGCCCGGTCCAACTCCTCCAACAGGGCGAACAGTGTGGGGGTTTGCTGCTTCAGGCCGCCCATGGACCAGCTCAGTCCCCGGTCCCACCAAAGGGACTTCATCTTACAGGCCGCCAGCTCCACCAACGCGGCGGGGCTCACATTCAGGTGCTCCCGAATGACCTGCAGCTCCGCCTGGGTGCGGCTCATGCCCTCGGCCTCTTTCTCCGCGATGGCCGGCCCATCCTCATTGTTGTAGAGGCCCTTCCACTCTGTGTTGGTCCCCAGCACCGTGCCCCAGAGGGGGTCGTTGTTGGAGAGGCCCGCAGCGTTTACCCCAGTGGCCTTCACCAGGCCGGACATCCCCGCCGAAAGCACCAGAAAGGTGAGCACCAAGGCCCCAAAGCGCTTTAGGTAGTGGAGGAAGTTCTTCCAGCTGGCCTGGGAGAGGAACCGGAACACAAAATAGGCCAGCAGCGGCACCAGCACCAGCGGGGCGTCCGGCCGCAGGGCGTTGGCAACGGCTAGGCTGGCCCCCGCCAAGGCGTAAATGAGCACCCGGTGGCAGCGCTTAAAGCCCTTGCCCATCACCAGGTAGAGGCAGAGGTACAGGAAAAAGGCCGAGGGGATATTGTTGCACAGCACCGTCACCAATGTGGCGGGGAACAGGAAAAAGGCGTAGGCCAGGGAGGCCAGCCGGGCGGCCCGCTCTTCAAAATAGTCCCGGGCGATGAGGTAAACCAGCACGTTGGTGCCCGCCGAGACCAGGCAGTTCACCAGCCGCAGGAACGTGGGGCTGTCCCACAGCTTTAGAAGGGTCCCCTGCCAGATGACCAGCCCCGTCTGGTAGCCCCACTTCTGAAAATACACCGTATCCTGAAAGCTGAAATCCCCCTGGGCGAACTGCCGGGAAGCCTCATACTGCAGGGCGAAATCCGATTCGATGGGAGTGGTGAGAAAGGCCACCGCCCCCAGGTGGATCACCAGAGAGAGCAAAAACAGCCCCAGGGAAAAGCGCCGGGAGGAGATCCCTTTCCAACGGGACAACAGGACAAGCAAGCCCGCCAAAAACAGGATGACCCCTGCCAAGGGGTAGTACACCGTGACCACACACAGCACCGCCGCGCCAAAGCAGATGGCAAAGAACAGCCGCAGCCCGCAAAACACCTTTGTTTCTCCACTCATTTCCACAAACCTCCTAAAGGGGGCGCGCCGCAAAAAAAGCGGGAAAAGCCGCCGCTTTTCCCGCTTTTAACGCCCTTTCCGGCGTAAGCCCCTGCAGTTTCTCCCATGGGGTCGGCCGCGCCATTGAGAACAGTATACCACCGCCCCAAAAAAGACGCAATCACGAAATGTTCCGCTGGGCAAAATAGTCCGCCTTCAATGTGTCATAGGAGGCCTGCTCCCGGCGACGCACCTGGGTGCTGATCTCTTTCATCTCAGGGGGGACCTCCCCTTCATAGCCGCTGGCGTAGTAGGTGGCCCCGTCATACCAGGCGTTGTTGGGGAACATCACAATGCCGCCGCCCTGGCCAAAGATGTCGTCCCCGGCGTAGTACTCATAGGGGACATCCAAGCCAAACAGGTTGGCGATGGTGGGGGGCAGGTCCACAATGGACACATACTTCTCCACGGTTTGGGCCTGCTGCCCCTTCAAGTAAAAGAAGCAGGGGGTCTGGTACAGCTGCGGGCTTTCGCCGGACACACCCTTGAGCTGGCAGAGGAACTCCTTGTCCGTCAGGTACTTGCCGTAGTGGTCCGTGTAAAACAGGAGCACCGTGTCCTCCAGGCGGCCCTCCTCTTCCAGGCGGGCCACCAGGTCCCCCACAAACTGGTCTGTCTCCATGGCGTGGGCCACCGCCAGGGTGTACTCTTTCATGTTGGCCTCGCTGCCTGTGACGCCGGACTGGGCCACCGCGGCCTGGGCGGCCTCCAGGTGGGGGTCGGAGATGTTGCGCAGCTCATCCGTATAGGGGCCGTGGCCGGAATAGGTGATGATATAGCTGAAGAACTGCCCCTCTGGGGCAATCAGGTCATAGCCATTTAACAGCTGGCTGTCCAGCATATAATCTTCCATGCCCAATGTGGGGGCGTTGTTGTAAGCCTCGAACCCCAGGTTCACATGGACGCTGCCCCGGCTGTAGATGTCCGGGCTGGCAGAGTGGAAGGAGTTGGCGGTGTAGCCCGCCCCCTCAAACAGGTTGGCCAGGGAAAAGGGGAAGCTGTTGGTGGAATACACGCTGCTGGAAAGCCCCGTTACCGAGGGGAGCAGCCCCGTTTGGGAAATGAACTCCGTGTTAAAGGTGCCCGCCGAAAGGAACAGGGGCGTGTAGTTGTTGGCGAAGTTGATGCCCTCCTGCTGCAGGCGGTACAGGTTGGGGGTGTACTCGGGGGTCAAAAGCCAGGTGTCCATGGACTCCAGCATGACCATGATGAGGTTCTTGCCCTCAAAGGCGCCGGTCATCTCGTTTTCCTGGCCCACCTCCTGGGCCCGCTCCTCATAGTAGCTGTCCAGCTCTCCCAGCGTGACGGGGCTGCCCTCCAGCCCAAAGGACACCAAAAAATCCCGCACGGTGTACTGGTACAGCCCTGTGGCCAGCAGCATCCGGTTGGAATCGGTGAACTCCTTATACGCCTGTTCCTCAGAGTGGGGGTCGAAGGTGTTGCCCCACCACATGGTGTCATCCTGGGGCAGCATGGAACTGTGGAGCAGCCCCACGCCCACCAGGGAGAGGGCCATGACCCCTGCGGCCCCCACGCGCAGGGGCCACCGGCGCTTTCCCGGCTGCCGCCCGGGCACCAGCGCTGCCCCCAGCACCAGGCAGAGCACCGCCAGCAGGATGCAAGCGATGAGGGCCTTGCGCAAACGCAGGTAGGACCAGCTGAAAAACTTGGCTCCGTCCCCGGCGAAGTTCATGTCGGAAAAGGTGAAGAATTTCCCAAAGATGTTGAACATCACCCCGTGAACCACCGTCAGCAGGGCAAAGAACCCCGCGTAGATGCCCATGGCGACGCGCCGCCCCAGGGGCGGCAGCAGGGCGGCCAGGCCCGTCAGCAGCAGGCACCAGGCCCCGCTGAACACGAAGGCCCGCCAATCCAAAAAGCGGGTGCTCCCCGCAAATCGGTAAAAATAGCGCAGGGCCATATCTAACAAGAGCAGGCCCCCAAAACAAAGAGGCAGACTGGCCCACCACAGGCGGGCCCGCAGTGTCCCCAGCTTGTTTTTCGTACCGGTCATAGTCGTGATACCCTTCTTTACTAGGCAGAATTTTACATTCCATGTAAAGCACTTGTTAAATATAGCACAGAGATTTGTAAAGGGCAAGAAAAAAGGCCGCTTTCCCCCCTGGAAAAATCCGGCTTGGGCCGCGGCCCCATTTGTGCTATACTAGAAAAAACGCATGGGGCCGGCGCCCCAGGCTGCAAAACAGATTGTGGAAAGGTGTGCTGTAATATGGAACTGCAAACTGTGGGATTCATCGGTTTTGGGAACATGGCCCAGGCCATGGCCCGGGGACTTCTGCGGGGCGGGGAAGCGCCCCGGCTGTTCGCCTGCGCCAAACGCTGGGAGAAGCTGCAAGCCTCTGCCGGGGCGCTGGGCGCCACCCCCTGCCGGGACGCTGGGGAAGTTCTGGAAAACGCCCAGGTTCTCATTGCAGCGGTGAAACCCTACCTCATCGAAGAGGTGCTCGCCCCCATCCGGGACAGGCTGGAGGGGAAGCTGCTGCTTTCCGTGGCGGCGGGCTGGGATTTTGCCCGGTTTGAGAAAATCCTTCCCGCCGGGGTCCACCACCTGAGCGCCATGCCCAACACACCGGTCTCCGTGGGAGAGGGCGTAGTGCTGCTGGAGGAGGAAAGCTCCCTCACCTCTCAGGAGCTGGCCCAGGTCAAGGAACTGCTGGCCCCCTTGGGCACCGTGGAGACTGTGCCCTCGTCCCAGATGGGCATTGCAGGCACCCTCTCCGGCTGCGGCCCCGCCTACGCCGCCATGTTCCTGGAGGCCCTGGGGGATGCGGGGGTCTTTCACGGGCTGCCCCGGGAGCTTGCTTACCGCTTGGCCGCCCAAATGCTGGCGGGCGCCGGCAAGCTCCACCTGGAGACAGGAGAGCACCCCGGCGCCATGAAGGACGCCGTATGCTCCCCCGGGGGAACCACCATTTTAGGGGTGGCAGAGCTGGAGCGCCGGGGGTTCCGCGGCACAGTGATAGAGGCGGTCCACGCGGTACAGAAAGGGCGGTAAGAGGCCCCGGCCGTCCCCCTTCCCCGGGGTATCCAGCAGTATAGAAAAAGTTTTTCAAGAAATTCTCACAAAAGAGCTGTCATCTCAAGAAAAATTTGGTATAATAGCGGTATATATTCCCGGGCCGGGCCCGGACACGAGGTGACTGTCAATGCTGAAAAATTGGATCCGTCCGGAAAAGCCGGAGGGTGACGAGCTGAAACAGCGGCTGAAGGCCGCCCAGGAAAAGCTGGAAAGCCAGCAGATGAAGCTGAAAGACCGCAAGCTGCCGGTGCTGGTGCTCATCGAGGGATGGGGCGCCGCCGGAAAGGGCAGCGCCATCGGCCAGATCATCAAGAACATCGACCCCCGCTTTTTCAAGGTCTTCACCATGCCCGCCGCCCCCACAGAGGAGGAGGCCCGCAAGCCTTTTCTGTACCGCTTTTTTGAAAAGATCCCCGAGGCCGGGAAGTTCACCCTTCTGGACTCTGGCTGGATGAACCAGATTATGGAGGAAAAGCTCTCTGGCGCGCTGGATGACAAAACCTACGCCCAGCGGGTGGACAGCGTGAAACGCTTTGAGCGCACCTTGACGGACAACGGCTATCTGGTGCTGAAGTTTTTCTTCCATATCAGCAAGAAAGAGCAGGCCAGCCGCATCCAGCGCCTGCAGGCGGACAAGGACACCGCCTGGCGGGTCAGCAAGGGGGACCTGTGGCAAAACCATCACTACGACGACTGCCTGGAGGCCTTCGACCGCTATCTGGATGACACCAACACCCCCAGCGCCCCCTGGTACGTCATCGACTCCAAATCGAAAAAATTCGCGGAGCTGCAGGTGCTGGAGACCATGTGCATGGGCATTGACACCGCCCTGCACAACGAGAGCCTGGCTGTGCCCCTGCTGCAAAACGTGTTCCCCCTCATCAAAATGCCCAAGCTGAAGGACGTGCCCTTGGACAAGACCATCAGCGAGGAGGAGTACAAGCTGCAGCTCCGCCTGCTGCAGGAAAAGCTGGGGCATCTGCACAACCGGCTGTACCGCAAGCGGGTGCCGGTGGTCATCGTCTATGAGGGCTGGGACGCCGCCGGAAAGGGCGGCAACATCAAGCGCCTTACGGGGGCCCTGGACCCCCGGGGGTTTGAGGTACATCCCATTGCCAGCCCAGAGCCCAAGGAAAAAGCCCGCCACTATTTGTGGCGCTTCTGGACCCGCCTGCCCAAGGACGGCCACATTGCCATTTTCGACCGCAGCTGGTACGGCCGGGTAATGGTGGAACGGCTGGAGGGCTTCTGCTCGGAAAACGACTGGCAGCGGGCCTATTACGAGATGAACGAGTTTGAGCAGGAACTGCACAACTGGGGCGCTGTCATCCTGAAGTTCTGGGTGCAGATCGACAAGGACACCCAGCTTGCCCGTTTTACCGACCGGCAGAACACCCCCTCCAAGCAGTGGAAAATCACCGACGAGGACTGGCGCAACCGAGAGAAGTGGGACCTGTACGAGCAAGCCGTGGACGAGATGCTCCAAAAGACCAGCACCACTTACGCCCCTTGGCACATTCTGGAGTCTGTGGACAAAAAATACGCGCGCATCAAGGCGCTGCAAACCGTAATTGACGCCTTGGAGAAAGCCCTGTAAAAGGGCAGGGCAAAAAGAAGGGCCATCCCCCCTGGGACAGCCCTTCTTTTTTACGGCTCAAGATGCCGGCGCTTCCCACGTTCTCCCGTGGGCTTCTTCACACCCCCGGCAGCAACCCGGCATACCCGGCGGCAATGCCCGCCGCGGCCGAGGCGGCGATCAGCAGGATGGGGTGGACTTTTTTCCAGTGGGCGATGAGGATGGCCGCCAGCAGCACCCCTGCCAGCCCCCACTGAAGAATGCCGCCCGAAGCTGGGAAGGCGGAGGCCGCCACAGAGAGCAGGGAGGCCCCAATCATCCCCACCACGGTGGGACGCAGGCCGTTCATGCAGCCTTTGACAACGGTATTGCTCTGAAAGGCTTGGTAGAACTTGGCCACAACCAGGATAATGACAAAGCTGGGCAGCACCACGCCAAAAGTCGCGCACAACGCCCCCAGAAGGCCCCCTGTCTCTGCGCCCACATAGGTGGAAAGGTTTACCGCCAGAGGCCCGGGGGTGCTTTCAGACACAGCGATGAAGTTGACCAGCTGCTCCAAGGTCATCCACTGATGGGAGACCACCTCCTGCTGGATAAGGGGCAGCATAGCGTAACCCCCGCCGAAAGTGAAGGCGCCAATCTTGAGGAAAGTGAAAAACAGCTCAAGAAAGATCACAGCTTCATCCCCCCAATCTTCAGCTTGGAGGCCGCCAAGCCAATGAGGGCGCAGGCGATGAGCACCAAAATGGAGTTGGCCCCGAAAAATCCCACCAGAAGGAACGCCCCTGCCGCCAGGATATAGGACACGATGTTCCAGGGGCACTCCTTGGCCATGGAGACCAAGGCGCTGCACACCAGGGCCACCACCGCCACCCGAATGCCCCAGAAGGCGTACCGCACGGCGGGCAGCTCTTCAAACTGGCGCAGCACGAAGCTCAGGGCAAAGATGATGACAAAGCTGGGCAGCACCACCCCCACCGTGGCAGCCGCCGCGCCCCAGGGACCCGCCAGGCGGTAGCCCACAAAGGTGGCGGTGTTCACGGCAATGGGCCCCGGGGTGCTCTCACTGACCGCCAGGATATCCAAAATATCCTTGTCCTCAATCCAGCCCTCCCGCAGGGCGATCTCCCTGCGGATCAGAGGAATCATGGCATAGCCGCCCCCAAAGGTAAACGCCCCGATCTTCAAAAATTTTAGAAACAGCTTTAGGCACAGGCCCGCTTTTTTCCGTTCCATCGCACTGCCCCTCTCCAAATTCTGCCTTTATTCTACGCCGGGGGTTTCTATTTTTCAATCTGTATGTTAAAATAAAATCCATATTGAATTTAGTATAATAGTGAGGGACGGACATGACAAAACGCCATTTCACCATATTCACAGAGGTCTGCCGCCAGATGAGCTTTTCTAAGGCGGCCGAGGCCCTGAACACCACCCAGCCCACAGTGAGCCTAGCCGTCAAGGAGCTGGAAGAGCACTATGGGGTGCGGCTCTTTGAGCGGATGAACCGCCGCATCTATATGACCGAGGCCGGGCGCGCCCTGCTCTCCACAGCCCAAGAGGTGCTGCGGGGGTTCCAGCAGGCGGAGGACCAGCTGCGGAAAGCCCCCTACCGGCTGCGGGTGGGGGCGAACGTCACTTTTGGGGCCACCCGGCTCCCCAGAGTGCTGGCCCAGTTCCGGCGGAAGTGCCCCCAGGTGGAGCTTTCCGCCCTGGTGGGAAACTCTGACGGCATCGAGCGGCTGCTGCTGGAAAACCGCCTGGATGTGGGCCTGGTGGACAACGTGACCTTTTCCCAGCACCTGCGGGTCCAGCCCCTGTTCCAGGAGGACATGGCCCTGCTCTGCGCTCCTGCCTTCCCCCACCGCCCCCAGTCCTTGGAGGAGCTGGCGACCCTCCCCCTCTTGCTGCGGGAGCGGGGCAGCGGCACCCGGCGCTCGGTGGACCGGGTGTTCGAGGAACACAGCCTCTCACCCCAGCCCTTTTTGGAAAGCGTCAGCTCCACCGCCCTGATCGAGGCGGCCCGGGCGGGGTTGGGAGTTCTCATCCTCTCCCCCTCCCTAGCCCGACGGGAACTGGAGACGGGAGCCCTTCTGCCGCTGGCGATCCCCGGCGCGCGGTTTTTCCGCCAGTACTTCTGCGCCCTCCACAAGCAAAAGGCCCTTTCCCCGCCTTTGGAGGAGCTGCTGGCTCTGCTGCGGGAGAACTGCCAAGAATAGGCAAAGGAAAAGAGCCCCTGGACCCGGGGCTCTTTTTTAGCTTTTGCTGAAAAATAAAAAGGACTGCCGCGGTCTGCGGCAGTCCTTTTTGCTTGCAACAGCGGTTTCCTCAGTCCGGGCTGGGAACCACCGTTCCGTTGGTCAGATTGATGGTGAAGGCGGCCAAAACGGTCTCCTCAGGCGTCTCGTTGTAGGCGTGGGGCTCCGTCTGGCGGAATTGCAGTTCCGCTTGGGTGACTCCCTGGGGCAGGCCGTCGAAATACAAGTCGGCCGTCTGGGTCTCCGTGGCCTGGTAGTCGTAGCCGCCCAAATCACGGCTGCGGTCAACGTTATAGGGCAGCTCGGTCCCATCGGGCAACACCAGCACAGGCGTTCCCAAGGCCGGGACCTGTGTCTCCACAATGCTGTCGCCCAGCCCCCAGAAGGGCTTCTCCACGGTGATGACCGTCTGAGTGGGGGTGCCGGACACTGCCAGCACCTGGGCGCCGTTCTGTTCCGCCTGGCAGGTAAAGCTGTAGGTGTGCTCGCGGTCCACCGGCAGGGTGAAGCTGGCGGTAAAGCCCTCTCCAACCGCTTCATAGGTGAGGGGATCGGGGGCCCCTTCTCCCGGATAGGGGGTGCCGGCGGTCTCTTCGTTGGCTTCCCACTCCAGCCGGTCCATCTGCTCCTGTGCCGCCTGCTCTGCGGCGGCTTCATCATAGATTTCTCCAGTCAGGCCGGTCAAGGTCACATCCACCTGCAAAGAGTCCGCCTCCTGCTGGGACTCAGGCACCTGCACCGTCATGGTGGAGGTCCATTTGCCGTCCCGCTCCACAAAGGCGTTGACGCCCTCCACCTGGGCGGTCTCTCCGTTGACGGCGGCAGTCTGGCCCTCGGGATCGACCCAGACACAGCGGTACTGCTCCAGCAGTTCCTGGGGGCCTGTCAGCTCCATAGACACCACCAGAGAGGTGCCATCCGTGTAACCCTCTCCAAAGGTCACCTGCCACTCTCCGCTGGCGGCGGACACATTCACCTCCTCCATGGCTCCATAGGTCTCCACAAAAGCTCCCCCTGCTCCCACCTTGCTGTCGTAGTTGGCCTGGTAGAACAGGCTGCCCAGCCAGTCCCCCACCAGGGGGATTTGGGAGGCCATGGCGGGGTTCACGGCGGCCATACCCAGCATCACGCCCACCACCGCTACAAAACTGCCCATCACAGCCCCCGCCCGGCGCAGGACACGCTTCCGATGCAGGCGGCGGACTTCTCCCAGGGCAGCCCCCACGCGGGCGCCCAGCTCTTCGGGAATAGAAATTTGAATTTCATTTACTTTCTCTCGCATACCGCTTCCTCCTTCAACAAAATTTGCAGCCTGCCAATGGCCCGCCGCAGATAGACGGAGACGGTCCCTTCGGGCATGCCGGTGGCCTGACTAATCTCTCGGATGGTGCAGCCGTCGAAGTATTTCAGCTTCACCACGTCCTGGTACTTCTCTGGAAGCTGGGCCACGGCCCAGTGCAGGTCCATGCGCTCTTCCGGACTCATCCCTTCGGGAGCGGGCAGGTCCGGCCCCTCCGCCAGAGAGGCCTCCGGCTTTCGCTTTCGCAGCAGGTCCTGGGCGGTGTTGATGAGGATTTTAGTCAGCCAGGTGCGGAAATACTCCGGCTCCCGCAGGGTCTTCAGGCTTTTATAGGCCTTCAAGATGCTCTCCTGCACCACGTCCAGGGCGTCGGCCTCTTGGCGAACATAGAGGTACGCCATGCGGTAGAGGTATTCCTGCTGCGCCTCGATCAGGTCCCCAAAGGCCTTGGGGCTGCCCCGCATGGCCTTCTTGACCAAGGCCTTCTCCTGCTTTTCGCTTTTCTTCACGGCTCTCCCTCCTCTTCCCTTCCTTTTGCCCATTAGACTTTTCCCCCGCCTGTTTTCTTACAGGCGCGGGCGCAAAAAACTCCCCTTTCCGCGGGCCCTTGTTAAATCTTTGAAACCCCTTGACTTTTGCCTCTTGGCTCCATACAATAGAGATAGTTGAAATCTATAGAAATACAGAAATTTAGAATATTTTTTGTAAACAAATCACATGTTTCTAAACCGTTTGTAAAGCCGCCGTTTGTTTTTGCAGAAAGGAGCCCCCCTATGAGCGCTGCGTTCCCCCATGCTTCCGTTGTGTTCGGCTGCCCCATCGCAGGGGAGGTGGCCCCCATCTCTCAGTGCGCTGACCCCACCTTTGCCCAGGGGCTGCTGGGGCCGGGGGTAGTCATCCAGCCAGAGGGGAGCATCCTGTTTGCCCCCGCGGACGGACGGGTGGAATTCATCCTCTCCACTAAGCACGCCCTGGGCATGGAGACGCCAGAGGGTGTGAAGTTCCTCATCCATGTGGGGCTGGACACCAACCGCCTGGAGGGCCAGGGCTTCCAGCTGTTCGTCCAGGTGGGCAGCCAGGTGCGCCGGGGGGACAAGCTCCTCTCTTTTGACACCCAGGTCATGGCGGAACAGGGCTGCTCCCTGGCCACGCCCTTTGTGTTTTGCAGCAATCGGGAGGGCTGGGCTATGGAGCTGCTGCGGACCGGGCCGGTGCCTGCCGGGGAAGACCTGGTGCGCATGAACCGCCTTGCCTAAAACTGAGCATTCCATACGCCGCGCTGGACCGGAAGCCCCGCCGCTTCCGGTCTTTCTATATTCCTAAGCTTACGGTGGCGCCGGGGCAAAGTCAAGGGCAGGCTTGCATTTTCCACAGAAGAGTTGTATAATCCTAACTGCACCGCCGGCCTGGCCCCACCGGCTGCCGGGACGTGCGGTATTTACAGTAAAAAAGTTTTGCGTTAATAGAAAGGACCTGATTCTGTAATGAAACGTATTTTGTCTTTAACACTAGCTCTGGCCCTGTGCCTGGCTTTGTTCGGCTGCAGCACCAACGGAGCGGGGAGCTCCTCCGCCGCTTCTGAAAGCTCTTCCACTTCGGAGAGCAGCGTGTCCTCTTCCGTAGAAGGGACTGCCTCCAGCCTGGAGAGCGCCTCTTCTTCCGGGGAGGGCTCGGAAAGCAGCGTTGCCTCCGGCGTGAGCGAGGCCTCCGATGTGGATACCACCGACTTGGGCACCGCCACGGTGGCGGCCCTGAAGGGCCCCACGGCCATGGGCATGGTGAAGATGATGAGCGATGACTCCCAGAAAGACCAGCCCACCTTCGATTTTAACATCTACGCCTCTGCCGATGAGATCACCCCTAAGCTGGTGCAGGGCGAGCTGGACATCGCCGCCGTGCCCGCCAACCTGGCAAGCGTGCTGTACAACAACACCGAGGGCCAGGTGCAGGTGCTGGCCATCAACACCCTGGGTGTGCTGTACATTGTGGAGAACGGCGACACCGTCCACTCTGTGGAGGACCTGAAGGGCAAGACCATCTTCGCCTCCGGCAAGGGCTCCACCCCGGAGTACGCCCTGAACTACATGCTCACCCAAAACGGCATCGACCCGGAGACCGACGTGACCATCGAGTGGAAGAGCGAGCACTCTGAGTGCGTGGCCTCTCTGGCCGCCACAGAGAACGCCATTGCCATGCTGCCCCAGCCCTTCGTCACCACTGCCCAGACCCAGAACGAGAACCTGCGGGTGGCCCTGGACATGACCGAGGAGTGGGAGAAGCTGGCCTCGGAAAGCGGCAGCGACGCCACCCTCATCACCGGCGTGGTGGTGGCTCGCAAGGACTTTGTGGAGCAGAACCCCCAGCTGGTGAGCGTCTTCCTCTCCCTGTACGAAAAGTCGGTGACCTACGCCAACGAAGAGGTGGAGGGCGCCGCCAAGCTCATCGGCGAGTACGACATCGTGCCCGAGGCCGTGGCCCAGAAGGCCCTGCCGGAGTGCAACATCACCTTTATTGCTGGTGACGAGATGCAGGCAAAGCTCTCTGCCTATCTCCAAACCCTGATGGACCAAAACCCCAAGGCAGTGGGCGGCCAGCTGCCTGCGGATGATTTCTACTACCTTGGGTAAGGGGCAAAAACAGAAGAAGCGCCCGGGTGTGCGGCTGTGGGCGGTGGCCGTGTGGCTTATCGTCTGGCAGCTGGGCGCCATGGCATTGGGACAGGAGATCCTTTTGGTATCTCCTGTTTCTGTTATGCTCCGCCTGGTGGAGCTGGTCCCCCACGGGGATTTTTGGGGCGCCATCCTCTTTTCCTTCTGGCGCATTACCCTGGGCTTTCTGCTGGCCTGCCTGGCGGGCACGGCCCTGGGAGTGCTTTCCTCCCGGTTTGGGCCGGTGCGGGACCTGACCGCCCCGCTGATGGGCGTGGTCAAGTCCATCCCTGTGGCCTCCTTCATCATCCTGGTGCTCATCTGGGTGCCCTCCCGAAACCTTTCGGTGGTCATTTCCTTCTTAATGGTGACGCCCATTGTCTACTCCAACGTGCTGGGGGGCATTTCCAGCATGGACAAAAAGCTGACGGAGATGGCCGATGTGTTTGAGGTCCCCTTCCCCCGGCGGCTGCGCTACCTCTACCTGCCCCAGGTGGCGCCCTTCTTCCGCTCCGCCTGCGCGGTGGGGCTGGGGCTGTGCTGGAAGGCCGGTGTGGCCGCGGAGGTCATCGGCCTGCCGGACGGCTCCATCGGCGAGCGCCTGTACGAGGCCAAGGTCTACCTCAACACCCCGGACTTGTTCGCCTGGACGGTGGTCATCGTGCTGGTAAGCCTGGTGTTTGAAAAGCTGTTTCTCTTCCTGTTGGACCGCCTGGTGGCCCGGCTGGAACAGAACTGAAAGGAGGGGCGTCTATGGCCATTGAACTGCAAAACGTGAGCAAGTCTTTTGGGGAAAAGCAGGTGCTTCAAAACTTCTCCCACGTTTTCCCAGAAGGGGAGCTGACCTGCGTGATGGGCCCCTCGGGCTGCGGCAAGACCACCCTGCTGTCTCTTTTGCTAGGGCTGGAGCAGCCGGACAGCGGCAGGGTACTGGGTATGGAAGGCCGCAGGAAATCCGCCGTCTTCCAGGAGGACCGGCTGTGCGAGAACGCCGGGGCGGTCTCCAACCTGCGGCTGGTGAATCCCACCCTCACCAGGGAGGAGGCGGAGGCCATGCTCCGGGACCTGGACCTGGGGGACAGCCTGCGCCAGCCGGTGCGCACCCTCTCTGGGGGGATGAAGCGCCGGGTGGCCATCCTGCGGGCCCTGTGCGCCCCCTATGACGTGCTCTTCTGCGACGAGCCCTTCAAGGGCCTGGATGAGGGGACAAAGGGCCGGGCCATGGAGTATTTTCAAGAGCGCACCCGGGGCCGGACCGTCATCCTGGTCACCCACGAAAAAAACGAGGCAAATTTCCTAAAAGGCCAACTTCTCCTCTTGTAATTTTTTTCATCCTGCGCTATGATAAAGGGTAGTGGGATGCCTCTTCAGGAGGGCTTTTCCCGGAGCTTTTGGCTGGGAAGAAGCGGGCGCTCACGCACTTCAAAACACCTTCCCCAAACACTACAATCTACTTAAAGGAGCGTGCTTTGTAAAAATGTTACCCAAGCTGCAGTATCATGTAGAGCCTGAAAAGGGCTGGCTGAACGACCCCAATGGCCTCTGCTATTTCAACGGAAAGTACCATGCCTTTTTCCAGCATTACCCCAACGCCACTGTGTGGACAGCCCCTCTTTATTGGGCCCACGTTACCAGTGATGACCTGATCCATTGGGAAGAACAGCCCATGGGCCTGACCCCCGACCAGTCCTATGAGAGCACCGGCGGCTGCTTCTCCGGTTCTGCCTTCATCAAGGACGGCAAGGCCTATTTCTTCTACACTGCCGTGGGAGACGGCGATGTACAGACCCAGTGCCTGGCCACCTCTGAGGACGGCATCACCCTGAAAAAGTACGAGGGCAACCCCATCATCGACGAGCGCCCCGTGGACCCCACCGGGCGGGACTTCCGCGACCCCAAGGTCTTCGAGTGGACCGACGGCACCTACCGCATGGTGTGCGGCACCGGGCATGAGGGCTACGCCGCTGTCCTTCTGTACAAGTCCAGCGACCTGTACAACTGGGAGTATGTGGGCCCCATCTTTGAGACCCGGGAAATGGGCCCCGTGCTGGAGTGCCCCGACCTGTATCCCCTGGAGGACAAGTGGGTGCTGTGCTTCTCCCGCATGGACCAGCCCCAGACCGTCCAGTATGTGGTGGGCACCTTTGACGGCGAACACTTCACCGCAGAGAGCGTGCAGAAGCCGGAGATCGGCCCCAACTACTACGCTCCCCAGAGCTTTGAGGATGAGAAGGGCCGGCGCATTGTCATGGCCTGGATGACCCCCTGGGGCCAGCCTGAAGACACGGACGGGGTGCGCTGCGGCTGCCTGACCCTGCCCCGCGTGGCCTCTCTGAAGGATGGCAAGCTGTGCTTTGAGCCCGTGGAAGAGGCCGCTTCCCTGCTGGTGGAAGAGGACCCCCATGTGAAGAAGGGCCCCTGGCTGTTCCAGGTTACCGACGGCAAGAAGATCCTGCTGGAGCGCCCCGCCTGCGAAGTGAAGGACGTGAAGATCTTCACCGACACCCACACCTGTGAGGTGTTCATCAACGGCGGCGAGCAGGTGGTCTCCTTCTACTTCCAGCCGTAACCCCTTAAAACTGAAAAACGCAACCCCCGGTTGCGCGGTTTCCCGCTGAAAGCGGTGGCGCGCGGCCGGGGGTTTTGTTATACTGGGGATAGGAAAAAGGAGGTGCCTTTATGACCACAGGACAAAAGATACAGACTTTGCGGAAACAGCGGGGGCTGACCCAGGAACAGCTGGCCCAGCGCCTGGGGGTCTCCCGGCAGGCGGTGTCCCGCTGGGAGCTGGACGAGTCCCTGCCGGAGACCGCCAACCTGCTTCCCCTGGGGGAAGTTCTGGGCGTGTCCCTCGACACCCTGCTGGACCCAGCCCAGGGGCTGGAGGGCCCCGTCCTCAAGGAAGAACCCTCCGCTCCGGCGGAGCCTTCCCCCACTGTGCCCTCCCTGAGAGCGCTCCTCAAACGGCGGCTCTGGCTGTTTCTCCTGCCGGTGGAGCTGGTGGTTTTTGCCGCCTTGGCCCTGTGGCGGCTGGGCAATGCCCCCTCCCTGGCGCTGATCCTCCTGATCCAGGGGCTTTGGCTGTGCTTTTTACTGTACCTGCTCCTTTTGGTGATCTATTTCCTGGTGTGGGGCATCCGGTACTTCAAGCAGCGGACCCGCCCGCCCAAATAAAATACCCCTGGGAAGCCGGCCCCATAAACGAGCCACAGCTTCCCAGGGGATTTTTTACTCTTCTATGGTGGAGAGCAGCTCCCACACCAGGTCTTGGAACTGCTGGGCCACCCTGTCGGCGGTCTCCTGGACCTCGGCATGGGAGAGGGGCTCCCCGCCCAGCCCGGCGGCCAGATTGGTGACACAGCTGATGCCGCAGACCTCCAGCCCCAGGTGCCGGGCGGCGATGGCCTCGCAGGCGGTGCTCATGCCCACGGCATTGGCCCCCAGGGCGGCGAACATGCGGATCTCCGCCGGGGTCTCGTACTGCGGGCCCGTGGTCTGCAAGTAGACCCCCTGCTTTAGGGGGATGTTCCGCCTCTCCGCCGCGGCCAGGGCCTTCTCCCGCAGCCGGGGGGAGTACACCGCCGTCATATCCGGGAACCGGGGGCCAAAGGCCTCCTCGTTGGGCCCGATCAGCGGGGAGGGCACAAAGCTGGCGATGTGGTCCGTCAGCAGCATCAGGTCCCCCGGGGCCAGGTCCGGGCCGATGCCTCCCGCGGCGTTGGTCAGCACCAGGCGCTGGGCGCCCAGGGCCGCCATAACCCGGGTGGGCAGCACCACGTCCTCCATGGGATAGCCCTCGTAGTAGTGGACCCGGCCCTGCATGGCCACCACCGGCTCCTCCCCCGCAAAGCCGAAGAGGAACCTTCCCTGGTGACCCGGCACCGTGGACACGGGAAAGTCGGGGAGGTCCTTGTACTCCACCGCCGCCTCTAAGCGCAGGCGCTCTCCAAAGGCCCCCAGGCCGGAGCCCAGGATGAGCGCCGTGCGGGGCGCGAACCCTGTCTTTTCCCGAATGGCGGCAACACAGCGGGCCACCCGTTCCTGTTGGGTCATTTTTATCTTCCCCTTTCCCAAATTACCCAAGGGTCACATACTTGGGCGTGGTCAAAAAGCGAATGTCCGCCTGCTGGGAAAGCTCCCGCAGCACTTGGCACATGCCCTGGTTCATGGCGTCCAGGGTTTGGATCTTGGCGGTCATGCGCATGTCCTCTTGGGCATAGTTCTCGCTGGCAATGTGGGAGTAGCCGTCCATGCCCGCCAGCCAGATCTCCTTCACCCCCAGCTGGATCAAGAGCTTGAGGAGCATCAGCCCGGCGTTGTCCTTCACGGCGTCCACCGGGTTCAGCAGAGAGGCGTAATCCACCCGGCAGCGGGCCCCTTTCTCCGGGATGTTGGAGGTGACGATGAGCCGCTCCTCCTTCCCCGCGCCCAGCTCCTCCTGGCGGCGCAGGTTGCTCAGGAAGATATAGTCCGTCCGGCAGCCAGGGTAATCGAAGTTCACGCCGATGGAGACCACATTCTCCTCCCCGGCGAAGGCGGCGATCTTCTCTGCCTCCACCCCGGCGCTTTTCCCTGGGGCGATGACCAGGGCCCGCTTGCCAGAGAGGGCCTCTTTCAGCTGGGCCAGGGAAGCCCCGCCCCCGTTCCGTTCCATATACTGCAGGTACAGCTCCTGGGCATAGGACCGGTCAAAGCTGCCCCGCTTTTCCGGAGCCATGGCGTCGAAGATCTTATCAATATCTTCCACCGTGAGGGTGTTCTTCTCCGTGAGGAATAGGGCATAGTTGGGGTGGGCGTTGTGGCTGGCGGAAAGGTAGTTGGGCAGGGAGTATCCCCACTGGTTCTGCTGGTAAAAGTCATTCAGCACCCGGTCAATGACCCGCAGCAGGGGCTTGACCCGGTACTGCCCCCCGGCGTTGTCGTTGAGGTATTCCAAAAACAGCTCGCTGTTCAGGTTGCCGGCTCCCCGCCCCATGCCCATAATGCTAGAGTCTAGGATGAGGGAACGGCTGGTCTGCAGGTCCACCAAGGTTTGGGCGTTGGCGTAGGCCAGCTGCAGGTTGTTGTGGGAGTGGAACCCAATGACAATATCCTCCCGCAGGTTGTGCTCAATCATGTAGAAGAACCGGAGCATATCCTTGCGCTTCATGGTGCCAAAGCTATCCACCAAATAGAAGGCGTAGGGGCCCACTTCATTGGCCAGGCGGATGAGCTCCAGGTACTCCGCGTCTGTGTAGCGCAGGGCCACCATGGGCTGCAGAAAGGTCTTGTACCCCTTTTCCTTCAAGCGGCGGCACTGCTCCAGAGCGGGCAGCATGTCCTTTTTGTGGAAGGTCACCCGGATGCCGTCCACGGAGGAGCCGTCCCAGTCGGGGATGGTCTCCACATCGCAGGCGCCGTAATCCATCAGGATGACGAAGGTCTTGCCCTGGCGGTCCTGGGGGAGCACCTCCTTCACCTGCTCCAGGGTGTTGAAGCGGGTCACGCCCTGCTTGTACGCCACCTTTTGGGTGAGGAAGCCGCACTCGATGATGTCCACCCCGGACCGAAGCAGGCTGTCGATGATGAACTTGGTGTTCTCAAAGCCAAACTGGCAGTCGTTGCAGTAGCCCCCGTCCCGGAGGGTGCAGTCCAATACGCGGATCTCCTTCACTGGGTCTCCCCCTTTCCAAATTGCAGCTGGTAGTTGTAGATGGCGTCGGCGATGTAGAAATCCTCAGCCTCGTCGATATCGCAGCTCTCCACCTCGCTGACGGTGATGAGCTTGGGCCTGTCGCCGATGCGGCGGCCCAGTTCTGTCATCACCCCGGCCTTGTAGATGTAGAACCCGCTGGTCTCCTCATAGAGGGGGGGCAGGTCCTGGGTGCGGGGGATGGCGTCCAGCTGGTAGTTGAAGGGCTTGCCGTCCTTCCACAGGAAGTCCCGCAGCTCCTTCACGGCAAAGGCGGAGTCGTACTCCCCGCTGAGCACCGCATCCAGCCCCTTCTCAATGGACTCCCTCTTCACAAAGGGGGCGGTGGTGTGGGTCATCACATACACGTCGGCGGGCACATCAGCGGCAAAGCGCTGCAAGACCTCGTTCATCTTGGTGGTGTCCTGGTCCAGGTCCTCCCCCCGGCGGAGGTACTTCACCCCTTCGGGCAAAAACTCCTGGATCTCCGGGTTGCTGCAATAAACGTAGACCTCCTCCACGCCCCGCACCTGCAGCAGGGTGGAGAGGATGTACCAGCACAGGGGCTTGCCGTTGGTAAAGGGCTTGGTGTTCTTTTGGGGCAGACGGCGGTTATTCAATTTCATGGGCACAACAGCCACAGTTTTCATCTGTAAATTCCTCCTTAGCTTTCCACAGAGACGGGGCCTTATCCCCGGTTTTCCTTCAACAGCCGGGGGATGAGGGCCTCTGCTTCCTCCCAGGTCTTGGGGAAGAAGAACAGGTCTGGCCGGTCCCGGCAGACTTTCTTGGTCTGGTCCAGCACGCCGTTGCGCAGCTTGGACTTGTCCTCCACCAGTTCGCAGAGGAACACCACCTTGGCGGGGATTCCAAAGATGGTATAGGGGTTGGTGGCGGCGGAGGAGCCCACCGTCATAAACAGGGTGCGCTCGAAAGAGCTGTTCAGGACAATGAGCTCCCAGGGCATGGCGGTATCCCGGTTGGTGGCGTAGCCCGCCTGTTCAAACCGGTTCTCCCGGTTGCGGGGGTGGATCTTCACAAAGATGTTCTCCTTCCCCACCAGCTCCGCCACCCGGTCCATCAGGGCCACGTCCCCAATCTCCACCCCGTCGCAGGGGTAGGATTCCTCAAAGAAAAGCACCGGCCGGTCGTAGCGGTCCGGCATGCTGTCATACTGAAAGGCCCGGTTCAGGAAGGCCAGCGTCTCCGGCGCATACTTCCCCGGCAGGCCGTACACCGGGCAGGGGGCCTTCCAGGAGAGCTCCTCCGGGTGGAAGAGATACACTCCCGAGAGCTTCTGCACCGCGTAGAGCTGCATGCGCACCTTTGGGGAAGCGGAGAGCACCAGCCCCCCCACTTGGCTGGAGTAGGTGCTGGCCCCGTCCTCGAACAGGAACCACTGCACCTGGGGGTTCTTCCGCTTCAGCCCCAGGATCAGGTACTGGTTCATCAGGGAGATGTTGGAGAAGAGGAACACATCATAGGCCTGCTCCAGGCGCAGAAAGTCCTCCAGCAGGCCCTGGGGGAAAAGCGCCCCCTTTACGATGTTTTTCAGGTTCTCCCCCCGGGGAAGGTTGTTCAGGCGCTTCTCCTCCAAATAGTACACATGGCCAAACCTGCCGGAATCCCGGCAGGCCTCGAAGACCTTCCGGGAGCCGCTCATCTGGTCGGTGACGATCAGGTCGGCCTGGCAATCCGGGTAATAGGCGTAAAGCACCTGGGCAGCCACCAGCAGCTGATAGGGCGTGCAGCAGGTGATAAGGACCCGCTTTCCCACAAGCGCCGCCCCCTTTCTTACATTTTTTATGGAATGGCCGCGCAGGCCCGGGCCGCCGGCCAGGGAAAAGAAAAAAGCGGCTTGCCGCCGCTTCCACCTATCCCATCCAGCAGCCTTGTGCCCCCGGCAACCGCCAGGCGGCCTTACGCTGACCCTTTTCTCTTTTTCAGAGACCCCAAAAATCCCTTTTTGGGTACATCTAGTATATAACATACCACAGCCAGAAAAATAAGTCTAGTCTTTTTTTCATTTTCTGCTATACTTTCTATTGTCACTGAAATAGCAAACAGCAAAGGAGGCCGCCCTAATGGAACAGGAAAAACAGCCGCAGCAAGCCATCCCACCGGAGGAGCTTGCCCACCTGACGGACATTTTGAAAATGGTCAACGCAGAGTTGGAAGAGGCCCAGCTCTCTGTGGAGAGAATGGACGAAGAGTACCGGGAGGCACAGGAATACATAGCCAGCACCCACGGTGAGGGCGACCCCAAGGAGATGTTCCAGACCCGCATGCTTATGGGGCAAATCGACAACCGGGGCGCCTCTGCGGTGGTGTACCGGGACCGGCTGCAAAAGACAAAAGCCTCTCCCTATTTCGCCCGCATCGACTTCCGCCCCCAGGGGGAGGAGCTCGCAAACCCCTATTACATCGGGCTTTACGCCTTCCGTTACCAGCAGCAGCTCTACGTCATCGACTGGCGCTCCCCGGTGGCCAGCATGTTCTACGACTTTGAGCTGGGTCCCGCCTTCTACGACGCCCCCCAGGGCCACACGGAGGGCGCCCTCACCTTGAAGCGCCAGTTTAAAATTACAAATGGCGAGATGGAGTACGCCTTCGACAGCTCCCAAAACATCCAGGACGACATCCTCCAGCAGGAGCTGGCCCACACCTCCGATGAGAAGATGAAGTCCATCATCTCCACCATCCAAAAGGAGCAGAACCAGATCATCCGGGATGAGAAGGCCCATACCATGATTATCCAGGGTGTGGCGGGCTCTGGAAAAACCAGCATTGCCCTGCACCGGGTGGCCTTTCTGCTGTACCGGTTCCGCAACACCATCAAGGCCCAGAACGTCACCATCATCTCCCCCAACAAGGTGTTTGGCAACTACATCGCCAACGTGCTGCCAGAACTGGGCGAGGAGCCCATCTTCGAGGCCAGCCTGGAGGACCTGGCCCTGGTGCAGCTGGAGGACGGGGTAGACTTTGTGGGCAGCCGGGACCCCTTGGAGACGGACGACCCCGCCTGGGAGCAGCGGGTGCGCTTCAAGTCCACCGTAGAATTCGTGCAGCTGATGGATGATTTCATCGCCCGGCTTCCTCAGCTTGCTTTCCAAGCTAAAAACTACGAGTACAAGGACTGGACGGTGCCCGCGGAGTGGATTCAGGGACGGGTGGACGTGTACAAGCGCTTCCCCCTGATGAAGCGGCTGGAAATGGTGGCCGACGACATCCACTCCCGGCTCGAGAACGAATTCCTGCGGGAGGAAGAACCGCCCCACCGCAACCGCATTTTCCAGGCACTGCGGAAGATGCTGACCATGAAGACCACCCTTTCGGCCTACCGGGCCTTCTTCCGCCAGCTGGGCAAGGAACGGGCCAAGCTGTATAAGCCCTTCCAGAAGGGTGTGCTGGAGTGGAACGACGTCTACCCCTACCTCTATTTGCAGGCGGCTTTCACCGGGCTGCAGGAGAGCCGGCTCATCAAGCACCTGGTCATCGACGAGATGCAGGATTACAGCCCCATCCAATACGCGGTGCTCAACCGCCTGTTCCAGTGTCCCAAGACCATCTTGGGGGACTTCAGCCAGTCCATCAACCCCAACTGCCCCTATTCCCTGGAGGAGCTCCACCAGTTCTATGAGGGCTCCACCCTGATGCGCCTGGAAAAGAGCTACCGCTCCACCTGGGAGATCATCCACTTTGCCAAGCAGATCGTGAAGCAGGCGGACTTCCAAGCGGTGGAACGCCACGGCCCCGCCCCAGAGCTGTTGGAATTTTCCACGGAGGAAGAGGAGCTTGTGGAAATCTGCCGCCAAGTGGAGGCCTTCCACCAGGGGAAATACAACGCTATGGGCATCGTCACCCGCACCAATTCCGCCGCCAAAGAGCTCTATGAGAAGCTGAAGGCCCGGGGCGCCGGGGTGGAGCTCATCACCCCAGAGAGCAGCGCCTTCCACAACGGGGCCACGGTGCTCTCCATCCAGATGTCCAAAGGCCTGGAGTTCGACCAGGTGCTGCTGCCCCAGGTGGACGGGGAGACTTATCACACGGACTTTGACCGGAACCTGCTGTATGTGGCCTGCACCCGGGCCATGCACCGCCTCTCCCTGACCTGCGTGGGGAAGGCCACCCCCCTGCTGCCCTTCCATGGAAAAGAGGAAGAGCAAACTGCCCAGGCATGAGCAGGCAATAGAGCACAGAAAAAGGCCGCCCCCAAGGGCGGCCTTTCCCATGTTCTCTTTAGGCGTGGCACCCGTGCTCTCCACAGCCGTGCTCCCCGCAGGAGTGGCCTTCGCCGTGGCCCTCCCCATGGTGGCTGCACAGCACGTCCGGCAGGAAAACCAGCCTGCCCGCCAGCAAATCCTCCACGGCCTGATCGGCGCTGCCGGTGACCCCGCCGTACAGCTGGATGCCCGCCTGGGCCAGGGCTGTTTTGGCGCCGCCGCCAATGCCGCCGCAGATGAGGGTGTCCACACCCTGGGCCTGCAAAAAGCCCGCCAGGGCCCCGTGGCCGGAGCCGTTGGTATCCACCACCTGAGAGGAGGCCACCCGGCCCTCCTGAGCCTCATAAATTTTGAACTGGGCCGTGTGGCCGAAGTGCTGGAACACCTGGCCGTTTTCATAGGTTACTGCGATTTTCATAAAAAACCCCTCCTAAAATCTATTGGTTTTATCTTGACAGAGACTCTTTCCCTTCTATACAATGACGAAAAAAGAACAAGGAAGGGGCCCTGTAAAAGCACAGGGCATAACCCATAATAAACTGGGAAGGAGCGCGCTCTCCCCTGGGCCCTTCTAAGGCTTACCGGGGCCAGCGCTCCTCCTTTTCCGGCAGGGGCGGGAAATCGGTGTAGGGCTTATCCTGATACCAGTAAGCCACTGTGGCCACGTCGTCCTGACGCTCGAAGAGTCCCCGGTGGCAGACACCGATCTGCTGCAGGGTCACCCGGATATCCTCCTCAAAGTGGATGGGGTCCGGGATGTGCCAGCGGTAAAAGCCCCGCATGGGCGGGCAGTCGTCGTTGTGGTAGTTGTTGTGGACAGTGGTGTCGTGGCGGGAGTAGAAGGGATACCCCAAAAAGGGCGTGCAGTAGGTCTGCTCCACGGTCCTGCCGTCCACCTGGTTGGCAAAGCTCCAGGCCCCTCCAAAGTAGTCCTCGGTGCCCGTGCCGCAGATGGTGGGGTACTCCTCATCCCCGTCGATGTAGAACTTCATCTCCCCCTCGCCCCACCAGTAGCGCTCCAGGGTGGTCAGGGCCAGATAGGTGCCCACATACTGCCCCCGGCCATGGACGTTGTCCAGCACCACATAGTCCCTGGCTTTTTCCGTCAGCCGCTGGCGCCGCCACTGGGCGTGGAAGTACCCGGCGTTTTCCGGCACTTCCTGCAGGCAGTAGTCGATCTGGAAGAAAAATCCCGGCACCGGGTTTTTGTGCTGGTTTTCCACGGTGATCTTGGCGCCCTTCTGGAAGGGCATAGGGAAGTAGCAGTTGAAGCCCCGGTTGGGGGCCACCACCATGGGCAGGGAGTTTACAAGGCAGCCTTGGCCGAAGCCGCAGCAGAAAAAGTCCCCCAGGGGCGCCTCTACCGAGGGCTTCTCCTCCCCGTCCCAATAGATGCGGAAGACCAGGTCCCGCAGCACGAAGCAGTCCGCGTCCGAGGTCCGGTCCGTCACGGTGATCCAGATGTGCTGAATGACGCCGGGGCCCTCAATCTCTCCCAGCACGGCGGTCTCCCCGGACTGAATCTCGCTCAGGCAGGGAGAGCCCTTCCGGGAAGGCCCCAAATTGCTGGCGGCCGTTCCGCCCCTCCCTTTTTCGCCCCGGGGGTTCTCCCCGTTGATGGCCCTGCTCTGTCCTCCCGTAATCAGGGGCAGGCCGCCCCATCCTGTCAAAAGCATGCAAACATCCTCCTTCTGCCCGCCCAAGCGGGCCGTATGAAGTCATTGTAGCATCATTTGCGGAAAGTTGCCACCACTTTTTCCTTTTCCCGTGACTTTTTTCTCCGCCTGTGGTATGCTGGTAAAAACAGATTGGGGAAAGGGTGTTCTCTATGAAATTGACTGTATTGGGAAGCTGCTCCGGCACAGAGCCCTATCCGGGCTGCCACCAGACCTCGGTGGCCGTGGAGACCGGTGGAAGGCTGTTTTTTATCGACGCGGGGGAGAACTGCGGCTATTCCTCCCACCTGCTGGGCATTGACCAGAAAAAGGCAGAAGCCATCTTCATCACCCACACCCACATGGACCATGTGGGCGGCCTGCCCCACCTGCTGTGGAACTTCCGCAAGCTCTGCACGCTCTCTCCCGAAAATGAGGCGGCCATGCGGGACAGGAGTATTCAAGTCCACCTGCCGGACCTGGCGGTATATGCGGGCATCCGGGCCATGCTGCTGGCCAGCGAGGGCCACTATGAAACCGTCTTCCGCCTGGAGCCCCACCTCCTGCGGGACGGTGTGGCCTACCGCCAAGACGGGGTGACGCTCACCGCGTTCCACAACTTCCACCTGGGAGAGCCCGCCCCCGGCCAGCCCTGGCTGAGCTACTCCTTCCTGTTGGAGGCCGAGGGGAAAAAGGTATTCTTCTCCGGGGATTTCCGGGACTTCTCTGAGATACGGCCTCACCTGGAGGGGGCGGACCTGGTCTTTCTGGAGACGGGCCACCACCGGGCCCCAGAGCTCTGCCAGGAGCTGAAGGACTCCGGCTCCTCTTTTGGAACAGTGGTCTTCTACCACCACGGACTGGAGATTCTCAACGACCGGGAAGGAGAACTGGCCGCCGCCAAAGCTGTGCTGGGCGGCCAGATGACCTTCTCCAGCGATGGGTCTGTTTACGAGCTGTAACACATAAAGAAGCAGCCAGGGGCGCCCCTTTTGGGGCGCCCCTGGCTTTTGTCCTTCCACAAGCGGGATTCAGCAGGGAAAAGAGGGAAGAACGCTTTCTCTTCCCAGGGTTTTCCGGACAAACTCCCGATACTCTTCCCACACTGTTTTCACGGAGAATTGCAGGACCTCCTCAAAGCCTCTGTCCTCCAAAAGGCTTCGGAGAAACCGGGTTCCCAGATAGTAGCCCACGTCTCCCCTGCCCTGGTAGTTCACCCAGTCTCCAAAATAGCGCTGATTGGCCCGGGTCATGGCAGGCAGGTCCTGGTCAAAGTCCTCCGCGATCTGAGCAAAATGGGTGCTGCACCAGGCCCGCCAGCCGTTTTTGTCCTGCTGGTAAAACTCCTCGTCTCCCACCAGCTCCTGCTGGAAATACATGGCGATGCCTTCAGCAAACAGCTGCCACACAAACCGCTGGGGGCCCTCCCCCACCTTCTGGCGGAAACAGCCGTGCTGGCCGTGATAGATATGCCCCAGCTCGTGGTAGATCAGCCCCTGCATGTCCCCCAGGGAAACCCAGCCCAGCTCCAGGATTTTTTCCATGCCCAGCAGCACCGCGTCCCTGCCGTTGAGCGTAGCGGCCCAGCCCGCTCCGTTGCACAGACCCACATAGAGGACCAGGTCCGCGTCCAGGCCGCCGAACCTTTGGACCAAGCGCTCCGAAAGGCCCTTCGCCGCCGCCAGAAAGGACTGGTGCATCTCCTCCAACCGGGGATGGTTCCAAACTGCCTGCAGCACGGGCAAAAAATCCCTTTCATAGGTGTAGCTGCCCGTTTTAAGGCAGTCGTTCATGTCATCCTCAAAGAGGGAAGCGTCGCTTCCAAAGTGGGCCTGGGCATATGCCCGCCAAGCGGCAAGCTCAAACACGCCCCTTGGAAACAGCGCGGGAATCTCTGAAAAGGTATCCACGCAGCGGATCATGGCAGGCATCTCCCTTTCTCGTATCCAGAAACTCTGTGAGGAAAGCCGTTACACCTGCACCTTTCCCGCCAGGATGTTCTTGTAGTCCTCCAGATTCTGCTCCAGCAGCGTGGGGGTGTCCAGGCCGTAGGGACATTTTTTCTTGCATTGGCCGCAGTGGAGGCAGTCCTCAATCTTCATCATCATGGCCTGGCTCTCGGGGGTCAGCCAGCCGGCGGAGGGGCTGCGGCGGATGAGCTGGCTCATGCGGGCGCACTGGTTGATGACGATGCCCGCGGGGCAGGGCATGCAGTAGCCGCAGGCCCGGCAGAAGTTGCCGATGAGCTCGTTCCGGTCCTTCTCGATGACGGCTTTCAGCTCCCCATCCATCTTGGGGGGATTTTCGATGTAGGAGATGAACTCGTCCAGCTCGCTCTCCCTCTGCACGCCCCAGATGGGCAGGGCGTTGTCGAACTCCGCCTGCCAGGCGTAGGCCGCGGCGGAGTTGGTAATCAGCCCGCCGGAGAGGCCCTTCATGGAGATAAAGCCCACGTTATTCTCCTTGCACAGGTTCACCAGGGCGATGTCCCGGTCCGTGGCCAGGTAGCAGAAGGGGAACTGCAAGGTGTCATACAGGCCGGAGGCGGCGGCCTCCTCCGCCACGCCCAGCCGGTGGTTGGTGATGCCGATAAACCGGATCTTCCCCTGGCGCTTGGCCTCCTCCATGGCCTCGTACAGGCCAGTGCCGTCGCCGGGCTTGGGGCAGAAGGCCGGGTTATGGAACTGGTACACGTCGATGTAGTCAGTCTTGAGCAGGCGCAGGCTGGTCTCCAAATCCTGCCAGAAGCCCTCCACAGTGGTGGAAGGGGTCTTGGTGGCGATGATGATGTTCCCCCGCACGCCGGAAAGGGCCAGGCCCATTTTCTCCTCGCTGTCGGAGTAGGAACGGGCGGTGTCGAAATAGGTGATGCCGGCGTTGTAGGCTTTGCGCAGGAGCATCCCGGCGTAGTCGGCGGAGACACGCTGGATGGGCAAAGCGCCAAAGCCGTTCTTGTTCACAGTGATGCCGGTGCGGCCCAGGGTGACAGTTTGCATACAAGCACGTCCTTTCTGAAAAAGATAGAAGGCAAAACAGGGCACTCCCGCGAAGGGGAAAGTTTTGCGGCGCCGCGTCCCGGTGGGACAGCCAGCAAGCGAGACCGGCTTTTTCAAAATGCCACGCCCGAAAAAGCGGTGCAGCCGCATAAAATTGTAGGAAAGCAGGGGCAAATCTCCGCTTTTTCCGGTCTGTTTCTTGCTGTCTGCGGGGATGGCGGGGCTGTGCGCTTCCCGTCCGGGAAAGGCGTGGCCGGGGGCCACTGTTTCCCTAGGTTCTCTTCTGCGCGGCTGCGCCGCTCTTGAAGGCCGCGAGGCTCTGCCTCGCGCTCCGCAGCTTTTGAAAAAGCTGGCAAAACTTTTACGCCGCTTCGCGGTTTTCGCTTTTATTATAGCACCTAAACCTTTCTTTAAGTCAACAAAGAAAAAGCCGCCCCAAGGGCGGCCACAGCTATGAAAACAACTCGCACAAGGCGTTTGGTTATACGCTTTCGTTTTCCTGGCCCAGGCGCTCCCGCAGCTCTTCAAAGGAGAGCGGGGCAAACCCGGTGCGCTCTACGGACACACACACGCTGCGGGCGCTCGCGTCCCGGTAGGCAGGGTTGCCGTGGACATGGCCGAACACGTTGGCGTAGGGCATGTTCCGGTTGATATACAGCGGCTCGTGAGAGAGCAGGAAGAACCCCTCCCACACCAGGGGCCAGGGAACGGCCTCTTCAAATCCCAAAGAGCGCCACTGCGCCGGGGCACGGTGCCGGTCATGGTTGCCCAGCACCAACACTTTCCTGCCCCGCAGCCGGGCGAGGATGGCCCGGTCCTCCTCTTCCCCCCGGGCGGAAAAATCCCCCAGATGGAAGACGGTATCCCCCTCCCCTACCTTCTCGTTCCAGCGGCGGATGAGTTCCTCGTCCATCTCTTCCACTGTGGCGAAGGGCCGGTTCTCATAGCGCAGGATGTTCCCGTCCCCAAAGTGGGTGTCGGCGATGAAAAAGGCGCTCACAGCTCGATGACCTCCGCCGCTTTCTCAATCTGTTCCCGCAGGGTCTCCCCATCTTGGGGACGCCACTCGCTGTGGTAGTTCAGGCACCGGCACATCCAGTGGATGCCGTCCCTGTCAAAGCTGCGGCGGTAGTGGACGTGGCCGCAGACGGCGGCCTTCACCGGGTAGCGGCGGTACAGCTCCCCAAACTTTCGGGAACCCAAAAAGGCGTTGAAGTAGGACCAGTTGGCCATCTCCGCGGGCACGGTGAAGTCCTTGACCGGCAGCATGTGGGTCACCACCGCCAGCTGCTTGTCCGGATAGGCGGCCATGCGGGCCTCCAGCCGGGAGAGCATCCACTGGGTGCGGCCCAGGTTGTCGCGGGTCCAGGCGTTGCGCAGGGAGTCCTGCCAGGTGCGCCCCGCCAGGGACATCTTCTCAAACTCCTCGAAGGAGTAGCGGCCGCTGCCAAAGGAGTAGTCATACCAGCCCACATCGCCGATGACCACCGTGTCCCCCAGCACCACGTCCCGGCCGCAGAGGCAGTGCTCGTCCTGAACATAGCGGTCATAGATGGCGGCAATCTGGTCCGGGTCGCCGGGAGGGCCCCACAGGTCGTGGTTTCCGGGCACGAACAGCACCCGCGCCCCAGAGAGCTGCTCGATGGTGTTGAGGGTATCCAGGGTCTCCTGCTGGGTCTCGCTCACATCCCCGGCAATGATGGCCAGGCGGGCGTCCTGCTCTTTGATATACCGGGCAAACTCCTGTGCCACAGGGTGCTCCCGGTTGATATCCACATGGATATCCGAAAGGACTACGGTCTTCATTCCGCTGTTCCCTCCTTGCTGGTTGTATTCTGGGATACCGGCTTTAGGCCGGTGCGTTCCTCCACCCGGTGGCAGGCGCAGAACCGCCCGCCCTCAAACTCCCGCAGCAGGGGCTTTTCCGTCTTGCACCGGTCCGTGCAGGCAAAGCAGCGGGTGTGGAAGGGGCACCCAGCCGGGGGATGGGCCGGGCTGGGCAGGTCCCCGGAAAGGATGATGCGCTCCCGGTCGCCCTCCACCTCCATAGAGGCAGAGAACAACGCTTCGGTGTAGGGATGCAGGGGCATTTGAGAGATGGCCTCCCCCTTCCCCAGCTCCACCAGGTTGCCCAGGTACATCACGCCGATGCGGTCGGACACATAGGAGACCACGTTCAAGTCGTGGGAGATAAACAGGTAAGTCAGGCCGAACTGCTCCCGCAGGTCCAGCAGCAGGTTGAGCACCTGGGCCTGGACGGAAACGTCCAAAGCGGAGACGGGCTCATCGCAGACCACGAAGTCCGGGTCCAAGATCAGGGCGATGGCGATGGCCACCCGCTGGCGCTGGCCGCCGGAGAGCTCGTTGGGCCAGCGGGTGCGGTAGCTTTCATCCAACCCCACGGCCTTTAACACCTGGCTGACCTTCTCGGCCCGCTCCTGCTTGGTCTTTCCAATGCCGTGGATCTTCAAAGGCTCTTCAATGAGCCAGCCGATGGTCTTGTTGGGGTCGATAGAGGAGTAGGGGTCCTGGAAGACAATCTGCATCCGCTTGCACAGGTCCTTCCGCTCCCGGCGGGGCGGGCGGGTGATGTCCTTCCCCTCCAGCCGGATGGTGCCGGAGGTGGGGTCCAGCAGGTGGACCAGCATCTGCCCAAAGGTGGACTTGCCGCAGCCGGATTCCCCCACCAGGCCAAAGACCTCTCCCTTTTGAATGTCCAGGTCGATCTTGTGCACGGCCATGACACGGTCCTTGCCCTGGCGGAACTCCTTTGTCAGGCCCCGGATCTCCAGAAGGGGGGCCTTTTTCTCTGTTGCGCTCACAGTCCCAATTCCTCCTTTGCGTCCACGCACAGCGCCATGTGGCCTTTGTGCACCACCATGGGAGGCGTTTCCTTTTCACAGATCTCCCGGCGCTTGGAGCAGCGGTTGTAAAAGGGGCAGCCGTGCTCAGAGCGGTCCTCCAACGCTGGCACCGTGCCGGGGATGGAGGAGAGCCGCTGGCCCCGCTTCTCCAGGGAGGGGATGGAGGCAATCAGCCCTTTGGTATAGGGATGCAGGGGATGGGCCAGCACCTCTTTGGTCTCACCGCTCTCCACCACACGGCCGGCATACATAATGTACACCCGGGTGCACATCTGGCGGATCACCCCCAGGTCGTGGGAGATCAGCAGAACGGCGGTGCCCATCTCCCGGTTCATCTGCCGGATAAGCTCCATAATCTGGGCTTGGATGGTCACGTCCAGGGCGGTGGTGGGCTCGTCGGCAATCAAGAGCTCCGGCTGGTTGACCAGAGCCATGGCGATCATCACCCGTTGGCGCATGCCGCCGGAAAGCCGGTGGGGATATTCATTGTAAAGGCGCTCTACGTCGGGCAAGCCCACCTGGCCCATGACCTCTAGGGCGCGCTTTTTGGCCTCCTCTTTGGAGGCCCCATGGATGCGGGCGTTCTCCGCAATCTGCCTGCCCACCTTCATCAGGGGGTTCAGGGCAGTCATGGGCTCCTGGAAGATCATGGCGATGTTCCGGCCCCGGTATTGGTTCCACTGGTCCTCTGTAAGGCCCCGCAGCTCAGAGCCGTCGAACAGGATCTTGCCCTGGGGGATCTTTGCGTTCCGGGGCTGCAGGCCAATGGCCGCCAGGGCGGTCATGGTCTTGCCGCAGCCGGATTCCCCCACCAGGGCCACCATTTCGCCGGGCTCGATGCGCACGCTGGTGTCCCGCACCGCATGGCAGGTTTTCCCCAGTTCAAAGTCCATGGTCAAGTTTTCAATGGAGAGCACAGGCTGCTTTTTATCTGCCATGCTGAGTCACCTCCTGCAGAGCGTCGCCGATGAGATTAAAGCCCATCACCAGCAGGGTGATGGCAACCGCGGGCACCAGCACATACCAGCCCGCCTGGAGGATTTCCGCCTGGGCTTCGCTGAGCATTTTGCCAAAGCTGGGGGTGGGGGGCTGAATGCCCAGCCCCAGGTAAGAAAGCCCCGCCTCGCTCATCACAGCGCCGGCAAAGCCCAAGGAGCTGGTGACGATCAGCTCTGGCACAATATTGGGCAGGATATGCAGGAAGATAATGCGGCCGTCCCCGGCGCCCCGGGAGCGGGCCGCCTTGATGAACTCCGCGTCGCGATACTTAATAAAGCCGCTGCGGGAGATGCGGGCAAACCGGGGGATGGACATAACCCCCAGGGCCAGGATCAAATTCTGCAGGCTGTTGCCAAACACCGCAATGAGCATCAGGGCAAGCAGCACGCCGGGGAAGGCCATCTGGGTGTCGATCAGCTTCATAATGACCTCGTCGATCTTGCCGCCGTAATACCCGGCGATGGACCCGATGGTGCCGCCCACAACCAAGCCGAACACCACCGTCAGGGCCCCCACCAGGAAGGAAACCCGGGTGCCTTCCATAATGCGGCTGAGGATATCCCGGCCAAACTGGTCGGTGCCCAAGGGGTGGGCCGCGGAAAAGAACTGCAATTTGTTGGGGGTGTCCATGGCATCGGGGTCATAGGGCAGGTAAAAGAAGCCCACCACCATAATGAGGAGCATCAGCCCAATCATGCAGGAGCCGGTGATAAAGCTCTTATTGTGCAGGCATTTTTTTAAGATCTCACGGAATCGCAAGGTGGTCCCTCCCTTCTTACTTCAGCCGGATGCGCGGGTCAATGACGGAGTAGAGCACATCCACCACAAAGTTGCACAGCACCACAATAATGGCCAGGTACAGCACCAGGCCCTGGATGAGAGGCAGGTCCCGGGAGTTGATGGAGGAGGAGATCAGCCGCCCAATGCCAGGCAGGGAAAACACGTTCTCAATGATGATGCTGCCGCCCAGCACATCCGTAATGGTCATGCCAAAGATGGTCAGCACCGGAATGAGGGAGTTGCGCAGCACGTGGCCGTTCAAAATCCTTCGGGAGGGCACGCCCTTGCTCTGGGCGGTCTTTACATAGTCTTGGCGCTCCTGCTCCATCACACTGACCTTTACATAGCGGATGAGCACTGCCGCCGAGCCAAAGGAAATGGCCACCGAGGGCAGGGTCAGGCTTTTCAGGCAGGCGGCGGGGTCCTGGGTAAAGGGCGTGTAACCCATAGAGGGCAGCCAGCCCAGCTGCACAGAGAAAATGTTGATCAGCAGCACAGAGAAGCAGAATGCCGGCACAGAAAGCCCCAGCTGGGAGAGAAGGGACACGGGCATGGCATAGGGCTTTTTGCTGTGATGGGCCAGCCAAATCCCCACGGGAGTGCCCACCACCGCGGTGAGCACCAGGGCGAACAGGGCCAGCTGCACCGTCACGCCGAAGGCGTTCCCGATCAAGCTGGAGACAGGCTGGTGATACCGGTAAGAGGTGCCCAGGTCCCCCTGCAGCACGCCGCCGATCCAGCTTAAGAAGCGGATGTGGATGGGTTGGTCGATGCCCATTTCCTGATGGAGCTGCTCAATCTGCAGCGGGTCGGCGTCCACACCCAGAATGACCAGCGCCGGGTCCCCCGGCAGGATCTGGAACACCGCAAAGGTGAGGATGGACACCAGGAACAGGGTGACGAGAAAGCCCGCCACTTTTCGGATGTAATAGGCCATACGCGATCGGTTCCTTTCCCTGCGCTGTTACAGGCGGAAGGAGCCCGCCGGTCCGCTGGTCCCGGCGCGCCCCTTGTGCCCTGCGCGCGTTTCTTTGTTGCCTCCCGCCGTTCCCACCCGGTGGGAGGCGGCCGCTTTCATCACTTCAGAGGGGAATCAGCCCTCGTAATACAGCTTGGTCATGTCGTGGAAGGTGACCGGGTAGAAGGTGTAGCCCTTCAGGTCCTTCCGGGAAGCCACCACCAGGTTGGGGTCGCTGATGAACGCGGCCGCGGCCTGCTCGGTGAGGATCTCCTGGCAGCGCTTATAGTCGTCGATCCGGGTCTGCTCGTCCTGCTCAGTGAGGGCGCTGGTGATCAGCTGGTCATACTCTTCGTTGCTGAACTTGAAGAAGTTCTTGGGGTAGGTGGTCTTGAAGCGGCCCAGCACAGCGTCGGGGTCCAGCTTGCCAGTCAGGCCCACAATGGTGGCCTCATACTGGGCATTGCCGTAGACATCCTCCAGCCAGGTGGCCCATTCCATGGTTTCGATGTTGGCAGTGATGCCCACCTGCTGCAGCTGCTGGGCAATGATCTGGGCGGTGTCGATGTGGGCCTGGTAGTTGGCGGGGGCAGTGATGGTGAAGGTAAAGCCGTCCTCATAGCCAGCTTCTTTCAAAAGCTCCTTGGCTTTTTCCACATCGGTGTCGTAGGAGCCTTCCAGCTCCTCGTTGTAGTACACACCCATCACAGGGCTGAAGTTGGTATACAGCTTGGTGGCATAGCCGCCAAACACGCTGTCGATGATCTGGTCCTTGTCGATGGCATAGTTGATGGCCTGGCGCACCCGCACGTCGTCAAAGGGGGCCACGCTGTTGTTCATGGCAAAGATCTGCACCATGTTCTGGGGGGAGTTGTAGATGTCGTACTGGCCCTCCAGCACAGCGGCGTCGTCCGCATTGACGGAGGCGATGTCCAGGGTGCCGGACTGCAGAGCGGAAACCACCGCGGCGGAGTCGGTCATGATGTAGAACTCCACCCGGTCCACCTGGGCCATGCGGTCCTCGTCATAGTAATCCGGGTTCTTTTCCAGCACCACACGCTGGGAGGGGACGTACTCCACGAACTTGAAGGGGCCGGTGCCCACAGGGGCAGTGGCCTGGTCCTCATAGCCTTCGGGGAGGACGGCGATGATGTTCAGGGACAGGAAGCCGGCGGAGGGCTCTTTCAGCTTGATGACGAAGGTGTAGTCGTCGGTGGCCTCGAAGCTCTCCACATTTTCAAACTTGCTGGACACAGCCTTCTCCCCGCCCATGCCGGCCAGGTTGTTGTAGGTATACAGCACGTCCGCGGAGGTGAGGGGCTTGCCGTTGTGGAAGGTGACGCCCTGGCGCAGGTGGAAGGTGTAGGTCAGGCCGTCCTCAGAGATATCCCAGCTTTCGGCCAGGCCGGGGATGATCTCGCCGTTTTCATCGTACAGGCACAGGCCCTCGAAGACGTTGTGCATAATGGCCTCGGTGTCAGAGGCGGCAGACTGCCAGGGGTCCAAGCTGTCGGGCTCAGAGCCAATGTTCATCCGCACCACGGTCTCTTCGCCGCTGGATTGGCTGGTCTGGGAGGACTGAGCCTCGGAGGAGGCCGAGCTTTCCGAGCTGCCGCTGGCAGCGGACTGGGAAGCGGTGCTTTCGCTGCTGCCGGTATTCCCGCCACAGCCCGCGAAAACTGTGATCATCATGGCCAGGGCCAGCATCAGGCTGAGGATTCTTTTCTGCATGATCCATTCTCCTTCGTTTTCTTTTTCATGGGATTTTCAACATTTCGTTTCTTATTATAATACAACGCGTCAAAACGCGATGCACTCTCTTAGACAGCCGGGTCCTCCCCGTTGAGGGCGTCTACCACACCGGCTACGCCGCGGATATCCGGCACGCACCAGGGCAGGTCCAGCTCTTCGATGCCCAGCTTGTCCGGGGGATTCAAGATGCAGAACGCCATCCCCACTTGAGAGGCGCCCACGCCGTCATCGTAATAGTTATCCCCCACATAGAGGCATTCCCGGGGATCCTCTCCCGAGAGCTCCAGCGCCTTTTCAAAGATGCGCCGGTCTGGCTTTTCCACCCCCACCTCGCTGGAGACCAGGATGGGATCCAGGTAGGGGGTCAGGCCGTTTTGCTCCAGCACGCTCCGGCAGGAGGGGTCCCAGTTGGAAATGAGCCCTGTGCGCAGGCCGCGCGCCCGCAGGTCCTGCAGGACCTCCCTGGTAAAGGGAAAGGCGGTCCACTTTGCAGGGCGGCGGTCCGCCAAGGCCAGCTCATACAAGCCTTCCCCCAGCTCGGGCATATTCAATTCCCCGCACACCCGGTACAGGAACTGGCGCAGCACCTCTTTGTTGCCCTTACCCAAAGCGCCTCGATGCTCCCGCATAAAATACTTATTGGCCAAGTGGTATGCGCGCTGGGCGTCCTGTGGGGAAACCTGCCGCCCCATCTGAGCAAAGTATTCCACATAGCGGGCGGGGACGTCGCTTTCCGCCAGCGTCAGGCCCAAATCAAAAAACACACGTTGGATCATTCACATTACTCTCCTGTCCGTATCGAACCATCGGGTATTATAAAGAGGCTTTGTTTCGATTTCCATGGCATTTCCATGAAATCTGCGTTATATTATACCACAGGATGTAAAGTGGATGTAAAGTCTCTTCCCCGAATTCCCCAAGATTGTTAAGCAGTTTTCCGGACCTTGGGGGAAACCCGCCGCGTTAAATTTATGTAAAGCCCAAAAAGCCGAATTTTTTCAAAAAAACCTGTTGACAACGCGCTCTCTCAATGCTATAATATTTGAGCGTTGAGACGAAAGTTTCAACAGACAACTGAAGATGCAGGTGTGGCGGAATTGGCAGACGCGTATGGTTCAGGTCCATATGAGCGCAAGTTCATGCAGGTTCAAGTCCTGTCACCTGCACCATGATGGAGTGACAAAATAGATGTCACTCCATTTTTGTTTGTTCTTAAGCGACTTTCAGCCGTTTTTGAGAATAATTCCCACACCACTCTCACCGTAGATGTCCAAGGCACTCTAC
>ENA-OUPA01000153-OUPA01000153.1-human-gut-metagenome-genome-assembly--contig:-NODE-153-length-53345-cov-6.47602_pt1 | contig 53345 bp, 43 predicted proteins | sample MGYA00237939_ERZ548770 | MGnify/ENA primary metagenome ERZ548770 (study PRJEB26490, sample SAMN05356877) | human gut metagenome | biome: terrestrial biome; feature: human-associated habitat; material...
TGAAGCACGTCTACGCGAAGCTCGGCATCCATTCCCACCAGGAGCTGCTCGATCTGGTGGAGGGTTAGGGGCGCACCTGCGCGCCCATGCGCCCAAGAGCCGACTTGTACGCCCATGCGCCCAGGAGCCGACTTGCGCGCTAAGGATGCTCTTATGCGCCCAGGTGCCACCTCGTGTATTTATGGTAAAATTCAATAACGTTATATTACTGCTCATGAATGTTGGTTGAGCGAAAAATGACGATGGGTCGAAAAACAGAAGGCAAGTACGATATGGTGAGCGTCATGAATGTCTACTTATGCCATAACACGTCGCTTTGCTTCATCCGGGAGTGGTCTTGTCGTCAGGCCGTTTCTCTTCGGGCGTTTCATGATTCCAGCATGCCTTTGAATGAGCTGCTACCCCATGGAGCGTTTTCTTCGACGTCGATTTTGCGCTCGGCGATGACCCGCGAGGGGCAGATTCGGCAGCTGCTCCGCGAAAGCGACGACGCTATTTTGAAGGCTATTGAGGGCAGCTGCGCGGCCCAGACGCCTTTTGCCAGTGGCCATAGGAAAGGCGGGAGTGGACAAGGTTGCTCGAAGGCGCGGCTGCATGTTCTTGTTGATCGTCCCGGAGTGAGCGACACGCAGCACATTGCCTTTCATCGCAGCAGCCTCGATTATCCTCGCGGTTCTTTTCTTCAGGTGGCTCCCCATGTGCGCATCTGCTCGCCAGAGCTAACGTTTGTCCAAATGGCGAGCGTGCTTCCCTACGGGAGCTTGCTTGCTTTGGGTTATGAGCTGTGCGGGTGTTATCCCATATCCGACGAGCCGAATATCCGGCTCGTTCGACGGCCTCTGACGACGCCGCAGCGATTGCTGGCCTATTGCGAGCGCCTTCACCAAGCGCCGGGGGCGAAACTTGCCCGAATAGCGGCACGGGAAGTTCGTGCCCGTTCTGCGTCTCCGAAGGAAACCGAGTTGGCCGCGCTTGCTCTCGCGCCGGTGCGGCAGGGAGGTTTCGGTTTGCCCGATGCCAAGCTGAATGAGCCGATTGCGCTTTCGGCTGCTGCCGCGAAAGTCGCTCGTGGATTCACGATCGTGTGCGACCTCTATTGGCCCAAGGCGGCCTTCGGTATCGAGTACGATGGGCGGGCGTCCCATGGCGGCAGCGGCGGTCAGACGCGCGACTCTCGTCGACGCGATGCGCTGGCTCTTGACGGCATCGACTTACTAACGGTCACCAGCGATCAGCTTTCCAACGTGACTGAATGCGAAGTGCTTTTGGATCACGCTCGCGTGCGCGTGGGGAAAACGCCGCGCCGCCGCAAGCAGGGGTTCATTGAGAAACACATGGTATTGCGCCACGACATCCGCAACTTCCATCAAAATCCCTGGGGCTAGGGGCGGGTTTTGTCGGAGCGCCTTAGGCTAGGGGCAGCTTCTTTCGGATCTTCTGAGACTGAAGTTTTGGGGTACCGGGCAGCTTGTGGCCTCGTTTTGTGTACGAAATCACGTTCTGTAGGGTTTCGCGAGAGCCTAAGCCCTGCTTCGGACGACTCCTGAGAAAATGACAATGCTCTGAACTGGTCTTTCTTGTAGTGGCAGCCCAGTTTTGGACAAACATGCTCACAAGTTCTGGCGTTCAGACCCTATACATTGTGATTTCGTACACGAAAACAGGGTTGGGAGCTACCAAGAAGATAAAAGAAGAAGGGAAAGTGAGAAGAACTGAGGGGGGCGAGGGAGGAGAGGGACGGAAGGGGGAGGGACGGAAGGGAGAAGAAGGGCCAAAGGGATGGGGACCAAAGAGATGGGGAGGGGGAGTGGCTCCCTCCCGCCGCTTCGTTGATGTTTCTTGTCGGCAAATCGGACGGCGCGGCGCAGGGCCGTGGTAGGCTTCCTCTATAATCCGAAACTTGATCTTTGACTAACCTGTGTATAAGGAGGTGTGAGTTCATGCCACGGCTTCAGATCATGGACACGACCATCCGCGACGGTCAGCAGAGCCTCTGGGCCACCCGTATGCAGATCGGCGACATGCTGCCGATCCTGCCGAAGATGGACCGCGTCGGCTACTGGGCCATCGAGGCGTGGGGCGGGGCGACGTTCGACTCCTGCCTGCGCTTTTTGGACGAGAACCCCTGGGAGCGTCTGCGCGCCATCAAGGCGAACACGCCCAACACGCCGCTCGCCATGCTCTCGCGCGGGCAGAACCTCGTCGGCTACAAGCACTACTCCAAGGAGATCGTGCACCGCTTCATCAACGCGGCGCACCGCAACGGCGTCGAGGTCTTCCGCGTGTTCGACGCGCTGAACGACATCCGCAACGTCGTGGACAACGCCGAGGCCATCAAGGAGTGCGGCGGTCTGTTCGAGGGCGCCATCTCCTACACGATCTCGCCGGTGCACACGCTGGATTCCTACTTGGAATACGGCCAGCAGCTGAAGGATCTGGGCGCCGACACCATCGCCATCAAGGACATGGCCGGCATGCTCACGCCCTATCGCGCCGAGCGCATGGTGAAGGCGTTCAACGAGGAAATCGGCCTGCCGGTGCACATCCACTGCCATTACGTCGGCGGCATGGCCCCGGCCAACATCCTGAAGGCCGCCGAGGCCGGCGTGGCCGTGGCCGACACGGCCCATGCGCCGCTGGCCTTCGGCAACTCGCATCCGGCGGTGGAGATGATCGTGGCCGCCCTGAAGGAGAGCCGCTACGACACCGACCTCGACCTCGATCTGCTGTTCGAGATCTCCGAGTACTGGGAGGAGATGCGCAAGCGCGGTCACTACAAGCGCGGCGTGTCCTCGCTCATTCATATGCAGGTGTACTCGCATCAGGTGCCCGGCGGCATGATGAGCAACCTCATCAGCCAGCTGGAGGTGCAGAAGGCCGCGCACCGTCTGCCCGAGGTGATGGCCGAGATCCCGAAGGTGCGCGCCGAGGTGGGCTACCCGCCGCTCGTGACACCGATGTCCCAGATCGTGGGCACCCAGGCGGTGTTCAACGTGCTGACGGGCAAGCGCTGGAGCGTCATCTCCAAGGAGATGAAGGACTATGTGTGCGGCTACTACGGCAAGGCGCCGGGCAACATGGACAAGGAAATCGTGGCGAAGGTGGCCGGCGACGCCGAGATCTTGGATCCGAAGATCGCTCCCGGCACGCTGGTGACCACCACCTACGACGAGTGCGCCGCCGAGATCGGGGATTTGGCCCAAAGCGAGGAGGACGTGCTCATGTACGCCCTGTTCCCCAACGAGGCCCGCACCTATTTGAGCAAGCACCGGGTATCCGAGAAAGTCGATTTCATGCTGGAGCAGGAGTCCAGCGCCACCAAGGAGGACGATTACGTGGACATCAATCAGATTCGCGAGCTGGTTCGCGTTGCCGAGGAGAGCGGCGTCGGAGAGATCGTCGTAGAGGAAGAGGGCATGCGCATCGCTGTCCGCATGCCGGGCCAGGGCGCGCCGGTCGCTGCCGTGCCCGCCGCTCCGCAGGCCCAGGCGGCTCCCGTTGCCGCCGTGCCCGCGCCGGCCGCAGAGGAGCCGGCGAGCGATCGTCCGGCCACGTGGAAGCCGGTGGTGGCTCCTATGGTGGGCACCTACTACGAGGCCCCGGCCCCGGGCGAGCCGCCCTTCGTGAAGGTGGGCGACGAAGTGGCCGCCGGCGAGACGCTGTGCATCGTAGAGGCCATGAAGCTCATGAACGAGATCGCCGCCGAGGAGATGGGCACCGTGCGCGAGGTGTGCCTGTCCGACGCCACGCCGGTGGAGTACGGCACCGTGCTCTTCTATGTGGAGCCCCACGACCCCACGCCGGGCGCGTAGGAGACAAACATGTTCGAGAAAATTTTAGTTGCCAACCGCGGCGAGGTGGCGCTGCGCATCATGCGCGCCGCCCGCGAGCTGGGCGTGAAGACGGTGGCCGTGTACTCCACGGAGGACGCCGACACCTATCCGGTGCGCTACGCCGACGAGGCCGTCTGCATCGGTCCTGCCCAGTCGAACAAGAGCTATCTGGTCATGGCCTCCATCATTGCCGCGGCGAAGAACACCGGTGCCGAGGCGATTCACCCCGGTTACGGCTTTTTGGCCGAGAACGCGGAGTTCGCCCGCGCCTGCGCCGACAACGACCTCGTGTTCATCGGCCCCGCCCCGGAGTGCATCGACCGCATGGGCGACAAGTCGTCCGCCCGCGAGACCATGAAGATGTGCGGCGTGCCCACGGTGCCCGGCTCCGACGGCTGCCTGGATACCGTGGAAGAGGCTGCGGCCTTCGCCGAGAAGGTGGGCTACCCGGTGCTCATCAAGGCCACGGCCGGCGGCGGCGGCAAGGGCATGCGCGAGGTGCACGATCCGGCCGACCTCGCGGCCCAGTACAAGGCTGCCCGCACCGAGGCCGGCGCCGCCTTCGGCAACGACGGGGTGTACCTGGAGAAGCTCGTGCTGCGTCCGCGCCACGTGGAGGTGCAGGTGCTCGCCGACGACCATGGCAACGCCGTGGCGCTCTGCGAGCGCGACTGCTCCATCCAGCGCCGCCACCAGAAGCTTCTGGAAGAGGCCCCCTCGCCGGCGCTTTCCGAGAACCTGCGCCGCGACATGATGAAGGCGGCCCTGAAGGCCGTGCGCGCCGTGGACTACAAGAACGCCGGCACCATCGAGTTTCTGCTGGACGAGCGCGGCCAGTTCTACTTCATGGAGATGAACACCCGCGTGCAGGTGGAGCACCCGGTCACCGAGGAGATCACCGGCACCGACATCATCAAGGAGCAGCTGCGCATCGCCGCCGGCGAGCCCATGAGCTGCGCGGGCCGCGCCCCGTTCACGCCGGCGGGACACGCCATCGAGCTGCGCATCAACGCCGAGGATCCCGAGCACGGCTTCCGCCCGTGCCCCGGCACCGTCACGCGCTTCGAGCCCCCAGCGGGCCCCGGCGTGCGCGTGGAGACCTACCTGCGCCCCGGTTCGCGCATCTCGCCCTACTACGACTCGCTCGTGGCCAAGGTGGTCGTGCACGGCCAGGATCGCGCCGAGGCCGTCGCCCGCGCCAAGCGCGCCTTGGACGAGTTCGTTATTGAAGGAATTGCAACAACTATCCCATTCCACAAACGCGTGCTCGATAACGAGGTATTCTTGGCCGGTGACGCGACAACCGACTTTATCGAAACCCAGATGGGAGACGTACTATGACAGACCAGATGAACGTCGAGGGCCTTTCCATCGCCCCGGGGGTCATGGAGACCATCATCTCCGTGGCCGCCAGCGAGGTGGACGGCGTGGCCTCGCTGGGCTCCTTCGCCACGAGCGGCATCCGCTCCATGCTGGCGAGCAAGCCCTCCACCTCCGGCATCGAGACCAAGATGGACGAGGACGGCAAGCTTTCCGTGGCGGTGCACGTGGAAGTCTACTACGGCTACGTGCTGCCCGAGCTGGCGGCGCAGCTGCGCACCGCCATCGCCGAGGCGCTGGCCACCCAGGCCGGCGTGGAGGTGTCCTCGGTGGACGTGTACATCGACGGCCTCCAGTTCAAGGCGTAGGTGGCGCGCGGTATGGCTCCGAGAATCCACGAGCGCACCCGCGACCGCATCAGCGCGGTGCAGGTGCTGTACACGAGCGAGCTGACGGGCAAATCGCCCAGCGAGCTGCTCGACTGCGGGCTGTGCCTGGTGGCGCGCGAGGCTCCCGCCGATGAGGCCGATGCTGCCGAGGCGGGCGCGTTCGGCCGCATCGAGGAGGGGACGCTGACCGATTACGCCCTGGCGCTCATCCACGGCGTGGAGGCGAACCAGGCCGAGGTGGACGAGCGTGTGGAAGCGGCGTCCGAGAACTGGGCGCTCTCCCGTATGCCCATCGTGGACCGTTCCATCCTGCGCTTGGCCGTCTTCGAGATGTTCCACTGCGACGACGTGCCGGTGTCGGTCTCCATCAACGAGGCGGTGGAGTTGGCCAAGGGCTTCGGCGGCGAGGACGACTCGCCGCGCTTCGTGAACGGCGTGTTGGGGCGCATCGCGCGTTCTATGGAAGGCGATGGCGCGGGCGCGGCTGATGCGGTCGGAGCCGACATTGCCGCCGCCGGCCCGGTGGATGCCCTGGTGGGCGCCTCGGGCGCCGCTGCCTGCGTGCAGGTGGGGGTGTAGGCGCCATGGCCGACGAGCAGGGTCGCACCTTCGAGGACGTGCACGAGCGCCTTTCCGAGATCGTTGACGAGGTGTCCGCCGAGGACATCTCGCTGGATGACGCCTTGAAGCTGTACGAGGAGGCCGTGAAGCTGGGCCTTTCCGCGTGCGATTTGTCCGAGCAGGACTTGGACGCGTTTCTGGCGACGGAAGAGGAAACGACGGCCGAGGAGGGCGGCGCAAGCGCTACCCCTACGGGTTCAACCGACATGCCCCGCGAGGCCTAAAGGAAACCGCCCATGGATGTCCCGCGCATACTCGATGCTATCAGCTCGCCGGCCGATTTGAAGGTGCTCGATAACGAGGAGCTGGCCATTTTAGCCCGCGAGATCCGCCAGGAGATCGTCGCCACCACCTCGGTCACCGGGGGACATGTGGCGTCGTCTTTGGGCGCCGTGGACATCATCGTGGCCCTGGAGAGCCTGCTCGACATGCCGCGCGACCGCGTGGTGTTCGACGTGGGGCACCAGGCCTACGCTCACAAGCTGCTCACCGGCCGACGCGAGGCGTTCAAAACGCTGCGCACCTACGGCGGCCTTTCCGGCTTCACCAAGCCATCGGAGAGCCCCTACGACGTGCACCCGTCGGGTCACGCGTCCGACTCGCTCTCCATTGCCACGGGTCTCGCGAAGGCGCGGCAGTTGAAGGGCACCGACGAGAAGGTGGTGGCCCTCATCGGCGATGCGTCGCTCGCCGGCGGCATGGCCTTCGAGGCGCTGAACTACATGGGCAACGAGCAGTTGCCGCTCGTCGTCATCTTGAACGACAACGAGATGTCCATCTCGCGCAACGTGGGCGCCCTCATGAAGCATTTGGGCAACATCCGCGCCAACAGCCACTACCGCGAGGCGCGCGAGGGCCTGCAAGCGGCCATGGAGCAGGGAGGCCCCGCGGCCCGCGGGCTGCTCGGCTTCGGCAAGAACATGAAGGAATCCCTCAAGCAAATGGTGATTCCCCACACGATGATCTACGAGTCGCTCGGCATCGTGTGCACCGCGCCCATCGACGGCCACAACATCGCCGAGCTGCGCGACGTTTTATCGCTCGTGCTGGAAATGGACGGCCCGGCCCTTGTGCACGTGGTCACGCGGAAAGGGGAGGGCTACGAGCCCGCCCGCCGCGATCCCGAGGCGTTCCACGGCACCGGCCCCTACGATATTGCCACGGGCCGCGCGTTGAAGAAGCCCGGGCGCGCCCCCAGCTACACCGAGGTGTTCGGTGCGGCGCTCGCCGACGAGGCGGCCAACGACGCGGACGTGGTGGCCATCACGGCGGCCATGGCCGGCGGCACGGGGCTGAAGACCTTCGCGGCGGAGTTCCCCTCCCGGTTCGTGGACGTGGGCATCGCCGAGGAGCAGGCGGTGGGCATGGCGGCCGGCCTCTCGTCGGGCGGCAAAAAGCCCGTGGTGGCGCTGTACTCCACCTTCATGCAGCGGGCCGTGGATCAGATGATCATCGATGTGGCCCTGCCGGAGGCGAATGTGGTGTTCGCTTTCGATCGCGCGGGCCTGGTGGGCGACGACGGACCTACGCACCACGGCGTCTTCGACATGGTGTACACGCGCATGGTGCCGAACCTGCGGGTGCTCGCGCCCTCCGACGAGGCGGAGCTCGTGCACGCTCTGCATACGGCGCTGGTTTTGGAAGGCCCCGTGTCGCTGCGCTATCCGCGCGGCGAGGCCGAGGGTGCGCCATTGCCGGATGCGCCGGAAGTTCTGGAAGTGGGGAAGTCCCGCACGGTGCGCGAGGGGGGCGACGTGGCCCTGCTCGCCTTCGGTCGCATGGTGGGGCAAGCCCGCGCCGCTGCCGAGCTGCTGTCCGCCGAGGGCATCGAGTGCCGCGTGGTGGACATGCGCTGGGTGAAGCCGCTCGATGAGGAGGCCATCGCCGCTGCGGCGGCCTGCCGTTTGGTGGTCACGGTGGAGGAGGGCGTCATCGCGGGAGGCGCTGGCGAGGGCGTGCTGGAGGTGCTGGGCTGCCAGGGTGCCACGACGCCTGCCGTCACGCTGGGCATCCCCGACCGCTTCATCGGCCAGGGCCCCGTGCCCCAACTCTTCGCCGACCTCGGCCTGGACGCCGAGGGCATTGCCGCCACGGTGCGCGAGGCGCTAGGTTAATCGAACCTCACAGCCAACGCGCTTCGTTCAGCCAAAACACCTGCTTCTTTCCCTGGTAGGCAGTCGAGCAATAGCGCAAGTCGACAAGTCGATTCAAATCGTCGCGAGCCGTGGAGGCGGCGCACTCGAAGCGATGGGCGTAGGCCTCCTCCGATAGCCGAATCCGTCTGGCTCGCCCGCTCCTTCCCTCCCCAGGGGCGATGCCAGCTGTTCGAGAAAGGACGCGCACCCGTCACGGATGCGCGTCCTTCTTTTCGTGCGGCAGGACGGGCGCCTCGTGCTATAGAGTCCCAAATACGATACACTGCTCTGTGTACTTGTTTACAAATTCCTTAGGATGAGGTACAGTGAGGCTAGCGAATGGAGGTTGCTATGGCGACGAAGACGTTTTCGGGACGGGCCGATGCTGAGAAGATCCTTCTTGCCGATGCCCTGGCACGACAAGAGTACGGCTTGTCCTTTGGGCAATACTGCAGCGGTGTCCTCGTCGATTACATTTGCGAGACGGGGGCGCTTCCCGATACGCGTGTGCACTCGAAGAAAAAAGGCGGTGTGGCCATGATGCTGAGTCTTGCGAAGAAGCATCAGGGTAGCGACATCGCTCGCCTGAGTGACCAAGAGATTCGCGATCTCGTTGCGAGCCGCTATGAGTAGTAAGGTGCTTCTCGATACCAACGTTATGCTCGACCTCGCCTTGGCACGGCCGGAGGGGTTCGATGCAGCCGCCACCATCGCCGAGGCCGTGGCCTATGAAGAGGTCGTCGCATATGTTTGCGCCACGTCGCTCAAAGATCTGTACTACATCCTCTCCAAAGCCATGGGGGAGAAGGACGCGCGAACCTACATCAAGGCTGTGATGGACGATTTCATTATCTGCTCAGTCGATTACGCCCTCTGTCGTCAGGCTGCAGATTCTGACGAGCCTGATTTCGAAGACGGTTTAGTGCGCGCCTGCGCCGAGAACGCCCGCGTTGATTTCATCGTCACGCGAGACGTTACGGCGTTTGCTCGATCAAAGGTGCGCTCAATCGCTCCGGCAGATTATGTGGCGCGGTTTCTTGTCGACGAATAGGCATTGCGGATCAAGAGAATTCCGCAGTACTTTGTTTTCTGATTGGGAGGGGCGACCGAGGTCGCCCCTATGGAGGCTGACTCGCGGGGCCAGCTACTGCAGCTTCTTCTCCATGATGTAGTCGTCCATGATGTAGCCGTCGCCGATGTCGGTTTCCACGGCGTCGATGACCTCGAAGCCCTTGGCCTTGTAGGCGCGGATGGCCATCTCGTTGCGCTTGTTCACCGTGAGGTAGAGGGCATCGAGACCGCGCTCGCGGGCGAGGCGCTCGTAGAAGCGGACGGTGGCTGAGCACAGGCCCTCGCCGCGGTGCTCCTTCAGCAGGTAGATCTTCGAGATGAAGAAGCGGTTCGTGTCCGTCTCCACGTGCCCTCCGGTGTAGCCGACGATGCGGGGGACGGCGGCCGTGCGGGCGAAGTCCTCGGTGTCGTGGGCCAACTCGTCGTCGCGGTCGGATTCCACGTCGTCGTTGACGCGGTCGGCTACGGTGTCGCCCTGGTCGTGGATGTCGGCGCCGTGCGTCGCCGCGCCCAGCTCGTGGGGCGTCTCGTCCTCGTGCTGCATGATGAAGAAGTACTCGTAGCCATTGTCGGCAATGTCGGTGCGGAAGGCATTCAGGCTCTGGAACTTCTCCACCATGTAGTCGGTCTGCGCTTGGCCGATGATGGCCGGCCAGTACTCGTTCCAAATATGGTAGGCCATATGGGCCAGGGCCTCGACCTCTTCGTCGCGCTCGACCTGTCGAAATGTAACGCTCATGAGTGCATCCTTCCGCGTTGTGACAAAACTTTTCGAAAAAGTGGTCACAAAATCGAGTTCTGGGTTTTCTTTATGGGCGATACGACCCAATTAACGGTTGCGACTTTGTGTAGTATATCGTTTAGCGATATATTCCTCTTGCTCTTATGCCGTCTTGAGGTCTGCAAAAACCCAGAACTCGATTTTGTGACCAAATCGCGCCGATTCTTTGTAAAGGCAACGCTGCCATTGTAATGCTTCGGCGATCTGTGACGGGACGCGCGGGCATTTGTTTCCGCCCAGTAACAAGGAATGGTCGCCAGTGTTAACACTTATTTTTGAGGGGGTTAACAATCATCGTTGAGCGCGCAGGTCACCAGGTGCCGTGGAACAATCGGGGTGTCCTTGCCGTTGGGCGCCTTGGGCGACAAGGGGTGGGGAGGCCCGCGCGGTGCGGCGCGCGGCGCCTCCCGACCTCTTTTCGCCGAGGGCCCACGAACTGTGAAAGGGGTTGATCGCGATGATTGACACCGGTTCCACCGGGTTCATGCTCGTCTGCGCCATGCTGGTGCTGCTCATGACGCCCGGACTCGCCTTCTTCTACGGAGGCCTTTCCCGTCGCAAGAACGTCGTGAACACCATGGTGATGGTGTTCGGCGTGCTCGGCATTGTCGGGGTGGTTTGGGTCGTATGCGGCTGGTCGTTCGCCTACGGCGGCGACGGGTCGCTGCCGTTTTTCGGCGGCTTCGATCAGATCGGGTGCTTGAGCGCCGTGAACGACATGGTGGCTGAGGCCGAGGGTACGCCTGACGCCTTCGCGGTCCTGTCCGGACAGGGCGCGCTCGCCGCCGACCCGGAGTTGGCGGCGGGATACCCGGCCATCATCGACATCGTCTTTCAGATGGCCTTTGCCATGATCACCTGCGCCATTATCACGGGCGCTGTGGCCGGGCGCATGAAGTTCGGCGCCGTATGCGCGTTCGTGGCCGTGTGGGTCGTCGTGGTGTACGCGCCGCTCGCCCATATGGTGTGGGGCGGCGACGGCTCGCTCATTGGCGACATGATCGGGGCCCTGGACTTCGCCGGCGGCGATGTGGTGCACATCTCCTCGGGCCTCACCGGGCTCATCCTGTGTCTTTTGCTGGGGCGCCGCAAGGGATTCGCGGTTCTGTCCTACCGGCCCCACAACGTGCCGTTCGTGGCCCTGGGCGCGGCGCTTCTGTGGTTCGGCTGGTTCGGCTTCAATGCCGGCAGCGAGTTCGCGGCCGACGGCGTGGCCGGGCTCGCGCTGCTGAACACCGTGGCGGCCAGCGCGGCCGGCGTGCTCTCCTGGATGCTTACCGAGCGCATCACGGTGGGGAAGTGCACGCTCGTCGGCGCGGCGACGGGTCTGGTGGCCGGGCTTGTGGCCATCACGCCGGCGGCCGGGTTCGTGGAGCCCTGGGCGGCGATCGCCATGGGGCTGATCGTGAGCCCCATCGTGTATTGGGCCATCTCCCAGGCTAAGCGGCGCCTTGGCTACGACGACGCGCTGGACGCCTTCGGCTGCCACTGCGTCGGCGGCATCGTGGGCGGCATCCTCACGGGCCTGTTCTGCGTGCCCGGGCTCTCCTGGACCGAGCACGGCGGCCTGCTGTACACGGGCGACTGGTCGCTTCTGGGAGCGCAGGTGCTGGGCATTCTGGTGACTATCGCCTTCGTGGCCATCGCCGATGTGGTGCTCGGGCTCATCATCAAGGCGTGCTTTACGGGCAGCCTGCGCGTGAGCGCCGAGGACGAGGCGGCGGGGCTCGACGTGGCCGTCCATGGCGAGTCGGCCTACCCGGCTTACCTGGGCCTCGACTAGCCTGCGGAAGCGATTGAGAAAGGAGCTGACAGCTATGAAACGAGTAACGGCTATTGTGCGGCCCGAGAAGATGGAGCCGCTGAAGGATGCCCTGTTCGCCGCCGATGTGAAGGGCATGACCATCTCGCAGGTGCACGGCTGCGGCGCCCAGCACGGCTGGAGCGAGTACGTGCGCGGCACCGAAGTGATGCTGAACATGGTGCCGAAGGTGAAATTCGAGGTAGTGGTGGAAGACGACGCGGTGGACGCGCTGGTGGACACCATCGTGGGCGCCGCCCGCACCGGCGAGGTGGGCGACGGCAAGATCTTCGTGGCACCCGTGGAGGAAGTGGTGCGCATCCGCACCGGCGAGCGCGGCGCGACGGCGGTGTAGGCCACAATGCGGTACAATCTCGCCGAAACAAGGTGCGAGAAAGGAACCGACATGCACACCTACATTCCCCGCGGCGTCTGCTCCCGCCAGATTGATGTGGAACTGGACGGCGACACTATTAAGAGCGTCCAGTTCACCGGCGGCTGCGATGGCAATTTGAAGGCCATCTCCAAGCTGGTGGCCGGCCAGAACGTCGACGACATCGTCGCTATGATGGAGGGCCACACCTGCGGGCGGCGCTCCACCTCCTGCGTGGATCAGATGACCAAGGCCATCCGCGAGGCCCAAGCAAAAGCCGCTGAGGAAGCGTAAGGCGATCCCAGCTGCGGTTCACCCAAGGGCCCGGACTCATGTCCGGGCCCTTTTCTACAGCATCATGAACAGCTTGGCCAAGGCCCAGCCGATAAATCCGCAGCAGGGGAAGGTGAGCACCCAGGCCCATACCATGCGGCGGGCGACGCCCCAGTTCACGCGGCGGAAGCTCTTGGAGGCGCCCACGCCCATGATGGAGGCGGTGGAGCAGTGGGAGGTGGAGACGGGCATGCCGGTCATGGAGGCCACGAACAGCGTGATCACCGTGGAAAGGGAGGCCGCCACGCCCTGGTACTTCTCCAGCGAGACCATGTCCATGGCCACCGATTTGATGATGCGCTTGCCGCCGAGCAGCGTGCCCAGAGACATCGCCGCCGAGCAGATGATCATGAGCCACAGGGGGAAGTCGGTGGCGCCGCTCGTCTCCATGCCGAAGGCGAGCGCGATGCCCAGAAGCCCGATGGACATGAACTTCTGGCCGTCCTGGGCGCCGTGGAGGAATGACAGCGCGCAGGCGCAGATGTCCTGCAGCACCATGCACACCTTGTTGCCGCGCTGGCGGTTGACGCGGGAGAAGAGAAACTCGATGATCTTGGTGGTGACCATGCCGAGGATGAAGCCGCCCACCAGCGAGAACACCATGCCGTAAATGACGAGCATCCACTCGGAGAGCACCACGCCGGCCAGCCCGTTCAGCGCGATGGCGCCTCCGGTGACGCCGGCGATGAGCGAGTGGGACTTGCTGGCGGGGATGCCCCAGAACCAGCAGAAGACGCCCCAGCCGATGGAGCCTATCATGGCGGCTATGAGCGCGAGGAGCGCCTGGTGGGTGTTGCCGGAGAAATCGACCATGTTGAACATGGTGTGGGCCACGGCGGTGGAGATGTAGGTCATGCCCACCAGGCCCACGAAGTTGAACACGGCGGCCAGCGCGAGCGCCGCGCCGGGGGTGAGACAGCGGGTGGAGACCGCGCTGGCGATGGCGTTGGGGGCGTCGGTGGCGCCCGAGATGATGGTCACACCGATGACCAGCGCCAGAATGCCGAGCAGGACCGGATGGTCTCCTGCCTGCGAGAGGAACACCGAAAGAGTCAATTCCATGCCTGAGCCTTATCCCGATGAAGCCGACCGGACGCAAACGCACCTTCCTATTCTAGCGCAACGGCTGCACGCACGAAAGATGACCTTGCGAGTCAACTCAAATCCCGGGTGCGGCCGCACGGGCGTCGTGAGTCTGCGGGCGCCTTGTGGGCGCGCTGCGAAAAATGTCGGCACTCGGGGAAAATTCACAAGGAAGCGCGCGCGAGCGGTGCTATACTGGGCGGGCTTGCCGATAGGCGGCAAGTGTAAGTATCTGTTGGCCCCCGAGACATGTTTGTTGCACCGCGATCCTTGCTTCTGCAAGCGAACATGGTACGTATCAACCATCATGACGAAGGGTCCCCGATTTAGTTTTTGAAAGGGGTCCGTTTTGACCGAAATCAAGAACACCTCCGTGATCGACTTCTCCGACATCTCCGATGAGCAGATGAACGAGATGATCGACGGCACGCTGACCGAGTTCGACGAGGGCGATCTCGTCGACGGCACCGTCGTCAAGCTGGAGCACGACGAGGTGCTGGTGGACATCGGCTTCAAGAGCGAGGGCGTCATCCCGGCCCGCGAGCTGTCCATCCGCAAGGACGCCGATCCGTCCGACATCGTGAGCCTGGGCGACAAGATCGAGGCGCTGGTTCTCCAGAAGGAGGACAAGGACGGCCGCCTCATCCTCTCCAAGAAGCGCGCCGAGTACGAGCGTGCCTGGATTTCCGTCGAGGAGAAGTTCAAGGCCGGCGAAGTGGTCACCGGCGAGGTCATCGAGGTGGTCAAGGGCGGTCTTATCCTGGACATCGGCCTGCGCGGCTTCCTTCCGGCGTCTCTCGTGGACCTGCGCCGCGTGAAGGATCTGGACGCCTACCTGGGCACCGAGATCGAGGCCCGCGTCATCGAGATGGATCGCAACCGCAACAACGTCGTGCTGTCCCGCCGCGTTCTCTTGGAGGAGGGCCGCAAGAACGAGCGCGCCGAGATCCTCTCCAAGCTCTCCAAGGGCATGCGCCTCAAGGGCAACGTTTCCTCCATCGTGGACTTCGGCGCCTTCGTGGACCTGGGCGGCATCGACGGCCTGGTGCACATCTCCGAGCTGTCCTGGAACCATGTCAACCATCCCTCCGAGGTCGTCAAGGTGGGCGACGAGGTGGAGGTCGAGGTGCTCGACGTCGATCTGCAGCGTGAGCGCATCTCCCTCGGTCTCAAGCAGACCACGCCCGACCCGTGGATCCAGCTGGTGGAGAACTACCCGGTGGGCACCATCGTCGACGGCAAGGTTACCAAGATCGTGCCCTTCGGCGCCTTCGTCGAGCTGGGCGACTCCATCGAGGGCCTGGTGCACATCTCCGAGATGGCCGGCCGCCACATCGACACCCCGGCGCAGGTCGTGCATGCGGGCGACGATGTGAAGGTGAAGGTCATGGAGATCAACCCGGATCGCCGCCGCATTTCCCTGTCCATGAAGGCTGCTGCCGAGGAGCTCGGCTTCGAGATCGACGTGGACGAGTCGGTGCAGGCCGAGGAGAAGCCGGCCCGCCGCAAGAAGGACGAGGCTCCGGCCGAGGCCGAGGTCGTCGAGGTGGAGACCGTCGACGCCGAGTAGCCTCTGCGGGTTCGTGCGACTGCGAACGACCAGTGACTTTTCAAAGGCCGCTCTTCGGAGCGGCCTTTCTCGTGTATGATGGTTCCGTTGAATTACTTGGATATGATCGCGCGAAGGGGCGCGGTTTCGGAGGAGGTTCACATGAAGAAGCTGTTTCTCATCGGCGGCATGGGCGCCGGGAAGTCCACGGCGCGCAAGGCGCTCACTGACGAGGGCCTGGCCTGGATCGATCTCGATCAGGTGGGGCACGAGGTGCTCACGTGGGACACGGTGAAGGACGACCTGCGCGGCGCCTTCGGCGATGATATCTTCGACGAGAACGGGGAAGTGGTGCGCAGCGCGCTGGCCGCCAAGGCCTTCGCGACGCCGGCCGCCACGCGCAAGCTGAACACCATCACGATGCCCCGTATCGAGGAGCGCTACACTGACCTCATCGACGGCTTTGAGGCCGAGGGCAAGCCGGCCGTGGTGGTGGAGTACTCGGTGTTCCGTAATCGTCAGAGCTCGCTGGCCTACGGGGCCGATGTGGTCATGGCGGTGCTCGCGCCGCTGGAGACCCGCATCGAGCGCGCCGTGAAATCGGGCTTTCCCGAGGAGGACGTGCGCGCCCGCATCGCTCGCCAGATCACCGACGCCGACCGCATCGAAGCCTCGGATGTCGTCTTCAACAACGACGGCACCCCCGAGGAGCTGCGCAACGAAGTTATCTCCTGGTGGAACGAATATAAATCCTGTTGCTAACGCAACAGGATTTTATGCCGATGCTGCGAGGCCCTGTCGCATTTCATCTTCGCCCTTGTTTTGGCCACGGCGCGTACCAGAGTACGCTTGGGCCAAAGGCGGACGAATCTGAAACGCGACAGGGCCTCTCGCTGATTTCCTGGGGCGAACTTGTGTCGTTCTGCTGCTAGTTACCACAGGTTTAGTAAGTGCTGCATCCCCAGGCTGGCAGCGGCGATGCAGATCCAGCAGATGAGGCCCATGAGGATGGGCTTGGCACCGCTCCTCACCAGCTTCACGAGGTCGGTGTTCAGGCCAATGGCGGCCATGGCCATGACGATGAAGAACTTGCTCAAGGCCTTCAGAGGCGCGAAGGCGGCCGCGTCGGCTCCAGCGGCAACAGCAACCGTGGTGATGACCGAGGCTGCCAGGAAGAGCAGGATGAAGGTGGGGAAGGCGCGCTTCAGTGAGAAGCCGCCGAGAAGCCTCGCGCCGGTGGGAGCCGCTGCGGCGTTGGCGGCAGGGTCGCTCACTGCCAGGCCGTCGGTGCCGGGTCCGGCCACAGCCGCACCGGCGCCTGCTGCGTTCTCCTTGCGAGCCATGACGATGGCCAGTACGAGCGTGATGGGGATGATGGCGAGCGTGCGCGTGAGCTTCACGATGGTGGCGTCGTCAAGGGCGTTCGATCCGGGATGCATGCCGTCCCAGGCGGCCGCGGCGGCGGTGACCGACGAGGTGTCGTTCACGGCGGTGCCGGCGAACAGCCCGAAGCCCTCGTTGGACATGCCGAGCATACTTCCCAGGGTAGGGAAGATGAGCGCCGCGATGACGTTGAACAGGAAGATGACCGAGATGGCCTGGGCCACCTGCTCGTCCTTGGCGCGGATGACCGGCGCCGTGGCGGCGATGGCCGAGCCGCCGCAGATGGACGAGCCCACGGCGATGAGCGTGGCGATGGCGGAATCCATGCGCAGCACGCGGTAGAGGATGTAGCCCACGATGAGCGCCGTGGCGATGGTGGTGAGGATGATAGGCAGGCTCTCGGCGCCCACGGCGGCGATCTGGGCGAGGTTCAACCCGAAGCCCAGCAGGATGACGGCGTACTGCAGCACCTTTTTCGCTGTGAAGCCGATGCCGTCCTGCACGATGCCGCGCGCCGGCTGCTTCCACCAAAGGGCGATGACCATGCCGATGAGGATGGCGAACACCGGGCCGCCCACCACGGGCAGCGCCTCGCCGAGAAACCAGCAGGGAAGGGCGATGGCCGCGCACAGGCCGACGCCGGGGGCCACGTTCTTCACGTTCGCCACGATGATCTCCTCACGTCGCGGGATGTCAACAGCGATTGCAGAGTATAGCACTCATGGTTGGACGGATCGTGAACTTTAAGCGAACATCTGTTCATTTCTTGGGGAAGGTGCTAGACTGTTCTCCTTATAGCGAATTACTGTGAGAGGAGGGATGCGCGTGTCCACTCATCTTTCCAATATAGAAGGTATGGAAATGGCGGGGAAGTTGCCGGAGGTGCGGCTGGCGAACACCCCGTTCAAGGTGGTCTCGCCCTTCGAGCCGTCGGGGGACCAGCCCGAGGCCATCGCGGCGCTCGCGAAGGGCGTGGAAGAGGGCCTGCGCTACCAGACGCTTCTGGGCGTCACCGGCTCGGGCAAGACCTTCACCATGGCAAAGACCATCGAGGCGGTGCAGAAGCCCACGCTCGTCATGGCGCCGAACAAGACGCTGGCGGCCCAGTTGGCCGCCGAGCTGAAGGAGTTCTTCCCCGACAACGCCGTGGTGTACTTCGTCTCCTACTACGACTACTACCAGCCCGAGGCCTACGTGCCCTCATCGGACACCTTCATTGAGAAGGACGCCTCCATCAACGAGGAGGTGGAGAAGCTGCGCCATGCGGCCACCTCGGCTCTGCTGTCGCGGCGGGACGTCATCGTGGTGGCATCGGTGAGCTGCATCTACGGCATCGGCAGCCCCATGGACTACGCCGGCATGGCGGTGTTCGTCGACAAGCAGAAGGAGATGGACCGCGACCAGGTCATCCACGAGCTCATCGACATCCAGTACGACCGCAACGACTACGAGCAGAAGCGCGGCACCTTCCGCGTGCGGGGTGACGCGCTGGATGTGTTCCCGCCCTACGCCGACCATCCGGTGCGCATCGAGTTCTGGGGGGACGAGATCGAATCCATCGACGAGATCGACCAGGTCACGGGCGAGGTGCTGAACTCCTACGAGGCGCTGCCCATCTGGCCGGCGTCCCACTACGTCACGGCGCGTCCGAAGATGGACAAGGCCCTCGGCACGATTCAAGACGAGCTGCGCGAGCGCCTCATGCAGTTCAAGGAGGAGGGGAAGCTTCTTGAGGCTCAGCGTCTGGAGATGCGTGTGAACTACGACTTGGAGATGCTGGAGACCATGGGCTTCTGCTCCGGTATCGAGAACTACTCGCGCCATCTGGACGGGCGCGCGCCGGGCGAGCCGCCCTATACGCTCATCGACTACTTTCCGAAGGACTTCCTCTGCATCATCGACGAGTCCCACGTCACGGTGCCGCAGATCCGCGGCATGCACGAGGGCGACCGCTCCCGCAAGATCACGCTGGCCGAGCACGGCTTCCGCCTGCCCAGCTGCCTGGACAACCGCCCGCTTCGCTTCGACGAGTTCGAGGAGCGCATTCCACAGTTCATCTACGTGTCGGCCACGCCCGGCGATTACGAGGAGAAGGTGAGCCTCGCCCAGGTGGAGCAGGTCATCCGCCCGACGGGCCTACTGGATCCGGAGATCGTCGTGCGCACGAGCGCCAGCCAGATCGACGACATCATCGACGAGGCGAAGGAGCGGGCGGCGCGCAACGAGCGCGTGCTCATCACGACGCTCACGAAGAAGATGGCGGAGGACTTGACCGACCACTTGCTCGACCAGGGCGTGAAGGCGCGCTACATGCACTCGGACATCGCCACCCTGGAGCGCACGGAGATCCTGCGCGATCTGCGCCGGGGCGAGTTCGACGTGCTCGTGGGCATCAACCTTCTGCGTGAGGGACTCGATCTGCCCGAGGTGTCGCTCGTGGCCATCCTGGACGCCGATAAAGAGGGCTTCCTGCGCAACCACCGCTCGCTCATCCAGACCATAGGCCGCGCGGCCCGCAACGTGTCCGGCCAGGTCATCATGTACGCCGACCGCATCACCGATTCTATGCGCCGGGCTATCGACGAGACGCGCCGGCGCCGCGACATCCAAATGGCCTACAACGAGGAGCATGGTATCAAGCCCCAGACTATCCGCAAGGCCATCAACGACATCATGGGCTTCATCACGGAAGATGTGGAGGGCGCCACTGCCGAGCAGGTGAATAAGGAGCTGGCAGAGCTTTCCCGCGAAGAGGTCCTGCGGCTCATCTCGTCCATGGAGGACGACATGGCCGCCGCGTCCCGCGACATGGACTTCGAGGAGGCGGCGCGTCTGCGCGATCAGGTGGTGAAGCTGAAGAGCACCGTGGAGGACAAGTCCGAGGAAGACGTGCTGAAGGATCTGAAGAAGGGCGCGCGAAAGGGGAGCGCCTACGGCAACCGCAAGCACGCCGCCTACGGGTCGTCGCGCGCGAGTTAAAGGCGCTGCGCCCGGGCTCCTGCCATCGCCGCAAGATTCGTCTCGCAGGACGCCGACCTTCGCAGGACGGTGCCCCTGCGGGACGGTGGCGCGGCGGGGAAGTGCCCTCTGGGACGGCGCGGGCTGTTCAGTTTTCGTGGATTCGGGACGGATTGCGAACTTTACGGAAATGTAAGCTGCTCTGCCGTGAACGCCCCGTCACTTCGTCGTATAATCGCGAGAAAGCACCTGCACCACCTGAAGTACTTCCTAAGGAATAAAGCGATGCCCGATCAGCCCGCCTCCCAAGGTTCGAATAACCCCCGCAACAACCCGCGACAGCACAAGAAGCCCACCCGGCGCCACCCCGGCGCCTCCGTGCCGGCCTCGGTTCCCCATTCCCACGGGGTCTCAGCACCGCAGCCGCAGTCGGCGGCCGTCCCGCCGGAAATGCGCCCCCAGCCGGCAGCGCAGGCCCCTTCCCCGCAGCAGGAGCCGGCAGCGCCTCGCGAGCAGACGGACTATGGCGCCCAGACGCAGGATCCGCGCCTGCATGAGGCGCCGTCCTATCAGCCGCACGCCTATCAGCAGGCCCAGCCCCAGCCTCGCCAGGCGGCGTCGCCGCACGGCTATGCGGGCTACGCGGCCCAGGTGCCCCCGCGGGTCGTTCCGGCCACCAAGGCCGATGGCCAGGTGGCTCCCTATGCCGATATGGGGCGCTACAAGAAGAAGGGCAAGAAGAAGGCGAGCGTCGTCTCCATTATCGTCTCCGTGGTCATTCTGGCCGCCATCGGCGTGGGGGTGTACCTGTATCTGAACCCGCTGCAGTTCAACGTGACGGTCAACGGCATGACGCGCACGGTGGATCGGGGGACGACCTTGAACGACATGATCGCCGAGGGCGTCGTCTCCCCGCAGCCGGGCAATCTGCTCGCCGTCGACGGGGAGGTTCTGGAAGAGGGCGGCGGCGCTGCCTTTGCCGGCACGGTCAACGGCAATGAGGTGACCGACGGCGCAACTGAGCTGCACAAGGGCGATGTGGTCCAGCTGGACGACGGCGCCGATGTGACCGAGGAATACGATGTAACTACCGAGGAGACGGCCCCGGGCCAGGTGGAGCTGGGCGAGGGGGCCGTCCACGTGTACGTGCCCGGTGAGGCGGCCCAGGTGGAGAAGCGCACCGGCAAAGTGTCGGGCAAGACGGTGGAGGAAACCGTGAAGGAGGGCTCCGACAACGTCTATCTGAAGTACAACGCGAACACGAACGGCGAGAAAGTCATCGCGCTCACCTTCGACGATGGCCCGTGGCCCACGACCCAGGAACTGCTCGACGTGCTGAAGGAGAACGACGCCGTGGCGACGTTCTTCACGATCGGCGAGCAGATTTCCGATAAGACCGATTACGTGGAGACGATCAAGCGCATGGCAGCCGAGGGTCACCAGATCGGCACCCACTCCTACGACCATGCGGCCACCGGCGGCGGCAACGGCGTGGACATGACGCGCCAGAGTCCCGAGAAGCAGATTGAAGAGGTGCAGATGGGCCAGCAGGCCATCGCGGATGCGACGGGCGCCGAGGCGTCGAAGGTGTTCCGTTCGCCGGGCGGCAACTTCCACGACGAGATCATCTGGAACTTGCAGCCCTACATCACGGGCGAGATCGGCTGGAACGTGGACACCGAGGACTGGCGGCGACCGGGCGCCGACGCCATTGCGGAGCGCCTGCTGTCGGCGAAGCCAGGGGATGTCGTGCTCATGCACGACGGCGGCGGCGATCGGAGTCAGACCATCGAGGCGCTGAAGATCGCGCTGCCCCAGCTGCGCGCCGAGGGCTACAAGTTCGTGACCATCGACCAGCTTCTGGCCTACGATGACGCCAAGGCCCTCGCCCAAGAGCTGGCGGCCCAGCAGGCAGCGGAATAGGCGTTACTGCCCCAAGAGTTCGCGGGCGTGGGCGAGGGAGGTCTCGGTGGCGGTGCCCGACAACAGGCGCGCCACTTCGGCCACGCGCTCGTCGCCCTCCACCGGGGTCAGAACCGTTTCGGGCGCGTCGCCCGCGGTTTTCGTCACGGTGTAGTGGGTATCGGCGAGCACAGCCACCTGGGCCAGATGCGTGATGGCGATGACCTGGTGGCTTTCCGCCAGCTCCGCCAGCACGGCGGCGAGCGCATTGGCGGTGCTTCCGCCCACGCCGGCGTCCACCTCGTCGAAGATAAGGGTCTCCGTGCCGTCCTTTGCGCCCAAAGCCACCTTGATGGCCAGCATGACGCGGCTGATTTCGCCTCCGGAGGCGATGCGGGCCAAGGGGCGCGGCTGCATGGAGGCGCCGGGCTTGAACTCGAAGACGACGCTTGCGCTGCCCGCGGCGCTCCAGCTTTCGCGGGGCAGCGGCTCCACCGTGCACACCAGCGCCGCCGTCCCCATCTCCAGGCGTCCGAGCACCTCGTTGACCGCCGCCGCGAACCGCGGCGCGGCCTCGATGCGGGCTGCATCATAGGCGGCCGCCGCTTCGGCGAGGGCGCTTTCGGCCGCTTCCGCGGCCGCCTCGGCGCGGGCCAGGTTCTCGTCGGCGTCGTCGACGAGCCCGACGAGGGCCGCCGCCTCGTCCCAGCGCTCGAAGACGGCCTCCATGGTGGGACCGAAGGAGCGCATGAGCCCCATGAGCTGCCCCATGCGCTTCTGGGCCGCGGCCAGAGACTCGCCGTCGAAATCGATGGCGTCGCAGTAGCCGGCCATATCCCGGGAGACGTCCTCCACGACGAAGCAGATTTCCCTCAGCGACGCGGCGAAGGGGGCCAGCGACTCGTCGGCCCGGGAGGCCTCCTCGATGAGGGAGATGGCCGTGTTCAGGGCGTCCAGCGCGCCGCCGTCGCCGGAGAGCGCCTCGGCGGCCCCGTGGGAGTTGCGGGCGAGCACCTCGGCGTGCTCGGCCCGGGCGAGCCAGTCGCGCGTTTCCTCGTACTCGCCGCCCTCGGGGTTCACCGCCTCTATCTGCTGCAGCGTGAAGCGTGCCTCCTCCAGCTGGGTGTTGGAGGCGCTCGCCGTTGCCCTCAGCTCTTCCAGGGCCGTCTCGGCGGCACGGGCATCGGCGAGGGCCTCGCGAAAGGCCGCCCCTACGGTGCTTTCCAGATCGGCCCAACCATCGAGGATGCGGCCGTGCTCTGCCGGCTTCAGCAGCGATTGGTACTCGTGCTGTCCGCAGAGCTCCACCAGCGGCCCCACCGTGCGCGCGAGCTCCGACACGCTGGCCATGGCGCCGTTTATCGTGGCGCGGCTGCGGCCGTCGGCGCTGACCTTGCGCACCGCGACGAGCTCTTCGGCGGTGGGATCGGAAGGGAACAGGCGTCCCCGCACTTCGGCGTTTTTTGCCCCCTCGCGCACGCAGGAGCTGTCGGCGCGCTCGCCGACGAGCAGCTTCACGGCGCTGACGAGCGCCGTCTTTCCGGCGCCCGTCTCGCCAGTGAGGACGGTGAGACGGGGGGAGGGCGAAAGGGAGGCCTCGCGGATGAGGGCCACGTCCTTCACTTGGATTTCGTCGATCATGGTTCCCCGCTAGAAGTCGATGACGTCGAAGACGATGCCCTGCTCCGCCTCAAGCACGCTGAACAGCTCGTCGGGGGCCACGCGGCGCACGGCCCGGGAGACGGATACCTCGCCGCCGTGGGTGACGATGAAGTCGGCCTGCAGCTTGCGGGCGCAGGATTCGGTGAGGGCCGCGTGATAGGGCAGCCCCTCGTGTTCCAGGGCGAAGCGCACGTCGGGGCCGTCGATCGAGCACACGGACAGAAACGCCATGGCCGAACGCAAAGCCGAGCGGGCGTCGTGGTCGGAGAGGGCCTCGGCGAGGGCGGTGCGCACCTCTCCGAAGGCCTCGGCGGAGACCCACAGCTCCGCGGCCCCGGCCAGCTCCATGGCATGGAGCTTCACCCAGGCGGCGGCGGTGCTCTCGCGTTCGCCAATGAAGTCGAGCAGAACGTCGCTGTCGATGAGCAGGCGCATGGCTATTCTCCTCCCCTGGTTGCGGGCGCGCCGTCGCGGGCCTCCCAAAACGACGCCGGTACGGGGCGCGTGGCCTGGCGCAAGCGGAAGCGCAGCTCGTTGGCCTGGGCGTCGGTGAGGGTGATGCGCAGGGGAGATTCTCCCCGTTGCGCATCGGGCAGCTCGCCGGTGGCGAGTACGTAATCGTAGGCAGCGTTCACCAGCTCGGTGGGGGACGAGCCGATGGACCGCAGCTTCGCGTTCACCTGGTCGCGGATTTCCAGGGGCACTCGGGCCGTTACCATGGCGTGCATGGCCGCTCCTTTCTCTTGCTTTTGGCGCAGTATAACGGAACACCGAACAAATTGCAATAATAATACGAACAAGTATTTGCATTATGGTCAAAAAGTGTTATGCTCCATGGACAAGGAGTCGACGGCTCGTGTCTTTTTCGGTAAGACGCTTGCCTCGGTCGGTCGATTTGGGGAAGATGGAGCGATGCAGCGCACCGGTCGGCATGTTCGCTCGGGGAAAGCTGCGGCGTAATGGCAGAACGGAAGGGAAACCTTGGCACAGCGAGCGTTCGGAAAAGGAAAAGCGACGAGGGTCTTTCTCGCCCTGTTGCTCGCCTTCTCCCTCGTCGGCATCGGCGCGGTTCCGGCTGCGGCCGATCCTGCCGACGACACTCAGGCTGCCGTGGATGCGGCGCAGGCCACGCTGGACGAGGCCGAATCCCGCATGGCCCAGATCAATAGCGAGTACGAGCAGCTCACCGCCGAGGTGGCCGAGCTGCAGACCAAGATCGACGAGACGGCGGCGGCGGCCATGGAGGCCCAGCAGGCCATGCTCGAGGGGCGCGCGGCTTTGGGCCAGGTGGCCGTGGGCGAGTACCGCGACGGCAGTTCCATGGGGCTTTTAGGCCTCATCCTTGATTCGAAGAACTTCGACGAGCTGCTCCGCAACATGGAGTACGTCACTCAGATCATGTCCTATCAGGCCGACGAGGTGGCCGAGCAGAAGGAGCGCAAGCGCGCCTTCGACGACGTGAGCGATGAGCTGAACGCCCAGAAGAACGAGCAGGAAGAGGCTCTGGCGGCCCAGGAGGCCAAGCGCGCCGAGGCCCAAAGCGTCGTGAAGGATGCCGCGGCCCGTCTGGAGGGCGCTCAGGAGGAGCACGCGGCCCGTCTGGCCGAGCTCGCCGCTCAGGCCGAGGCCCTGCGCAAGCAGGAAGAGGAGGCCGCCGCAGCGGCGGCCGCGGCTGTGCAGGAGAGCCCCGACGCCAATACGGGCGATCGCGAGCCGGTGGTCTCCGACGACGAGGGCCCCTCCGATAACGGCGGCTCGTCGGGTAGCTCTGGCGATTCCGGCAGCTCAGGATCATCGGGGAATTCCGGCAGCTCCGGCGGCTCCGGCAACGGGGGCGGATCCGGCGGCTCGTCGGAGGAAGGGTGGCTTTCAGGCGTGGCCTCGGCCTACGGCGGCAGCACTGATCCGAACACGCCGAACCCCGGCACCACGTCCACCGGCGCCGTCTGCGACGACAACTCCATGGGCGTGGCGGTGCCCAAATCGATGCCGAACTACCGCAGTTATTTCGGACGTACGGTGGAAATCGTCTACGGCGGTCAGACCGTGTATGCCACGGTGAACGACTGCGGCTCCATGGGCGGCGGTTCCCGCGTCCTCGATCTGCAGCCGGGCGTGTGGAAGGCCTTCGGCTTCTCCAGCTGTCGCGCCTGGGGCCTGCGCACCGTCAAGTACCGCTTCCTGTAGGGCGCCGCGCCACGCTGCCGAGACGCCGGGCCTCTTCGCAGCTCGCCGGAGCCCGCTTCCCGTCTGCCTTCGCGTGCCCGCGGCCCGCTTCCCGTCTGTCGGGCGCGGGAAAGTTCTGCGGTCGCTCCGCTTCGAAGTGCGCTATACTGTGACGTTACATGCGATGACGAAGACAGCGGACGTGCGTCACGGTCGCCAGAGAAGGGCTTCACCGGCTGAGAGAGCCCGACCCTCTGAGTGCGTCTTATTCCCTTCCGAGCAGCATTCCCGAACGCGAACGCCCACGGGCGAGGCGACCAGTAGGGGTGCCGGGTGCTCCCGTCATAGAGCGCGAACAAGCGGGCGACGCCGCATCGCCACCCAATGGGTGCGCGGGTGCGTTGCCAACCGAGGTGGTACCGCGAGAGCCTTCTCCCGTCCTTGGATTCCTGGTAAGCCGCAAGCGGCCCCAGGCGGGACGGAAGAAGGCTCTTTTTTGTTGGCTCGAGAAGAAAGGCGAACCTTATGGCAATCGCAGAGGAGTTGGCGGCGCTGCGTGAGCGCACCCTGGCCGAAATCGCCGCGGCGGACACGTCGGCGGCGCTCGAGGCCGTGCGCGTGGCGGTGCTGGGCAAGTCCGGCACGCTGACCGGGTACTTGAGATCCATGGGCCAGGTGCCCGCTGAAGAGCGCGCGAGCGTGGGCAAGGCTGTGAACGCGGCCCGCGTGGAAGTGGAAGAGGCACTGGCCGCCCGCAAGGCGGCACTCGATGCCGCCGAACTTGAGGCGGCCATGGGGGCGGCGGCCGTGGACGTGACGCTGCCCGGCCGCGCCCAGCAGGTGGGTACCCGCCACCTCATCAACGGCATCATCGACGAGGTGTCCGATATCTTCTTGGGCCTGGGCTACAAGGTGGTGGAAGGCGAGGAGATCGAGACCGACTACTACAACTTCACGGCCCTGAACGCCCCGGCCGATCACCCGAGCCGTTCCATGCAGGACACCTTCTACGTGCACGACCTGTCCGGCGACACCTCGCGGGTGCGCGGCGAGTCCGACGTGCTGCTGCGCACCCAGACTTCCGGCGTGCAGGTGCACGTCATGGAGGACTGGGACTTGCCCATCTACATGATCGCCCCGGGCAAGGTGTACCGCCGCGATGTGGCCGATCCGTCGCATCTGCCGCAGTTCCATCAGATCGAGGGACTCGTGGTGGATCGCGGCATCACCTTCGGCGACCTGAAGGGCACCCTCGACTACGTGTGCAAGCAGATCTTCGGGCCCGAGCGCAAGACGCGCTTCCGCGCCCACTACTTCCCGTTCACGGAGCCTTCGGCCGAGGCGGACGTGAGCTGCGGGATCTGCCACGGCGAGGGTTGCCGCATGTGCAAGGGCACCGGCTGGATCGAGATCTTGGGCTGCGGCATGGTGGATCCGAACGTGCTTTCCATGAGCGGCATCGACCCGGAGGAGTACTCGGGGTTCGCCTTCGGCATGGGGGTGGAGCGCATCGCCTGCCTGAAGTACGACGTGCCGGATTTGCGTATGCTTTTGGAAGGCGACATGCGGTTCTTGCGGCAATTTTAGTTGTAGCTCTGCCGGGGTCGGGCTTCCGAGTAGTGCTCAGTCGCTCAGACAGTCCTCGCTCGGCGGAAATGCCCACTGGGCATTTCCGTTCGCTGCGGAACTCGCTTGGTGAGCACCACTCGAAATCCCTCTGCGCATGGTCACGGTAGGGAATAGGCAGGAACCAGTCAGAACTCTCGTTGTCATACGAGACAGGCGATTAAGAGGAAGAAACCAGTATGAAAGTATCTTTGAAGTGGCTTTCTGAGTATACGGCGGTGCCGGAGGATTTGAAGGCGTTCTGCGATCGGCTCGATTTGACGGGCACGGGCGTGGAAGGCGTGGAGAAGACCGGCGAGGCCTTTGAAGGGGTCGTGGTGGGGCACGTGCTCACCTGCGAGCCGCATCCGGATTCCGATCACATGCACGTGGTGACGGTGGATGTGGGCGCCGAGGAACTCGTGCAGATCGTCTGCGGGGCGCCGAACATCGCGGCGGACGTCAAGGTGCCCGTGGCGCTCGTGGGCGCGGTGCTGCCCGGCGATTTCAAGATCAAGAAATCGAAGCTGCGCGGCGTGGTGAGCTGCGGCATGTGCTGCTCGCGCCGCGAGCTGGGGCTGGGACAGGACCACTCCGGCATCTGGGTGCTTCCCGATGACGCGCCCGTCGGCCAGCCCATGGCGGACTTCATGGGCGCGGGAGATACCGTGCTCGACCTGGAGATCACGCCGAACCGGCCGGACTGCCTGTCTATGGTGGGCATGGCCCGCGAGGTGGGCGCCATGTACCAGCAGCCGGTGGCCTGGCCGCTTTCTGGCGATGTGGAGAAACTGGCTGCCGTGACCGCCGGCGAGGACGTGGCGGCCGCTGTCACCGTTGAGGTGCCCGATGCCGCGCGCTGCCCGCGCTACACCGCCCGGGTCATCGACAACGTGAAGGTGGGGCCCTCCCCCGAATGGCTCGCCGAGCGCGTGACTGCTGCCGGGGGCCGTTCCATCAACAACGTCGTGGACGTGACGAACTACATCCTGTACCTCTACGGCCAGCCGCTGCACGCCTTCGATTTCGCGAAAGTGGCCAGCGCTGACGGGTGCGCCCATATCGTCGTGCGCGCCGCCGCCGACGGCGAGCACCTTACCACCCTGGACGGGGAGGATCGCGAGCTGACGAGCGACATGACGGTCATCGCCACACCCGAGCGCGCCGTGGCGCTCGCCGGCGTCATGGGCGGCGAGAACAGCGAGGTCACCGAGGAGACCACCTGCGTGCTTTTGGAGTCCGCCGCCTTCGAGCGCGGCCGCACCTCCCGCACGAGCCGCAATCTGGGCCTTATCTCCGAGGCCTCCATGCGCTACGAGCGCGGTGTGGACGATCATCTGTGCGAAGTGGTCTCCCAGGCCGCGGCGGCCCTTCTGGCCGAGGTGTCCGGGGGCACGGTGCGCCCCGGGGTGGTGGACGTCTACGAGCTTCCCACCGCCCGTCCGGAGCTCATCTTCCGCATCCCGCGCTTTGTGGCCATGATGGGGGCCGACATTCCCGCCGACTTCATTGAGGACATTCTCGTGCGCCTCGGCTGTGCCGTTGAGGCCACCGACGACCCTTCCGTGCTCTCGGTGCTGCCGCCCACCTTCCGCCCCGATCTGGAGCGCGAGATCGACCTGTACGAGGAAGTGCTGCGCCTGTGGGGCATGGACCGCATCCCGCCGACGCTGCCCGGCGGCCGCGAGCGCGTGGGCGCGCGCACGCCGGAGCAGGAGACGGTGCGCGTGATCAACGACACCCTGCGCGCCTCCGGCATGAATGAGACCATGACTTACTCCTTCGCCGAGCCCGGCGACATCGAGCGGCTGCGCCTGCCCGCCGAGGGGCTGGGCCTGGCCGTGGAGCTTCTGAACCCGCTGAACGCGGACATGTCGGTCATGCGCCAGTCCATCGTTCCCGGGCTTCTGCGCTCGGTGGCCTATAACCAGGCCCGCGGCGTGAAGAACATCCAGCTTTACGAGATCGGCACGGTGTTCGCCGCCGCCGAGGGACGCAAGAAGGCCAAGGAGCGCAAGAAGCTCGCCGGCGTTCTGGCCGGTTCCATGCGCGATGCGGCGTGGAACTCACCGGCAGTGCCCTTCGACTTCTTCGACGCCAAGGGCGTGCTGGAGAACCTGGCCCGCGAGCTGGCGCTGCCCAAAGTGCGCTTCCGGGCGCTTTCCGCCGATGAGGCCCCGCAGCTGCAGCCGGGCCGCGCCGCCGAGATGATGGCGAACGGCGCGGTTATCGGCTGGGTGGGGGAGATCCATCCGCTCGCGGCCGACGCCTTCGGGGCCGAGCCGCCCGTGGTGGCCTTCGAGCTTGATGTGGCGGCGCTCGTGCGCGCGTGCCGTCCGGCCCGCGACTACGTGGACGTGCCCACCTTCCCGGCCGTCACGGTGGATCAGGCCTTCGTGGTGGCCGAGGACGTGCCCCATGAGAAGATGGTCCAGGTGATGACCTCGGCCGGCGGGAAGCTTCTGGAATCCGTGGCGCTGTTCGACGTGTACCGCGATGCGGAGCGCGTGGGCGCCGGCAAGAAGTCCATGGCCTACAGCCTCGTCTACCGCGCGCCCGACCGCACGCTGACCAGCGAGGAAGTGGAGCGCGCCCACGGCAAGCTCGTGTCGAAGGTGGAAAAGGCCACCGGCGCCGAGATCCGCGGGTAGCTCCGCGCTTTTCGTGGAAGGCGGCCGGGGACGGCGCCCCTTCGGTACAATAGCGAACCGGCAAATGAGTGAGGGCGGCCTCGTGCCGCCCGCTTTCGATAAAGGAGCATCTATGTGCGGAATCGTCGGCTATACCGGTGAGGCGAGCGCCACTCCCATCCTGGTGGAGGGGCTCACCCGCATGGAATACCGCGGCTACGACTCGGCGGGTGTGGCCGTGGAGCAGGACGGCGGCATTCAGGTGATCACGCGCAAGGGCAAGGTAGCCGAGCTCGCGCACACCCTCGGCCACTTCGAAATGACGGGCTCCTGCGGCATCGGGCACACCCGCTGGGCCACTCACGGCAAGCCGAGCGAGGCCAACGCGCACCCGCACACCTCGTGCTCCGGCGACATCGCCGTGGTGCACAACGGCATCATCGAGAACTTCGCCGAGCTGCGCGAGGAGCTCGTCGGCCGCGGGCACGTCTTCAAGAGCGAGACGGATACCGAGGTGGTGGCGCACCTCGTGGAGGAGTCCTACCACCGCATGCTCGCCGAAGGCACCGGCGACCTGCGTGCGGCGGTGGCCGAGGCGGCCGCGCGGCTCGTCGGGGCCTACGGCCTGGCCGTCATGGCCGATGCCGAGCCGGGCACGATCATCGCCTGCCGCAAGGATTCCCCCATCGTGGTGGGCTGCGGCGAGACCGGCAGCTACGTGGCCTCCGACATCATCGCGATGATCGACGCCACGCGCGATGTGGTGGTGCTCGCCGACGGGCAGATGGCGCGCCTGCGCCCCGATGGCATCGAGTACTACGACGAGGCCGGCAACCCCATTAAGCCCGACGTCACCCATGTCGATTGGGATCTCGACGTCGCCGAAAAGGGCGGCTACCCCGACTTCATGCTGAAGGAGATTCACGAGCAGCCCCGCGTCATCCGCGATACGCTGGCCGGCCGCCTGGTTGCCGGCTCGCTGGTCATCGACGAGCTGGACATGACGCCGGCCGAGCTCAACCTGGTCGATCGCGTCTACATTATCGCGTGCGGCACCTCCTACCATGCGGGCCTTATCGCCAAGAACCTCATCGAGAGCTGGGCGCGCATCCCCTGCGAGGTGGAGGTCGCCAGCGAGTTCCGCTACCGCAATCCCATCATCACGCCCACGACGCTGGTCGTGGCCGTATCGCAATCGGGCGAGACGGCCGACACGCTGGCCGCCATCCGCGACGCCCGCGTGAAGGGGGCGAAGGTCTTCGGCATCACGAACGTGGTGGGAAGCCCGGTGGCCCGCGAATCCGACGGCGTCATCTACACCAAGGCCAACAAGGAGATCGCCGTGGCCTCCACGAAGAGCTTTTTGGGACAGGTCGTCTCCCTCACGCTTTTGGCGATGCTGCTCGGCCAGGCGGTGGGCCGGCTGACCGGCCGGCAGATCAAGCTTCTGTTCAGCGAGCTGGCCGATACCGCCGAGCAGGTCGAGCGCATCCTCGCCGACTGCGATCCGGCGGTGGAGGCGGCGGCCGACGCCATGGTGGACGCGACAAGCGCCCTGTTCATCGGCCGGGGCATGGGGGCCGCCACCAGCTACGAGGGCGCCCTTAAGATGAAGGAGATCAGCTACCTGCACGCCGAGGCCTACGCCGCCGGCGAGATGAAGCACGGCCCCATCGCCCTTATCGACGAGGGATTCCCCGTGGTGGCCATCGCGACGAAGAGTCCCGTTTACGACAAGGTGGTGTCGAATTTACAGGAGTCCCGGGCCCGCGGTGCCTGCATCATCGCCGTGGCCACCGAGGGCGACGAGGAAATCGCCAAGCACGCCAACCACGTCATCTACGTGCCGAAGGTGCGCGACGCCTTCTCGCCCATCACGGCCAGCGTGCCCTTGCAGCTGCTCTCGCGCGCCGTGGCCGTCAAACGCGGCTGCGACGTGGACCAGCCCCGCAATCTCGCGAAATCGGTGACGGTCGAATAGCTATGAGTCTCTTTCGGCGCCGCGCTCGATCCCGAGGCGGCGCCTTTGCGTATCCCCGATGATCTGAAAGGCAGATGGAGTGGCCCGATCGAAGAAATCCCAAGCCGTCGTCGATGGCGCGCTTGCCATGGACGTGCCCAACGAGGAAGTGGGCCTCGGCGTGGACATCGTGGAAATCGCGCGCATGCGCAAGATCATCGATCGCTCACCGGCCTTCGTGGAGAAGGTGTACTCTGCCGCCGAGCGGGCCTATTGCGACTCCCATGCTCACCCCGAAGTGCACTACGCCACCCGCTTCGCCGCCAAGGAGGCGGTGCTGAAGGCGCTCGGCACGGGGTTTTCCGAGGGCATCGGCTGGCTCGATGTGGAAGTGCGCCGCACGAGCAAGGGGCGCCCCTACGTGGTGCTCACCGGACGCGCCCGCGAAGTGGCCCGCGAGCAGGGCGTGCGGGAGATCCCCCTTTCGCTGTCCTACACCCATACCGATGCCGTGGCCTGCGCCATGGCCATCACCGAGGAGTCGGTGGCGGCCACCGAGCGGCGGCGCGACCCCATGGAGGAGCTCACTCGCCAGTTCAAGGACGCCCGCGCCCTGCTGGACGACCTCCCGGGAGCGCCTGCGGCTGGGTAGAATCCCAGGGTGTCGTGCGGCGCGGTTCGCACCCGCGAGGGCCGCCTCCCGCGCTGTGGCCAAAAAAGTATCGCCGACTGCATTTGGAAGGGTCTCTGGACCGCATTTTGGCCAAAAACGGGCCGCTAGCTGTAATGGCATCGCCCAGCTCATTTCACGGCTGCAACCTCCGATCCTCTGAGCTGGGAAAACTCAAAGAAGCTACAAGGAACTCTCCCAACAGACGGTACGATGGCCAAAAAGTAAGTCCAAACTGCCAGTCTGCGGCCTGTTTTTGGCCAGAATCCCCTTCCAGCTGCTCGCAAGCGCGACGCAACGCGCATTTTCGTGCAACGCATCATGTCCCGCTCAGGCGTACGAAGCGAAAACGAGGCGGCCGCCCTCACGACGACCGCCTCGCGCACCCCCGCGGCCGCCTTCCACGAAAAGCCCGTCTAAGACAGCTCGGCTACGACGCGTTCCAGGGTGTGGACGTCGATGGGCTTGGCGACATGGGCGTTCATGCCGCAGGCGAGGGCCTGGCGCTCGTCCTCGGCGAAGGCGTTGGCCGTCATGGCGATGATGGGGATGGTGCCGGCGTCGGGGCGATCCATCGCGCGGATGGCCCGGGCGGTGTCGTGGCCGTTCATCACGGGCATTTGCACGTCCATGAAGATCATGTCGAAGGTGCCCGGGGCGCTCATCCCGAACTTCGCCACGGCCTCCTTGCCGTTGGCCGCCACCTCGCAGGTGGCGTCGTGGATGTTCAGGATGGCGGTGATGACCTCCGCGTTCAGGGCGTTGTCCTCCGCCACGAGGACGTGCTTGTGCGCCAGGGCGTTCTCGCCGGTCCCGCTCGCGTCGCCGGCTCGCTTTCCGCCGTCGCCCTCGGTGCCGTCCGACTCGTCGCCGGCCGGCGGGAAGTCCAGATCGACGATGAAGGTGCTGCCCGTTCCCAGCTCGCTTTCCACGGAGATGGTGCCTCCCATAAGATCGACGAGGTTCTTCGTGATGGCCATGCCGAGGCCCGTTCCCTGAACCTTGTTGGTGAGGCTCGACTCCTCGCGGGTGAACGAGTCGAAGATGGTGGCAAGGTAGTCCTTCGACATGCCGATGCCGTCGTCGCGGACGATGATGCGCAAATGCTGCAGCTTTCCATGGCGCTTGGCGGAGCCGTCGACGCGGAAGAGGATGTGGCCGCCCTCGGGCGTGTACTTCATGGCGTTGGAGAGCAGGTTCATGAGGATCTGGCGCAGCCGCCCCTCGTCGCCGACGAGCCGGTCGTGCTCGACCTTGTCCACTTCCACGGTAAACACTTGGTTTTTGGCGTCGGTCTGCTGGCGCATCATGGCCTCGACGGATTCCACGGTGCCGGAGAGGGCGAAGGCGCTTGCTGCCAGGGTGGTCTTGCCGGCCTCGATCTTCGACATGTCCAGCACGTCGTTGATGAGCCCCAAAAGGTGCTGGCCGGAGGTGGCGATCTTGCGGTTGTAGTCGCGCACGTGGGCGGGGTTGTCGGCCTCGCGGTCGATGAGCGTGGAGAAGCCCAGGATGGCGTTCATGGGCGTGCGGATGTCGTGGCTCATGGAGGAGAGGAACGAGCTTTTGGCGCGGTTGGCGTCCTCGGCGGCGGTGGCGGCGCGCTCGAGGCGGCCGCGGATCTCGTGGTCGGCGGTGACGTCGGTGAGCGAGAAGATGGTCTTCTCGCGCTCGGCGAGCATCACGGGCCGCGCCGTCATGCGCAGCCACTGCGAGCGCCCCAGCGCCGGGTTGTCCGCCTCGAATTCCCAGGTGCGTGCCTTATCGCCGACGCCGGAGTGCACGATGGCGGCCACGTTGGCGTAGGCCTCGTTGGGCGACAGCTCGTTGGGGACGAAGAAGTCGCGGGCCGGAATGCCGAGGATGTCCTGAGTGTTCTCGAAGACGGCCTCGATGAGGCGCTCCTTGCGGTCGACGATGAAGATGGCGGTGTCGATGTTGGCGCCGATGGCCGAGTACACGCTTTGGATGTATTGCTCGTAGCGGTGCTCGCGGCCGCGCCGGTACACCATGAGGGCCACCATGGCCGCCGCCGCCACGGCCACGGCCACGGCGAGCACGGCCACCATCTGGTTGGTGATGCCGACGATCTGCGTGCCGTCGGATTCCACCACCGAAAGCGGCAGGATGGTCACGAGCGACCAGCCGCTCTTGGCGCTGATGGGGGTGTAGAAGACGAACTGGTCGGCGCCGTCGAGGGTCATGACGAGGCTGCCGGAGGTATCGGAGGCGATGCCGGCGAGCAACGAGGAGACCTGGGACGAGTCGGCGTTGTCGTTGATGAGGGCCGAAAGGCTGCCCTGGACCGCCTCGTCGGCGCCGCGGTTGGCGTCGAGCACGATGGTGCCGGAGGAGTCGACGACGAAGGTGGCGCCGGCGCTGGAATAGGCGGTGCCGTAGGAATTCTGCAGCTCGTCGGCGGGGTAGGAGACGTAGACGGCGCCGAGGACGTCGCCGGGATCCGCGGGTGTGGCGGTCGTCCCGGGGCCGGCGGTGACGGGGGCGTCGACGATGGGGGCGTAGAAGAGAATGCGGCGCTCGCCGGCGTGGCCGAGATACATCTCCGAGGAACCGGTCTCGCCGGCCATGGCCGGGCCGAACAGCTCGTCTTCCAAGGCCGGATCGTACGGGTCGGTCTCGCTCGAGGAGCACCAGGTGGTGCCGTCCTTGGAGCGAATCCAGGCGGCGGCGGCCTCGTGGGTGGAGATGAAGTCCTTCACCTGGTCGCGGGCCTCTTGCGGGGTGACGTCGGCGATGAAGTGGGCGAGGCTTTTCACGGAGTTCTGGTCGGAGGCGAGGCATTCGTCCAGGTAGTGGGCGCGGGCTGTGGCCAGCTCCACGACCGAGGTGGTCGTGGTGTTGCGCACGAGGGACTGGATCTGCCCCAAGTAGAACAGATTCACCGTGATGGCGACGGCGGCGAAGACGGCCACGATGACCAGGCCTGCGGCCATGATCTTACGGCTGTCTACTTTGACGGCGTGCACGGCCTCCCCTTTCTGCTCTCAATGACACCTCAGTATAAGGCTATAATGCCGCAATTGTGGCGAGATTCGCTATTAACCCCTGTCAATAGGAGGGGGGGCGTGCCGCCCCGCCTTAGGACTCGATGGCGCGGATGGCGTCGGGAAGGTAGGTGATGAGGTCCTCGGCGGCGACGCAGATGTCGGTGAGGGCGGCCGAGGCGGCCCGGGCCGCCTCGGCATGCAGGGCGCAGCCGAGGGCCGCGGCGTCGCGGGGGCTAAGGCCCTGGGCGAGCAGGGCGCCGACGATGCCCGCGAGCACGTCGCCCGTGCCGGCCTTGGCGAGCGCGGACGTGCCCCGGTCCATGACCTCGACGGTGCCGTCGGGCGAGGCGATGAAGGTCACGGGGCCTTTGAGGGCCACGACGGCGCCATAGGCCTCGACGAGCGCGCAGGCCAGGGCCGCAGGCGCGGGATCGGCGGCCGCCAGCGTGGCGCGGCTTGCGGGGGAGAGGGCGGCCGCAGCCTCCGCGAGGGGGCTGCGCGTTCCGCGGGCGGCCGCGTCATCGGCCTCTTCCAGGGCCTCCCGGGCGCCTTGGGCCAGCCGCGTTGCCTCGCCGCCGTGGGGCGTGAGCAGTGTCGAGCGCCCGGCGGCGGCCCGCTCGCGGGCCAGGCGCAGTCCGGTGGCGTTGGCGAGAAGCCCGAGGGCGCCCCCGTCGACGAGCAGAGGCGCCTCCCAGCCCCGCACCGTTTCCATGAGAAGCGAGGTGAGGGATGTTTCCGCCGCGTCGAAGCCGCAGCCGATGACGCAGGCCGTCGGGTGGCCCGGTCGGGGCGCGGGCGCCTTGGCCGGCTTCCACGCTCTCCAGTCGCGCACCACCAAAGACGGGCGCCAGCCGCGCACGGTGATCATCGATTTCCCGGCGCAGAACACCTCGGTGTAGCCGGCTCCGCCGCGCTCGCCGGCGGCGGCCGCCAGGCAGGCCGCCCCGGGGTAGGCCGCCGAGCCGACCACGAGGCTCAAGTGCCCGCGGGTGTACTTGTTGGCATCGGCGGCCGGATGCGGCAGCAGACAGGCCAGCTCGGCATTGCTGCGGCCAGGGGCCGCTTTCAGATCCTCCGCGTCTTCCATCTCTTCCACGCCTTCCAAATAATGAGCGAAACCCTCATGAAACACAGCGCCAACGCAGCGCAATCCTATCGGAAACGGGACGGCCGCGCGGCGTAATTCTCATGTTCCCGCTTCTAGAATGAATATCGTCACCGTAGCACACTGCGATGGCGGATAGCCAAAGGGTTAAGGAGTTGTGATTATCATGGACATCAAGGTAGGACGCAACTGGGGCCTGTTCGCCGCGGGCATCGCCCTGGTCATCATCGGATTCGTGCTGCTCATGGTGCCGGGGCTCACGCTGGTGAGCATCGCTGTCATTGCCGGCTGCATGTTTCTGGCCGCGGGCATCGTGGATGCCTACGCTTACTTCAAGTACCGCGAGGCCGAGGGGCTGTCCGGCTGGGCGCTCGCCTACGCCGTCTGCGACATTATCTTGGGCGTGCTGTTCATCGTGCATCCCATAGCGTCGGCTGTGGTGATTCCCTGGGTCATGGGCATCTTCGTGGTGGCCTACGGCATCTTCGAGATCGTCGCCGCCGTCCGCTTCCGCGATGCGCTTCCCGGCTGGGGCTGGGTGCTGTTCGCCGGCATCGTGTCGCTGTTCTGCGGCATCGCCTTCTTCCTGTGGCCGGGCACCTTCGCGCTGTTCTTGGGCTTCTTCCTCATGGCCCGCGGCGTGCAGATGGCCGTTTACGGCGTGTCGCTGCCCCAGGCGACCATCGTGGCCCACACCCACTAGGAAGTGCGCATGCTCGGGAGGGGTTGCGCTCTGAGGAAGCAACGCCCGCTAGGCGAGGAATTGGCGGCGCTACGGCCGTGCCAGTGATACCATAGGCGCGAAGAGATTCGAGGCCCGGAAACGCTTCCGGGCCTCTTCATGCGGAAAGCGAGGAATCATGGCGGAGCAGGGCAATCTGTTCGAAGGACAGGATCCGGCGGCGCGGGCCGAAGCGCTCAGGCGCGAGATCGAGCACCACAGCTACCAGTATTACGCCCTGGACGCGCCCACCATTTCGGACGCGGCCTTCGACTCGCTCATGCGGGAGCTGCGCGAGATAGAGGCGGCGCACCCCGAGCTGGTGACGGCCTCCTCGCCCACCCAGCGAGTCGGCGGGTATGTGGGTGAGCAGTTCGCGCCCGTCGTGCACGAGCGGCGCATGTACTCGCTCGACAACGCCATGGACTTGGACGAGCTTGACGAGTGGATGGAGCGCACCGCCGAGGCTTGCGGAGGGGCGCTTCCGCCTTTGTGCTGCGAGCTGAAGATCGACGGCAGCTCCATCGCGCTCACCTACGAGGACGGCGTGCTCGTGCGAGCGGCCACCCGCGGCGACGGCACCACCGGCGAGGACGTGACCGTGAACATGCGCACCGTGCGCGACGTGCCCCTGCGCCTGCGCGACGAGGCGCGCGGTGCCATCGCGCCGGGGGTGGAGACGCTGGAGCTGCGCGGCGAGGTGTACATGCCGAAGAAGAGCTTCGAGGCCTTGAACGCCGCCGCCGAGGAGGAGGGCCGCGCCCCCTTCGCGAACCCGCGCAACGCCGCCGCCGGCTCGCTGCGCCAGAAGGACCCGGCCGTGACGAAGATGCGCGACCTCTCTACCTTTATGTACGCCATCGCCGATGACGCCGCCTTGGAGGTGGAGGGCCAGTGGGAGCTTCTGCAGTGGCTGCGGAAGGCCGGCTTCCACGTGAACCCGGACGTGCGGCTGTGCACCACGGCCGAGGAGGTGCGCGGCTTCTGCCGCGAGTGCCTGGATCGGCGCGAGTCGCTGCCCTACGAGATCGACGGCGTGGTGGTGAAGGTGAACGACTTCGCCCGCCAGCGCGCCATGGGATTTACCGCCCGCGCGCCGCGCTGGGCCATCGCGTTCAAGTTCCCGCCCGAGGAGAAGACGACGCTTCTGCGCGACATCACCGTGCAGGTGGGGCGCACCGGGGCGCTCACGCCCGTGGCGGAGCTGGTGCCCGTGGTGGTGGCCGGCTCCACGGTGGCCCGGGCGACGCTGCACAACCTGGATGAGGTGCACCGCAAGGACGTGCGCGTGGGCGACACGGTCATCGTGCGGAAGGCGGGCGACGTGATCCCCGAGGTGCTGGGGCCGGTGCTTTCCCTGCGCAGCCCCGAGGCGCGCATCTGGGAGATGCCGAGCGTATGCCCGAGCTGCGGCAGCCCCGTGGTGCGCGACCCAGGCGAGGTGGCGTTCCGCTGCATCTCCATCGACTGCCCGGCCCAGGCGCTGGAGCGGCTTCTGCATTGGGCGAGCCGCGGGGCGCTCGACATCGACGGCATGGGGGAGGAGATCGTCTCGCGGCTCGTGGAGAGCGGGCGCGTGGCGGACGTGGCCGACTACTACTCGCTTTCCGAAGAGGAGCTGGCGAGCTTGGATATGGGCCGCGTGAAGGCCGACGGGGAGCCGGTGCGCCTCGGGTACACGGTGGCGAAGAAGCTGGTGGCGGCCATCGAGGCGTCGAAGGGCCGCTCGTTTGCGCGCGTGCTGTTCGGGCTGGGCATCCGGCACGTGGGTAAGACCACGGCCGAGGCCATTGCGGCGGCCTATCCCTCCATGGACGCGCTCGCGGCGGCCGGGGAGGACGAGCTGGCGGGCGTCTACGGCGTGGGGCCGAAGGTGGCCCACGGGATGTGGCTGTTCTTCCGCACGCCGGACAACGTGTCGGTCATCGAGCGGTTGCGCGCGGCCGGCGTGACCATGGCCGATGAGGCCGCAGCTCCCGGTGAGGAGGTGCCCCAGGTGCTGGCGGGCCTTACCTTCGTGCTGACGGGGACGCTTGCGCACTCGGGCATGACCCGCGACGAGGCCGGGGCGCGCCTGAAGGCCATGGGGGCCAAGGTGTCGGGATCGGTGTCGAAGAAGACGAGCTTCGTCGTGGCGGGGGAGAACGCGGGGTCGAAGTACGACAAGGCGGTGGCGTTGGGCGTGCCCGTGCTGGACGAGGCGCAGCTTTTGAACCTGCTGGAGACCGGGGAAGTACCGCGCGAGGTGTAGTTGCGGAGTTTCCGGGGGCGGAGCCGCGGGGTACCCTGATTCGCTCAGACAGTCCTCGCTTGGTCAGGGCACCCCGCGTCTCCGCCGGGCTCAACTTCTCTTCTGACTTCATTTGTCATGAATGGCGAACCCGTGAACGGGGAGTGGGGGTTCGGTTTAGTTCTCGCGCACGGGGCGTGAACTGAAGGCGGGCAAGTTGTGGAGGGGGTTGGCGGGCGCGTCTTCCTCCTTTAGGCTTCGGCCCCATGGTTATGTTCAAAGCGCACACCAAGGCCGCGGGGATGATTGTCGCGGCTGCTCTTCTGGCGGCGTTGTGCACCGCCTTCTCCCATCCTGCGGCCTATGCGTCCGAGGTGGAAAGCCCCTTCACGAAGACTCAGGACTTCGCCCGCGAGATAAAAGAGTACGTGGGCGATGTGGCCGACGAGGCGGCCGCCCAAGCCGAGGCTGAGGCGCTCGAGGGCCGGCGGCAGTCGGTCGTCGCCGAGGCTGATGCGCAGCTCGGGGTGCCGTACTCCTACGGCGGCACGACCCCTTCGGGCTTCGATTGCTCCGGGTTCACCCGCTGGGTGTTCTCCCACGCTCTCGGTCGCGAGCTGCCGCGCACGGCTGCCGAGCAGAGTGCGCTGGGCGTCGGGGTCTCGCTGGATGAGCTGGTACCCGGCGACCTTCTGTTCTGGGGATCGGGCTCGGGCGTCTATCATGTGGGCATCTACGCCGGCGACGGCGAGTACATCCACGCCTCCACGGGCGGCGGCCGCGTCATGCGCGCCACCTTCGATTATTTCGCCCCCGACTTCGCCAAGCGCGTCATCGAGTAAAGATGACTCCGCTTATCAGCGAAAACGGCCATCGGGCAGGGGTTATTCAAAAACTATATTTGTTGCCTTTGCGAGGATGCCGTGCGAATTCTGCGATAAAATGCCAGTTCAGAAACGGTGGAGGCATCTTACTTGCCAAATGATCTGCTGATTTACCCACTCAACATCTGTCAATAAGTGCAAATTACCTGTTGGACAGCCCTTCTCTTCACGTTATAATGCAAGCTTCCAGGCATTTTATTGCCCTGGTTTTGCGCACCCAAATGCGCAAATGCGAAACGACGACGATAGAGGAGGCACGATGACTTCACCGAGGGAGGCAGTATCTATTCTCACTGCTGCGGCGCTGGTCGTTGCCCCTGTGGGCGGCGTGGCCGCAACGTACACCACCGGCTATGCCGAGGACGGCGATGGGCATACCATTAAGGACAACCGCGGTCACGATATTCCGGCCAGCTACGAAGAGGCCATCGCGTGGGTCAGCGAGGGTAAGACCCTTTATAAGTCCTGCGTCGATTACATGGCGGCCAATGCTGGGCAGTTCGGTAATCTGACGGAAGAGCAACGTGCGGAGTTGTGGAACCTGGCGACCGATGACGAGCCGGTTACGATAGAAACCGAGACGCCGGAGCCAGAGCCGGAGACCGATCCCGTGGAAACCACGTCGGTACCCGAGAAGACGGAGACGCCGGTTCAGTCCGAGGTGCCGGATACGGATAATCCAGGCATGGAGGAGCCCACGGCTCCCGAAACGCCGACGGATCCTGTTGAACCCGGCGGGTCGACTGACCCGGTGGATTCTACAGATACGACCGATTCCGTTGATCCGACGGATCCAGATGCGCCGACCGACCCGAACCAGCCTCCTGCTTCGACTGACCCGACGGATCCGACGAACCCCGTTGACCCTGAGGATCCGACCAACCCGACCGATCCCGTCGACCCCGATAATCCGGGTGAACCGGTTGATCCCGTCGACCCGGTCGATCCGGTCGATCCCGTCGATCCCACGGATCCGACCGACCCTGCCGAGCCCACCGACCCCGATACCCCTGCGACGCCGGACGAGCCGATCGTCGACACGGACAATCCGGTGGATTCCGGTCAGCAGAAGCCCGGCAACGCCGGCGGCGTGACGGACGAGTCGCACACGGCCGCCGTCATCAAGGGCCAGGCCCAAACGCCCCTCAAGCAGGTGGCCGTCACGGTGCCTTCCATCTCCTTCACGCACATCGACAACTCGGCCTACGTGGCGCGCCACTACAGCGAGGACCTCACCACCGAGAAGTTCATCTCGCTGGTGGGCGAGTCGGCCCGCACCATCGCCGCCGAGAACGACCTGTACGCGTCGGTTATGATCGCCCAGGCCATCCTGGAGTCCGCCTCCGGCAATTCCACGCTGGCCCAGGCGCCGAACAACAACCTGTTCGGCATCAAGGGCACCTACCACGGCAACTCGGTGCAGCTGCCCACCCGCGAGGACGACGGCACCGGCGCCACCTACACCATCATGAGCGATTTCCGCCAGTACGAGACCGTGGACGAGTCGCTTTCCGATTACGCCGACCTGCTCAGCCATTCCATGGGCGATTTCTACGCGGGCGCGCGCAAGTCGAACTCCGACAGCTTCGTGGACGCCTGCGACTTCCTCGTGGGCCGCTACGCCACGGACATCTTCTACTCCGAGAAGCTGCAGGACCTCATCGAGACCTACGACCTCACCCGCTTCGACGTGCCGCTGACCTACGAGCTGGCCGACACCTTCGTGCTGCCGGTGAAGGATGAGGTCACGGGGCTGGACAAGTACCTCGATCCGGTGACCGACAAGGTGGAATACGAGGCGCTCGTGGCCGAGTACCGCGATTACGTCGCCCGCACGAGCGAGTACCAGCAGGCGCTCGCCGAGTGGAGCGACCAGATGGCGGCGGCCGAAGAGCTCTACCACGTGCCGGTGTATCTGGAGAAGCCCTCCATGCCCGCGGCGGACACGCCGATGCAGCAGCACCAGGATGCCATCGACGCCGAGCGCTTCGAGGGTTTCGACACGCTTATTGCCACGGGTCAGCCGCTGCCGGTGCGCGAGGCCCGCACGCTGAACGACCTGACCGCCTGCGCGAACTCGTTCCTCGGCGTGCCGTATCTGTGGGGCGGTACGACGCCGGCCGGCTTCGACTGCTCGGGTCTGGTGCAGTACTGCTACCGCGAGGTGTTCAACATCGAGCTGCCGCGCACGACCTACTATCAGTGCGAGGTGGGCGTGGAGGTGCCCTTCGAGGAGCTGCTTCCGGGCGACCTGCTGTTCTTCGCCGACGGCGGGGACGTGCACCACGTGGCGATGTATCTGGGCGACGGCTACTACGTGGAGGCGCCGCACACGGGCGACGTGGTGAAGATCACGGCCATGAACGACAAGCTGCCCGATTTCGCGAAGCGCGTCGTGGACGTGCGGGGCATCGATATGAGCGAGTTCTCCGACGAGCAGCTGGCGCAGTTCGTGGAGCGCGAGAAGTACCTGCAGGAGCGCGAGCAGCGCCTGGGCGTGACCGACGAGACCTTGGCCGAGCTCACCGAGTGGCTCCGCGGCCTCGAGTTCTAGGCTGCATGCGCGCCGCGTGGGAGTAACTCTGCGACATTTCCTGGTGCTGGGCCTCCTTGCCTTCGTCGTGACGTATTTGTGCGTCCCGCTGGCACGGAGGCTCGCCCTGCGTTTGGATGCCGTCGACTACCCGAGCGCCCGGCGCGTCAACAAGAAGCCCACGCCGCGCATGGGCGGCGTCGCCATGGCGGCGGGCATTGCGGCGGCGCTTGTCGTGGAAGTGGCCGGCGAGTACTTCTTCGGATGGGCCGGGTTCTATATTCACGGCACCGATCGGGCCATCAACCATGCCGGCGTCATGTGCGGGCTTTTGACCATCGTGTGCGTGGGCGCCATGGACGATGTGTACTCGCTGAAGCCCAGCGTGAAGTTCGCCGGGCAGATTCTGGGGGCGACCATCATCGCGGCCTCGGGGCTTCTGCTGTCGAGCATCGCGAACCCGCTCGGCGCCGGGTTCATCCAGTTCGGCTGGTGGTCCTATCCGCTCACGGTGCTGTACCTCGTGTGCTTCATGAACGTCATCAACCTCATCGACGGCCTGGACGGCCTGGCGGCGGGCATCGCGGCCATCGCGTCGTTCTTCCTGTTTCTCATCGCCTTCGGGCGCGGTTTGGAAGAGACGGCGATGCTGTCCATCATTTTGCTGGGCGCGACGCTCGCGTTTCTGCGCTACAACTTCGCTCCGGCGAGCATCTTCATGGGGGACTCGGGCTCGCTGCTCTTAGGCGCCATGATCGGCGTCATCTCGCTCATGGGCGTCATGCGCTCGCCCACGGTCATCGTGCTGGCGGTGCCCCTTGTGATCGCCGCCATTCCCATCGCCGACACGGCGGCGGCCATCATTCGGCGCGTGTACCACCATCAGCCCATCCAGCAGGCCGATCGGAAGCACTTGCACCACATGCTTTTGCGCAAGGGCTACGGCGTGCGCAAGAGCGTCGTCATCGTGTACGCCTGGACGGCGCTTCTGGGCGTGGGTGCTTGGGTCATGAGCAGCACTCACGGTGTTGCGGTGTGGGCTATGATCGCCATCATGCTGCTGGGGTCGTTTTTCATCCTGTGGCGCCTCGGCATCTTCGACCAGGTTCTGCGCCACCACTACCACGGCCGCCACACCCGCCAAGAAGACAAGCCCCGCTGGTACGGAAGGCACGGGCGGTAGGGAAGCGCCGCCGCTGTTCTGTGTCCTGCGGTCGATAATCGCGTAGGGGTACTGTGATGGCGGCGAAGCAATGGTAGAATAAAGGCTCGCTGATTATCGGTTGCGAGAAACGAGGATCGTGGGCACGCTCTCAGAGATACTCAAGGAACAGTGGCAATGGCGCAAGCAGATCTTGAGCCTGGGGCTGTTCGACTTGAAGAAGACATCGGCGGGCGCGGTGCTGGGCCCCTTGTGGTTCTTCGCGAAGCCGGCGGTGTACATCCTGGTGTTCTGGTTCGCCCTCGAAGTCGGTCTGCGCAGCGCCGATCAAACGGGATCCGATGTTCCTTACATCCTCTGGCTTATGGGCGGTCTTATTCCCTGGTTCTATATTCAAGAGATCCTCGGCACCGGTATCAACATCTTCAAGCGCTACTCGTATCTGGTTACGAAGATAAAGTTTCCGCTTGCGGGTATTCCGACGATCTTCAGCATTTCGACGTTTGTCATCCAGCTGGGATTGGTGGTAGCGCTGCTGGTCGTCTACTTCCTCTGCGGACAGCCACTCGATCTCTACTTGCTTCAGCTGCCTGTGGCTCTCGTGCTGATGTTTGTTTTCTTCAACATGTTCTCGTTGGTGACGAGTTTGCTCTCGGCTATCAGCAAAGACTTCATGAACTTGATGAAGACACTCTCTACGCCGCTGTTCTGGCTCTCGGGCATCATCTTCAACGTGTTCAAACTTCAAGTGCCTATCGTCCAGCTCATCCTCATGTTCAACCCGATCACCTTCATTGTGACCATGTACCGTTGCGCCGTGTACGACAAGACGTGGATATGGGAGAAACCCGAGGCCGTCATTGGCTTTGTCGTCGTATTTGCCATCACGCTGGTGGTCACGTTGGTGATTTATCGCCGCACCCACGAGGAGGTGGCCGATGTCCTCTAGCGCTGAGGCGCCCGTCGCCATCAAGTTCGATCACGTCACGAAGACCTACAAGCTGTACGAGAACGACCGCCAGCGCTTCTTCAGCGTGTTCAGCAGCCGCGACAAGCGCAAGCTCATCACCAAGGTGAACGCCAGCAACGATCTGTCCTTCGAGATACGGAAGGGCGAGGCCGTGGCGTTTCTCGGCCACAACGGCGCGGGGAAGTCGACGGCGCTGAAGATGATCACCGGCGTGACGTTCCCGACGAAGGGCGAGGTGACGGTGAACGGAACGGTGAGCGCGCTTTTGGAGCTCACGGCTGGCTTCGACATGGCGCTGACGGGACGCGAGAACATCCATCTGCGCGGCCATGCCATGGGACTCGATGCCGAGGGAATCGCGGCCTTGGAGCCTAAGGTGGTGGAGTTCGCCGATCTGGGCGTGTACATCGACCAGCCGGTGCGTACCTATTCGTCGGGTATGAAGTCGCGCCTGGGATTCGCCTTCGCCGTGTCCAGCGACCCGGAGATCCTCGTGGTGGACGAAGCGCTGTCGGTGGGCGACAAGCAGTTCCAGCAGAAGTGCTTCGCCCGCGTGCGCGAGATCATGGAAGACGAGAACGTGACGGTGCTCTTCGTCACCCACTCGTCGTCAGCCGCGCAGGAGTTTTGCACCCGTGGCATCGTGCTGGACAAGGGCACGAAGAAGTTCGACGGCTCCATCCAGGACGCTATCGATTTCTACGAGGGTAACTAATGATTCCCGGATGGCGCTATGGGCGTCTGTAGCGGCCACCCTTCGAGGGGCGGCGGTCGTTAAGCCGTTGGCGGAACGATCCGGTACAGGCGCTTATCGTCCTCTTCTATGACCACCTCGAAACCAGGGGTGTCGTCGTCTATGGCATCGATGCCGGCGAAGTTCCCCCGATTGTCCTCGTTGGTTTGGATGAGCCAGACGCCCTCTTCGAAGGGGACGTCGTGGTCGAGCTGTAGAACATAGGCGGCGCCGGCGTCGCGCACGGCCTGGGCCACGTCGGCATCGGCGGCCAGTTCTGAGAGGCGCTCGCGGATGAGGGGACTCTCCTCGGCCTCGGTGCCGAGGTCGATATGCCGGTAGTACGTGTTCAGCCCGTTCAGCCCGTAGGCGAAGGCGCTTCCGTCGTGGGGGTCGTTGATGACGAGGGCGCCGGGCGGCACCTTCTCCATCGCCTTGCGGACGAACGCCTCCTCGTCGGCGCTGTAGATCTGCTCGGCGGCCATGTCGTAGCCCTCTTCGAAGAGCAGGTGGAAATAGCCGAAGGCCGTGCCGACGGTTGGCACGAAGTGCGGTCCTTCCACGTCGCGGGGGAGATCGTGCTCGGGGGGCACAACGAAAGCGGGGAAGAAGTTGACCAGCGAGAACGTCGCCAGCACGAGTGTCAGCGCAGGCTTCGGCGAGAGGCGCCGCGCCCTCCTCGCGATGAAACCGGCGATGGCGGCAAGGCCCGCGGCGGCCACGGGCACGAGGAAGATCTCGGCGCAGCAGAGGATGCGGTAGGGGTCGCTGTACCAAAAGCCCGCGAGGAAGGTGCGCAGCGTGTAGCCAGCATCCACGCACCGGCAGGCGGCGTATACGAGCAGCATGTAGGTGCCGGGCAGCGCGAGCCACGCCCGACGCCGCCACACCAGCGTCGCAATACCGACGAGGCAGACGATGGCGAGAACCCACTGCGGGGGCTGCTCGGGGTAGAGCGAGAACGCTGCCGCGGCGTAGAAGCTTTCGGGCCAGGAGAGATTCAGGTTTCCCGTGTTGTCGTAGAGCACCACCTGCTGCAGAGGCGGCGCATACAGCATGAGCTGCCAGATGGCGTAGCACAGCACCGCGCCGATGAGCCATATAAGCGCCGGGTGCCGAAGGGGATTGCCCAAAGCGAGGCGTGGGCTGCGGCGCAGAGCCTCGGCGGCTTTGTGGATGAGGAACGGGGCGAGGAACACCAGGGCGGTGAACAGTCCGTTGGGATGGGCGAGGCCGAAGAACGCCACGGTCAGGATGCCGGCGCCGGCGATGCCCTTCCAATGCCCGAGGCCTCCTTCGTTGAAGGGGCGCATGATGAGCGACAGGGCCGCGGGTACGAGCGAGAAGCTGATGAGGTTGGCGAGGAGCTGCCCTTTCAGCAGGAGAACCCAGGGGAAGCAGGCGAAGGCCATGGTGGCGACGGCGCCGGCAACGATGACGGAGCGGCGTCGGGGGAAGAGCACCGTCATGAGCGCCAGGGAGCTCAACGGGTAGGTGAGGCCGGCCAGCACGACGTTCAGGGCGTTGAAGACGATGGGGAGATCAATGCCGGTAAGGGAGAAGGCGAGGGCGGATACGAGGTGCCAGGCGGAAGGATAGTAGGTGGACGTGGGGATGTGGGAGACGGCTCCATCGCTGTGGTGCAGCGCCGACCAGTCGCCGGTGTCCACGAAATGGCGCGCGAGGTTGTAGTGGGTCTGATCGTCGAAGCGACAGTAGAAGGACTCGGGGCTGTCGAGCGGCTTCACGAACACGTACAGGCAGACGAGGGTGCCGACGGCGAGATAGAGGAGGACGAGCCCGATTTGCTCGCGGTGGGGCGCGGCGAGGCGCGGGCGACGGCGCCATGAGAGACCGAACGCCAGGGCCCCCGCGGCAAGGACGGGGAGAAGCACGGTTGGCCATCCGCAGGGAACAGAGACGACCCCCAGAGCTATGGCGACGAGGCAAAAGCCCGTGACGCTTACGAGGGGCGCCGCGCCCAGGGAAAGCGTGCGGGAGAGGCGCGCTCCGCGGAGAAGCAGGTAGCCCGGCAGGTACAGCGCAAGGACGATGACGGCGGCGCAAAGGAAGAAACTTGCCCACATGGTGCTTTCTCCTAGTTGGCCGGCTTCTCGGCCAGGGCGAGGATGCGCCCGCAAAGCTGCTCGGTGCAGGTGCCGCGGGACGGCAGGGCGATGTTGTGCCGCACGAAGGCTTGGAAAGCGCCGTGGTCGAAGGTGCCGCCTTCGATAGCTTCCACAATGGTGCGGGGGTCACCTGTGAAAAGCGCGGGGACGTCGTTTTCGAAATCGATGGTGAGGCCGCGCTTCTCGCGGTAGGTGTCCCAGTCGTAGGCGTACAGGTAGACGGGGATGTTCAGCAGGCCGGCTTCGTAGATGACGGTGGAGTAGTCGCTGATGATGACGTCGGCTGCGAACAGGGCATCGAATTGGCCACCGGGAACGGTGATGACGCGCGGGTCGTCGATGACCTGCTTGCTCACGGGATGCGGCTTGTAAACGAAGTTGAAGCGGTCGAAGTCGACGGCATCGATGAGCGCGGCTGCAGCCTCGGCCTCATTGGCGGCCGGCTGCTTGCGGAAGGTGGGGCAGTAGACGATGGTCTCGCGCCCGCGTAGCTGCGGGTAGGCGGTAAGGATGGCCTCGCGCTGGCGGGCGCGGTGCTGCTCGTCCAGCAGGAGATCGACCCGGGGGAGGGGCGCTTCGAAGAGCGTGTCCTTGTCGGCGTTGAACGCGGCGGCGAACTCGTCGGCGAAGCTCAAGGATGAAGTGGCGATGGCGTCGTAGCCCTCGTGCATGTGCATCAGGCGCGCCGTCGCCTCGAAATGCCCCTCGTCGGTGCCGAAGGCGGTGTAGCCGAACCGCTTCATGTTGCCCAGGGAGTGCCAAATCTGGACGACGGGCACGCGGATGCGGTCGTGCAGAAGGCCGACGACGATGCAGTAGGAATCCAGCACCACGGCACGGCTCGTCGCGACGTAGTAGACCTGGCGGATCATCTCGATGAGATAGGTCACCGGATTGCGCAGCTGCTTGGCGAGGATCACCACGTCCCACGGCGGATCGCGCCGCTCGCAATAGTCCTTGATAAGTCGGAAGTCGACCGGAGCGCTGTCGCTCTGCCGACTGATGCACACGATGCGCCGGCGCTGGGGCAGCAACCGACAGAGCGCATAGAGCGCCGCCAGAAGAAACGTTGCTATGCCGATGGCGATCTTGCACATGGGTGCTCTCTCTGTGACCATAGGAAAACCCATCAGAACTCGTCGGTCGTTCCGTAAGCCCATTGGCTTGTGCGGTGTTTCGCCCAGAATGCTCCAACTACCTGCAAATGGGGATAGGTGCTCTTTAATAACTCTTTGCAGGCAATGAAGTGGCTTCCGCTGGTAAGGACGTCGTCTACGAGCACACAGGCATCGTAGTTGGCCAACCGCTCGGCAGAGTCGTTAAGCGCCAGGTTGTTCCTAATGGCCGTTGCGGAGCGCGTGCCACCCAAGTGAACCGGCTGCGTATCCGCTAGTGTTTCGAAGCAATCGAGCCAGGGAATACCTGTTTGGTCAGATGCCTGCTTAACTACTTGGACGATTCTGTCATCGTAATCGTCGCTCTGGCGATTCTTGGAAGTTGGCATTGCAATCAAAGAGATGGAAAGGGGGGATTTTTGAACTCGAACCATCAATGAAGCGAGATTTTCGGCGAAGGCCTCAATCGCCTCGATCTTGTAATGCCAGTCGCTCTTCCCTTGCCGGGTCAGAGGCTTTTTAAGGTTGAACACTAGCTGATTGGCTCGGGACTGAGAGTAGCCGCCCTCGGTATGATCGTAATAGTAATAGCAGATATCGTTTGTGGAAAGGGCGCTTGCGTCCCATTCCAGACGTCTGTCGAGTTTTCTCCATTGCTCTGTCATGGTTTATCCGTAGACCAGATCGAGAAGTTGTTGCGTGGAATCGAGTACGTAGACGCCTTCTTTGTCGACGTACTTCCTTGGCCAAGAGACCGTGCTGTTCTCGGCGCAAGATCGCATGATGAATAGCGGACGCCCCTGGCTCAGGCAGGCTTTTGCTTGAGTCAGCGTACCGCTGGTGTCTGACGCTTCGACAATGACCGTAGCGTCAGACACAGCTGCCATGAGTTCATTGCGCTCGGGAAAGTAATATCGTTTCGTCTTAAAAGGTTGTATTGAATACTTGTAAAGGGGGACTTGACTGAGGAGGAGGTGTTCATGGGCAACGATGTCCTGCAGCTCCCTATTCTCTTTGGGATAGCATTTGTTGATGGGGGTTCCGATGACACCGATCACCTTCCCTCGGTTAGCGATTGCGGATTGGGCAGCAGCTGTGTCTATTCCGGCGGCAAGGCCCGTTGCAATCGTGATGCCATTTGCGGATAGATCCCGTGCTAGCGCGACAGCTCGCGCCTTCCCCATATCGGTTGCTTTGCGCGCGCCTACAATGGATATGGTCCTCGATTCAATTAAGTTGATATCGCCCCGATAGTAGAGGAGAGGAGAAGGCCGCTTAGAATCGCAAAGTGCCGTAGGCCAACTGGGAGTTTGGTTGATGGCGATGGCGAAGTCGCCTATCTGTTGGGCGACCCACAGAGACACTTCATCGAAGTCATCGGGGGTGACAAAACCATATAGGTCATAAAATGCTTCGTGGGGTAGCTTGTTCGAAAGTACCGTTGCCTCAACGATCTTCTTGAGCGTCGACCCTTCGCGCGAATACAGATACTCATAGGCCATGAGCTCGTCATAGGGCGAAACCACGTCGGTTCCCAGTACATCTTGTAGCAAGGGGGCCATAGCATTCCTTTCGATTTGCCATCTATGGTATCACACGAACAAGCGTTCTACAATGCTAAGTTCGGAGAAATAATCGAGTGGAAGGTGGTTCCTGCTCCATCTACTTAAGGTGCATTTCGAGATGGGCTGCTTGAGGATACAATATACCAACCCCGACGGGAAAGTGCCTTGCGGTAGCCATGTCCATCTCGCTGTAGGAGGTTTCAGATGCTCCTTTGCCTAGCGATGAGGGCGTCGTGCCTGTTCTCCGCGGAATTGGGCTTCAAGATGAAGTTTGATTTCGTGATTCCGAAGATCAAAAGCGTTGTCCCCGAATGATTGATAAAGACGATGGGAAATCCGGTTGAAAGCAAGGTGAAGAACGCTTTGTTCGGATGGAACGACATCCAGAGCATCCGTAGGCATAAAACAAGCTTGTGCTGCTTATGATGTGGTGGCGGTGCCATGGAGCGAGGCGGACGGCTGTCTCGAAGAGCTTGCAGCTTGGATAGTCGATGGGCATGGATTCTCGTTTGCGCGGGCACTGTTTTACGGACGTCGCTAGCGGCTTCAGGTGTTCAGCGGGGCTTTGTGAGCGCTCACCTTATTCGAATGCCTTTCGCGACGAGTTTTGTTGCGCGTTGATATGCTATTATAAAACGATTAACCGAAGGTTCGTTGTTGCTCCTGCATTATGGGGGCCATGTTAGCAGTTGAGGTTAATGCGCTAATCGAAATACGGTGTTCGGCTCAAGGCGAACGGCAAGTTAGAGGGGGTCTCGTGGAAAACATCCTACCGTATGCGGTGTCAGTGATCACTGCCTTGATTTCAGGCATCTGCGCGTTTATTGCAGCTAAAAAACAGAGCGATATGGCTCTTGAGGCCGTGAAAGAGGCCAACCGACATGACATAGAGAAGCTCTTGCGTCAGCATGAGGTAGACATCGAAAACCTGAAAGAAAAGCATCGTTTAGAAGTTGAGCGAATGGAGATTGACCATCGACATCAAATGGAGCTTGACGCGGCGACTGCTCAAAACAAAGCGACTGGCGAAATAATAACAAGTATATTTGGTTCGGCCATGGCAAGCCCGGTTATGACCGCAATGCTGGAAGAGCAACTAAAGAGAGGGATTGGGGGCGAATCTTCATAAGCTGTTAGGCTAGCGCGTGTTCTGTTGTGTAGATCGGAGGAGCTTCATAGCTGCGCCACTGTGGCTGCTCATGGGATTTTTCAGGGCGCAATATCGAAGAAGTGAGAGGGCGACACATGATTGTTAGATACGAATTCAGGGAATATGAAATGACTTTTGGGCGAGCTATTTCTTTCAAGTTACAGAAGCTCTGGTTCCCTTGGCGGAGATTTCTAAGGGCTGTGAAAAGGTGCCTTCTGAGTTTGAGGAGCTGGGCCCCTGTGTTGGCTGTTTTTATTCCCATCGCAGTGTTAGTGTTGCTTGTTCTTTTTCGTATGGGTCTTATTTCGGCTGGTGGCGCTATTGTTGAATTCGCGCTCATATTTCTCGGATCTTTCATGCTGCTGGCAATTCGCGAGATTAGGGAGAAGGAAAGTGTCAGACACAGACGCTTGGTAAATCAATGGAATTTCTGTTCTGATCTGCATCAACGCATGGGGAAAGATTTGGCTGTTATTGGAGAGCCATTTGGGGCGTCTTTTACTTACTGGAAAGCGCTATCTGGTTATAAATCGTTGGATGAAGCTATGGAAAATGCCAGAGATCTGGCGGGGGTCACCGAAGAGGAGTTTAGTAGATTGATAGGCGCTTGCGACGATCTTGAGCGCTCGCTTGATTCGGTTAGAAATGAAGGCAGGGGGATTGGGTTCGTAGATTGTGCACTGGCAGACGATTCGACGTCCCTACTTTTTTGCGCCGAGTCCGCAGTGCATGATTTCAAAGATAAATTACGGGGAGCGGACTATCCAATTTCGGCTGATGTGGTTGGCGATATAAGTAGATACTGCCTTTGGATTGTTGGCGACTTGAGGACTCCGTGGCGTTACACTTTAGACATTGCGAGGGGAGAGTTGCTAGAGAAATATGTGGAACGAAATGGCGCTGAGATGTGATCCCTGTACTCGCCGATGGAGTTCATGGCGTAAGCCTATGATCTTGTGAACTGATGTTTATTTATTGACGGCGAATGATATCTAAGATCGCAAACAAAAGTGAGGCCTCATGATTTTGATTGGCGGCTACGCACTAAAGAAAGCCATGAAGAGATGGGAAGATTTAAACTTGCCGATCAAAATGCAAGGATTAAAGCTATTCGGAGGGAAAAGTGCCTCCCCTCTATTCAGAATGAGCTAGACAGAATTGCAGAGGCGATGCGTCTTTTTGAGTGCTATGCATCGAAACGGATCTTTGGAGCGCATCGGTATCGCTTCGGCTATCTCAAAGATGGACGCTAGTTGCTCGAGCCTAGCTGATCTCAGTACTATCGGGTGATCTGACTGAATGGAGGAATTGGAATATGATCGATTCTCTCGTGGCGGCTTTTGCGTCGCTGGAGTTGGATCCTATAAAGATAGTTGTGTTTATGGCTGTAGTGAGTATTCTTTACGCTGGATACATGCTGTTTCAGAGTTGGTCAGAAGCACGTTGGACAAAGAGGGTCGCTAACGAGCTTCAGTTGTATAAAGACCTTCGTAAGCTGCACGGTGCGGACTCGTTGGCGAAAAGCGACGGGGAAGCTCTATATGAGCTGAAAAGACACATCAATCAGGCCGTTATTCGAAACGCCACACGCACGAGCAACATGAAGACTTTTGCAAGTGGGTTCCAGCTGACAATTATGGCGATCTTGTCGTTTCTAGCAATACAAATATGGGAAATTGCGTGGGGAGAGTATGGCTTAGATAGCAAAGACGCTGTGTCTCAAGCTGGGATGACTTTCGTTGTCTTGGTGCTAGTATCGCTGTTAGCGTCGGGCGAGAATAGCCACCTAAAGTCAAACTAGTTCAGCCAAATTCC
>ENA-OUPA01000155-OUPA01000155.1-human-gut-metagenome-genome-assembly--contig:-NODE-155-length-53267-cov-82.489_pt1 | contig 53267 bp, 37 predicted proteins | sample MGYA00237939_ERZ548770 | MGnify/ENA primary metagenome ERZ548770 (study PRJEB26490, sample SAMN05356877) | human gut metagenome | biome: terrestrial biome; feature: human-associated habitat; material...
ACGCCGGGCCGACTCGCTTCGGATCGGACGCTACACCAACTTTCTCGACACTACCCCGCGATCGCCGTTGCGGGGGCGATTCCCGCGGCAAGTGCCAGGGAAAGGGCGATGCCCATGGTTGCTCGTCTTGCTCTTCTTGCGAGAATGTCGTTCATCTCGGCACCTCATTTCAAGGGTCGGAGGCTATTTTGAGTACTTGATGCGGTGGGTGGCTGCGGCGGTTATTCCGAGTCCCGCGGCGGCGATTCCTGCTAGTGCGATTGCGCTTGGTGCTGTGTCGCCTGTGTTTGCGAGCTTGTCGGCGGTCGTATTTGTTTGCTTGCCGTTGCTCGAGTTCGCTTGCTTGGTGGAGCTTAGCGAGGTGTCTTTACCGGTCGCGGACGAGCCGGCGGGTGGTGTCGTCTCGGCGGGTTGCGTTGAGCCGGAGGGAGGCACTGTCTCGGTTGGTTTCGTTATCTCGGGCGAGGTGGCCTTGTCTGCCGCGGCTTTTGCCTCTTCGTATGCCTTGCAGGCGTCGTCATAGGCCGTTTGCGCTTTTTTCAAATTGTCGAGGAGCGCATCTCGCCAGGCTATGAACTGGTCGGTATGGGCTTTATACTTCTCTGCAGCACGTTCACAGTCATTAACTTGTCTTTCCTGCCTTTTGAGGCCGTCGTGGCGCTCGCGGAGCCCCGTTTTGCAAGAGTCTTCTTGCGCTTTTGCCGTTACGATTTCACTGCGCAACTGCTTTATTTGCTGTTTAGTAGTTTCGACAAGCTCCTCGTCGCCGAGTGCTTCGAGTGCCTCAAGCGCCTCAAGTTTCTTGTCTATTTTTGCCTGGAGCTCGCTTACCCGGTTGATGGCCTCGTCGTATTTGGCTTGGGCTGCATCGACGTCCGCTTGCATGGCGGGAAGGGAATCCCTCAATTCGGCGGCTTGCGCCGTCATCTTGTCGCGGAGCTCTTGAAAACGGGCAATGTCATCATTGAATCTCGCAATTTTCTCGGGACTTGCGGCGTCTTTTGCGGCCTCGAAGTTTTTGAGCGCTTCCTGCATGGCTGCATACGCTTTTTCTTTTTCGGTGGCCGCGTCTTCCGTCTGCAAGGCAACTGCACCGATGGGGGAGCTGGTTTCTGCCGCGATTGCCGTTACGGGGGCGATTCCCGCGGCAAGTGCCGCGGAAAGGGCGATGCCCATAGTTGCTCGTCTTGCTCTTCTTGCGAGAATGTCGTTCATCTCGGCACCTCATTTCAAGGGTTGGCGACTCACTTGGTAGCACTAATGTAAGTATATCAGGCGATTAACCCGCTCTTGAATCTCGCCAGAAATAACGAGCTGTTTACTCGTCTTTTGGGCTCACCGTACTATCATGGTTCGAATTGAGTGTGAATGATGATAGGGAGCGCCTTTTTATGATTGAGTTGCTCAGGCGTTTTGGCGGTAAGTTTCGCCGATATATGGTGATCGGCCCTGCGTGCAAGTTGATCGAAGTGATCTTTGACCTGCTGACGCCGCTCGTGATTGCACAGATGATCGACAAGGGCATTGGCGCGCACGATGTGAACGCCGTCGTCCACTACGGCATGCTGCTTGGCGCCATGGCTGTGATCGGCATCTCGTTTACGCTCGTCTGCCAAAAGATGGCGGCGCTCACCTCGCAGGGCATGGGCACCGATATTCGCGGTGCGCTCTATGAGCACATCAACAAGCTGGGCTATGCCGAGCTCGATCGCTTCGGCACGCCGTCGCTCATCACGCGCATTACCAACGACGTCAACCAGGTGCAGCTCGCCGTGGCGCTGGGCGTGCGCATGCTCATCCGCTGGCCCTTCCTGGCGGCGGGCTCCATGGTCGCGGCCCTTGCCATCGACCTTAAGCTCGGCATCATCTTTTTGATTTGCACGCCCGCCATTGGCCTGGTGTTCTGGGTTGTCATGGCGCGCTGTATTCCGTACTACAAGCAGCTGCAGGCAAAGCTCGACCGCATCGCGCTTATCTGCCGCGAAGGCCTTTCGGGCGCTCGCGTGGTCCGTGCGTTTGTGCGTGAAGATCACGAGCGTGAGCGCTTTGCCCAAGCCGCCGATGACCAGGCCAATACTGCCATCGCGGTGGGCAAGCTCTCGTCGATTCTCAACCCCGTCACGTTTCTTGTGATGAACCTGGGCGTGTGCGCCATCCTGTGGGTCGGCGGCATCCAGGTCAACGTGGGCGAGCTCACGCAGGGTCAGGTCATGGCGTTCGTCAACTACATGACGCAGACCCTCACCTCCATCGTGTATGTCGCCAACCTGGTCGTGGTCTTTACCAAGTCGAGCGCCAGCGCGTCGCGTATCAACGAGGTGCTCAATTGCGTGCCGAGCATCACTGACGAGGACAACGAGCCGGTCGCGCTGCCCGAGCCGAACGCGGCGGGCGCAGCTGCCCCGGTCCCCGCGCTGAGCTTGAGCCATGCGAGCTTCTCGTTTGGCGCTGGCGCGGCCAATGCTGTCAACGATGTGACGCTGGAACTCCCGCTGGGCAAGACGCTCGGCATTATCGGCGGTACGGGTAGCGGCAAGTCCACGCTCGTCTCGCTCATCCCGCGCCTGTACGATGCGAGCACCGGCAGCGTGAGCGTGATGGGCGCCGACGTGCGCACCTGGCCGCTCGACCAGCTGCGCCGTGTGGTCGCGACCGTTCCGCAGCGCGCATCGCTGGTGAGCGGCTCCATCCGCAGCAACCTGACCTGGCGCGATGAAGCTGCGACCGACGAGGAGCTCTGGGCGGCACTCGACATGGCGCAGGCCAGCGAGTTCGTGCGCAACAAGCCGCAGGGCTTAGACGCCCCGGTCGAGGCGGGCGGCAAGAACTTTAGCGGTGGCCAGCGTCAGCGCCTGACTATCGCGCGTGCCTTGGTTGGTTCGCCTCAGATATTGGTCATGGATGACTCCGCGTCGGCGCTCGACTTTAAGACCGACGCGGCGCTTCGCCATGCCATTCGCGAGCGCAGCATGCGCGGTGCCGCCAAGGGCGGGCTGCCGCTGACCACGGTGATTGTGAGCCAGCGCGTCTCGACCGTGCGCGATGCCGACGTGATCTGCGTGCTCGACCACGGCTCGGTTGCCGGCCTGGGCACACATGACGAGCTCTATGCGACCTGTCAGCTCTATCGCGAGATTTGCCAGTCGCAGCTGCGCCGCGAGGAGCTTGAGGGCCAGCGGGGGAGCACAGCGCCCGCGCTCGCCCCAGGTGCCCCGACCGCCCCCGCATCCGTCTGCGCAAAGGAGGGCTGCTAAATGAATCCGTACACTTCCTCCGGTTCGGTCGCCACGATGACGGCCAACGTGTCCGGTAACGATAGCCTCAACGACCTGGGCGACGGCCCGCGCCAGCCTGGCGACCCCGAGCGCTATCCCGTGGGTGCGGTGACCCGCCGCCTGCTGGGCTATGTTCGCCCGCACCGCGTCTCGTTTACGGCATCGTTTGTGAGCGCCGCAATCTCGGTGATCTTGCAACTCTATACGCCCATCCTCATTGGCGAGGGCATCGACCTTATCGTCGCCGCCGGACAGGTGGACTTCGATGCGTTGCTGCCGCTTGTCACCAAGCTCGCGATTGTCGTCGTAGGTGCTGCGGCCTTCCAGTGGCTGCAGGGCTACTGCGTTAACCGTCTGTCCTACGAGACGGTGCGCGACATGCGCGTGGAGGCGAGCGACAAGCTCAGCCGCATGCCGCTCAGCTTTATCGACGGCCATGCCCACGGCGACCTCATGAGTCGCGTGGTCAACGACGTCGATCAGGTGGGCGACGGTCTGCTGCAGGGCTTCACACAGCTCTTCACCGGTGTTATTACCATCGTGGGTACGCTCGCGTTTATGCTTTCCATCAACCTGACCATGACGCTCGTGGTGGTACTCGTCACGCCGCTTTCCATTTTTGCAGCCGGTGCTATCGCCAAGCTTTCCAACAAAAGCTTTACGGCGCAGCAGCGTATTCAAGGGCAGCTCGGTGGTCATATCGAGGAGTACGTAGGCGAGCAGAAACTTGTCGACGCCTTTGCCTATGGTCCCAACGCTCAGCAGCGCTTCGATGCCCTCAACGCCGAGCTCTATGCGGCAGGTGAGCGCGCGCAGTTTATGGGTTCGCTCTCCAACCCCGGCACGCGCTTTATCAATAACATCATCTATGCCGTGGTGGCCGTGATTGGCTGCGTGGGCGTGATCACGGGCGTGCCCGCGGCACTCACGGTGGGCGGCGTGCAGATCTTCCTGTCCTACGCCAACCAGTACACCAAGCCGTTCAACGAGGTCACCAACGTCATTACGCAGATCCAGACGGCGTACGCCTCGGCGCGCCGCATGTTTGCGCTGCTCGACGCGCGCGAGCAGGAGCCCGATGCGACGGGCGCCGTGGAACTTGCCGCCCCGCGTGGCGAGGTGACCTTTGAGCACGTAGACTTTAGTTATGTGCCCGATCGCAAGCTGCTGCAGGATATCTGCATCGAGGCCAAACCCGGCATGCGCTTTGCCCTGGTCGGCCCCACGGGCTGCGGCAAGACAACGCTCATCAATTTGCTGCTGCGTTTTTACGATATCGATGCCGGTCGCATTGCGGTCGATGGCCGTTCTTCGCGTGACTACACGCGCGCAAGCCTGCGCCGTGCCTTTGGCATGGTGCTGCAGGATACGTGGCTGTTCGAGGGCACCGTGGCGGACAACATCGCCTACGGTTGTCCCGATGCCACACGCGAACAGGTTATCGAGGCGGCCAAGCGCGCGCATGCGCACAAGTTTATCGTGCAGCTGCCAGGCGGCTACGACACGGTGATTGGCGAGGACGGCGGCACGTTTAGCCAGGGTCAAAAACAGCTGCTGTGCATCGCGCGCGTCATGCTTACCGACCCGGCGATCTTGCTGCTGGACGAGGCAACGTCGAGCATCGATACCCGCACCGAGCTGCAGGTACAGGCAGCATTCGACGAGCTTATGGCCGGGCGTACGGGCTTTGTCGTTGCGCATCGCCTGTCGACGATCCGCAACGCCGACTGCATTTTGGTCATGCGCGACGGCCAGATTATCGAGCGTGGCACGCACGACGAGCTGCTAGCGGCAGGCGGCTTCTACGCCGAGCTCTACCGCAGCCAGTTTGCCCAGTAAGCAAGCCCGTGGGACGTATAACGCAGCGCTAGGGCGCGAGCGTGTCAACGGGGGCAACGATGATGCCCTCGGGCGTTGTGTGGACCGGCATGTCGAACCCGATGACGATGAGTTTGGCCGCGGGAGGCCTCTCGCCGCGTTCGACCAGCTTGCGCTCGAGCCGAAGCAGGTTTGCAGATGCCTCGGGGATCTGCGGGCTTCCGAGTTTTACTTCCACGGCAATCCAAGTTCCATCGCGCCTGTGTATGACGGCGTCGACCTCGAGATCGTCGGCGTCGTGGTAGTGGGACACCGATGAGTCATTTGCGGCGGCATAGACCTTAAGGTCGTGCAGGACGAGGGATTCGAAGAGCAGCCCCAGCGTCTTCGGGTCGGATGCCAATGACTCCGGATTTGCTCCGAGCAGCGCGACGGCAAGCGAAGGGTCGGCGAGGTGCCTTTTCGCACTTTGCCGCAGCTTTACCGGCGACCTGAGCGCCGGATGCCAAGCTGGGATATCGTCGATGATATTGATTCGTCTCAGCGCATCCATGTATCTGGAGACCGAATTCTTCGAAACGCCGGTACCGATATCTTTGTCGATGGATTTCGACCCAGCAAGCGTCGACTCATTTCGCGCAAGCGATGTCAAAAGAGACCTGACCTTGACCGGATCACGCTTGACGCCGTCAGTTCTAGAAACATCCGATTCGCATACGCCATCAACATAAGCAGCGGCAATCCGCATAGCATTTTCAGTTGTTTTCCCCATCGCTTGAGGCCAACCACCGCGACACAGCAAATCGGCGATGCCGGCGACACCAGCGATCGATCCGACCGCCTGCTTGGCGGGGTGTCCGGAAAGCAGCGCTCCAATTGAAGCCGCGCCCGAAGAAACGCCGAGCTCAAACAGCGTCATGGTGTCCATTCGCAACCTAGCTATTCGCCCAACGCCGCTATGCATCGGCTGCTTCGAATCTTGCGGCGTTGCTGAGCCCGTAAGAATAAACTGTCCGGATTCTCCCTGTCTTGCGTCACACTCGAAGCGTACGGCATCCCACAGCTTTGGCTCTTCCTGCCATTCATCGATGAGCCTAGGAGAGGGTCCTGCTATTGCCTGTGCTGGATCGATCCGAGCCAACTGGAGAGCGGAAAAATTTCCAGTCGGATCGGAAAGAGACAAGGATGATTTGGCAAAACGTCTGGCTGTAGTGGTCTTTCCGCACCACTTCGGGCCTTGAATGAGAACTGCACCGAAGATATCGAGATTATGCCTGATTGCCTTGTCGATACATCTGTCTACGTATCTATCCATACCGTCACCTTCTTAACTTGCCTTGATTATGTATTCTACCAGCTGCGTGGTGACGATTGACGGTAATCTGTGGTGACGGTTGACGGAGAATTATGGTGACGATTGATGGCATATTATGGTGACGATTGTCGTTGATTCGGGGGCAGGGCCGCTTGACTGTCCCAAATTGTAAAAAGTATGGGGTTTGCGCTGCGAGCTTTTGTCCAAAGATGTCGTCTGCGTCGCCAATCGACAGACGGTGGTTTACATCTGTCGCGTTAGTACTAAGATATGCTTCTAACAAATTGCATTAATGGCTCGAGTTTCGGGGGAAACGAGGCAACGTGACTATGACGTGCTCTATGGTGGTCAACAGCAGGAGCGGTAATACCAGGATGGTTTCGGGGGCGATTAAGCGCGCCCTGCAGGCCGCGGGCGCTGAATTCGTCCACGCCGCCGCACTGAGCGATGACGCGGATCCGGAGCAGGTTGCGCTCGAGGCTCAAGGCGCCTGCGCTGCCGACACGGTGCTCGTGGGCTTTTGGTGCGACAAGGGTACATGCTCGTCTTCGGTGGCGGCGTTGCTCTCCGCCCTGCACGGCAAGCGCGTCTTCTTGTTTGGCACCTGCGGCTTTGGTGCCAGCGAGGACTATTTTCAGCAGATTATCGATCGCGTGTCTTCTAATTTGGCCGGAGATGCCGAGCTTGTGGGCTGGACCATGTGCCAGGGCAAGATGGGTCCTGCGGTTAAGCAGCGCTACGAGGCGATGCTTGAGCAAGAGCCCGAAAACGCGCGCTATAAGATGCTGCTCGACAACTGGTTTACCGCAAAGGATCATCCCACCAAGGAGGATCTCGACAACATGGCCAAGGCTGCCAAGAAGGCCGTGCTGGGCGAATAGCCTTGTCGTTTTCCCAAAATGATATGTGAGCGAAAGCCTCGACAGTATCGAGGCTTTTTTCTTGACAGGCGCACGCGGCGTGCGGCGTTTCGGAAACTGTGTCCCGGAATTTGCCTTAGGAATGGGATGTAGTTTCCGGTTGAGGGTCTTGGCGGAAAGTGCGAACCAGAATTTAGGCTCAGAGTGGGACACACTTTCCCAGTGGCCGCTCAACGGGAAACTGCATCCCACTCCGGATGTGAATTCTGGGACACGGTTTCCGCGATTCACATGACCGGCCACGCTTCTGCTATGAGGCGAGGTCGGCTTCTCGTCAGCCCATTCAACCTGCAACGGGTGAGGGGCGGCGGCAGGCGGAGGCACGGGAAAGGTCTGTCGCGAGTTCCGCACGCAAAGAAGGCCACTTAATGTGGCCTTCGTCTTGCGCAGGACTGTCCGAGCAGGGAACCTTATATGCCTCCGCCTGGACAGACGTTTCAGTTGTGGCTCAGCAGCTAGCAGCTACTTAATCTTGGTCGTGCCCGGCGCCAGGTTGGGGTCGGTCTCGTTGGCCTCGGTCTGGAAGTGCTCGGTGTAGACGTTCTTGCCGTCGCGGAACATCTCGTAGTACTGCATCTTGGCGTAATCCTCGCGCGCCTTGGTGGCAGCGGCGGCAACGGCGTCGTCACCGGTGACGTTGGAGGAGAGCGCCCAGCGCAGGCTGGCGTCCTCGTAGCCCACGGAGTTGATGGCGGGCAGCGACTCGCGCAGCGTCATGTGCGCCTTCTGGTAGTCAGTGAGCGGCGCGCCGATCAGCTGCATGAGCTGGGTGGACAGGTAGTTGGTGGACAGGTCGTCGGTCTCGCTCGTCTGGTCGCAGCCGGCGACGTCGTAGTTAGCCCAGATGATGTAGTCAGTCTGCCACAGGCGCTCCTGATGCGTGGCATCGTCCTCGCCGGTAAACCACTTGTCGTTGAACTTGGACGGGAAGAACGGCTGGTGGTCGCCCCAGAACACCACGACCACCTTACGGTCGAGCTTGCTCAGGGCGTTGAGGAAGTAGCGAAGCGCCTGGTCGGACTGCTCGATGCACGAGACATACTCGTCGACATCGGAGAGCGTGCCGTCCTCGACGGTCTTGGCGTCCAGGTCGGTCGTGTCGATGTCCAGGTGCATCTGCTTGTCGACCGGCAGCAGGCCCGTGTCGTAGCCCGAGTGGTTCTGCATGGTCACGTCGAAGATAAACTGCGGATCGGCGTTCTGGTCGAGCAACTCAAGAATCTTGTCGTAGGTAGCCTGGTCGGTCACCATGCCGCGCAGGGTGTCGGCTCCCTGGAAGTCGTTGATGGACAGGAACTGGTCAAAGCCAAAGTCCTTGTAGACGTTCTCGCGGTTCCAGTTGGTGGCGTGGTTGGGGTGCATGGCCGTGGTGGAATATCCGAGCGACTTGAACTGCTCTGCCAGGTTCCCGGTCGTTTCCATGTTGTAGATGGTGTAGGGGTACACGCCCGAGCCCAGGTTGGCCATGGAGTTGCCGGTCATAAACTCAAACTCGGTATTGGCGGTGCCGCCGCCGTAGGCGCTCACGTAGAGTTTGCCGCGGCTGAGGCAGTTGGACAGGCTCTTAAAGTACTGCGGGCCTTCGTAGCCGGCGCGCATGTTCTGGTAGATCGACAGATCCGAGAACGTCTCGTTCATGATGGCGATGACCGTGGGCTTCTCGCTGTCGAACTGCTCCTTTGCGGCGGCGCGCTCGTCGCTCTTGGCGGCGTCGGACTTGTCGTAGGCCTTGGCGTACTTTTTGAGCGTGGCTTTGGCATCGTCGACGGAGTAGTCGGCGGGTTTGGGCGGCTTGATGGACTGCGCTGCGCTAATGAAAGCGGGCAGGTAGCCCTCGCGCCAGTAGCTCTCGAGCGGGCGCCAGGTGTAGACGGTGATGCCGAGGGTGTTGTAGTAGTCGATGAGCGTGACATGCGCGGTCACACCGCCCAGGCACAGCACGGCGACGAGCAGGTTGGTGAGCAGGATGCGCTTGGCGTTGGCGGCGCCCTTCTGGCGATGCGGCGCGACCAGGCCGGCGTACTCGCACAGCAGCATGGCGATGGCGGTAAAGCCCATGGACAGCACGCAGAACAGCGAGATGGAGAAGGTGTAGCCGTTGCCGGCGACCGCGGCGGCGGTGGAGATGGCCGAAAGGTCGCCCGGCTGGATGGGCATGGATTTAAACGTGATGACGAAGAACTCGGCAATGCCCAGGACAAAGAGGGCAAAGGCCAGGACCGCGGGAGCTGCGCCATGGCGCTGGAACAGGAAGAACAGGCCGACCATGAGCGTGGTGATGATGGCCCACTCGAGCAGGATGCACAGGGGGTAGACCCAGGTAAAGTCGTGGTTGGACGAGACCTCCATGCCCAGCAGCGCAAAGACGCCGGCGAGCAGCAGGCACAGGACGGCGGCGACGAGTGGTTTGCCCACAAAGGCGCCGCGCAGGCGGGCGAGCTTGCCGGTGGGGGCGGGGGCGTCGGCCGAGGCGAACGCAAAGACGCGCGGGGCGATGCGGTCGCGGGCGATGCTGGCCCAAGCGCAGCCGGTGAGGATGGCGTTGGTCAGGATGAGCATCACAAAGGCGAGCGGCTCGTTTTGGGCGACGAGGCCAATGGCGCCCCAAATGGTCAAAAAGAGCTGGAACAGGCCGAAGGCGACGCTCCACCCAAGAGCGCTTTTGGCAACGGTGCCCGACTGGGCGCGAACGGCCTTGGCCTCGCGCAAGACAAGGTAGACGGTCGCCGCAAGACCGACGAGCGAGATGGCGGCAGCGAACATGCTGAGACTCCTCACAAACTAAAACCTACGAAAGCGGGGGTTTACCCGATTGTTACCAAGATATGCGCTGCAACTGGTGGCTGCGCACAACAACCAGCCATATTAACGCGCACGTGTGGCGGTGTGGCGCAATGGAGTGGCGACCTGCGCGATAATGGACGGGAATTACACGGAAACGTAAAGGCTTCTTAAAGAATTAGCGAGGATGAGGCGATGAACGAGCAGGTTTGCACCAAGGCTGTGGATGCGTGTGGCTATCCGGTCGAGACGACGGGCAATGCGGTGCTGGACACGTTGGAGCACCGTTCCTCCACGCGTGCCTTCGCGCGTGATGACGACGACCGTCCCGTGGCGGTGACCGACGAGCAGCGTGCGGCGATTTTGCATGCGGCGAGTCGCGCGCCGTCGGCGGGCGCCATGATGATGTATTCCATCGTGAGCATCCGCGAGCAGGCAACGCTCGACCGCCTGGCCGACCTGTGCGACCACCAGCCCATGATCGCCAAGGCGCCCTGGGCACTTATATTTGTGGTCGATTATGCCAAGTGGATCGATCTGTTTGAGCATGCGGGCTGCTTTGAGCCCGAGTTTGTCGAGCGCACGGGCAAGGCGCCCCGCCGCGCGCCAGGTTTGGGCGACTTTGCCATCGCGGCCCAGGACGCCGTGATCGCCGCGCAAAACGCCGTGGTTGCCGCCGAGGCCCTGGGCCTGGGGAGCTGCTACATCGGTGATATCGTCGAGAATGCCGAGGAAGTGGCCGAGCTGCTGGATCTGCCTCCGTATACCATGCCGCTGTCGATGCTCATCATCGGCACGCCCCGCAAGGAACGCCCGGCTATTGCGCATCCCGTGGTGAACCTGGTGCACGAGGAGCGCTACTGCCGCGCCGATGCTGCGACCATGGACGCGCAGGTGGCCGAGATGGACGCGATGTTCCGTCCGCATGCCCGCGAGGTAGGCGAGCGCGTGGTGGATATCTACACCCGCAAGCACACGAGCCCCTTTATGGCCGAGATGAGCCGTTCCATGGAGTGGTGGTTCAAAAACTGGCTCGGCAAGTAACGAATGCGGCGATGTGACAAAGGGACAGTCCCTTTGTCACATTCCATATCGCCGCGGTGGCCTAAAGGCCGTATAAATGTTTATTTAGCTGGGAAAACAGTGCCATTCAAACATGGGCCGATTACCTATAATTCCTTCGAACATTAAAGTTGGGAGGAAACCGGCTTATGGAACAAAAGGCCAAGGAGGCAGCCTCGCACGCTGCGATTCCTGTGAGCATCTCGGCGATGCTCGTCACGCTGGGCGTGGTGTATGGCGATATCGGCACCAGCCCCATGTATGTAACCAAGGCACTCGTTGCCGGCAACGGCGGCATCGGAAGCGTCACGGAGGAGTTCGTGCTCGGCGCGCTCTCGCTCGTCGTATGGACGGTCACGCTGTTGACGACCGTCAAGTACGTGCTCATCTCGCTGCGCGCCGACAACCATGGCGAGGGCGGCATCTTTGCTCTGTACAGCTTGGTTAAGCGCTGCGGCAAATGGCTCATCATCCCCGCCATGCTGGGCGGCGCCGCATTGCTCGCTGACGGCATCCTGACGCCCGCCGTTACCGTTACCACGGCCATCGAGGGCCTGCGCACCATCCCGGCGGTCCATGCCGTGCTGGGCGATGACCAGGGCCGCGTTGTCGCCATCACGCTTGCCATCATCATTGTGCTCTTCTTGGTGCAGCGCATCGGCACGGCCAAGATCGGCCGTGCCTTTGGCCCCATCATGACGCTGTGGTTCCTGTTCCTGGGCGGTACGGGTCTGTTCTTCGTCTTCCAACACCCCGCGGTGCTGCTGTGCCTCAACCCGCTGCGCGGCATCGGCTTTTTGTTGAGCCCCAACAACCATGCGGGCATCATGATCTTGGGCAGCTGCTTCCTTGCCACTACCGGTGCCGAGGCGCTCTACTCCGACATGGGCCATGTGGGCCGCGGCAATATCTACGCCACCTGGCCGTTCGTTAAGTGCTGCCTGCTGCTGTCCTACATGGGCCAGGGCGCTTGGCTTATGAACAACGCTGCCAACCCCGAGCTCATGGGCATTGCCGACCTCAACCCGTTCTACCAGATGCTCGCCCCGGGCCTGCGTCCCTTTGCCGTCGGCCTTTCCACCGTCGCGGCCATCATTGCCTCGCAGGCGCTCATCACCGGCGCGTTCTCGCTGGTGTCCGAGGCCAGCCGCCTGGACCTCATGCCGCACATGCAGGTCTTCTATCCTGCCGAGACCAAGGGCCAGCTCTATATTCCCATGGTCAACAACGTCATGCTTGTGGGCTGCGTCATCGTGGTGCTGCTGTTCCAGAGCTCGGCGCACATGGAGGCCGCCTACGGCTTGGCGATTACCCTGACCATGATGTGCACGACGCTGCTGCTCTTCTTCTACTTGCATGTTGATCGCGGCCTTAAGGTCGCCCCGTATATCTTCGTTGCGTTCTTCCTCATGCTCGAGGGCTTCTTCTTTGTGAGCTCGCTTACCAAGTTCTTCCACGGTGGCTATTTCACCATCCTTATGGCCATGCTCATCATGGGCATTATGGTGTGCTGGTACAACGGCACGGCGGTCGAGCAGCGCCAGTTTACGCTGCTGCCGCTGCGCAGCTACCTGCCGCAGCTCAAGCGCCTGCGCGATGACGATCGCTACGAGCGCCTGAGCGACAACATCGTGTACCTGACCAAGGACACCCATACCGATTACATCGACCGTGATATCGTCTACTCGATCTTGGACAAGCATCCCAAGCGCGCTCGCGCCTGGTGGTTCGTGAATGTCGAGACCATGGACGAGCCGCATACCTTTGCCTATTCGGTCGAGACGTTCGGCACCGACTACGTGTTCCGCGTGCATCTGTACCTGGGCTACAAGATCAACCAGCGCGTCAATGCCTATCTGCGTCAGGTCGTTCAGGACCTGGCTGCCACCGGCGAGCTGCCGGCGCAGACGCATGACTACTCGGTCTACAAGGATCCGGGCAACATCGGTACGTTCAAGTTCGTCCTGATTCGTAAGCTTCTGGCGCCTGAAAGCGATGTGGAGCCGAGCGAGCGTACGGCCATCACGCTCAAGTACATCATCCGCCGCGCCGCCGGCACGCCTGCACGCTGGTACGGCCTGGAGAACTCGAACGTGAGCTTTGAGTACGTGCCGCTGTTCACCAAGTTCAAGGCCGTGAACAAGATGCAGCGCCTGGCCCCCAACGAGCGGCCGTAGACGTCGGCGGCTACACGGAGTTGGTTTTTGATGGACAAGATTGAGGCCGGGGAGGTAAACATGGATACAAAGATGCTTGATGGCCGCGAGGTGGTTGCCGAGCTGGTACGTGAGGCGCGTGTCGACGCCGCCGAAGATCGGTTCTTTACGAATCGTGCCAACATGGACATGGCCGACCGCGTGATCTCGATCGTGGCGCTGGTATTTGGAGCGGTGTGCGTGTGTGCCCTGCTCGCGCACGTGCTGTTTGTCTAGCGACCGCAGGCTGCAAAGGCTTTACACTTGGAACCACCACAAGGGAAACCACCACAAAGGTGTCTGTCCCCTGTGGTGGTTTTTGTTTTTGAGAGAGGGGCGGGGCGCTGATGGACGTCCGTACGGACGGTGATATTGCCGATAGCTTTTGGTGGCGGCGCACAACGCTGACGCGCCGCACTCCTCTGTATGACGCCTGCGTATCGGTGGGGCTGCTGGTCGCGGCGACGATTGTGGGCGCGCTGCTCGACCATCCGGGTCTCGCGCCGAGCATCATGATCGTCTATGTGTTCGCCGTTCAGCTGTGCGCATTCTTTACCTGGAGTCGCCTGTATTGCTTGCTGAGCTCGGCTGCCGCCGTGGCGCTCTACAACTTCTTGTTTGTCGACCCGCGCTACTCGCTGTCGCTTATCGACCGCGGCTATCCCGGCATGTTCTTCATCATGTTCGTGGTCTCGCTTGTGTCGAGCTCGATTGCGTTGGCCCTGCGCCGCGCCTTGGCACAGGCTGCCGCCAGCGACCGCCGCACGCATATGGTGCTCGAGACCAACCGCATGCTGCAGCGGTGCGCCGACGAGCAGCAGATCGTCCATGCCATGGCAACGCAGCTGGCGCGTCTTTCGGGCTGTCCGGTCGTGTGGTACAGCGCCGACGCCGAGGGCGATGACCTGCTGCCGCGTGCGACATACACGGCCGTGGGCGATGCCGCACCGGTGCACGAACTGGCGCCGCAGATGCCGCCGCGGCTCTCGGCGTCCGCCTATGTGGGAACGCCGCTCGACGCCACGTTTGGCGGCTCGGCGTTTTATGGCATCTACCTGACGGTTCGCACAGGCGACGGCTTCGTCCGCTCGGGCGACCCCGCCTCGGTGGTGGGCGTGCTGGCTATCGTTTCCGAATCCGACGTGCTGACGCATGAGGAGCGGACACTTGCCGATGCCATCGTGAGCGAAGGTGAGCTGGCACTCGATCGCGCCCGCGCCATGGAGGCCCGCGAGGAGGCGTCGGTGCTTGCCAAAAATGAGCAGCTGCGCGCCAACCTGCTGCGCTCCATCTCGCACGATCTGCGCACGCCGCTCACCAGTATTTCGGGCAATGCCGATGTCCTGCTCGATCAGGGCTCGACCGGTACTGCGGTGCTCGATGCCCAGACGCGCCGCGGCCTGCTTCTATCCATTCGCTCGGATGCGCAATGGCTCAACGCCACCGTCGAGAACCTGCTCGCCATCACCAAGCTCGAGGGTGGCGGCATGCATCTGTCGACAACGCTCGAGCTCATGGACGATATCGTCGAGGAGGCGCTGCGCCACGTGAACCCTGCCGTGCGTGAGCACGACCTTAAGGTGGTGGCGTGCGATGAGCCGGCGCTCGTCAACGTCGATGCGCGCCTGATGGTGCAGCTGGTGGTCAATCTGGTGAATAACGCTATCACCTATACACCCGCAGGCTCGCATATCATGATTTCGATTAGCGTCGACGATGGACGCGTGGCGTGCTCGGTGGCCGATGATGGTCCGGGCATCGCACCCGAGGATCGCGAGCGCATCTTTGAGTCGTTCTATACCGCCAACCATGGCCTGGCCGACAGCCACCGTAGTGTGGGCCTGGGGCTTTCGCTCTGCCGGTCCATTGCGCTGGCGCATGGCGGTAGCATAGAGGTTGCCGCGGCGGACCCGCACGGCTCGGTCTTTACGATTGAGCTTCCCGTCGCCGATGTTTCGTTTGATAAGGAGTAGCGTCGTGCCGAACTCTGCCGTAAAACCGCTCATCTTGGTCGTTGAGGACGACCCCGCCGTTCGCAATCTTATCGTTGCCGCGCTCGAGGCGCACGGCTTGCGTCATATGGCCGTGGAGACCGCCCATGCCGCTATCGCCGCCGCCTCATCGCAAGCGCCGAGCATTGTGCTGCTCGATTTGGGCCTGCCCGATATGGACGGCGTCAAGGTAGTGGAGTCGGTGCGCGCATGGTCGGGCATGCCGATCATCGTGGTCTCGGCGCGCAGCGAGGACGCGGACAAGATTCGCGCGCTCGATGCCGGCGCCGACGACTACCTGACCAAGCCGTTTTCGGTCGAGGAGCTGCTCGCGCGCATTCGCACGACGCTCAGGCGCCTTTCGTATGCGCAAACGGGCGGTGTTGCCTCCGGGGGCTCGTTCGATACCGGTGAGCTGCATATCGATTTTGATGCCGGCATCGCCACGATGGATGGCGAGGAACTGCATCTGACGCCGATCGAGTATAAGCTCCTGTGCCTGCTGGCGCATAACGCCGACAAGGTACTGACGCACCAGTTTATCCTGCACGAGATTTGGGGCACGGCAACTAAGAGTGACCTGGCAAGCCTGCGTGTCTTTATGGGTACGCTGCGTAAGAAGATAGAGTCCGACCCCGCGCATCCGCGCTATATCCAAACGCACGTGGGTATCGGCTATCGCCTGGTCACCCAAGGCTAGATCGCCAACCACCATCCCAATATGAGTTGCGGTGAAATAGTTCCTGTTTGGCCTTTACCAGGCTTTTTAGGAACTATTCCACCGCAACTTTGTCTATTTGCTCTTGGGCTTGCTGGCGTAGAACTTCTTCTTTTTGGGCTTGCCGGCAGGAGAGGGTTTGCCGGCAAAGTTCGACTTGCCGTTGCCGGCCTGCGCGTGCGCGGGCACTGCCGCACGGGGCTTGCGGGCCTCGGGGTTACGCAGTTCCTCGACGCGCTCGGCAATCTCCTCGGCGCTAAAGCCGACCTCTGCCATGGCGTCCTCGATGGGCAGGCGGCGCACGATATAGCAATGGTGCACCTTCTGGTTGCGCGCGAAGTCCTCGGGGATGGTCTGTGCCGTAATGTCCTCCAGCACCACGCCCGCACGCGCGAGCTTGCGCGTCTCGGGACGGAAGCCGCGCAGGTTGCAGCTAAAGATGGCATGTCCGCCCTGTGCGAGCAGGCGCGATACGCCGGCCAAAAGCTCAACATGGTCGCGCTGGACATCCCAGGTGCGGCGGCCCATCTTGGACGAGTTCGAAAACGTGGGCGGGTCGACAAAGATCAGGTCCCAGCGGTTGCGCGTCTGGCGCTGGTCGCGAATCCAGGCGAGCACGTCGTCGCGCACAAAGTGATGCTGCGGCCCCACAAAGCCGTTCTGGCGCATGTTGCGCTCGGCCCAGTCTAGGTAGGTGTTCGAGAGGTCGACCGTCACGGTCTCCTCGACGCCGCCGTCTGCCGCATAGCAGGTGGCGGTGCCGGTATAGGCGAACAGATTGAGGAAGCGGCGTGCCTGTTTGGCGTGCTCGCGCACCAGGTTGCGGGTGACGCGGTGATCCAAGAAGATGCCCACATCCAAATAGTCGTCAAAGTTGACGGCAAAGGTAAGGCCGCCCTCTTCGATGAGCGGCAGACGACGGCGCGCGATGTTGGCGCGCTCGCCCGAGCCACCCTTGCCGGCGCCCTGTTTGCCGTACTGCGAGCCGCCGCGCGAACGCATGCGGGCCTTGGCGTGCACGTGCTCGGCCGGAACATCAAGGATACGCGGCGCGATGGCCAAGATGTCGAGCATGCGGGCCTGGGCTAGCGCGGGATCGATGGTCTTGGGTGCGGCGTATTCGGCGATGACGAGCCAGCGGCCCGGCGTCTGCGGGCAGCCCTCGTACAGGTCGATGGCGGCGGAGTAGTCGGGCAGGTCGGCATCGTAGACGCGGTAGCAGCTCACGCCCTCGCGCTTTGCCCACTTGCGGCGCAGGCGGGCGTTCTTGCGCAGGCGGTTGGCGAACTGCTCCGACTCGGGGATGAGCACGGGCAGCGGCTTGCCGTCGCCCAGGTCGAGCATGGCGGCGGGCTCGGGCATGGGGGTGTTGGCGGCGTTGTCGTTGACTTCGTCGGCATCCGTGACCTCGGCCTCGGCATCCGCACTGGTCGAAGCCTCAAACGCCGCGGCGGCGTGGTCGAGCGAAGGCCAGACTTCGACGGTCGCCTCCTCGTTATTGGGCATGACGGCAATCGAGCGCTCGGGCTCGGCGTGGAGCGCGCGGGCCAGCAATCCGTCGCGGGTGAGTGCGGCGACCGGTGCCGAAGCGAGCTCGGGCGCGCGGCGCAGCTCGCCGACCAGCGTCATGGCGTCGTGCATGAGCGAAAGCGGGGTCTCGGTGGTGTCTGCGACCACGGCGGCACCGGCGACGGCGCCCGCATGGTCCAGCACGGTGGCGGGCTTGGCGGCACAAAAGTCGACAAAACGCTTGTAGCCAGCGCTCTTGACCATGCGCTCGGCGGTCTTGCGGGCGGCAGGGTCGATGTCCGCGGCCACGATGTGTGCCTGGCGCTCGCGTGCTGCCGCCTCGCGTTCGCGCGCCTCGGCAAGCAGCTGCTCCCACAGAGCGGCGTCGTGCAGCTGCCAGCCCTCAAAGCCCCAGCGCCCCCGTGCGGCGCCCGGGGCGCGGTCGGTCAGAATGTTCACGGCCTCTAGCAGCAGACCGCCGCCGGCGCACGAGGCATCGATTAGCGTGGGAAGGGCTTCGTTCTCGTAATCGTCGGCCGTCAACTCGCGCTCGCACAGTGCGGTCCAGCCGACCTGCGCCAGCACCAGGGCGGCGTAGTCGGGACGCAACACGTGCGCACCCTCGCCGGCACGGGTCGCCGCGGGCGGCAGGCGCTTGAACAGCGGGTCGCCCGAAAGGTCCAGGCTGATGCTCGCACGGCGCTGGCGCAGCGAAAGCAGTAGGTGAACATCGGGGTCGGCGGCATCGACATCGGCACGACGGCCCGTGGTTTCGGCCAAGCGGTCGCACAGCGCGTCCTTGGCGCGCAGGGCCGAGAAGCGCGTGTTGCGCAGCTGCTCGGTCACGCCGCGGGCGGTAATGGCGATGGTGGCGCCGGGGCGGACGACGCTCTCCCAGGCGATGTCGTAAACGCCGTCGTACAGCTCATCGGCATCCTGCGCCTCAAAGCGCCCGAGTACCACGAACACGCGGCTCGCCAGGCGCGACCACAGACAGGCGCGGTAGCCTTCTTCGAGCTCGCCCTCAAATGTGGCGCGGCCCTTCAGCCGGCGGACATGCGAAAGCCCGAGGCGTTTAAGCTCGTCGGCGAGTGCGGACTCAAAGCCCTCGGGGCAGCTTGCGTAAAATTCCATGGGTGACCTCTCTGGTTGCGTCGCTCCATTATATGATGGATGCTTCGTTTGCCCTTATCCTCGAAAGGAACCCATATGATTGATGCGTGTCCCGAACCTGCCGTGCTCTTTTTTGACGTGGACGGCACGCTGACGTCGTTCGATCCCGACGATATGACCGATAAGGACTTTTCGGCGGTTCGTCCCTCGCAGACGGTGGTTGAGGCGTTCCGCGCACTGCGCGATGCGGGGCACAAGGCATTTATCTGCACGGGTCGTCCCCTGTGGCTCATCGCGGACAGCTTGCGTGCGCTCGACCCCGCGGGCATCGTTGCCATGGCAGGCGCCACGCTCGAGGTCGAGGGCCGCGTGGTGCATGAGGACTGCTTTGACGAAGACATTGTTGCGGAGCTCGCTCGCCGTATGGCCGCGGCAGGGATTGAAGCCTTTTTCGAGACCAACGTGGCTACTTTTGCCCTGGAACCCGCGGGTGTTGAGCAGTCGTCTCTGATCGGCACTTCTGTGGTGCACAGCGCCGAGGAAATGCGCGTCGACGGCCGTCTGCGCGTGGGCAAGGTAGGCATCGTCGCGAGCGACCTGGCTCGCGTGGCCAACGATGACGGCTTTATCGATCGCGAGTTTGAGCTGTGCAACACCGGTGGTCAGAATCGCGAGCTGAGCCCCAAGGGCATTGACAAGGGCGTGGGCGTGGCGCGAGCACTGGCGTATCTGGGCCGCGAGGGAAATGCGCGCACCTTTGGCTTTGGCGATTCCGGCAACGATCTGGGTATGCTCGCCGCTGTCGAGACGGCCGTGGCCATGGGCAACGCCATGCCCGAGGTCAAGGCGCTCGCCGACTACGTGACTGATGATGTCGCACACGACGGCACCGTCACAGCGATGCAGCATTTCGGCCTCATCTAATGAATCCCGCGTTCTGACGTTTGCTCAAACTGTGACTCTTTGTTTTTGCATGCTCAATCGATTTATCAATCCAAACACTGAGGTGTTTATACCGTTCGCCGAGAAGATAAAAAACCGCAGTTCACGCCTTGATAAACGTAGGTAAAGTGTTTAGCAGTTTATCGGCCGTATGCTAACGAAAGGAATCAGGCAGATGGCAATCAAGGTGTTCGCTGACGGTGCAAACCTCGAGGGCATGCTCGACATGTACGAGAACGGCAACGTTCAGGGTTTCACGACCAACCCGTCCCTTATGAAGAAGGGCGGCGTGACGGATTACCGCGCGTTTGCCAAGGAGGTCCTGGCCCATATCACCGATGTGTCCGTCTCGTTTGAGGTCTTTGCCGACGACGTCGAGACCATGGAGGTCGAGGCGCGCGAGATCGCTACCTGGGCCGAGAACGTCTACGTCAAGATTCCGTGCGTGACCACCGAGGGCGAGTCCACCGCCGAGCTGGTGCGCAAGCTTTCGGCCGACGGCATCAAGGTCAACGTCACCACCATCTTTACGCCTAAGCAGGTTGACGAGATGGTCGAGGCCGTTGACACCGAGACGCCGTCCATCATCTCGCTCTTTGCCGGCCGCATCGCCGACACCGGCGTCGACCCCATTCCGTTTATGACGGAGTCGGTTAAGAAGGCCGCCGCCAAGCCCAACTGTGAGGTCCTGTGGGCGTCCACGCGCGAGCTCATCAATATTTACCAGGCTGAGGCCTGCGGTTGCCAGATCATCACGGTGCCCAACAGCATCCTGGCCAAGCGCAAGAACATCGGCCGTGATCCGTACGAGGTCTCGCTCGACACCGTGCGCGGTTTTGCCAAGGACATCGCCTCGCTCGGCTTCCACATCCTGCCGTAGCGCTAACGCTGACTACGCCGTTGGTTGTCCGCCCCGGCCTTTCCTTTCCCTATCGCTCACGCGCTTCGCGAGGGTCGCGCTAGGCAAAGGAAAGGCCGGGGCTGCCGACACGAACCTGCCGGCAAGTTGGCACTTGGCTTCCATATTCTGTTTTGGACAAAGGTACCCCCGCCTGCGCCGTGCAAAATCGAGAGTATTCAGCAGGGTAAAGGCTTTTACCAGTTGGTTGAAGCACGGAACAGCCCCCGTTTTGGCTCTGGTGGCGCCAAAACGGGGGCTGTTTTTGACTTTATCGTCTCTGCGGGGCGTCCGGAACGGCGGAATTTGCAGAATACTCGCGATTTTGCACATCACTACCGGGGGGACCCTTGCTTTAGGCGTTTACTTGCCCTGCACCATGGTGAGGGAGATCTTCTTTCGGTCGCGATCGACCTTCTCTACCCACACCTTGACCGTGTCGCCGACACGCACGACGTCGCTCGGGTGCTTGACGAAGCGGTTGGCCAGCTTGGAGATGTGCACGAGACCGTCCTGGTGCACGCCTACGTCGACGAAGGCGCCAAAGTCGACGACGTTGCGCACCGTGCCCTTGAGCTCCATGCCGGGCTCCAGGTCGTCGATGGAAAGCGCCGAGCGGCTAAAGACCACCTCGGGCGCATCGTCGCGCGGGTCGCGGCCGGGCTTCTTGAGCTCGTTGACGATGTCGATGAGCGTGAGGGCGCCGCAGTTCAGATCGCTTGCCAGCGCCGAGATGCTGCCCAGGCGGCGTTCGATGTCAGGTACGCCGCCGCGGCTGAGCTCGCTGGCCGCCACGCCGGCGCGCTCCAGGACGGACGTTGCTACCTCATAGCTTTCGGGGTGGACACTTGTCGCGTCGAGCAGGTTCTTGCCGCCGCTGATGCGCAGGAAGCCCGCGGCGTTGAGATATGCCTTGGGCCCCAGCTTGGGGACCTTCTTGAGCTGGCGACGATCGGTAAAGGCGCCGTTTTCCTCGCGGTAGGCCACGATGTTCTTGGCCACGCTCGGCGTGATGCCCGACACGTAGCCCAGCAAGCTCGCGCTCGCGGTGTTCACGTCGACGCCCACGCGGTTGACGACGTCCTCCACCACGTGGCCCAGGGTGCGCGAAAGCTCGGCCTGGTCAAGGTCGTGCTGGTACTGGCCCACGCCGATGGACTGGGGCGGAATCTTGACGAGCTCGGCCAGCGGGTCCTGCAGGCGGCGGCCCAGGCTCATGGCGCCGCGCACGGTGACGTCCAGGTCGGGATACTCCTGGCTCGCGAGCTCGGAGGCGGAGTACACCGACGCGCCGGCCTCGTTCACGATCGTATAGCGCAAGCCGGGCGCCTGCTCTGCAATGAACTCCGAGACGACTTCCTCGGTCTCGCGGCTGGCGGTGCCGTTGCCGATGACGATGGTGTTGACGCCGTCCTTCTTGACGAGGCGAGCGAGCTCGCGCTTGGTGCCGGCGACGTCGTGGCGCGGCTTGGTGGGGTAGACCACGCCGTGGTCGAGCAGCTTGCCGGTCTCGTCCATGACGGCGACCTTGCAGCCGGTGCGGTAGCCCGGATCGAGTGCGAGCACGCGGGCGCCGCGCACGGGGCGTGCCGAGAGCAGGCCCTCGAGATTCTTAGCAAAGACATTGATGGCCTCGGTCTGCGCACGGACGGTGAGTTTGGCGCGGGCCTCGCGCTCCAGCGAGGGGGCCATGAGGCGCTTGTAACCGTCGGTGATGGCGGCGTCAAAGACGGGCGCGAAGACGCCTTGGCGTCGGGGCCAACGGCTGCCGAGGCGTGCCATGGCGGCGGCGCTGTCGACGTTCACCCTCACGCGGAGCTTGCCCTCGCGCTCACCGCGGTCGATAGCCAGCACGCGGTGGTTGGGTATACGGCGCAGCGGCTCGTCAAAGTTGTAGTAAGGCTCGTAGGGAGTCTTCTCGGCGGGGTCGGTGGCCTCGACGACGACGTCGGCGGTGTTTTGCGTAAAGGCGCGCAGGTCGGCGACGTTCTCCGGGTCCTCGGCTACCGTCTCGGCCACGATGTCGGCGGCACCGGCGAGCGCCTTCTCGGGCGTGTTAAAGCCGGCCTCCTCATTGACGTATGCCGCGGCGGCGTCGAGTGCGCTGCCCTTGGCCGAGGCCTGCATGATGATCATGTTGGCGAGCGGCTCCAGGCCGGCCTCGCGGGCCTTCTGCGCGCGGGTCATGCGCTTTTTACGGTAGGGCTTGTAGAGGTCCTCGACACGCTGGAGCTGCGTGGCCTCGCGAATCTGCTGCTCGAGTTCGGGCGTGAGCTTGCCCTGGGCGTCGATGAGCAGAATGACGTCCTCTTTGCGCTGCTCAAGATTGCGCAGGTAGGACAGGCGCTCGTCAAGTGCGCGCAGGGCAACGTCGTCCATGCCGCCCGTGGCTTCCTTGCGGTAGCGCGAGATAAAGGGGATGGTGTTGCCCTCGTCGATGAGCTTGACGGCCGCCTCGACGTTGGCGGCCTTAAGGTTGAGCTCGCGGGCGAGCTGGGCGATAAGATCCATGGGACTCCTTGCGTTTAAGGTGCGTTTGCAGCACAGGGCTACCAAGGATACCACCCGTCCCAAAAGACTGTTTTTGGGGCCGCGCCACGAAAACGGTCTATCTACTACGTTTGAACCGTATGGGTCGACCATCCCCCGGTTTTCCGAAAATACGCAAGCCGTCTACCTGCGGTTTTTATTTCGCGAAATTCTGTATGGTTAAGGGTGGTCGGTTAAACGTAGTAGATAGGCCCATTTCGTGGCGAACGAATCAAGCCGAGGTGCAAAATAGCCCCCGCCCCAGAAAAATCATCGGCAAGGTAGCAAAATGCCCCGCGGGCAGGAGGCTGCTCGCGGGGCAAAGAAGAGGGGCTTGTTGGTGGCGGGCCGAGGCGCTCGGCGGGGAGTTTGCCGCGGCCCGCTCTTAAGGCATTACAGCTCGACGAGTTGGCCGGTCTCGGCGGCCTCCTTGACGGCGTTGAGAAGCGTGAGCGTCTTGACGTTGTCGGCGGGGGTCACGACGGGCTCGACCTCGCGGCGGACAACCTTCACAAAGTGCTTGAGCTGCATCTTGTGCGGCAGCGCCGGGTCGACGGCCGGGATCTCCATCTGCAGCGGCTTGTGCCAGTTGGAGGCACCGTCGTAGGAGAACTGGTGCAGGCGGGGCAGCGAAAGGGCGCCCTTAGTGCCGCCGATAAAGTAGGCATCGGCGTCGAAGGGGCGGTACTGCGGATCCTCGCGAGCGGTTGCCTCCCAGTTCCAGGGGCTGGCGGTGGCGTCGGAGATGGTCATGCTCGCGAGCGCGCCATCGGCAAAACGGACGTTGACCACAGCGGAGTCCTCGGTCTCAAAACCGCGGGCGGCGCTGGACTGCATGCCCTGGACGGCAACGGGCTCGCCCAGCAGGTAGCGGAGCAGGTCGACGTCGTGCACCAGGTTGACTAGGATCGGGCCGGCACCCTTCTTGCGGCGCCACTCGACATCGAAATACTCGTCATTCTTATAGATCATGTAGTGGAAGCTCGACACGGTGAGCTTGCCCAGCTCACCGGACTCGATAATCTCCTTGGCCTTGTTGACGAAGGGGTTGTGGCGACGGTGCTGACCCACGAGCACGGGCACGCCGGCGGTCTCGGCTTCGGCGGCAAAGGCCTGGGCATCCTCGAGGTCGTTGGAGATCGGCTTTTCGACCAGCGGCACGATGTTGCGCTTCACGGCCTCGCGGGCAACGCCCAGGTGCAGGTCGTTGGGCGTGGCGATGATGACGGCCTCGGGCTTGACCTCGTCCATCATCTGGGCGGGATCGGTGTAAAACGGCACGCCGGCGGCCTCGGCCGTGGCGCGGGCGCCCTCAAAGGCGTCGGCGATGGCGACGAGCTCGGCCTCGGGCTCCTCGGTGACAAAGCGGATGTGGTTGCGGCCCATGGCGCCGGCGCCGATGACGGCAATGCGGACGGGGTTGAGCTCAGACATTTCGACTCCTTAATGGTGGTGGCGGTGAATGTGACAAAGGGACAGTCCCTTTGTCACATCGGCAATTACTAAGCGGACTTCTTCTTGCTGTCGGAGACCATCATGTAGACGGTAAGCACGACGGCGATGGCGGCGATCACGATGGCGCCGTAGAAGGACTGCTGGTAGGCGGCGCTGCCGGCCTCGGCGTGATACAGCACGGCGGTGATGGGCTGGCTGATCCAGGTGGAAGCGGCGTAGCCCAGGAACATGATGCCGTAGTTGACGCCGATGTTGCTGGTACCGAAAGCGCCACCGGTGAGCGGCGGGTAGATGACGAGCAGGGCGCCAAAGCTAAAGCCGAGCAGGGCGAGCGCCACGAAGAACATGCTCTGCGTAAAGCTCATCGACATGATGACGAGCGCAACGATGGTAACGACAAGGCTGATGAGCAGCGACTTATAGGCGCCGAGCTTGTCGATGATCTGGCCAAAGGACAGACGGCCGACCAGGTTGGCGCAGGTGTTGACGGAGACGACCACACCGCCGAGAGCGACGGCAGCGGCGCTCGTGGGGTCGGCGAAGAGCTGGACGGCGGCGATGGAGGCAACCTTGCCGACGAGCAGCGTGCCGGCGGTGGCGGCAAAGGCGAAGGTGATGATGAGAACCCAGAAGCGCGGGGTCTTGACCATCTCGCCCGGGGTGAGGTCGCCGAAGGTGCCGGCGTGGGCGCCGCCCTTGGGGGCCTCGAAGCCCTCGGGCAGCCAACCGGCCTCGGGGGCCTTCAGGAACAGGGCGGATGCGGCGATCATCACAAAGAAGATGACGCCGAGCGCCTTAAGGGCGCCGAAGATGCCAAGGCTCGGGATGAGCAGCGAGGCGAGCACCGGGGACAGCACAGCGGGGCCGGCGGTCGAAGCGGCCAGGGTGATGCCGGAGGCGAGGCCCTTCTTGTCGATGAACCACTTCTGACCCGTGGTGAGCGCCGGGTTGTAGCCCAGGCCGTTGCCGACGGCGGCGACGAGCGAGAACCACAGGTAGAACTGCCACGGCTCGGTGACGGTGCCGGACATGAACCAGCCCACGCCGTAGCACACGGCGGCGGCGATCACGACGTTGCGGGGGCCGATCTTATCGGAGATGCGGCCGGCGAAGATGCCCGTCACGGCCATGATGGTCTGGAAGACGGGGAAGGCCCAGGTAAGGGCGCTGGACCACTCGGGGTAAACGGCGAGCAGGTTTTTGCTCACGACGGAATACAGCGCGATGGAGCTGATGAAGAACATGGTGACGCACGCGGCGGAAAGCACGACGGCGCGACCCTTGTTGGAGTTGGTGGAAGCCATTGGACTCTTTCTAATCGATGCGGAGAGGGGAAGGGTTTGCCCTGCGCCCTTCTTTACTGGGCTGGTTTACTGGTCGGTCGGCTTGGCGACGCCGGACTCATCGGACCAGAGCTCGACACCCTTGTTCTTAAGGTAGTTGTCGGCGTATGCACGACGGCCGCCGGGCTTGGCGGTGAGGTCGCCCATCATGTTGGAGAAGCCGCCGTCGACCTTGATGGCGTCGCCGGTGGTAAAGTCCGAGCGCTTGGACGCCAGGAACATGACGGCGTTGGCGATATCGCTGACCTCGCCGATGCGGCGCGTGGCGATCAGGCGGCTGCGGCTCTTCTCGACCTCGGGGTCGGCATAGAAGTTGGCCGACATGGGGGTCTTGACGAAGCAGGGCTCGACGCAGTTGGAGCGCACGCCGTACGGGCCCCACTCGGCGGCGAGCATCTTGGACATCATGTTGACGCCGGCCTTGGTGGAGCTGTACACGCCCGAGAACGTCTCGGGGGAGTGGCTGGCGACGGTGGAGATGTGCACCAGACGGCCCTGGCCGGCCTTGATCATCTCGCGACCAAAGCGCTGCGAGGTGATGAAGTAGCCGGTGAGGTTGACGTTGAGCACCTGCTCCCAGTCGCTCAGCGGCAGGTCCTCCATAGCGGCGAAGCGCAGGATGCCGGCGGTGTTGACGAGGACGTCGACGCGGCCGAAGTTGGTGATGGTGGCATCGACGGCGGCTTGGACCTCGGCCTCGTCGGTGGCGTTCATCTTGTAGCCCTCGGCGTGGATGCCAAACTCGGCAGCGAGATCGGCGGCAGCGGCCTTGACCTTCTCCTCGTCCAGGTCGAGCATGACGACGTTGGCGCCATTGCGGGCGAACTCGCGGCAGATCTCGGCGCCCATACCGCCGAGTGCGCCAGTCACGGTGCAGACATCGCCCTCGAGCTTAAGCCAATTGCTCATAGGAACTTCCCTTCTTGTGCCTCCCAGTGAGTCGCTCCCATTAACCGACCCACGTGGTTTTCGCTGGTTATCGTATGCTTTGCGTTTGCGCAGGTGAATTGCATATTTGTTAGAATGGCGTTAACCGTAGGTTTACATCGCATGATGCGATTTGTACCTGATTGAGCGTGTGACCTGCGAAAACAACCCCCTGCGGCACCGCGTGGCCGTACGTGCGAAAACGGAGAGATGACGTGTACGATCGACGACTTGAGGCTATTTCGGCCGCCGCGGAGCTGGGAAGCTTCTCGCGCGCCGCGGCAAAATTGCGCGTGTCGACCCCGGCGCTCGTCAAACAGGTGTCGGGGTTCGAGGCCGAGTTTGGCATCACGCTGTTCGAGCGCTCACATTCGGGCGTCAAGGTGACGCCGGCGGGTGCGTTGCTGGTAGACGACGCGCGCTCGATCATGCGCCAGTCCGAGGATGCCCTGCGCCGCGCCCGACGCGCGGCGGGCGATGGCGGTGCGGTTCGCCTGGGCGTGTCGATGATGTGCCCGGGCCGTCAGACGCTTTCGATGTGGACGGGCGTACACGAGCTGGAGCCGTCGCTGCGTTTTGAGATCGTACCGGTGAGCGACCTCTACGACGAGCGCGAGACCGTCATGCGCAGCTTGGGCCGCGAGGTCGATGTGGTGCAGTCGAGCTTTTCGACCCCGCGCTGGGGCGATGCATGCCAAAAGCTTCTCATCGTCAACGTGCCGTTTTATATCGATGTGCCGCGCACGAGCCCGCTTGCGCGCAAGAGCCGTATTACGGTTGCCGATCTGGAGGGCATGCGCCTGCGCGTGCTGCGTCACGGCAACGACGCCATGGACAGCCTGCGCATCGACCTGTTGGCCGACGGTGGTGTGGACGTGATCGACGTGGACAGCTTTGACTTTGCGCTCTTTAACGATGCGGAGGAAAAGGGCGATGCGGTGCTCACCTGCGGATCGTGGTCGGGCGTGCACCCGGCCTTTATGGGCGTGCCGTTCCTATGCGGCCGCGAGGTGCCGGTCTACCTGCACTACCCGCTCGAGCCCACCTTACAAGTGCAAAAATTCGTCAACGCCATGGCCCAACTCCTCAAGTAGCTAATTTGTGTGACAAAGGGACAGTCCCTTTGTTACACAAAACGAGGCCCTGGCCAAACGGCCAGGGCCTCGCAAACTTTTATTCCGTTTTAAATGACGGGCTGATCGCGCGCAGGAGGGCGCCCCGGGGGCGGGCGGGGTATTTCCTCCGCGCGCAGTTTCGCAGCGAAGCGAGAATGTTTGAGCACGGAGGAATTACCCCGCCGCCCCCGGGGCGCCCTCCGTCAGTAACCGGTCCTACTCCAGCTCAAAAGCTCCGGTGTACAGCTGGTAGTAATACCCGCGCTTGGCGATCAGCTCGTCGTGGTTGCCGCGCTCGATGATGCGGCCGTGGTCCAGGCAGATAATCGCGTCGGAGTTGCGCACGGTGGAGAGGCGATGCGCGATGACAAACGTCGTGCGGCCCTCCATGAGCTTGTCCATGCCCGCCTGCACGATTGCCTCGGTGCGGGAGTCGATGGAGCTCGTGGCCTCGTCCAGAATCATCGCCGGCGGATCGGCGACGGCGGCGCGTGCGATCGAGATCAGCTGGCGCTGGCCCTGCGACAGCTGTGCGCCGTTGCCAGTGAGCATGGTGTCGTAGCCGTCGGGCAGGCGGGTGATAAAGTCGTCCGCGCCCGCGAGCTTGGCCGCCGCGATGCACTCCTCGTCGGTAGCGTCCAGATTGCCGTAGCGGATGTTATCCATCACGGTGCCGGTGAACAGGTTCACGTCCTGTAGCACGACGCCCAGCGAGCGGCGCAGGTCGGCCTTGCGGATCTTGTTGACGTTGATGCCGTCGTAGCGGATCTTGCCGTCGGCGATGTCGTAGAAGCGGTTGATGAGGTTGGTGATGGTCGTCTTACCGGCACCGGTGGCGCCGACAAACGCGACCTTCTGGCCCGGCTTGGCAAACACGGACACGCCGTGCAACACCTCGTGGTCGGGCGTGTAGCCAAAGTCGACGTTGTCCATGACCAGGTCGCCGCGCAGCGGCACGTACTCGATCTCGCCGGTTGCGCGGTGCGGATGTTTCCATGCCCACATGCCGGTGTGGTGGTCGGCCTCCTCGAGCTGCCAGGTGTCGGGGTTCACCTGAGCGTTGACGAGCGTCACATAGCCTTCGTCGGCTTCGGGCTCCTCGTCGATGAGCTCAAAGATACGGTCGGCGCCGGCGAGGCCCATGACCACTGCGTTGATCTGCTGCGAGATCTGACCGATCTGTCCGCAGAACTGCTTGGTCATGTTGAGGAACGGCACTACGACGGCGATGGACAGCGTCATGCCCGAGATGCTCAGATTGGGCACGCCCAGCGCCAGGAAAATGCCGCCTGCCAGTGCGACCAGCACGTAGAGCAGGTTGCCCAGGTTCATAAGGATAGGCATGAGGATGTTGGCGTACATGTTGGCCTTCTGCGAGACCTCGAAGAGCTTTTCGTTGCGCTCGTCAAAATCGGCCTCGGCGGCAGACTCGTGGCAGAATGCCTTGACGACCTTCTGGCCGTTCATGACTTCCTCGATATGGCCCTCGACCACGCCGAGCTCGGTCTGCTGCGCAATGAAGAAGCGCGCGGAGTTGGAGCCGAGCAGCTTGGTCATAAAGGTCATAAAGGCGACGCCGGCCACAATGACCAGGCACATCCACACGCTGTAGTACAGCATGATAAAGAACACCGTGACGATGACGATGGTCGTCATGAGCAGGTTGGGCAGCGACTGGCTGATCATCTGGCGCAGCGTGTCGATGTCGTTGGTGTAGTGGCTCATGATGTCGCCGCGCTGATGCGTGTCGAAGTAGCGAATCGGCAGGTCCTGCATACGGTTGAACATCTTCTCGCGCAGCTTTTCGAGCGAGCCCTGCGTGACGATGGCCATGGCGCGGTTCCAGAAGAGCGAAGACAGGATGCCGATGCCGTAGATGCAGGCGAGGGTGGTCACGAGCTGTGCGATCTTGGGCTGTGCGGCTTCCCAATCGCCCGACTGCCACGATTCGCTAATAATCTGCAGAGCGCTCTGAAGGAAGGTCGCACCGATGGAGTTGATGATGGCGCAGAGCACCACGCCGACAACGACGAGGGGCAAAAGCACGGGGTAGAAGCCAAAGAGCGTCTTGATGAGGCGCGACATGGTGCCGCCCTTGCGGTTGAGTGCGCGCTCGGCGGTCGTTGCCTTACTCATGTGCCTCGCCTCCTTCCTGGGTCTGAGCTTGCGTTACGGATGCCTCGGTGTCGGCCTCGACGGCTCCTTCGCCCTCGGCAGACATCTTGTTTTGCGAGGTAAAGGTCTCGCGGTAGATCTCGCTCGTCTTGAGCAGCTCGTCATGGTTGCCGATCTGCGCGATACGGCCACCCTCCATGACGATGATGCGATCGGCGTCCTGCACGGAGCTGATGCGCTGGGCGATGATGAGCTTGGTCGTGTTGGGCAGATAGCTTGCCAACCCTGCGCGGATCTTGGCGTCGGTCTTGGTGTCGACAGCGCTGGTGGAGTCGTCCAGGATTAAGATCTTGGGGCGACGCAGCAGGGCACGCGCAATGCACAGGCGCTGCTTCTGACCGCCGGAAACATTGGAGCCGCCCTGTTCGATCCAGGTGTCATAGCCCTTGGGGAAGCCATCGACAAACTCGTCGGCGCAGGCCAGATGTGCCGCCTCGCGGACTTCCTCGTCGGTGGCGTTCGGGTCGCCCCAGCGCAGGTTCTCGGCAATGGTGCCGCTAAACAGCACGTTTTTCTGCAGCACCATGGCCACTTGGTGGCGCAGCGCGTCCAGGTCGTAGTCGCGTACGTCCATGCCGCCCACGCGCACGGTGCCTTCGGTGGCGTCGTACAGACGGGCGATGAGGTTTACAAGCGTGGACTTGGCCGAGCCGGTACCGCCGATGATACCGATGGTCTCGCCGCTCTTAATGTGCAGGTCGATATCGTCGAGCGCCTGGCGCTTCGCATGCGCGGAATACTTAAAGCTCACGTGGTCAAAGTCGATGGAACCGTCGGCAACCTCGAGCACGGGCTCGGCGGGATCGGCGATCGTGGGCTCGGCGGCCAGCACCTCGGTAATGCGGTGCGCCGATTCGTCGGCCATGGTCACCATGACAAAGATCATCGACAGCTGCATCAGGCTCATGAGGATCGCGAAGCCATAGGTAAAGATCGAGGAGAGCTGGCCCACGTCGAACAGCGTGCCCTGGCTCGTGATGATGAGCTTGGATCCCAGGTAGATGATGATGACAAATGCGCCGTTGACGCAGATGTTCATCATGGGGTTGTTAAAGGCGAGCAGCTTCTCGGCGCGGGTGAAGTCCATCTGGACGTCGTGCGCGGCGGTGGCGAACTTCTCCTTCTCAAAGTCTTCGCGCACGTAGCTCTTGACCACGCGCATGCCGGTGACGTTTTCCTCGACGGACTCGTTAAGGGCGTCGTACTTGTGGAACACGCGCGAGAAGATGGGGCGTACCTTAAAGATGATAAAGAACAGTCCAAAGCCCAGCAGCGGAATGATGACCAGGTAGACCATGGCGACGCTGCCGCCCATGGCGTAGGCCATGGCAAAGGCAAAGACCAGCACCAGCGGCGCGCGCACGGCGATGCGGATGAGCATCATAAAGGCCTGCTGCACGTTGTTGATGTCGGTGGTGAGGCGGGTGACGAGCGAGGAGCTCGAGAACTCATCGATGTTGGCAAAGCTGAACGTCTGGATCTTGTAGAACAGGTCGTGACGCAGGTTCTTGGCGAAGCCGCAGCTCGCATGACTGCAGGTGACGCCGGCAGCGGCACCAAAAGCGAGCGACGTCAGTGCGATGAGCACCAAAAAGCCTGCGGTGGGAAGCATCTGGGCGACGGTGGCACCGTCTTTGATGGCGTCGATCATGTCGGCGGTGATAAACGGGACCATCATTTCGCAGAGCACCTCGCCAAGCACCAGCAGCGGCGTGGCGATCGTGACCGTCTTGTAATCGCGGATGCTTCCCATGAGGGTTTTAATCATCCAGTTCCTCCCAGGTTACGCGGATTTTTTCGAGCATCTCGGCGAGCTGTTCGCGCTCGTCGTGCGTAAGGGCGCTAAAGGCCTGTTCCCTAAAGCGAATGCGGGCTGCCTGGTCGATGCGGGCCTTCTCCCAGCCGATCTCGGTCAGGCGAATGGTGAGCTGCCGGCGATCTTTTGGATTGCGGCTGCGCTCGATAAGGCCGGCGCATTCGATCTTGGAGAGAATCTCGGAAAGCGAACCGGGCTTAAGATCAAAGTGCAGGCCTAGTTCCTGCTGTGACATCTCGCCGTTTGGCTGCTTGGCGAGCAAGCAGACGATGGGAGCCTTTCCCGAGGCGCCGCCGCCGTGAAAGTGCAGAAAGTGGCCGCAGAAGCCCAGCCCGTTTAGGATGTGCTTGGCGAGCGCGTCTGATTGGGACTGTGCCGCGGGCGCATCTGCGGGTTCATGGGGGTCGCCGCCCGGCGTGTGGGGGCAGAGGCCGATGTGGTCATCGCACATGGTGTCGCTCCTTTCTTTAGTTAGGTAGTGCAATTGTTTTGTGCCTAACTAATTTAGGAGTGCAAGAAATAAATGTCAAGGTACCAAACTTATTAAGTTACGGCGTTTTACCAAACGCCGTAACCGCTCGACGCTGCAAACGCTCCTAAGCGGCAATCTGATCCCTTGGGGACGAAGGAAAAGGTATCGTTTTGGGCTGCGATGATGCCTTTCGAAGCGGCCTTGCCAAAAACTATGCCTAATTACTACGATGAATCCAGCATCGCTGACCACAACAGCTGTTTCTGAAAAAACGCAAGCTATCTACCTGCGGTTTTGTTGGAGAGAAATTCGCTGTGGTTGGAGGCGGGCGGTTAAACGTAGTAAATAGGCATAGTTTTGAAATGGAGCTATATGAGTAGCATCAACTAGGCCGCTATGGAGCAAACAGCCCCCATTTCCGAAACCTTTCCGCAACAATTTGACCTCCACGGCGCCACCGCCCGCCCACAACGCCTCCTGCGCTACACTTAGTCGCACTGTGGCGCTGCTGCGCCGTGCCCGAACCAAGGGAGACCCTCATGAAGAATACTCAGCTGCTGCTGATTAACGATATGTGCGGTTACGGCAAGGTCGCGCTTTCCGCCATGCTGCCGGTGCTGTCGCACATGGGCTACCGTATCCATAACCTGCCGACGGCGCTCGTTTCTGACACGCTCAACTACCCCAAGTTCTACATCCACGACACCACCGAGTACGTGCGTCAAAGCCTCGCTATCTGGGAGGAGCTCGGCTTTGAGTTCGACGCCATCTCGACCGGCTTTATCGTGACCGAGGAAGAGACGCGCATCATCTCGAACTTTTGCCACCGCCGCGCGCAAAAGGGCACCAAGGTGTTCGTCGACCCCATCATGGGCGACAACGGCAAGCTCTATGCCGGCGTGCCCGAGTCCACGATTGGCCTCATGCGGCACCTGCTGGAGTGCGCAGACTACGCGGTGCCCAACTACACCGAGGCCTGTCTGCTCGCCGATACGCCTATTGCAGAGCAGATCACGCCCGATGAGGCCCGCGCCCTTGTGGACGCCGTGCGCGAGTTGGGTGCCAAGTCGGTGGTCATTACGAGCGCCGTGGTCAATGGCACGAACGCGGTTATCGGTTACGACCATGTAGCGGGGGAGTACTTCACGATTCCCTTTGAGCTCATTCCGGTCTATTTCCCGGGCACGGGCGACACGTTCTCGGCGGTGCTCGTCGGCCGCGTTATGGCAGGTTGGAATCTGCAGCGCGCGACGTCCGATGCCATGCGTGTGGTGGCTGAGCTTATCGAGCGCAATGCCGACCAAGAGGACAAGTCGGCCGGTCTGCCCATCGAGGCCTGCTTGGACGTGATCGACCATGAGTAATGCTGGCGAGGGCGGCATCAAGCCTGCGGGCGAGAACAAGCCGCTCGGCGCGCCGCGTGGCAAGCGTCCGCGTATCCGCGTGAGCTGCGTGGACCAGCTGGGTGCGTGCCGCTGCCACCATGGTCACAAGCCGGGCGACGTCTTTGACTTTGACCGCGATCGCGGCAAGATGTGCGCCATGGCCTGCCATGTGGGCTTTCCCTATATCGATATCCTGCGCTATGGCGGAACCGTGCCTGGCAACGAGCCTGGTACGGCAAAGTTCTGCTGCCCCGAGGTCGACACCCTCAACGTCTGGCTTGCCGAGATCGTCGACGAATAGGTGAGCGTGGATTTTCTCCCGTTTAGAGCGCACTTGAATGCTCAAAGTGGGAGAAAATCCACGCTCATTTTTCATGCGGGAGATTATCCACGCTCGTTTCGCGCCGAAGGCGTGGCCTGCGACCTCGCTTTCCTACAGCTGCTCGAGCATAGCGGCGCAACCGGCGAGCACGTCGCGGTAGGTGGCATCGAAATTGCCGGTGTACCAGGGATCGGCCACGTCGCCGGGGCGCCCGGTCCAATCGAGCAAGCGCGTAATCTTGCCGTCGGGGTCGTCGCCAAAGATGCGACGCAGGCCACGCGCGTTCTCAGCATCCATATAGACAATGTGGTCCCAGTTGCCATACTCTGCTCGACGCACCTGGCGGGCACGGTGCGCAACGACGGGAATCCCGACTTCGCGCAGCTTGGCGACCGTGCCATGATGCGGCGGGTTGCCGATCTCCTCAGTTGAGGTCGCTGCGGAATCGATGACAAACTCCGCCTCGCGCCCAGCGCGGCGCACGAGCTCGGTAAACACCGACTCAGCCATCGTCGAGCGGCAGATATTCCCATGGCAGATAAACAGTACACGTTGCATATGCGGTTTCCTTTCGATCGCCATCATCGAGCTCGAGTATCGCATCTGTGCTTACGCCCTCGCCCGCTTGCGCTCCCAGCGAGCCAGCTTAATCGTCACCAGCGTAAGCGCCCAGGCCACAAGCGAGAACGCGGCACCAACCGCGCCAACGTAGGCAATGCCAACGCTGCTCACCACGGCGCCGCCCACTGCGGTGCCAAACGAAATGCCGACGTTAAACGCCATGGGTTCTACCGAGCTCGCGAGTACCATCGATTTGGGATGGCGGCTGCGCGCCACGTCCATAAAGTGCGTGATGCATGACACCGAGAACAGGTACATGAGCAGCGCTAGGCTAAAGACAAAGACCAGCGCGAGCGGCATGGTGTCGCCCACGGCAAACAGCCCGAGTAACGCCGCAGCTTGCAGCACAAACGTCACAAGCAGCGCCTTCATGCCAAAGCGCGCGTCGATCCATCCGCCCAAGATGTTCGAGACCAGGCAGAACACGCCGTAGGCCATAAGCGTGGTGCTTGCCTGAACAGTGCCCATGCCCAGCACCTGCTCAAGATAAGGCGTCACGTAGCCGTAGAACACATAGACCGATCCCACGCCAAACAAAAAGATGAGCATACCGGTGATGATGCTCGGTTCGCGTAGCAGACCCGCCTGCTCGCGGAAGGTAGCGGGTTCGTCGGTCTGTCCGGCGCGCGGCATAAACGCCACGAGCGCTCCGCAGATCAAAACGGCAAAGGTCAGCGTACCGTACATGGCCACGTGCCAGTCGAGCGTGTCGGCCACAAACTTGCCAATCGAGGTCACAAAGACCATCGCCACGGAAAACGCGCCGTACACGACCGAGATGGCAAGCGAAGTTTGCTGCGGGGACAGCAGTTCGGGGATGTACGTCACGCCCACGGCGAGCAGTGCGCCCGAGACGGATCCCAGGACAATGCGCGAGATAAACAGTACCTGGAAGTTGGGCGCCAACGCCATGACCAGATTGCCGAGCACAAAGATAATGCTGTAGCACACGAGCAGCTGGTAACGACGGAAGCGCCCCGTGCTGAGCGCAAGCACCGGCGTCGCGATGGCGTAGACCAGTGCAAAAACGCTGATGAGCTGGCCCGCAGCGGCAAGCGATATGCCGAGTTCCGTCGCCAAGTCGCTTTCGATGCCGATGACCACGAACTCTGAGCAGCCGAGCGAGAATCCCAGCAGCACGAGCAGCGCCAGGCAGAGCTTGGTGCGCGCGGGGGAGAGCGCGGCGGCGGTTGACTTACTTTTAGACGTGGTTGCGGCGGTCAAGGTTGTCACTCCAATGTCGCATGAATAAGCGGGATTCAATCCCTGCAACTCTAACAGAATGTGCTAGGTGCCTGCCCCCTTTGTCGCAGGCTGTGCTTGCCTGTATAGTCGCAATAACAGGTGAAAATGGTCTCAGGTACATTGCGGGCGACAGGAGATCCCATGGGTATGCACACGACAAAGGTTGCAGCAGGCGAGGGCAAGTTTGCGCTCGAGGCCCAGTTGACGGTGACGCCGCGAGGCATGGCGGTGTACGCCTGCTCGCCGGAGTTCGCGCACCTGGGCGCCACGGCGCAGGCCATTCCGCGCCCCGAGCCCGGCCGCACGGCGACAGTGAGCATCCTGGCTGTTCCGTGCCATCGAGACGAAATTCCGGCGCACGATATCGCGGCGGCGCTGGCCACGCGCTTTGGCGTGCCGGTCGTTGCGAGCACGGGCTTTCATGTTGAACAGGCGAGCGGGGGCGACCTGCAGCGCGTGCTCGACACCACCAAGGAGCTCATCGCCGCGCTCGAGGAGGCCGCAGCCCGCATTCTGCGCGCCGGTTGGGATGAGGGCGGCGCGGGTGCCGAGGTCGTGGCGGTCAATGCCGCGACCGGCGAGACGCTTGGCCCCGTCGACCGCATCGATGCCCATGCCGGTGAGGGCATTCTGCATCAGGCATTTCTGACGCTTCTGGTCGAGGGCCAGGGCGAAGACGCGCGCCTGCTGCTCTGTCGTCGCAGTCCGCTCAAACGCCTGTGGGGCGGGGTGCTGGCCGATGGCTGTGCCGGCCATTCGCTCCCCGGGGAAGACGTCGCGGCCGCCACGGCACGTCGCATCAACGAAGAGCTTGGCATCACGCGCGAGCCCGATCAGCTCAAGCACCTCGGACACGTGGTGTACCGCGAGGACCACGGCGACGGCCGCTGCGAGTGCGAATGGTGCGAGGTGTTCGTAGCCCATGTTGAGCCGGGCGAGCTGCATATCAACCAAGAGGAGATCTCGGAGGTGCGCCCGGTCGCCCCGTCCGAGCTCGACGGCTACCTGCGGGGTCGCCCCGAGCAGCTGGCCCCCTGGCTCCGCGAGGCCCTCAGCGACCCATCCATCCGTACGGATCTCGCTATGTGAAACAAAAGACAGTCCCTTTGCCACATCCAAACCGTCACAACATTCGATGAAAATCTCGAAATCGAGGAAAAGCGTCGAATGTTGTGACGGTTTTTGCCCAGAGGATCGCTTCTCATCCAAAAATCCCGCTTGACTGTATTGCAACAACACAGCGCAACGTAAGGGGTGTCCGATAACGGGCGCCCCTTTTTAAGTGGCAACGTGGCTGCGAATCCGGAGCGCCCCCAACAAGAAAGGTGGGGAGATGGAAGCGGAAAAGAAGGCGTTTAAGATCACCAAGCGCGAAATTGGCTTTGTGCTGGGTATCGTTGTCTTTTTGCTGGTGAAGTTTCTTCCTTTGGCGGAGCTGAGCTCGACGGTCGAGCTCACGGTCGGCGCTCAGACCTGTCTGGCACTGACGCTCGCCACGGTGGTGTTCTGGGCATGTGGCGTGGCGCAGCCGGGCTTTGTGGGCCTACTCTACTGCGCGCTGCTCGTCCTGTTCAAGGTGTGCGTGGACGACACGGGCGCCGCGAGCATTTCGGCGACGGTCGCCTCTACGTTTAGCTCGTGGACCAAGGCCACCATGTGGCTCGTCATCGGCGCCTACCTCATCGCCAGCGCGGTCAAGGAGTCGGGCCTGGGCGAGCGTATCGCCTACGCGTTCATGCTCAAGTTCGTGCGCGACGCCAAGTCGCTCATCATCTCGATTTTCGCGCTCACCTTTGTGCTGTCGCTGCTGATCCCGCATCCGTTCCCCCGCGCCTTCCTCATCCTCGCCGTCGTCTCGGTCATCGCCGAGTCCGCCGGCTACGGTGACGACGACAAGGGCAAGCTCGGCTTCCTCGTGTTTGCCGCTGCCGCCCCGGGCTCCATGTTCTTCCTGACGGGCGACTCCACGCTCAACCCCCTCGTTGCACAGTACAGTGCCGAGGCCGGCGGCATGAGCCCGTCCTTCGTCGACTGGTTCCTGTACATGAGCGTGCCTATGCTGGTCGCGCTGCTGTGCACCCTGTTCTTGGGCCTCTTCCTCTTTAAGCCCAGCAAGGAGCTCGTCTACGATCGCGAGCAGATCGTGGCCAAGCAGGCCGCGCTCGGCAAGCTCTCCGTCAAAGAGATCCGCACCATCGTGTGGCTTGTCATCGCCATCGCGCTGTGGCTCACCGTTTCGGGCGATTACATCGGCTGGGTCACCCTGGCCATTGGTGTCGCTCTCGCCATGCCCATCATTGGCGAAGTCCTCACCCCCGCCAGCTGGAACGCTGTCGATATCAAGTCCCTCATGTTCCTGACGGCCGCCATGGCCGTGGGCTCCGTGGGCGGTGCCACCGGCATGAACGCCTGGATCGCCGACGTCGTGCTCCCCAGCTCCGTGCCCGAGAACATCTTCCTGTTCGCCCTGCTCGTCGCCGCGCTTTCCATGATCATCCACATGTTCATGGGCTCGGTCATGGCCGTGCTCGGCGTGTGCGTGCCGGCGTTCATCAGCTTTGCCGCCGGCTCCAGCGTGAGCCCGCTCGCCGTGGCGCTCATCGTCTTCACGTCCATCAACATCCACTACATCCTGCCGTTCCATAACCTGCCGATCCTTATCGGCGAAGGCAAGGACGCCGGCGGCTACACCTCCAAAGAGGCCATGCGCATGGGCATCCCCCTCACCGCGGTCGTCTTTGTCGTCGTGCTGGTCGAGGCCGCCTGGTTCCACCTCTTTGGCCTGATGTAAGCGGTCGGGCGTTCCGGCTGTAAGCAGCCAAGCACTTGAACTTCGAGCGGTCGAGCGCTCCATTTGTGAGCGCCGTGGCCCCATTACGTTACCCCGCCCGGCGGCACACCGCCGTCGGGCACTCTCCCGAAAGGAGCATGCCATGTCCACTACCGATGCTTCCCAGATCCACGACCTGCGTTCTGCACTCGACTTTTTGCGCGAGATGCCGGGCCAGCTGCTCGAGACCGACACCCAGGTCGATCCCGATGCCGAGGTCTCGGGCGTCTACCGTCACGTCGGTGCCGGCGGCACCGTCATGCGTCCGACCAAAGAGGGCCCGGCGATGGTCTTCAACAACGTTAAGGGCTTTGACGACGCCAAGGTCTGCATCGGCATGCTTGCCAGCCGCAAGCGCGTTGCCGCCCTGCTCGATCTGGACGAGGAGCATCTGGGCCTCGAGATCGGCAAGCGCTTCGAGAACCTGATCGCCCCTGAGCAGATCGCCGAGGGCAAGCACGTCGACTGCCAGGAGGTCGTGTACAAGGCGACCGACGAGGGCTTCGACCTGCGCAAGATCGTTCCCGCTCCCACCAACACGCCCGTCGACGGTGGCCCCTACATCACCATGGGCCTCGCCTACGGCACGAGCCCCGATGGCACCCAGTCCGACGTGACCATCCACCGCTTCTCCTGCGTCGACAAGGACAAGCTTGCCATGTGGATCACCCCGGGCAGCCGTCACCTGGGCGCGTTCTTTGACGAGTACTGCCAGCGCGGCGAGGACATGCCCATCTCCATCTCCATCGGTCTGGACCCCGCCGTGTACATGTGCTGCGGCTTCGAGGCTCCCACCACGCCGCTCGGCTTCAACGAGCTGCAGATCGCCGGTGCCCTGCGCGGCCACGCCGTCGAGCTTGCCGACTGCGTCACCGTTCCGCAGAAGTGCATTGCCAATGCCGAGTACGTGCTCGAGGGCTACCTCATGCACGACGAGACTATCAATGAGGACGTCAACGGCCACGGCTACGCCATGCCCGAGTTCCCCGGTTACACCGGCGGCGCCAAGGTCTGCCCGGTGATCAAGATCACCGCCGTCACCACGCGTGTCAACCCCATCATGGAGAGCTGCATCGGCCCTTCGCACGAGCACGTGTCCATGGCCGGCATCCCCACCGAGGCTTCCATCTACAAGATGGTCGAGACCGCCATCCCGGGCCGCCTGCTCAACGTCCACGCCGCTCCCTGCGGCGGCGGCAAGTTCGTTGCCATCATGCAGTTCAAGAAGTCGAGCAAAAATGACGAGGGCCGTCAGCGCAACGCCGCCATGCTTGCCTTCTCGGCGTTCTCCGAGCTCAAGCACGTCATCCTTGTTGACGAGGATGTCGATATCTTCGATATGAGCGACGTGATGTGGGCCATGACCACGCGCTTCCAGGCCGACGTGGACCTCATCACCATCCCCGGTTGCCACTGCCACGTGCTCGATCCGTCCAACGACCCCGCGTTCGATCCTTCGATTCGCGAGCACGGCATCGCCTGCAAGGCCATCTTCGACTGCACGGTTCCGTTCAACCTCAAGAAGAACTTCATCCGCTCGCAGTTCATGGAGATCGATGAAGAGAAGTGGGCCGCCGAGCTCGCCTTCTAGTAAGTAGCCCTATCAAATAGCTAAGGAGTTGTCATGCCTGAGTCTTCTGTCCGTTCCCGTCGCATTGTCGTTGGCGTTTCTGGTGCCAGCGGCGCTGCGCTGGGCCTCGAGTGTCTCAAGTGCCTGCGCCAGGCCGGTGCCGAGTCGGCGCTTGTCGTCACGCGCGGGGGAGAGATCACCATCGAGCAGGAGCTCGGCATGACGCTCGACGAGTTTGCCGCGCATGCCGATGTGGTCTACGACAACAAGAACATCGGCGCTGCCATCGCAAGTGGCACCTATCCGGTCGCCGGCATGATTGTGGCGCCCTGCTCCATGAAGACGCTCGCCGGCATTGCGAGCGGCTACAGCGAAAACCTGTTGCTGCGTGCGGCCGACGTGCAGATGAAAGAGCAGCGCCGCCTGGTGCTCATGGTGCGCGAGACGCCCTTCAGTGCGATCCATGTCGACAACATGGCGCGCCTGGCGCGCGTGCCGGGCGTCATGCTCATGCCGTCCATGCTCACGTTTTACAACGGCCCCGCCACGCTCGACGATGCAGTGCATCACATCGCCGCCAAGGCGCTCGAAGCTGTTGGCGTGTCGTGCGAAAACTATAAGCGCTGGTCATAGGCATCTTTAGGGTAGGATACGAGTAGTGTTTGAGCCCGCTGCCCCTGTGGGCGGCGGGCTTTGGTGTGTCGGGAGGACCTATGCAGACGGGTATGTATGCGATTAGCGAGATGGCGAGCTTGTTTAACGTCTCACGCCAAACGCTCATCTACTACGACAAGATCGGTCTGTTTAAACCCGCCGTGGTCAACGAAAAGGGCTACCGTTTCTATTCGCCCACGCAGATTCCGCTTATGCGCCTGATTTGCATGTTGCGCGACTTGGGGCTGGAGCTCGACGAGATTGACCGCCTGACCTCGACGTTCGACATTGGAGAGATGACCGACCACCTGCGCTCGCGGGTGCAGGCGCTCGACGAACAGATTGCCGGGCTCAAAGCCGAGCGCGCCAGCGTGCAGGAGCGCCTGAGCTTTTACGACGAAGCGGTCTACTGGCGCGAGCGTGAGGGCAAGCCGGAGCTCAAACAGTTTGAGCGCCGCTACGTGGTCTTTGAGGAGTTCCCGGGCGATATCGAGCGCGGCCGCTCGATGCTTCATCCCACGCTTATGCGGGCGATTTTACGCATGCGTGCACTGACGGGCACACGCCCCATGCGCGGTTGGGGTGCCATGCTGCGTCGAGAGGCACTGCATTCCGACGACCCCATCGCCGGTGCCGGCTCTTTTGCCGTGCTGCCGCGCGGTGCCGAGGAAACGCTGCCGAGCGATCCTGCCGAGCTGGTAGAGATCGGCGTCGAGGTGCTGCCCGAGGGCACGTATCTATGCATGAGCCGCTGGGGCATGCCGTACGAGCCCGAGGGTATCCGCGCCATCGTCGCCTGCATGGACAAACATGCGCTCCAGCCCATCGGCAACGCTTTCGATTTTTGCTACCTGGACACCACGAGCTACGACGAGTCTCACCAAGAGGACTTCTGCTGTATCCAAATCCCCGTCGCCCTCAAATGACTTGCGGTGAAATAGTCCCTAAATAGCTCGAGTAGGTGTGCAAACAGGAACTATTCCACCGCAACTTCGATGTGACAAAGGGACAGTCCTTTTGTCACATTCCATTCCTTAGAAACTTGCAAATTCTGCAAGTTTCTAAGGTAACATCTTATAAACTTGCAAAAAATGCAAGTTTATAAGGTTTCATGTCTGGTCGGGCGCTAGGGAGACTCTATGGATATCGTTCGCCGAAGCCGTTATCTTGATCGACTCATTGCTTTTCAGGATACCGACCTCATCAAAATCGTGACGGGCATACGCCGTTGTGGCAAATCAACGTTATTGGACATGATGAGGGACTATCTGGCGCAACAGGGGGTGCCAGCCGAGCGTTTGCTGACCTTTAAGATGGAATCTCTAGAGTACGCGGGAATTACGGATTATCTGACGTTTTATCGTATGGTTCGGGAGCGCATCGACGGCATCGATCATCCCTACCTGTTCTTTGACGAGCTCCAGAATGTCGAAGGTTGGGAAAAGGCAGTCAACTCGCTCCGAGTGGATTTGCCGTGCGATATCTATGTCACGGGCTCCAATGCCTTTTTGCTATCGAGCGAGCTCGCAACGCTTATCTCGGGCCGATATGTCGAGGTCAAGATGCAGCCTCTCACGTTTAGCGAATACCTTGTTTTTCGCTCGATTGATGCGGTCGCCGCTGAAGGGCTTGGTGAGAGGGTCGAACTCGTTTCCAAGACGGGCGATCGCCTTAATTCAAATACCGTGCTTGAGCAGTACATAACCTATGGCGGCATGCCGTTTCTGGCCCATGATGAGCCGAGACGTGAGCTGTGTCGCGACTATATCCGTAGCCTTTACCAGACGATCGTCGCGCGCGATATCCTGTCGCGTGCGACGCGTAGGGGTCGCGGAGCCATCACCAAGCGCGATGTTCTCGAGCGGCTCTGTGCGTATCTGGCAGACAACATCTCCAACCAAACCTCGGTCAACAAAATCGTAGGGACGCTCAACGAATCGGCAGGCGGTAAGACCAACGCATCGACGGTGTCGGCATATATTGACGCTCTGGAAGAGACGTACCTGTTTACCAAAGTAAAAAGGTATGACATCAAGGGGCGGGAGCTTCTTAAGACAGGCGGTAAATATTACATAGCTGATACGGGAATTCGCAGCTATCTTGACGGATATAGAGGTAGCGATAGCGGAAGGATGCTCGAGAACGTTATCTACAACCAGCTTGTATTTGAAGGATACGAAGTGTTTTGCGGCCATCTGCGCGCGGGGGAAATCGACTTTGTCGCAATCGGCGAGGGGTCGGACCGCAAATACATCCAGGTTACCGAACGGATCGATGCCGAGGCGACGAGGGAACGCGAGCTGCGACCGCTCAAGCTAAGCACGCTAGGAAAAATTCCTGATTCGTATGAGAAGATCCTGATTGTCAGGGATGGCGACCATCCAACGGACATCGATGGCATCAGAATCGTGGGGGCAGTCGACTTCTTGTTGAGAAATAAGATTACCCGCGGCTAAACGCAAATAGATCCGTTTCGATGCGACAAAGGAGCAGTCCTTTTTCGCGTTCCGTGCGAGCCCTCGTGCCGTCTGGGGGTATAAGGCTAGCAAGTGTTTATTTGCGAGGCCTAAGGGGCGCCCCGTATGGATATCGATAACTTTGAATGGTGGTATAGCGAGGGCGAGGCTCCGGACGAGGAGTGGGACGAGCCCGCGCCGCGTGACGTGTCGAGCGACGAGGACGAGACCGGCAACGATGCCGCTGTCGAGCCTGATGCCGCCGAACCCCTAACCTTTGAACAGGCTTGGGCCCAGGCCGAGGCCGACGAGGCAAAGGCCGATGCCACGGCCACGCTCGGTGAGCCGGCGGACATGTCCATCTCGCCGGCCAAGACCCCGCAGCCGCGCCATAACATCGACCCCGGCAGCACGGCATCCTTCAGCATCCTCGACGTGCCCGCGCAAGGTGCCCAGGCACCCGCGCCCACGCATCGCCCCAACCTAGCTCGCGAGGAAGACGCAGGCCGCCGTTCTCCACTCGGCCCCATCCTCATCGCCTTCATGGCCGGCGTCATCGCTTGCTCGGCGATCGGAAATGTCTGGAGCCATGTGGAGCAACAGCGCAAAGATGCCGCCAAGGTCGAGATGTCTGTCGAACAATCGCTCAGCCGCACGCGCTCGGTGCATGTGTCGGTCGAGGTCAAGGACGGCGCGACGTGGGACACCGCCCGCGGCGATAGTCAGATGCTCATCCACATCGTGGGCCGCACGCTCAGGGGGCAGGCGATTGACGAGTATCAATATGTCAACTCCGCTGGCGACGGCATCGAACTCAAGCCCGGCGACTACGAGCTCACGGTCGACGAGCCGCCCGTCGCCACCGATGGCACGCGCTTCCGCGCCTCAAAGCGCATGGTTCCCGTGAGCTTTAACTCGCAGGCGCCCGATACGGTCGACAGCACGCCGCAGGGCGGATTCGACCTTTACGCAATCGCTCAATAACTGCGCCTGCCGCTTCTCCTTGCCGCCAAGAGTGGCACAATAGCCCTCGACACTATTGTTTACTTTTGGAGGAAGTAGCATGTCCACCGTCACCACTATCAAGCGCGGCGGCCTCACCGCGGCCATCGATTCCATGGGAGCCCAGCTCACGAGCCTTGCCCTCGACGGCAACGAGTATCTGTGGCAGGGCGACCCGGCCTTTTGGGGCAAGCATGCGCCCATTCTGTTCCCCATCGTGGGCTCACTGCGCAACAACACGGCGACGTCTGCGGCTGGCACCTGCGAGATGCCGCGCCACGGACTCGCGCGCATCGTCGAGCACAAGCTGGTCGAGGTCTCGGAGGACGGCTCCTCGGTAACTTACGAGATCACCGATACGCCCGAGTCGCTCAAGGCTTTCCCCTTCCACTTTAAGCTCAACATGACCTATGCCCTGACTGGTGATGCCACGCTTACCCAGACCTTTGCCGTCACCAACACCGGCGATGTAGAACTGCCGTTCTCGGTGGGCGGTCACCCTGCATTTAACGTGCCCGCTCCCGGTGCCGAGGACGAGGCATTCGAGGATTACGAGCTGGCATTTACCGAGGCTTGGACCAACGAGGCCCCCATCATCACGCCCGATGGCCTCATGACGTTCGAGGACAGCTACAAGGCTCCCGATAACTCGGACGTGCTGCCCATCACGCACCGCAGCTTCGATAACGATGCCATCATGTTCACCGATACCCCGGGCTCCACGCTCACGCTGCGCGGTCGCAAGTCGGGCCATGGCGTCAAGATCGACTTTGAGGGCTTTAAGTACATCGGCGTGTGGTCTGCCGCCAACGACGCCCCGTTTGTGGCGCTCGAGCCCTGGACCGGTCACACCACCATGGACACCGAGGACGACGTCTTTGAGCACAAGGTCAACACCATCACGCTGGCGCCGGGCGAGACGGACGTCCGCAGCTTTAGCGTCACTTTGCTCTAGAGGTTCCGCCGTTCTGACGAACGGCGGGCCGGTCGACGCTGCGCGCCATCCAGAGCGACAATTTGTCATTCAAAAGGCAAGGCATGACCAGAAGGTCTATGCCTTGCCTTTTTCATGCCTAGTCGTTGGGGACGTTCTTGTTTGACTAGTCGTTTAAGAACGTCCCCAACGACTACCAATCGTTTTCAGTTCGTTAATTTGTATATATGCATCTTATATATGCATCTGCTGGAAGTGACGCTGAGCGGTATCCTGTTAAGTCGTCAGCATACGATTCAACAGGGAAGGCAGATTATGCATTCTCCCCATCAACGCGACGCGCATCCACAGCCGGTGTGCAGCCGTCGTATCTTCTTAGGCAGTGCGTTTGCTGCGAGCGCTTCCGTCGTCGCCGGCGCACTTGCCGGTTGCCAGCGCCCCTCCACGCTGGAAGTGGCCCAGCCCACGACGGGCGGCGGTCGCGACGACCTGTCCGATTCCGTGATCGGCAAGGACAAGATCCGCATCGGCATGGAGGCGGCCTACGCCCCGTACAACTGGCAGGTCTCCGAAGCCAGCAAGTACACTATCCCCATCGACAACGTGCAGGGCGCCTATGCCGATGGTTACGACGTGCAGATCGCCAAGATCGTCTGCAAGGCCCTCGGTGGCGAGCCCGTCGCCGTCAAGCAGGGCTTCTCGGGTCTTATCGATTCGCTCAACAACGGCCAGATCGACCTCATCATTGCCGGCATGAGCGCCACGCCCGAGCGCGAGGAGTCCGTCGGCTTTTCCGACCCGTACTTCATTGGCTACTTTGGCCTGTTCGTAAAAGAGGGCTCGCCCTACCAAAATGCGACCAAGCTCAGCGACTTTAGCGGCGCAACGGTCCTCGGCCAAAAGGACACCATGCTCGATACCGTCATCGACGAGATCCCGGGCGTTGTCCACAAGAACCCGGTCGATTCGGTCCCCACGGTGTTTTCGAACCTGCTGCAGGGCACCTGCGACGCCGTGACCTACAATACCGAGAACGAGAAGGGCTATATGGCCCAAAACCCGGGTATCGTGCCGATTCGATTTGCCGAGGGCGAGGGCTTTAAGCAGGAGGTCACGGCAAACGTCGGCTGCCGCAAGGGCTCGGACAAACTGCTTAAGCTCATCGACAAGACACTCAAGGGCATTAGCCAAGAGGAGCGCGACCAAATGTGGGACGCGTGCCTCGACCGTCAGCCGGCATAGGGAGGCAGCATGAAAACCATCAATCGCCTGGCCTCCTTTATCAAGGCAGACCACCGTTATGTATACCTGGGCACGAGCGTCATCGCGGCGCTCGGCCTGGCGTTTAGCCAGCGCAACCCCACGCCGATGAGTTTCTTGGCGCCTACGGGCGTGTTCCAAGACTGCCTCTGGGCAATCCTTTGGGCCTGGCTCGTCGTGTCGGCGGCGGCGCTGGTCACCAAGCTCATGCACTGGAACGACTATCGCGAAAAGTCGCCGTTCGCATCCGAGCGCTGCCGTCGTGGCGCACGCCTGGGCAGCTACGTCGTGGTCGCCATCGCGGCGATCTTTTTCGTGGACCGCTGCGTCATGTCGTTTATCGACCTGGTGCAGGTGAGCATTGTCTCGGATTCCAACCCCAGCGACTTTTTGTCGAGCCTGGTCTACATGACCTACAAGAGCGGTGACTTCTTCATTCGCGGTATCGAGATCACCATCGCGCTTGCCACCTTCGGCACCGTCATCGCCTTTTTCCTGGCGCTGCTTTTCGTGTTCCTGCGCATCCAGACGTTCGACCGTGTGGACAACGATCTCACGCGTTTCTTTAAGAGCATCGGCCGCGGCTTTGCGACCGTTTACTCCACCATCGTGCGCGGCACGCCCATGATGGTCCAGGGTCTGCTCATCTATTACGCGGGCTTTACCGTCCTGCGCAGCATGGGCTTCGAGACCGCCCAGGCCAACCAGATCTGGAGCACCTTCACTGCCGGCCTCGTCACCATTTCGCTCAACTCCACCGCATACATGATGGAAGTCCTGCGCGGCGGCATCGAGTCCATCGACGCCGGCCAGGCCGAGGCGGCGCGTTCGTTGGGTCTGTCGCAGTGGCAGGCCATGCGCAAGGTCGTGTTCCCCCAGGGCATTAAAAACGCGATCCCCGCACTCACCAACGAGCTCATCATCAATATCAAGGATTCGTCGGTGCTTTCGGTCATCGGCGTGTTCGACCTCATGTACGCCACCACCACCGTCGCCGGCGTGTACTACCGCCAGATGGAGGTCTACTGCGTGGCGCTCGTGGTCTACCTGATCCTGACGCTCGTGGCGAGCCGCCTGCTCGAGGCCTTTGGCAAAAAGCTCGGCGCCGAGGCTCCGGTCACGCTGCCCAGCTCCAACTAGGCTCAAGACGAGGAGAATCATCATGGCAGATACCGCCATTACCGGCGTTGCGGCCGCCGCACAGACCAATGAGCCGCTCATCCGCGTCGAGGGCCTGCGCAAGAGCTTCGGCTCGCTCGAGGTACTCAAGGGCATCGACCTGTCCGTCAATCCCGGCGAGGTCGTCACCATCATCGGCGCCTCGGGTTCGGGCAAGTCGACCTTCCTGCGCTGCCTCAACCTGCTCGAGACCCCGGACGCGGGCCACATCTGGTTCCACGGCCAGGACCTCACGGCCGAGCGCTGCAACATCAACAAGCTGCGCGAGGACATCGGCATGGTGTTCCAGGGCTTTAACCTGTTCAACAACATGGATGTGCTCGACAACTGCACGCTCGCGCCCGTCACGCTCAAAAAGATGAGCAAGGCCGAGGCCGAGAAGGTCGCGATGGAGCATCTGACGAGCGTGGGGCTCGAGAAGTTCGCGCACGCCGCCGTGGGTCGCCTGTCCGGCGGCCAAAAGCAGCGCGTTGCCATCGCTCGTGCCCTATGCATGAATCCGCAGATCATGCTGTTCGACGAGCCGACCTCCGCACTCGACCCCGAGATCGTGGGAGAGGTGCTCGAGGTCATGCGCAAGCTCGCTGCCGACGGCATGACCATGGTCGTCGTCACGCACGAGATGGCCTTTGCCCGCACGGTGTCCGACCGCGTGGTCTTTATGGACAAGGGCGTGGTCCTCGAGGACGCCGCGCCGGCCGAGCTCTTCGGCAATCCTAAGCACCAGCGCACCCGCGAGTTCCTCTCGCGTTATCTCAACGACAAATAATGCAAGCGAACGTGGCAAAGGGACCGCCTCTTTGCCACGTTGTTTTTGGAGGAAGGCATGGCCGAGGTTTGGCGCTTCTTTGCGCACGAGGATGATTTTGCCGATATCGACGAGGTCGGCGCGTGCGAGCGCCTGGGCCGCGTGCTGTCGTTTCCGACCATTTCGAGCATGGATACCGAGGCAGTGGACTGGCAGCCGTTCGACGACCTGCGCGCCTATATGCAGCAGGCCTGGCCGCACGTATTTACAGCGGGTAAGGTCGAGCTCATCGATCATTCGTTGCTGGTGACGCTTTCCGGCTCCGCCCCCGCACTCAAGCCCGTTGTGCTCATGGGTCACATGGACGTGGTCCCCGTGGTGCCGGGTACCGAGGACGACTGGACGTACGCCCCCTTTAGCGGGCATGTAGACGACACCTACATTTGGGGTCGCGGCGCTATCGATATGAAAGACCAGGTCGCAGGCATTCTCGAGGCGGTTGAGTATGCGCTGGCACACGGTTGGCAGCACGAGCGCACGCTGCTCCTGGCCTTTGGCCAGGACGAGGAGACTACGCAGTACGGCGCAGGCGCCATCGGCCGCGCGCTCGAGGAGCGCGGCATTGAGCTTGAGTACCTGATCGACGAGGGCGACTACCGCATCGTTTCGGCTGCCGAGTACAGCGCGGGCGAGGACTGGCTCATGCACGCCGACCTTGCCGAGAAGGGCTATGCCGATATCGTGCTCAAGACGAAGAGTGAGGGCGGGCATTCTTCCAACCCTTACGGTGGCACGTCGCTCGAAGTGCTCAGCCGCGCTATTGCCGCGATTTGCGATATCGAGTGGCCGGCGCGTGTGACCGATCTGCTTGCCGCGCAGCTCGTCGAGCTGGGGCTTTATACCGCAGACGAGATTGCTGCCAGCAAGGATGCCATCGTGCGCGACTGCCTTGCCAGCAAAAAGCTGTACCCGCTTGTGACCACCACCTGTGCGCCCACGCAAATCGAGGGCGGCAGTACCGGTGCCAACGTAATGCCGCAAGATATGTGGGTCAATATCAACTTCCGCATGCTCGAGGGTACGAGCGTGGCCGATGTCGTGGCCTGCTGCCGCGAGGCCGTTGCCACCGCTGGGCTCGCCGGCCGAGTCGAGGTCGAGCTGGGCCCCGGCAGCTCCGAGCCCTCGCCGTCCCCGCGCGTGGGCGGTCCGGGGCTCGAGGCCGTCCGCGCCATCGCCGCCCGCTATTTCCGTGATCCCAAGCCGACGGAGGAAAACGGATCGTCTGCGGTGGGCCAAGAGCCGATGAGCATCGTGCCCTCGACCGTGATTGGTGCAACCGATGCCGCCAACTACCAGCGCATTTGCCACGAGTGCATCCGCTTCTCCGCCTTTGTGGTCGACGATGACGAATGCGACCGCGGCGTCCACGGCACCAACGAGCGCATCACCCGCCGCGCCTACCTCCAGGGTGTTCGCTTCCTCATCGCCCTGCTCCATACGCTCTAGAATCCGACAAAGGGACTCTCCCTTTGTCGGATTCCGTGCGGGTTATATGCAGGTTTGCCTGCGCACGCTATCATGTATGGGTTAGACCGCAACTATGTACCCCCGTACGCGAAGGGATGCGCATGTATCTGAAGATCGACATGCTCTAGCTGGACTTACCCCCGCAATGGCGCCGTGCGCCCCATCAATTCTGCCGATTTTCACCTTCACGCATATAAAGGAGTCCCGTCATGCGCGACAAGCTCGAAAAGATCATCAAGGCCTACGAGGAGCTCGAGAAAAAGCTTTCCGACCCGGCCGTCGCTTCCGATATCAAGGAGTTCACGCGTCTCAACAAGGAGTACGCGCACCAGTCCGACCTCATCGCTGCCTCGCGCGAGTACATCGGCGCGCTCGATGACATCGAGGCTGCCAAGGAAATGCTCCACGATACTACCGATGCCGATGAGAAGGAGATGCTCCAGATGGACATCTCCGAAAACGAGGCCAAGCTTCCCCAGCTCGAGGAAGACATTAAGTACATGCTCATCCCGAGCGACCCCAACGACGACAAGAACACCATCGTCGAGATTCGCTCCGCCGCTGGTGGCGACGAGGCGGCTATCTTTGCCGGCGATCTGTACAAGATGTATCAGCGCTTCTGCGAGTCGCGCGGCTGGAAGACCACCGTGCTCGACTCCAGCCCCAGCGAGGCCGGCGGCTTTAAGTCCATCGAGTTCAAGGTCGAGGGCGACCGCGTCTACTCCGTCATGAAGTTCGAGTCCGGCGTGCACCGCGTCCAGCGCGTTCCCAAGACCGAGTCCCAGGGCCGTATCCAGACCTCCACGGCGACCGTCGCCGTACTTCCCGAAGCCGAGGAGATCGACGTCCAGATCAACCAGTCCGACCTGCGCATCGATACCTACTGTGCCTCCGGCCCTGGCGGTCAGTGCGTTAACACCACCTACTCCGCCGTGCGCATCACCCACCTGCCCACCAACACCGTGGTGCAGTCGCAGGAACAGCGCTCCCAGATCCAGAACCGCGAAGTCTGCATGCAGATGCTGCGCGCCCGTCTGTACGAGATGGAGCTCGAGAAGCAGCAGGCAGAGCTCGGTGCTGAGCGCCAGAGCCAGATCGGCCACGGCAACCGTTCCGAGAAGATCCGTACCTACAACCAGCCCCAGGACCGCGTGACCGATCACCGCATCGGTTTCAACTCCACCTACAATGGCGTCCTCCTGGGCGACCAGCTCGGCACCGTCATCGAGGCGCTCGCCGCCGCCGAGCGTGCCGAGAAGCTGGCACAGGCAGTCTAAGTTCCGCCGTTCTACCGAATGGCGGACCAGCCGACGCTGCGCGCCGTCCAGAGCGACAATTTGTCATTCAAAAGGCAAGGCATGACCAGAAGGTCTATGCCTTGCCTTTTTCATGCCAACTTGTTCGCTCTGGACGTCGCTCGCTGGCATTGCCAAAACATCGGCGTTTCCTTGGTTGTCAAATGATCCGTAGGGAGTCATTGGGGACATTGCTTTGAGATGTTATTCAATCGGTTTTGATGGCCTTTGAGCTGATTACCTGCTTAAAGCAATTAACGGCATGCATCTGCAATTGAAAATATTGCTCGAAAAAACGTCCAAGAAATCGCGGAGCGATTTTTGATGGGTCGTGCGTCAAGCGATGTGGCAAGTTCTTGGTTAGATATTGGTCAGTTTTGGGGCAACCTTGCCAAAAACTTGACGGATGCAGATTTAGACGTCGACGAATGAACACTTCAGGTGGGCTCCAAGCAAAATTCTGGGCTGATTCTCGATAATCGCCTTCAATCGTCCCTTGCCAGGCGCTGGCCTCGCTTACAATCTGCTCCGACATTCGCGCGCCGCCCGGCGCTTAAGAGGGGAGGGCCCCATGGCAAACGAGATCTGGACCATCAAGCGTTGTCTCGAGTGGACCAAGGAGTACCTGGCCGAGCGCGGCGAGGAGCATCCCCGTCTTTCTGCCGAGTGGCTGCTGTGCGCGGCCACGGGCCTGGCGCGTATCGACTTGTATATGCGCATGGACGAGACGCTTAACGCGGCCCAGCTCGAGACCATGCACGCGGCCGTCGTTCGTCGCGCCAAAGGCGAGCCGCTGCAGTACATCACCGGCAGCACGCAGTTTCGCATGATTGACGTCGCGTGCGCTCCCGGTGTGCTCATTCCGCGCCCCGAAACCGAGATGCTCGTCGAGGAAGTCCTCAATTATCTGGATGCCGAGGTGCTGAGCCCCGAGGCTGCTGCCCGTCAGCGTGTTGAGCTGCCTTGGAACGATGAGGTCGAGGAGGCACGCAAGGCCGAGGCCGCGCTGGCAGACGAACGGGCGACTGCCGAGCGCCGTGCCGCTAATCTGACGGCTGCCGATGAGGCGGCGCTAGGCGGCGACGTACTGGGCAGCCGTGCCTATGCCGAGGAACTGGCCGATCGCGAGGCCGAGGAAGCCGCCGCGCAGGCAGCAGAAGCCGAAGCCGCGGAAGCCGCCGAGTCCGAGCTCGACGAATACGGCGTCGCCATCGAGGGTGCCGACCAGGAGACGGCTTTAGCTCAGGATACCGCTGCGCCTGCCCCAGCCGAGCCCTGCACTGCCCGCGTTCTCGAGGTCGGCTGCGGCACGGGCTGCATTTCGCTCTCCCTTGCCTGGGAGCGCCGCGGCCACGTTACCTGCACCGCCACCGATATCGAGTCGCGCGCCATCGATCTGGCCACCAAAAACCGCGACACCCTCGGCCTCACGGCAGATGAGGTTGCCTTCAGCCTCACAAACCTGGTGAGTTCCATTCCCCGCGAAGAGTGGGGCACCTTTGATGTGCTCGTCTCCAACCCACCTTACATCCCGACCGACGTCATGCGCTCGCTGCCGCACGAGGTCAAGGACTTTGAGCCCGACCTGGCGCTCGAGGGCGGCGCCGACGGCCTCGATATCTTCCGCCGCCTGCTCAACGCGGCGCCTTACATGCTGCGCGCCGGCGGCCTGTTTGCCTGCGAGCTCTACGAGGGTACCCTCGATGCCGCGGCCGAGCTCTGTCGCCAGGCAGGCCTTTCGGACGTGCGTATCGTCCATGACCTTACCGATCGCCCCCGCATCGTCCGAGCCATCGTCACCGAGCCCAAGCAGCGGGTTGATTTTCAATCTCAACGCAACAGCCTGAACGGACCCCGCGTTTCCGCAGCT
>ENA-OUPA01000156-OUPA01000156.1-human-gut-metagenome-genome-assembly--contig:-NODE-156-length-53203-cov-66.753_pt1 | contig 53203 bp, 45 predicted proteins | sample MGYA00237939_ERZ548770 | MGnify/ENA primary metagenome ERZ548770 (study PRJEB26490, sample SAMN05356877) | human gut metagenome | biome: terrestrial biome; feature: human-associated habitat; material...
GGATTTGCAGCGACGGACCTCAGGACGCCCTTACACCACGTCTGCGCGCGCGACCTCTATACGCCTTCAAATTAATCAAAACGCCCGTTAGCATACTTCTGTGTGCCAACGTTAATGAACATATTTGCTGTTGTGCCTATTATCTTGTAAGCTCGATATGAGACTACGCCAGCAACATTACTCATATTTGCCATTTTTTGCCCACGGGGTATGCCGCAGAAGATCCAACTTGCTCCAGCGTGCCGTACGCCGACCCCCCCTCCGGCGAGTGCCGACATTTTCCCAGATAAAACCGACCAAAATAAACCTATCCCTTTTTTGTAGGTTTCGGGGTGACAAGGGCTTGCACTTTAGCGTGCGACAGCGGATAATGCCGTGCATTCGACAATACGCTTTTTGCTCTTTCTATAGATTGAGGAGACCCCTATGGCCATGGAATTCAAACGCAGGCTGCCGATCCCCATGGAGATCCGCGAGGAAATGCCGCTTTCTGCCAAGCTTACCGCCAAAAAGCAGGCATTTGACGCCGAGGTCGCCAAAGTCTTTACCGGCGAGGACGCACGTAAGGTGCTCATCATCGGCCCGTGCTCTGCCGACCGCGAGGATTCGGTGCTCGAGTATATGAACCGACTGGCCAAGACCGCCGAAGAGGTCAAGGACAAGCTCATCATCATTCCGCGCGTCTACACCAATAAGCCGCGCACCAAGGGCACCGGCTACAAGGGCCTGCTGCACAACCCCGATCCCGAGGCCCCCGATGACCTGCTTGAGGGCGTCAAGGCCATCCGCCACATGCACTTGCGCGTCATCGAAGAGACGGGCTTCTTCACCGCCGACGAGATGCTCTACCCCTCCAACTACCAGTACCTCGTCGACCTGTTGAGCTACGTCGCTGTGGGCGCACGCTCGGTCGAGAACCAGGAGCACCGTCTGGTGTCGAGTGGTATTTCGGTGCCCGTGGGTATGAAGAACCCCACCGCCGGCTCCACCACGGTCATGCTCAACTCCATCTACGCCGCTCAGGCACATCAGAGCTTTATCTTCCGTAACTGGGAAGTTGAGTGCGATGGTAATCCGCTCGCACACGCTGTCATGCGCGGCTACATCGGCCTCGATGGTCGCACCTACCCCAACTATCACTACGAGCACCTCGAGCGTCTTGCCGAGCGCTACACCGAACACGCCGGCTACGCTAACCCTGCCGCGGTCATCGACTGCAACCACGACAACTCGGGCAAGCGCCCGCTTGAGCAGTACCGTATCTGCAAGGAAGTGCTCGACAGCTGCCGCCGCAACGAGTCCATCTCCAAGCTGGTCAAGGGCTTTATGATCGAGTCTTACCTGGAGGACGGCAACCAGCCGGTCGACGGCGGCGTCTTTGGCAAGTCCATCACCGACCCGTGCCTGGGCTGGGAAAAGACCGACTACCTCATCCACGAGATCGCAGAACGTATTTAGTTACGCGGTTTTACCAAACCGCGTAACGGCTCGACGCTGCAAACCCGCCAGAGCGGCAATCTGCCTTTCAACTTCGGCGGCATGACCAGAAGGTCAATGCCCTCCTCTTTCAAGGCACCTTGCTCGCTCTGGCGGGTTTTCGTTGTCCGTCCTCTACCCGCGGCATTGCTGTTGGGGCAGCTAATTTGGGACGGGGCTCTTTTAGCTGCCCCTTGTACCATCCACTCTCATTGCTTCCGTCCCCGAGGGATTGGGGTCGTCTGCCGAATGGTTGATGCGGCAGCGCTGCACGCATGTCACACTCTTAGATGGCCTGACCCAATCCGGAAGGAGCCTCCATGAGCCTTGACAACGTAACTCTGCGCGCCGCCACACTCGACGATCTCGACGGCATCGCTGCCATCTACAACCAGCTGTGGTGCAACACGCTGCGCAACCGTGGCGACGTCGAAGCTGCCGATTTCTGCGCGCGCTTTAACATCGCCATGCAGCTGCAGCGCTCCCCCATCGCACTCGTCGCCGAGGCCGAGGGCCGCATTATCGCCGCCTGCTGCATCGGCATCTTCGAGGACGGCAAGCCGCGCACCAATCCCGCATGGGTGCCCTGCTACGACGAGATGTTTGCCCAGGCAACCGAGATGGCAAAGACCGCCGACGCCAAGCTCGAGGGCTCGCTCTTCGGCGACAGCCGCGAAAAGGCCACGGCAGACCGCTTTGTCGCCACGGGCAACGAGTACGCCCAGGGTCAGCTCAACCTGATCATCATCGTGCCCGAGTGGCAGGGCAAGGGACTCGGCCGTGCGCTCATCGACCTTGCGCGCGCCGAGCTCGCCAAGGCCGGCTGCACCAAATTCTTCCTGATGAGCGACTGCAACTCCGACTGGCAGTTCTATGAGCATCTCAACATGAAGCGTATCCTTGAGGACCACAGTCAGGACACTGGGGACGGATTTATCGTCTATATGTACGGAGGTGACACGCAGGATTAGCCTGCGCGCCGCCTCACGGGCTTTCTCCAAGACAGCCCAAACCAATCAGCCAAGACGAGCTAACAGGGCGCGCTCTCCTCGACAATAGGGACATTCATTCTGCAAAGCGTGGTGCAAATGACCACGCGGGCACTCAACCGTCTCGGATAGATACCGGTCAAGCAGGCGCGCCCATGTGCGTGCGTCAAGACGCTCCTCCGCCCTGCCATACAGCGATCGACGGAGTGCCTCGCCCATAAGGCCGCTAAAATCATCGAGCTCAAGAGCGTACTTTGGGACAACGTATCCGACCAACGTCCCCACAAACGGGCTGCGCCCATTACACACGCAGCTGTTTATCGATGGTGCAGGCGGAATGTCGTCGTCATCCAGGTCAAATATGTCCAAGTCCAGCTCGCCAGAAGCGTATGGGTGTATTCCGCGGTTGAGCATCTTAAAGATATGGACTGCGAGTCCAAAGTCATCCGTCTGAGGCGTAAACACGGGGGCATTCGTGGACGCCGCCAAGCTCTCGAAATCGCTGATGCCGGCTATCTCCATGAGTTAAAGCACTCGAAGGCAATATAGCCGGGAGCGGCGCATGCAGTCCCATGTGTCACATCCGAAAGCGCAAAGCTATACGAGCGCCTTGATCGTATCCATACCCGCACGCGCCGAAACCTCGCAGTCCTTCTGCCCGTTGAGCACGCACTCGAGCAGCGTATCGTATGCGCGCTGGGCTTCGGGAGCCAGATGCGCCCTGTTAAACATGCCCTCGGGTCGCACGTTTCCCTTCGAATCGATTATACAAGCCCCCAATCTGTTTGGTTTCCCCAGATTGTGTGCCCGCACACCCAAGCCGCACGGCCCGCCGTTCAGCTGAAACCACCACACAAAAAGCCGCCGACCATTGAAGTCGGCGGACTTTCGCGTGCGGACAATCAAGCACTGTTCACCATGGAACTGCTATTTACAGCGCGCCTTGGGCTGCTGCTGGGTGATGCAGTGGATGTTGCCGCCACCATAGATGACCTCGCGCGTCATGATGCCGATGACCTCGCGATCCGGATAGGCGGCTTGGATATCCTTGAGTGCCTGGGCATCGTTGGGGTCGCCAAACTGTGGCACCAGTACCGCCCCGTTGATGGGCAAGAAGTTGAGGTAGCTGGGCTCAAAGGCGTCCTCGGGAGTACGCGGCAGCACACCCTCGACCGGATCGATGGTCGATGCCTCCTCCTCGGTCATATATACCGAGGTCGCAGGCATAATCACCTTGTGGATCTTGAGCTTGCGGCCACGGGCATCCGTCGTCTCGGAAAGCGTCTTATACGCCTCTTGGCACTCCTTGTAGAACTTATGGTTGGGATCATCGGTCCACATGCAGCAGACCTCGCCGGGCGCACTAAAGCATGCGACGTCGTCCACGTGCCCGTTGGTCTCAAACGGGTCGATGCCATCCTTGATCCAAATGACCTTCTCGATGCCCAGGTACTCGGCAAGCTTCTCCTCGATCTGCTCCTTGGTGTACTGGGGGTTGCGGTCCTCATTGAGCAGGCACATCTCGGTGGTCACCACGGTGCCCTGGCCGTCGCAGTTAAACGAGCCACCCTCGAGGATATAATCCTCGGGACGATAGCGGTTAACCTGCTCGAGCTGTGCCACCTGCAGGCCAATGGAAGCGTCCTTGTCCCACGGGAAATACAGGCCGTCAATGAAACCGCCGTAAGCATTAAAGTGGAAGTGCGAAAGAGCAACCTCACCATTGTCATTAACGAGGAACGCCGGGCCGGGGTCGCGAATCCAGCTGTCGTTGTACTCCATGTGGATAACGCGCACGTTCTCAACGCCGTCGAAGATCTCACACACCGCGGGGAAGTCTTCAGTGTTGACGCCCACAGTGATGGGCTGAAAACGTGCAACGGTCTTGATGATCTCGGTGAAGACCTTCTGCGCCGGCTTGGCGCCGCAGCGCCACACATCCGAGCGATGCGGCCACAGAATCCAGGTACGCTCCTGCTCCTCATACTCGCCGGGCATATAGAACCCGTCCTTCTTAGGTGTGGACTCACTCTCGTAGATGGTCTTCATTTCAAGCTCCTAAATCTCGGTGCTTTTGCTTGACGAGACCATGATGCGGCCGCACCGAGATGTTCTCAATGGTCCCTCGAGCCCCTTTCAGCGACCGACGGTATACCATTCGCTGACCTAAAGTTCTATTCAGGCCGAGAACATGACATACTGGGTTCCACAATGGAAAGGATGCCCTATGCCCCCATGCAATAAACAGCAGACTATTGAGTTGGACAGTACGACCTGGACTGCTCTCAACGAGCTCGCGCTTGCAATCCACGCATCACACGGTGTCGATAAGCTGCAAAAGGAGACCCTCGAGGGAACGACAGGGCTCGTGCCCCATCGGATCGCCATGTTCGACCTGATCGAGGCGGCGGGCAGTGATGCCCCACGCTACATCCACCCCGCAAGCAGCGGAATGGACGACCGCGCACTGAGCGACTACTACAACCGCTACGCCGCGATGGACTATACAACATGGAGCTTTGACTTACATAAGGTCGGCGTCTACCGCGACCTCGACCTCGTCGACATCGAGCGACGCGATGCCACGCCCATCTATCGCAAATGGATGGAACCGCAGGGCGTCTACTTTGGCTGTACGGCCACGCTCGCGCACAACGACAGCCCGCTAGGAAGCATCACCCTGTTTCGTGAACGCACGGCCGGAGACTTCACCGACACCGAGCTCGCAATCCTGCTCGAAGTCGCTCGGCACGCGAGCCTCGCGCTCGCCAACCTCTATCCTCGGGGCATTAAACTCACCCAGACAGAAGACACAAACCAGCTAAATGCTTTCATTACAGAACACAATATCCAACCGCGCGAAGCCGAAGTCATGCGGCTCATGCTCGACGGCAAAACGAACAAACAGATGGCAAACGAGCTATTCATAAGCGAGTCAACCGTCAAGAAGCATGTCAACGCCATCTATCGCAAGCTCGGCGTCAGCAACCGCCTGGACCTCATGACTGCCACGCAAAACATCCCGCGATAAAAAAGGGCGCCCTCCATGCAGAGAACGCCCTTCGATTTCGCCATTTGAATTAGTGTCGGCTCTGGCTCAAAGAGTAGACAGGTTTATTTTGGCAGGTTTTATCTGGGCAAATGTCAGCCGCCGCGAGGGAGCTGCCTTCCCTCGCGGCGGTCTTCTAACAGAAAAAACCAAGTGAGTAGGCTTTTTGCAGGAGGTCAAGCACGCCCCAAAACGCCACAGCTCTGACCTGCGGTTTTATTGAGCATTTGTCGCGATGTGCTCGGCATATCCAAATAAGTCTACTCACTTGCATCTAAGACGCACCAGATAGGCAAAAAACCGCCGCAAAAGGGGCCGGTTCCCTTCGCGGCTGTTGTTAATGCGCCGAGCTTGTTATCGTAAAAGCCAATCACGCGCCGAAACCACACTACAGTCTTTCGACTCATACGTTGAGTCCACGCGGGCCACAACATAGCGCGCATCTTTTGCAATGTCGATCTCATCGCATACAGTCTGTAGATGGCGGGCGTACTTATCGTGATACGTTCTGGATGATTTTATTTCGATAGCCTTGGGACTCCCTGAGTTTGTACAGTCGAGCAAATCGATTTCACGCTTGCTGTCGTCCCTATAGAAATACAGCTCGGGATTCTCGCCCACGTTGAGATGGCTCTTCGCCGTTTCGGAAACGATGAGGTTTTCGAAAACGGCCCCCAGATAAGGGCTCTCCAATAGTTGCTCCAGTGATCCAATTTTGAGCAAGTAGCAGAGCAGCCCCGTGTCGTAAAAATAGAGCTTGGGCGTTTTAGTTAGACGCTTCTTGGCATTTGCATAATAGGGCTGCAGCGAAAACGTCAGGTAGCTCTGCTCCAGGATGGACAACCAGCTTTTAATGGTCGATACGCTCACGCCCGTATCTCGAGAAAGCGAGGATATATTGATGAGGGCACCGACGCTCTGAGCAATTATGGACAGAAACTTATGAAACTCCGCCTTATTGCGCACATCAAGCAAGCCCACAACATCGCGCTCAACATAGGTATCGATATAGCTGGGGAAATAAACCGAGGACGGCATTCCGGCGGAACGCAGGCGAGGGTATCCCCCTTCGAGCGCGAACAAATCCACTTCCAGCTGCCCCTGCTGGCCCCTCTCCGCTTCTCGAAACGATAATGGCAGCAATTTTAAGATCCCGACTCGCCCGGCAAGAGACTGCCCGATGCTTTTCATCATCAAAAAGTTTTGCGAGCCTGTAAGGATGTATTGACCGGCGTCTCCCCGCTCATCCGAAACAACCTGGATCATTGAAAACAAATCCGGCGCGTATTGCGCCTCATCGATGATGAGTCCGCCCTTTCGGTTGCGGATAAAACTCACCGGATCCTCCAAGGCCGCGCGCCTCGTTTGAGGGTCCTCAAGCGTGACGTAGGAATAGTCGGGAAAGGCATGCCGAACCAGCGTAGACTTACCGCTCTGCCTAGGCCCTGTCAACGACACAACAGGAAACCAGCCTGCCATGCGAATGAGCAACTCATGCAAATCCCTGTTAATGAACTCAGCCATATCAACGCCCCTTATTACGCTGTTACCATAATCGAATAGTTTCATTCTCCATAATCTTATAGTAGCGTTTACCATAATCTTATAGTAACCCAGTTCAAAAGCATTATTTATAGAGCAGAAATCTCAGACCCTAAATAACAAAAGCCACCACAATGGGGACTGTCCCCATTGTGGTGGCTTGCAGGCGAGTTAACTTGTTCGACTATCGTACGCGAGCCATGTCCGAGCCTAGAGCGTGGCAAGGCGCTTGGACTCGTGCGCGGCGAGCGCAATGGAGATGATGCCAGTAATGGCATCGGCCACCACCAGGGCGATCCACACGCCCTCGACACCCATCATGTTGCCGAGGAGGTACATAAGCGGCACCGAGCAGATCACATAGCGAAGCAGGCCCGTAAACGTGGCGACACCCACCTTCTCGACCGCCTGGAAATACATCGACATGGTCATGGCAAGATAGCCCAGGGCAACAGCCAGGATGACAGTACGCGTGGCGTTGGCGGCAACTTCAACGAGCGCAGGATCGCTGCCGGCAAAGAAGGCGCACACCGGGGTGGCGGCAAGCCAGAGCGCGACGGTGACCAGCGCCAGCGTCACAACCTGGTACTTAAGCGTGCAGGAGAGCGTCTCCTTAAGGCGTGCCCAAGCCTTTGCGCCGGCGTTGAAGGCAGCGATGGGCTGTAGACCGTAGGAGAAGCACTGGGCAACCATCATGGTAATGTAGAGGATGTAGCCGTTGATCACGCCAAAGGCTGCGATGTAGAGCGAGCCCATATCGCCGCCGAGCGAACCCAAAAGCGAGTTGGCAACGGTATTAAAGATAAAGGTCGCACCCTGAACCAGGAAGAACGGGAAGCCGATCTTGAAGATCTGGCCGCAGATGGCGAGGTCGAGCTTAAGGTCGGCCAGGCTAATCTGGAGCTGGGACTTTTTGCCCCCGATGAACCAGAAGATACCGATGGCCCAGATACCGATGGAAAGCCCGTAGTACACGCCGGCGCCCATAACGCCAAACTTGAGCACAAACGTGGAAAGCGCGAGCCAACAGATGGCGACGATGGCCGAAACGGTCATGAGGTTGGCCTGGATCTGAACCTTCTCGTCCACACGCATCACAGCGGTGATCATCTGGCCAATGACCGTGAGCGGCAGTAGCACGGCGAAGGTGCGCACGCCGGCAACGGTATCGGCCATGATGTCGGGCGTGGCGCCAAAGAATGCGCAGATGGGCTCGGTAAACACTGCCATCACCACAGCAAGCAGCACACTCACGATCGTGGTAAGCCAGAAGCCCTGGCTAAAAGCCTTGCTTGCGCCCTTGATGTCGCCGGCACCCAAAAGGTTGCCCACCACGGCGGGCACGCCGGTGCCAAACAGGTTGCCAAAGGCCAGGTTGATGTACTCGACCGACATAATGATCGAGACACAGGCCAGGCCGTGGGCACCTAGGCCCCAACCCATCACGAGGCCCTCAAGGACCACCATGATGATCTGGGCGAGCATGCCCTGGCCGGTGACGATGGTGTACTTACGCACCAGACCGGGAATCGGTTGGGAGGCGAGCTCGCGCTCCTCCTCCACGGCAGCGGTTACTTCTTCTGCCATTGTTCTCCCCTTTCCTTGAGAGAGTAGTGCTGAATGGATGTCAGGCGGCTGACAACTGGCACCAAGCCGCCCAATCAAACGATGGTGCTATGCCTCAAAGACCACCTTGCCGGCGATCATCGTGAGGGCTGCGGTAGCCTCGAGCACCTCGGCCGGCTCGCAATCAAAGAGATTGCGGTCGAGCACGCAGATATCTGCCTGTTTGCCGCACGCGAGCGTGCCGATGCGGTCCTCGGCATGCATGGCGTAGGCGCTGCCATAGGTGTAGGCGCGCAGAGCCTCGGCCATGGTAATGCGCTCCTGGGGGAACCAGCCCTCAGGGTTGGAGCCGTCCTCGAGCATGCGGAAGACCGCGCCGTACACCTCCTCCATGGGCTCCAAGCCCACAACGGGGAAGTCACTGCCCAGGTGCACCACGGCTCCGCTGGCAAGCAGGCTATGCAGGGGCCACGAAAGCGCGGCACGCTCGGGACCCACGGCATCGTCCTTGGCGAGATCGGGCATATCGAGCAGCATGTGCCACGGCTGCATGCCGGGGCAGACGCCGAGCTCGGCATAACGCGGCATATCCTCGGGTTGAACCGTCTCGTTGTGCTCCATGGAGTGGCGACAATCCCGCTTGCCATGCAAGCGCTCACCCTCCTCAAAGCAATCGAGCACAAAACGCACCGAGCGATCGCCGATTGCATGGATGCGCGTGTCAACGCCCCATTCCTGCGCCCTCAGGATGGCAGCACGGATGCGCTCCGGCTCCTCCGCGGGCTCACCACAGGTATCGGGCGCGTTGCTATAGGGCTCAAGCATCCAGGCGGTATGGTCGGAGCACACGCCATCAAGGAACTGCTTAAAGCCGTGCCACTCCACCTGCGTACCCGGGAAGGCATATTTCTCCTTGATCTGCTCGAGCGTCAAGGACTCGTTTTCGAACAGGTCGGTGTACAGGAACACGCGCAGCGGCAAGTCGCCCTTGGCATTAAGACCTGCCAACACCGCATACGGGTTTTCCATGCTCACAAACGTAGGATTGACCATGCCGACCGTAGTGATTCCCAGGGCATTGGCGCGCCGGGCGGTTTTTGCAAACGACGCGTCAACAACCTCGGGCGCTGGGTCGTAGACCTCGTCCATAAAGAAGGCGCCGGCGTTGTTGGAAAACACGCCCGTCAGATTGCCGTCGGCATCCTTAAGGATCTTGCCGCCTGCGGGATCGGGCGTCTGCGAAGTTACTCCCACCTTGTTGATGGCGCAGGTATTGGCACTAAAGGTATGCAAGTCAACCTGCTGCAGAAATACCGGGCGGTCGGAGATGTACTCATCGATCATCGCGGCCGTGGGCATCTCGGGGACATCCCACTGGAACTGGATAATCTGGCAGCCCAGAATCCACTCGTTATCGGGATGGTCGGCCGCAAACGCCACGACACGTTCCATCGCCATCTCAAAACTGGTGCAGTCGATGAGGTTGACGGCAAAATCGGGGTCGGTCATAAACGCGCCCTGGGCAAAATGCGTGTGCGAGTCGATCAGGCCGGGCATGACGAGCTGGTCGCCAAAGTCGCGCACCTCGGTATCGGGACCGATAAACGGTGCCAGGTGAGCATCGTCACCGCAGGCAACGATTTTATCGCCCCGCACGGCAACGCCGCCCTTAAACGGCTCGAGCCCATCGCCGGTAAAGACGGCGTCGCTCTTGATAACTACATCAGCCTTGTCCATGTGAGCCTCCTCGGGCATCTTTGGTTGCAACGCGGACGCACCGCCCGCGTGGGCACTCGGTTGGGAGCGTAGCGCTCCCGCATCGGCGCGTGCCTACAAGCCGTGCTCGGACGTCTGTCCCACGTCCGCGGCTTCGCGCTACACCCATTGATACACAGGGGCAAATCCGTGCCAAGGCCAGGGACCGCAAACGGTCAGTTTAAGCAGGTTTACACGCTTTACCTGCAGGTTTATTGTCTGAGATTATTACCGCTTCATTACGCCCAACGGTGTGGCCGCCCACACAGCAAGACCCGCATGCGAGGAAGAATGAGGCTAGGAACGCCAAAAGGTATCTATAAGGTCATCTCGGTTGGAGACGCCGCTTTTAACGTAGATGCGATGCAAGTGTGCCTTGACCGTGCCAGGGCTGATGACCAACTCGCTGGCGATGTTTTGGGCGTCGTTGCCCTTCAGCACCAGCGTGAGCACCTCCTGCTCGCGCCGTGACAGCTTATGGGCGTCGGCATAAATCACCACACGCGATGCGAGATCGTCCTCAGAGCTTGCGCTCTCGGCTGCCACGTCCTCATCGGCACGCGGATGACGGGCATACACACGCAGGATATGGCTAAACTGGCAAAAAAGCTGAGCCGCGCATACCACGAGCAGCACGTTTTCGGAGATATTGCGCTCGGACAGATACCACAAAAAGAGGCCGATGACGGGGTTTTGGGAGTCGGGGCGGCAGAACAAGATCATGTAGGTGTCCTCGGCGATCACGCAAAACACAAGAACGAAGGCCACCTTCCAAAAGAGCTTTGAGCGGTCGAGGTCGAGTTTCTCAACACGCGTTGCTCTGTACCGGTAATGCCAGGCGGCATAGGCAAGACATCCTACATTGCCCAGGTCACGCGTGAGCCAAAAGAGATACTGCTGCACCTCTCCGGCAGCGCCGCTGCGAGGCACCAGCAGCAATTGCAAGATTGAAAACGGCACGATAGCGAGTCCGAGCATGCGCGACGTCGGTCTTTTGCGCAAGCGCGCAAACATCCATAGCACCACGCAGGCATAGATGGCAATACCAAGCACGCAGCGCAGCAAGGGGTGCTGCAGCGGCTCGTTAAAGGTAACGGCGTAGTCGTATTTGAGCCGATTGTACTCGTCAAAAAAGATGACCGACATATCGAGCATATAGAGCAAAAAACCCGCCGCGGCCACGAGGCTGTCGCGACGGCGCGTCATGAGCCAAACCACCAATGCCACGGCACTGGTCACCAGAGCCACACCCATGATAATCGTGGTGTAGATATAGAACGCGAAACTCATGCCCGCCTCCCCTGTCTAGATGCTGTGAGGATGTTGACAGATTCTTTGCCGCAAGATTAGACTCACCGATTAAACGTACTGTATCGTTTAGATAAACAAGCTGTGTCTCACCGATGAAAGGAGATGCCATGACACCGATCGCTCCGCTCAAGATGCTCGTCGCGCCCGCCGCCAAGGCCATCACCCGACTCGGTTCTTCCATGACCTACGACAATGTCCCCTGCGCCGTTGAGGCGCGTTCGGACAGCTGCCCCTACCTGGGCCACGTCCCCTACTTTGCACCCAAGCTCGCATCTGATCCCGAGCAGCGTGAGCAGTAATCCAAGATGCATCTAGCACCGCACAACTCGCGGCGCTACTGTTTTGGTGCAAAGCGACCTGTCCCCCTTGCGCCAACGCCGGGATTGTCGATGCTGCGGCCGCGGCGCGATATGAGGCGCGAAACCTCGCCCAGCAACACGCCGATCACCACACCCATGAGGATCGGCAACTTTGACATCTCGGCGGGCGAGCTGTTAAGCGGCACGATTGTCGCAACAATCGAAAGCACGAGTTCTACCACCGGCACCGCAAGCGCTACCGCAAGCACCTTGCCCTCGAAGGGCGCGCGAAACACGCGCGGGCGATCGTCATATTTGCGCAGGCGCCAAAACGCTGGGAACATCGGGATATAGCTCATAAGCAAAAAGACGACGTTCATCGAGAAGAAAACCCAAAAGACGTCGGAGCCCTCGCCCAGCGGAATCTGAAGCAGTAGTACCAGGCTGGCAAAACAACCGTTAATGATTGCCGAGCCATTGGGCATGCCGGTCTTCTTGGACACCAGCGCAAAGGGACGCGGCATATTGCCATGACGCGCGGCATAGCTCGCCACGTTGTTAACGCCAAAGCTCCAGCAGATCATGTTGGCGAACAGCGTCACCAAAAAGGCCACGCCCACGACCATCGTCAGCGGATGGCTGCGCCCCAACATGGCGGCGACCGCGTCCACAATGCCCGAATCGAGCGAAAGCTGCTCGGTGGGAACCGCGGCTCCAATGCCGATGCCGCAGATAATGTAGATTGCCGCAATGGCAACGCCACCAGCGATAACCGCCTTGGGGATATCGCGCGATGGGTTTTTCATCGTACTGGCAAAGGTCGCGACCACTTCGAAGCCCATAAAGTTGAACAGGATGATCGATAGGTACGTCAACGAATTGGTGTCGCCCAAATCTGGAATGAAGGTCTTAAACGACATATCGTTGGCAAAGCCGTTATTGCAGGCAAACCAGATGCCGACGATTCCCACCACGGCGGTAATGAGCACCTTGATGACGGCACCGCCGTCCATGACCCAATCGGCCTCGGCCACCGGGTGCATCGCCATGACCGTGACGCCCCACACAAAGGCAAGCTCGATGGCAATTCGAACCCCGAGCGAAAACTCGATGCCCCATACCGCATTGATGACACTGGGGAACATACAGGCGATACTTGCCACCCACAGTGGAAAGTTGACCCAATAGCACCAGGAGCAGCGAGCGCCCCAACGGTCGCCCAAGCCCAGGCGAACCCAATCGTACAGACCGCCCTCGGAATCGAACGCCGTACCGAGCTCGGCCACCACCAGGCCATAGGGAAGCAAAAACGTAATGATGAGGAAGATCCACCAGAAGAACTGCACGTTACCCATGGCAGATGCCGGAGCGGCCGCCTCGATGGTAAAGACAACGCAGATAACCGAGAGGATGACCTCGAACAGGGAGAACTTTTTACCTGCCACGACACGCTCCCCCTACAGCAAAAAGGATGGCATCTGTACCGAAGGCGCAGCCCAAGGTAGGGTTGCAGGCCGCGTCACCGGTGCAGGTGCCATCCCAAAGAGAAGAGAGGATGCAATTGTTGGACCAACGCTCGCGGAACAGGCGCGTGTAGATAACGATACGCTGGTACATAGATACTCCGATCAAAACGGTCGCGCTCGCAACCGGAAACTATCAGCAATTGAATACGCGTCTGACCTGGGAAATTCAAGCGAACAATTGGCCTAACCCGCAATAAATCCCAGATCAGACGCGTACTCAATCAAAGAGGCGGGCACTCCGAAGTGGAGGCAACGGAGTGCCCAAAGAAAAACCCAGCCGACCAAGACATCGAATAAACCGACCATCAATGCCCCGAGATGGTCACGGTGCGATTCATCGACTGTCCGATTGATCGGCTGGGTTTCCGAGGTGCGGCAGATTGCCCTGAAAGAGGAGGGCATAGACCTTAAGGGTCATGCCCGACGATTGAAGGGCAAGGTGCCGTGCCTCGGGAAGCCAGACAATTACGCGGACGGCTCCTGCTGCGTAATGCAGTGGATGTTGCCGCCGCCGAAGACGACCTGCTCGGACTGGACGCCGACGCACTTGTAGACGCCCTCGCCCCAGACCTCGTCATAGATCTTCTGGAGCGTGTCGACGGCCAGCTGGTCGTTCTCGTCGCCGTACTGCGGGACGATGACGCCGTGGTTGGTGACCAGGTAGTTCATGTAGGACGCGATCAGCGGCTCGTCGGGGACGCGCGGCTCGGCGTTCTCGTCGGCGTCGATGGTGTCGCAGGAGGCCTGGTCCATGAACAGCGGGTTCACGGGCATGCAGAGCTTGTAGACCTTCATCTTGCGGCCCTTGGCGTCAACGGCGTTGGAGAGGGTCTCGTAGGCAGCGTGGCACTGCTCGTAGAACGGATACTCGGGATCGTCGGTCCAGATGCAGGCCATGACGCCCGGGGCGATGAACGTGGCGACGTCGTCGATGTGGCCATTGGTCTCCTCGGGGTCGATGCCCTCCTTGACCCAGATGACCTTCTCGACACCCAGGTAATCCTTGAGGTGCTCATCCATGTAGGCGCGGAGTTCCTCGCTCCAGGGCTCAAACTTCTTGTGGTACTTGGGCCAGATGGACTCGGGATCCTCTTCCTCCTCCAGAACCGCAGAGCAGGTGCGGCCCGGGGAAAGCAGGCACTGGTCGGTCACGACAAGGGTGCCCTCGCCGTCGACGGTGATGGAGCCGCCCTCGAGGATCATGTCATCGGGACGATAGCGGCGGCAGCCGGAGAGCTCAGCCATCTTGAGGGCGATCTGCTCGTCCTTGTCCCACGGGAAGTACAGGCCGTCGACGAGGCCGCCGTAGGCGTTGAAGTGCCAGTGGTTGGCGCGCTTCTCGCCCTTGCCGTTGATGACGTAGGTGGCGGCGGTGTCGCGGAACCAGGCGTCGTCGGTGGTCATCTCGATGACGGTGACGTTCTCGTCCTCCTCGAAGACGGCCTTGCAGTTGGCATAGTCGACCTGGTTGGCGCACATGGTAACCGGGGTGAACTCGGCGATGGCGCGGGCGATGGCGGCATACTGCTTCTGAGCCGGCTTGGCGCCGTGGGCCCAGGTGTCGGTGCGGTGGGGCCAACCCATCCACACGCGATCCTGCGGGGCGAACTCAGCGGGCATAAAGAAGCCGTCGGCCTTGGGGGTGGACTCGGACTCGGTGATCGTACGCATAAGATTTCCTCCAAATCGAACGATCGCTTGCTGCGGGCGGGTTACCCGCAGCCTAAAACCAAGAGATGGTAGGCGCCCGTTCCCCGGCAAAGGTCGGGGCGCCCGGCGCCGGTTTTCACGGAGTCGCACCGGCAAGCGACGACGTAACCAAGTGCGCGGAGACAAAACGCACGAAGGATACGGAAGAGAGATTGGGGTGGGCGGTGGTTACCGGAGCTATCGCTCACACCCACCCCGGGGAATGGTTAGCAAACCTGTCGCTTGGGCACGTCTCCGAAGAGGCTAGAGTGCCCGGAGTCGGGAGCGACAAGCCCGACGAAGCGCACGTTGGTACGCGAGGAGGGTTGGAGCCCCAGAACCGGGTGCTCTAGTTCTCCTCGGCCTCGGCGGCCTCCTCAGCGAGACGCTGAGCTGCCAGCTCGGGAGTGAGGCCCTTGTACTCGGTCTCGCGGCCCTTGGCGCTGACGACGCGGACAACCTCGCCGATGAGCAGAAGCACGATGAAGATAACGATCATCGGGAGCTTGTCGCCAATTTCAGCGGCAGAGAGCGGCACCAGCGTTGCAACGATGGCCAGGATCAGCTCGATGCAAGGGATGGCCAGCATGACCTTCATCATGGCACCCTTAAACGGGAACGTGAAGATGCGCTCGCGGTTGGGGTCGTTCTTACGAAGGTTGAGGAACGCCGGGAACATCGGGATATAGGTGAGCAGCAGGAAGACGACGGAGGTGCCGAAGAGCATCCAGAAAACACCGTTGGAGATGGCGTCGATGGGAACCAGCTGCAGGCACAGCACCAGGGAGGCAACGATGGCGTTGACCAGGTTGGCGCCGTTGGGCATATCGTCATCCGAGATCATCGAGGCGAAGACCTTGGGCATGTTGCCGTGCTCGGCGGCGTAGCGAGCGACGGAGTTAACGCCGAAGGACCAGGCGGCCATGTTGGCGAACAGGGTAATCAGGAAGGCGATGCAGATGACCTTGAAGATCATGGAGTCGCCCACCATGGTCTGGACTGCGACGATCATGCCGTAGTCGGGGTCGATGGAATCGGCCGGCACAGCAGCGCCGATACCAAAGCCAGCGAACAGGTAGATCACGGCGATGGACAGGCCACCGACGATAATAGCCTTGGGGATATCGCGAGCGGGATCGGCCATGTCGTCGGTCATGGTGCAGATGACCTCGAAGCCCATGAAGTTAAAGATGATGATCGACAGGTAGCCGAGAGCGTTGGTGTTGGTGAGCTCGGGCAGGAAGGTGGCAGCGGACATGTCGTTCGCAAAACCGTTCTCCATGGCATACCAAATGCCCAAAGCGCCAACGATAACGGCGACGGCGACCTTGATGATGGCGCCACCGTTAAGGACCCACTCGGAGTCAGCCGCCTTGGAGCGGCCCATGAGGTAGACGATCCACACAAAGGCAAGATCGATACCCATCTTGGCGATCAAGTTGAACTCGACGCCAAAGACCATGCCCAAAATGTCGGGGAACATGGTAGCCAGCGAGGCGATCCACAGCGGGTAGTTGACCCAGTAGTAGTACGAGATGCGGGCGCCCCATTTGTCGCCCAGGCCATCGCGTACCCAGTCGTAAATGCCGCCCTCGCCGTCATAGGTGGTACCGAGCTCGGCGACAACCATGCCGTAGGGAAGCAGGAAGGTCAGGATCAGGAAGATCCACCAGAAGAACTGCTGGTTACCAATAGCAGCAGCAGGAGCGGCGGCCTCGCAAACGAAGACGACGCAGATGATGGTCGAAATGACCGTCAAGAAGGAAAGCTTTTTCTTTCCGTCGCTCATGATGAGCTCCTTCGCTCAGTCTTGGACAGATCCGAGGCCCTAAGGTATTAAGGCAATTGCTTGGGCCTCGGTGAGCGGGCGACAGGAGACGAGCATCCGCCGCCCGCAAACGTGCTTTTAGAAGCCTTGAGGCTTAGAGCTGCTCGAGAGCCTCGAGAGCGGCGTGGAGCTCAGCCTTGGCGGAGTACTCGACACCCTCGTCGTTGAGCGGGGTGCGCTTGCCCAGGGCGGCAAGGAGAGCACGGATGGAGTGCTTGCGGTTCTCGGCCTCGACCCAGCACAGGGAGCGCTCGGGATCGTCCATGACCTCGTCGACGACCTCCTCGTTGCGGGTGGCCGGCAGGCAGTGCATGAACTTGGAGTTGGGGCCGGCGAAGTTCATCATGTCCATGGTGACCTGATACTTGGGATAGAACACGTCCATGTAGTTCTCGCCCGAGACCTCCTCGTCGTACAGGCCATACCACACGTCGGTGTAGATGAAGTCAGCGCCCTTGATGCACTCGATGTCGTCGGAGATGACGACCGAGCCGCCGGAGACCTTGCAGTTCTCCTCGGCGATGGCCATCATCTGCTTGCCGAACTCGGCGCGCTCCTCGACGGTGCCGACGTGCAGGCCGCCGTCGGGGATCTGGTGGCCCTTAGGTCCAAACTGGACAAACCTCATGCCGACCTTGGAGGCGATGAACATGAGGGAGACGCAGACCTGGGTGGCGTCGCCGATGAAGGCCAGGGTGCAGTCCTCGATCTTCTTGCCCTCGGGGAGGTTCTCGAGCATGGTCATGAGGTCGCCCATCTCCTGCGTGGGGTGGTTGAACTCGGACATGCCGTTGATGACGGGCACAGCGGAGCCCTCGGCGAGGCCGACGACGTCCTTGTGACGGTCAACGCGAGCCATCATGATGTCGAGCAGGTCGCCCATGACGCGAGCGGTGTCGCCCAGGGACTCGTGGCCACCGAGCTGAATGGTGCCAGGGCCATAGAACTGAGCGTGGCCGCCGAGGTCGCACATAGCGGTCTCGAAGGAAAGACGGGTGCGGGTGGAGACCTGCTGGAAGATCATGCCAAGGCTCTTGTTGCGGAGCAGGTGCGGATAATAACCGTCAACCTTGATGGCCTTCTTCATTGCCAGGCCAAGATCCTCGATAGCCAGGATCTGCTCTTTGGTGAAGTCGTTGGTGTCGATGAAATCCTTAGGCAGTGCCATGTCGATTTCCTTTCCGCCGGTCTTGCCGACTATTACTATGAGGCGCTCGTACATCACGCCTCGTGTTGACAAGACCATCATTCACCCGTATGCAATTTTTACCTAGTTTATTCGGGATTAAAGACCGTTCACGGAGTTACACCCCCTCTAAACCAATATAAACCCGCAGGTCAAGAGTTTACAGGGGGTTTACCATCTAGAACCGCGAACGGTATACGGCTATGCTGTATCTCGGCGCCTAATCCACAATGAAACGAAGGGTTGAGACGTCTATATCCCACAAGGTATACAGGGCTCGGCCATAGAATAAATGAGATGGGACGGTGACAGATGAACACCCTGATGTTCTTCTATACCCTAGCGATACTCGTGATCTGTATTGTGACGGCTGTGCTCTCGCTTGCCGCCTATGCCTCATCTCGTCGACGCTTCTTTATCTATGGCAGCGGCGTATTTATCTGCTATGCCATCGAGATGACCGAGATTTTCTTTTTTGAATACACGCTGCAAAACCAGAGTTTTCCGGCCAGCGACTATTACTCAATTACCATGCCTGTTTTGCGGACCCTTGTGGCGACCGCTTCACAGGCTTTTATTTGGCTCATTGCCATGGATTTGCTCGACAAGCATTCAAAAAAGCAGTTTGTCATTCCCGTCGCAACGTTCTTGCTGAGCGAGCTGCTGATTATCGTCGCTGTCCCCTACGGCCCCATTCATCAATGGCTCTACTACACGATGCGTCAGGTATTCCTTGTTTTCGTGGGACTATATATCTTTTGGACGGCACGCAAGAGCACACAAGTCGAGCTGAAGGCACGCGTTAACAACCAACGAAAGCACCTGATTATCGGCGCTATTCTGGTCGGTTGCATCGTTGCCGAGGATTTCTACAACATTCTGATTGTCCCCATGAGTCTGGCGCCCTCTTGGCTGCAACTATATCTGTCCGAGCGCAACTTTAGCGAAAACGTCTTTGCCTGCTACTTTGCGATCCTGCTGATCATCTACTCCTACCACGTGCTTTCAATCCGCATGCAGGAGGCGCCCGAGGAAAAGAACGTCAGCGATCTTGATCGACACATCGAAGAGCAGATGCCCTTCTATCGCAACGCCTACAAGCTCTCCAACCGTGAGACCGAAGTTATGCGTCTGGTCGTACTGGGCAAATCGAACCAAGAGATCGCTGACGAGCTCTTCCTTGCCGTGGGTACCGTCAAGACCCACATCCACAACATCCTGGTCAAAACCGAGCAGCAAAACCGTACGACCCTGATCCTCCACTTTTGGAAACGATAACCTGCCAAAAAGGGACAGGTTTATTTTGGCAGGTTTTATCTGGGCAAACACCAAAAACCGCCGCGAGGGAGCCACTTTCCCTCGCGGCGGTTTTCTAGCAGTAAAACCAAGTGAGTAGGCTTTTTGCAGGAGGCCAAGCACGCCCCAAAACGCCACAGCTCTGACCTGCAGTTTTTATAGATCATTTGTCGCGTTGTGCTCGGCAAGTTCAAAAAAGTCTACTCACTTGCATCCGAAACGCACCAGATAGGCAAAATAACCGCCGCGAGAGGGCCCCAGCCCCTTCGCGGCGGTCATACGCCTCTGATTTTGCGAGGATTTTGCCCGCTTGTTACTCGCTGTAGCGGGTGGCGATGGTGGCTCGTACCATGCCGGTGCTCATGAGGTAGGTCACCAGGAAGTAGCCGCCGTAGGCTGCCAGGAAGATCGCGCAGGTGAGACCCACCGTGCCGCCGATGCTCATGTCGCCAAACGTACTCACCAGCTCGATAATCACCTTGAGCGCTATAAACGAGTGCGCCAGGCCCACTGCCAGCGGGAACAGGAAGAACACCGCCTGCTGTGCCATCACCGAATGGCGAATCTGGCGGTCGTCACAGCCGATCTGTGCCAGCACACGATAGCTGCGGCTGCCGTCGGCCACATTGGAGAGCTGCTGGATCGACAGTATCGCCGCGCACGCAATGACCAGTACAAAGCCAATGTAGATGGCCAGATAGCTAATCATGCCGTTCATTTGCGCTGCTTGCGTGTACATCTCGGAGCGTGTGATGAAGATTCCCCATGACCCCGGCTCCTTGCCGTCAACGAGCAGATTGTCGAGCAAAGTGTATTTAATGCTCTCGTCTGCCTCGGTCGTATCCATCCCCTGTTTGTAATTAACGAGCAGGCTACTGGAATACGGCTGCAGATTAAGTTGGGACAACAGCTCGTCGGCAACGACGACGGTACCCGGATTACTGCCCATCGCCGAGTTGGCGATGGCCGCCGTGTCCTTGTCCGACTTATCGGTTGCGGGCTTGAGCTCATGCCCGCCCAAGGTGAGGGTATGGCCGCCGGCCATGTACTTGGTGTACAGGTCGCCCAGCTCACCGCCCATATCACACGTAAGCAGGTACTGGTCGCGGTCAATGCTCACCGGCTCCTCGCCCATCATCTGGCGCAGTTTGTTGTACTGGCTCGCCGGCGTCACAAACAGACCCATCGTATCGGCATTGCTACCCCCGAGCGCCTTGGGAAGCCTTTCGCCCATGGTCTTGCACATCTCACCCGCAGACACCGAAGGGTTCGAACCGCCAAACGGGTAACTCAGATACGAATCTATCTGAACATGCTCACCGGCAACATCGGCGATATTGACCTTCTTGCCGGTCTCGTCGTTGTTGTCCGCCGACTTGCCCTTGCCGTGCCATGCGGAGTACAAATCGACCGTTGTATCGGCTAGCACCATGCGGTCGGCTTCAGACGGATTGACATATTCTTTGTAGTAGTCGAGCGTATCGGGCGTGTAATAGACATACGTCTGAGACACGTCAACAGGGTTATAGCGCTCCAGGTTTTCGTTCATCACATTGGCAATCGACATACCACACGTCACCGAGGTGATGGCCAAAAACAGGAGCATCGCGATGACGCCCATCGAAAAGCACACCGTGTTGACCTTGGCCGCAAGCTGGCGCACGGTAAACATGTTGAGGCCGCGCCAATACACGCCGCGCAGGCTCTGCAGCAGCTTGATGAGCATGCCTGAGAGTCCCCAAAACAGGGCAAAGGTGCCCACGGTAACCATAGCGGTCGTAATACCAAACTGGTTCATGGCCTCTTGCAGCTTGCTGTCCGTCGCGGTTAGCGGGAACCCATCACGTAGCAGACGGTAATAGGCCACGCCCACAAGCACCACGCCCACGGCAAAGATGGCAATCGCGATCCAGGGGTTGCGTGTCTTGATGCTCTCGTTGCGACGCTCGGCACCCATAAGCTCGATGAGTTTGGTACGACGCACGGCGCGAAGGTTCAGCAGTAGCGTGAGCACAAACATTACGAGCATGCAGGCAAGGGTCAGATTGAACGCATGCACCGAGAAAAAGAAGTGGAAATTGGCGATCTGTGTCTTAAAGAGCGAGGCCGTAAAGAACGTCATGAGCTGGGAGAGTCCCACACCCAGCACAATGCCGGCGACAAAGGCCACGACCGATACTATCACGGTCTCGAGCGCCATGATCGTGGCGACGCGCCCGCGCCCCATGCCGAGCACCTGGTACAGGCCAAACTCCTTTTTGCGGCGTTTCATGATGAAGTTATTGGCATACACCATCAAAAAGGCCATGACACCGGCCAAAAAGTACGTCAGGTCGCCGAGCATACTGCCCATAACCTGCGCCAAGCCCTCTTCATCGATTCCGGCGATGTCGACCTGCATCGAGATGGTGTTAAAGGCATAGAAGACCGTGACGCCCAGGGTGAGCGTCAAAAGGTAGACGAGGTAGTCGCGGCCGGCGCGGCGGACGTTGCCCCAAGCGAGTTTACAGAGCATCGGAGCCCTCACCGCCCATCATGGCAACGACCTCCATAATGCGGTCGAAGAACTCTCGGCGGTCGGTGTCGCCGCGGCGCAGCTCGGTGAAGATCTTGCCGTCGCGGATAAACAGCACGCGGCTCGTGTAGCTGGCGGCAAAGCTGTCGTGCGTGACCATGAGCACGGTGGCGCGTAGGCGGCGGTTAAGGGCCTCCAGGCTCTCGAGCAGCAGGCGAGCGCTCTTGGAATCGAGGGCGCCGGTGGGCTCGTCGGCCATGATCATGGTGGGGTCGGTGACGAGTGCGCGAGCCGCGGCAACGCGCTGCTGCTGACCGCCGGACATCTGGTAGGGATACTTGTCGAGCACCTGACTGATAGACAGACGCGCGGCCACATCCTGCACGCGGGTCGAGATCTCTGCCGAGTTTGTGCGGGCAATGGTGAGCGGCAGGGCGATGTTCTCGCGTGCCGTGAGCGTATCGAGCAGGTTGGAGTCCTGGAAGATAAAGCCCAGCTCCTCGCGTCGGAACTGCGAGAGCTTGGCCTGCTTCATGCGTGTTACGTCCTGCCCGTTGATGCGGATGGTGCCGCTCGTGGCGCTATCGATGGTCGACACGCAGTTGAGCAACGTCGACTTGCCCGAGCCCGAGGCGCCCATAATGCCAACGAATTCGCCGCGGTTAACGGTAAAGCTGACGTCGTTGAGCGCGCGGGTCACGTTGCCCAGCGCTCCGTATACTTTTTCGAGATGCGCGACCTCCAGTACCGGGGTCGCCATGTGCGTGGTTTGCATACCGAGTCCTTTCTTGCGATTAGTCTACGGCATCTATAGTCGCAAGAAGACGAGTCGGCTACCATCGATATGGCTTACGCTTGCCTTACCGTTGTGTAAGGTACGGGTAGCCAGCCTGCCACGTGTTGATATTGAGAGAGGACTCCTGTTGAAGACTGTTCATGTTGCCGCTGGGATCATTCGCAAGGAAGGATCTGATGAGCTGCTGGCCGTGCAGCGCGGCTACGGCGACATGCAGGGACTTTGGGAGTTTCCGGGCGGCAAGCTCATGCGTGGCGAGACGCCCGAAGACGCCGTGCGCCGCGAACTTATGGAAGAGCTGCAGGTGAAGGTCACCAACCTGCGCGATTTCTATACCGTTGAGTATGACTACCCCGATTTTCATCTCTCCATGGAGTGCTACTACTGCTCGCTCGCCGATGAATCCGATAAGCCCCAGAAGCACGATCGCCAGCTCGATATCCGCTGGATTCCGCGCACCTCGCTCGCCACGGTGGAATGGATGCCCGCCGACAAGGGGCTCATTGATGCTCTGATTGAGTTGAAGGAAGACCGGCTTGAGGCCAACGGCACTGCCAACGACGCCGAGGCCAGCACGGCAGACGAGCCCGCCACCAAGCCCAAGCGCGCACCTAAGCGCCGCAGCAAAAAGCATCCCAAGCCCGGCCTACTCGACGGCATCGACACCTCGGACCTTTCCGCCGACGAGCGTGAGCTCGTGCGCCGTCGCGCCGCTATAAAAAAGTCCATGAAGGGCAACAAGCGCGCCAACACCAAGCCCGAGCTGCTCGTACGGCAGCGCCTGCGGGCAGCAGGCCTTACGGGTTATCGCTTGGAATGGAAGGTTCCCGGCAAGCCCGACATCGCCTTCCCCGGCCGCAAGATCGCCATCTTCGTCAACGGTTGCTTTTGGCACCGCTGCCCCAAATGCAATCCAAGCCAGCCCAAGCGCAATGTCGAGTTTTGGGAGGCAAAGTTCCGTCGCAACGTCGAGCGCGACCGAGCTGCCGTGGCAGCACTCACCGAAATGGGCTGGACGCCCATAACCATCTGGGAATGCGAACTCAAAAAGGACCGCATCGACGCCACTATGGAAAAGGTCATCGAGCAGGTGCGCGCCGCAGAGCCGAAGCGCTAGGAGCGAGCATTCACACGCTCCGCACGTCCACGCCACATCCACGCCACAAACCTTAGAAAGCCCTTAAGCCCCAAACCTTTCAAGAGTGTTACTCGATAGCTTTGACCTGCGGTTTCATCGCAACACCAAACCAGGTTAAGCCTTTCTTTAGCGCTTCTTTGCGACGTCCGCGGCATAATACTGCCAACGCACGGGACCTAGCAGCACACCCTGTGCGCAACCTTTTGGTGGACATCGAGGAGGCCGCATAAGCATGCATTCTTCCAATGACGCAGCACAGCAGCCATCCCTAAAACATGCGAACCTTTTCTCCTTCCCCCCGACGCAGAGAAACGGTCTCCTCGACTCCCCCACCACAAAAGCCAAACGCTCAACCGATCAGAGCCACAACTTGCGAGCATCGTTCGAAAAGCTCCAAGCATCCCTAGACAAAACCTTCCCCAACCAAGCCCGGGCATACTAGCCCCCACCAACAAAGCGCCCCTCGCGCCCCATCCTTTCCGCCCTAACGCCACAAGGGCGACGACCTCGAGTAGGTCAACCTGGGAGGGACGAGGGCTTAGTTCTCCAATCTTTCCGCAGGGGGCAAAAAGCCTCGCCGCACGAAGTGCGCAGCGAGGCTTTTTGCATGCCCGAGGACGATTGGGGAACTAAGCCCTCGTCCCTCCTCGGGATATGTAGCGAGTCGGAGTACCCTTGCTGTTACTCTGCTTTGCCCACAGAGTTGAGGTTGGTCATGCGGATCTTAACCAGCTCGGTGATCTCACGCATGCCCTCCTTGGCCGGCTTCTTGGGATCGAAGCAGGCGGGATTCTCGGCCATGTAGGCCATGAAGCCCTTGGTGTAGGCCTGACGCAGCTCGGTGGCGTAGTTAACCTTGCAGATGCCGTTCTTCACAGCCTCGGCAACCTGCTCATCGGGCACACCGGAGGTGCCGTGCAGAACCAGCGGCACGTCGACGGCGTCGCGGATGGCCTTGACCACGGACTGCTCGATGTGCGGATCGCTCGTGTACACGCCGTGGCTGGTGCCAACGCCAATAGCCAGCGAGGTGCAGCCAGTACGCTCGACGAACTCCTTGGCCTCGGCCGGATCGGTGTAGGGGCTCTCGCCCTCAACCGCGGGACCGTCGTCCTCCTTGCCGCCAACCTTACCGAGCTCAGCCTCGACGGGCACGCCCATAGCGCGGCCAGCATCGGCGACGGACTTGGTCAGGGCGATGTTGTCCTCGAAGGACTCGTGCGAACCGTCGATCATAACAGAGGTGTAGCCCGTGCGGAAAGCCTGCATGCAGCGGTCATAGCCATCGCCATGATCGAGGTGCAGGGCGACGGGCACGGAAGCGCGCTCGGCGGCAGCCTTGACCATGCCGTAGAAGTAGTCCAGACCAGCGGTCTTGATGGTGCCCGGGGTGGTCTGCATGATGACGGGGGACTTGGTCTCCTCGGCAGCGGCCAGAACGGCCATAACAAACTCGAGGTTCTCGACGTTGAACGCGCCGACGGCGTAGTGGCCGGCCTGAGCGTCCTTGAGCATCTTTTCGGTGGTAACAAGTGCCATGAGCGTTTGCTCCTCTCCCTCGCCCGCATCTGGACATCGGGCGTAGTTGTTCACAAGGCGTTTTACCTTGCATTTTACTGCGCTCATTGTATGAAATTCAGCGTTTTTGCACGTGCGAGATATTGAGCCCATGCAGGTCAATACAGTTGTTTTTGAAAAGTAAACGGAAGGAATTTGAGCCAAGTGGACATATTCGATATTGAATTTTGGGCGTTCAGCGTCTTTCTTTTATAGAAAAGATAAGTAATCGAAAGGTGTTTTCTTACTCAAAAAGAAAATGAACGAAAATAGAGTCAACACAATTCCTGCAAATTTAGCCGAGAATGGAGCAAACATGGCCCAAGCCACCAACCGTGCTTTTGCCGACGAACGCCGTACCGCCATTTTGGAAATGCTCGATCATAATGCCTCGGTGCAGGTAGCAGAAATCGCCCAGACCTTTGGCGTGTCCTCCGTCACCGCCCGCGCCGACCTTGACGCGCTCGCCGAAGCAGGCAAGTTGCGCCGCACACATGGTGGTGCCGTATCGCTCCACAAGCGTCTGACTGTCTCCACGCAGGATCGCCGCATCAATGTCAACGTCGCCGCCAAGCAGGCCATCGCGCAAAGCGCCATCGAGCTCGTCAACGACGGCGACACGCTGCTCGTCGACTCGGGCACCACGGCGCTCGAGTTCGTCCGGCTCCTCGATCAGCGCGACGGTATCACCGTCATCACGGCAGACATAACCATTGCCGATTACATCGACGAGAGCATGCCCTCAGTCGATGTCGTCATGCTGGGCGGGGCGCTGCGCAAAGGCCATCGTTATTTGTACGGACCGCTCACTATGCAGGCGCTCCAAATGGTCCATGCCGATCTGGCCGTCGTGTGCCCCGGCGCTTTTGTTCCCGGCTGCGGCTTTACGACCGACTTTCCCCAGATGGCCGAGACCAAAACGGCCATGATCGCCGCGGCCCATCAAAGCGTCGCCCTCATGGACGCCAGCAAGGTTAACGGACGCGGCATGTACCGCTTTGCCGAGCTTGCCGACGTCGACACCATCGTGATGGACAGCGACCCCGACCATGCCGTCGCCGCCTCAATTGCCGAGGCCACCGACGACGCCCACCCAAATCTCACCATCGCCGGCGCTTAAACAAAAACCACCACAAAGGTGCCTGTCCCCTTTGTGGTGGCTGTGATGGTTGAGCGTCAAAAGTGAAAAATATCGCTACTTGGAGAGCTCGTCAGCGAGGGCCTCGATCTGGGCGCGCGATGCGTCGTTGAGCGAACCCAGGACGGTCACTTTGTTCTGCGTAAGGGCGATGTCCTTCATGCCCTCGAGCTCCTTGGTCATAACCTTGGCAGCAGTGGGCGCCCAGGAGCCGGCCTCGACGAGCGCCACGGTACGGTTCTGATAGGCATGCTCGGCAAGCGTGTGGATAAAGGTGCTCATGAACGGGAAGATCTCGCCCTGATAGGTAATGGAAGCGAGCACCAAACGGTCGTAGCGGAACGCGTCCTCAACAGCCTCGGCCATGTCGTCGCGAGCAAGGTCGAAGACGGAGACCTTCTGGCCGCGAGCCTCGAGTGCCGCGGCGAGCTCCTCGACGGCAGCCTTCAGGTGGCCATAGACGCTCGCATAGGCAATCGTAATGCCCTCGTCCTCGGGCTGATAGCTCGACCAGGTGTTGTAGGTGTCGAGGTAGTAGCCCAGGTTCTCGGTCAGCACGGGACCGTGGAGCGGGCAGATGACCTGAATGTCCAGATCGGCAGCCTTCTTGAGCACGGCCTGCACGAACTTGCCGAACTTGCCGACGATACCAAAGTAGTAACGACGCGCCTCGCAGGCCCAGCCTTCCGGATCCTCGATGTCGTTGGCGCCGAACTTGCCAAAGCCGTCGGCACTAAAGAGTACCTTGTCGGTGGCCTCGTAGGAGAACAGCACCTCGGGCCAGTGTACGTTGGGGGCGCCGACGAAGGTCAGGCTGTGACCGCCCAGGTCGAGCACGTCGCCCTCTTTGACGACCATCTTGCGCTCGGGGTAATCGGTGCCAAAGTAGTTGACCATCATGCGGAAGGCGCCCATGCTGGCCACGATCTGGGCCTGGGGATAGCGCTCCATAAAGGCGGCGATGCCAGCGGAGTGGTCGGGCTCCATATGGTGAACGACCAGGTAATCGGGCGTACGGCCGTCGAGCACGGCCTCGATATTACCGAGCCACTCGTCAACAAAACCACCGTCGACCGAATCGGCGACAGCAATCTTCTCGCCCAAGATAACGTAGCTGTTGTATGCCATGCCGTTCTCGGACACGTCATACTGGCCCTCGAACAGGTCAATGTCGTGATCGTCGACGCCAACGTAGCGGATATCCTTGGTGATCTCCATCAGGCAAAGCCTCCTAGATAGACAAAAGAACCCGTCTATCATAGCACTCGACTACATCCCAACAGCTATCTACCGACATCCTTACCGATTGTTATTGATGTTCAACATATCACCGTTTACCTGCACAAACTATGAGCGCGGTATCGCCGTGCTATGTCGAATAATGAGTTGGCCGGGAATACGAATGGCAACGGTTTTGCCCGCCGTACCCGCCTCGGGAACCGCATGCTCGAACACCTCGCGTCCGCGCTGATGTAGATCGAATCGCACGGTCGTGAGCTCGTTGTGTGCTACAAAATCATCGAGCGAATCATCGACGCCCACCACGCTTACGTCCTCGGGCACGCGAAGACCGCTATCACGCAGCGCGGCAATCGCGCCATTTGCCATCTGATCGTTTGCCGCATAGATCGCCGTCATGGTGCGGTCGTGCTCGGCCAGATACCTGCCGGCTTCGTAACCGCTGTTGGCAGACCAGTCACCCTCGAGCGGCTCTACCGGCTCGATGTGTTTACGCTCGAGTGCATCTTGCCAACCGGCGCGACGAAATTGCTCGTCGACCGAGAACGACGGGCCGCCAATATAGCGAATCTGCTCGTGCCCCAGCTCAAACAGGTGATCCATAAGCAATAGCGAGCAGCCGTAATGGTCGGAATCGACCGTGGTCACCCGCGGGTGCGCATACATGGTAACGATGACCGTGCCAATGCCCGGCAGTGGATCAAACGTCTCAAAATCGGGCGCCATGCGGCTCATGCCGATGATGATGCCGTCCACCGGCAATGCGGCCATACGACGCGTGGCCTCGGCAAGCGAGAATTCCTCGGTCTTGGACATCTCGACCAGCGTGATGGCGCAATTATGCTCGCGAGCAGCGCTGGCGATGCCGTCGATCATTGAGAGGTTGCCAAACTTGGTGACATCGTTGATGCATAGGCCTACCGAATGGTAACGGCCGTCGCGCAGCGAGCGACCGGCATAACTCGGACGAAAGCCGAGCTCTTGCATAGCGGCCTGCACGCGCTGGCGCGTCTGCTCGTTGACGTTGGGCAATCCGTTGGCAACGCGCGAAACCGTCTGCTGCGAAACACCGGCAGCGCGGGCAACGTCAGCCATGGATACCGGACGCGTACCTGTATCGTTGGAAGGGCGCCTTGCCACAAAATCACCTTCACCCTTGCGAGATATGAATAGCGTGAATGCCGGCCCGGGCAGAAATACATCCCGCGCCGAGGCCCGCTATCGTCGGACGCATGTTAACGTACTCTACTTTTTCTATCTGCATCTCTTCTGCTTTATAAGTCCATACGGCAATACCGTTCACGGCTGAATTTCTACCGATTACCAGATTCTCAAATAGTGACAAGAGTTGTGTTATGAGTACGTTAACATAGCCCGTAACGTGCGGTATCGTGAACACTTGGTTCATGCCGCTTTAAGTTGTTAACGTACTCATAACGACGCAAAACTCGCCCGTGCGCACCAAGGAAAGGACTCCCATGACCACCCCCGACGAAAAGACATTCGCCACGCTCACCAAACTGTTTGAGGAGGAGTTTGGCCCCATCGGCGACCGCCAGGTGCTCTATGTGCACGCGCCCGGCCGTTCCGAGATCAGTGGCAACCACACCGACCACGAGGGCGGCCACGTTATCGCCGGCTCGCTCGATGTCGCCGTCGACGGCATCGCCGTGGCAACCGATTCCAACAAGGTTCGCGTAGCCGACGAGGGCTATCCCACGTTTGAAATCGCGCTCGACACGCTAGACGTTCAGGAGTCCGAGAAGGGCACGTCCGCGAGCCTCGTCCGCGGCATGGCCCACGAAATCGCTGCTCTGGGCGTTGAGCCCCAGGGCTTCGACTTCGCCTTCACCTGCTCTGTCCCCTCGGGCGGCGGCCTTTCCAGCTCCGCTGCTGTCGAGGCCGCGTACGGTCGCGCCATGGAAACCCTCTGGGGCGCACCCGCCATCGAGCCCGTCGCGCTCGCCCAGATGAGCCAGCGCACCGAGAACAACTATTACGGCAAGCCCTGCGGTCTGATGGACCAGGCCGCTGTGTGCCTGGGCGGCCTTGCCTACATGGACTTTGAGGACCAGGCTCAGCCTAAAACCCAGAAGCTCGAGCTCAATTTTGAGGATCACGGTTATGCGCTCGTGCTCGTTAAGGTTGGCGCCGACCATGTGGCAGCTACCGACGACTACGCCGCCGTTCCGCGCGAGATGCAGGACGTCGCTGCCGAGTTTGGCAAGGCACGCCTGTGCGAGGTAAACGTGGCGGACTTTGACGCCAAGCTCCCCGAGCTGCGCGCCAAGCTGGGCGACCGCGCCTGCCTGCGCGCCGTTCACTACTGGTACGAAAACGGCCTGGTCGACAAGCGCTGGGCTGCCCTGAACGCCGGCGACATCGATCAGTTCCTGGTCCTGACGCGCGAGTCCGGCGCCAGCTCTGCCATGTACCTGCAGAATGTCGTTGCCAAGCTGGGCTCCGAGCAGCCTTCCATGTATGCCCTGGCGCTGGCCGAGCACGTGCTCGACGGCCGTGGCGCCGTCCGTATCCACGGTGGCGGCTTTGGTGGCACCATCCAGGCCTTCGTGCCGCTCGACCTGGTCGACACCTTTATCACCAAGATGAACGGCTGGCTGGGCGAGGGCTCTGCCCGCCACTACGCAATTTCTGACAAGGGGGCTTACGCGGCATGGCTGTAATGACTGACGTGCGCGAGGCCGCGCAGAACCTGATCGAGTACGCTATCCACCGATCGATGATCGGCCAGGACGATCGCATCTGGGCGTATAACACCATTCTCGAGTGCATCGGTGCTACGGGCCCGGCGCTCGACATGGCCTGGGCGCTCCAGGTCGAGAAACTCTCGTTCTTGCACCCCGATACACTCCCCAATTTTGACCTGGAGGGCACGCTTGCCGCGCTTTCCGAGGCCGCCGTTGTCAACGGTGCCGCCGAGGACACGGCATCGGGCCGCGACCGCATCGCCATGCGCATCATGGGCGTGCTGATGCCGAGGCCTTCGGTTGTAAACGAGGAATTCAACGGCCGCATGGGCGTCAACGAGCCCCGCGCCGCGACCGACTGGTTCTACGGTCTGTGCTGCGACGCCGGCTACGTGCGTCGTGCCGCCATCGCGCGCAACATCAAATGGAGCACTTCCACCAACTGGGGTGACCTGGAGATCACTATCAACCTGTCCAAGCCCGAAAAGGACCCGCGCGATATTGCCGCAGCCGGTGCCGCCAAAAACACAGGCGAGAAGTATCCCGCCTGCCAGCTGTGCATTGAGAACGAGGGCTACCCTGGACGCTCCGCCGCAGCAGACGGCGGCGCTCATCCCGCTCGCCAGAACCTGCGCGTTATCCCCATCCAGCTCGACGGCGAGCGCTGGGGCTTCCAGTACAGCCCGTATGCGTACTTTAACGAGCACTGCATTGCCATGAGCTCCGAGCATCGCCCGATGCACGTCGACCGCAAGGGCCTGACCTGCCTGCTCGATTTTGTGGACCTGTTCCCGCACTACTTTATCGGCTCTAACGCCGACCTGCCCATCGTGGGCGGCTCGATTCTGTCGCATGACCACTTCCAGGGTGGCGCGCACGAGTTCCCCATGATGCATGCCGCCGAGGTCTCGCAGTTTAGCGTGCCCGGCTTTGACCAGGTCAGCGGCACCGTGTTGCAGTGGCCGCTTTCGGTGCTGCGACTGCGCTCGCACGACCGCGCTCAGTTGCTCGACGCCGCCGAGAAGATTATCCTCGCCTGGCGCGAGTGGACCGACGAGGCCGCGGGCGTTATCGCGCACACGGCCGACGGCGTGGCCCATAACACCGTGACGCCCGTCATTCGCCGCGTGGACTCCCGCGGCAACGCCGGCGGCGAGATTTACGAGGCCTATCTGGCGCTTCGCTGCAATATCACGACCGACGAGCACCCGCTGGGCGTTTTCCACCCGCATGCCGAGTACCACCACATTAAGAAGGAGAACATCGGCCTGATCGAGGTCATGGGCCTGGCCATTCTACCGCCGCGCTTGGTTCCAGAGCTCGGCGCTGTTCGAGAGCATCTGCTGGCGGCCAAGGCCGATGCCAGCTACGATCTCGCCGCTGCGCTCGAGGGCGACGACCTTTGCCGCAGCCACGCCGCCTGGGCCGAGGACGTCTTTGCCCGCCGCGCCGATGAGCTTACGGCCGATAACGCCATCGATATCCTACACGAGGAGGTCGGCGTGGTGTTTGGCCACGTACTCGACAACGCCGGCGTCTTTAAGTGGGACGAAGCCGGCCGCGCCGCCCAACAGCGCTTCATCGACTCGCTGTAGCATACGAGTTCGAGCCTCATCAGCGGCCACGACATAACCGCCCACACGACAACGGCGCCCGCCGGCAACATCGCCGACGGGCGCCGTTTTTGAGTGTAGTCATTGGACGTTCTAAACGACTAGTCAAACAAGAACGTCCCCGACGACTAATGACTCGAGCGTGGAAAATCTCCCTCTTTGAGCTCGTATGGGCACCAAAAACGGGAGATTATCCACGCTCATTCTATTAGGAGTCGCAACCGCTACAACTCTACGACCTCAACGCTGTTGTAGATCTCGTCCCAGCGGTCCATGACCAGGTGGCCGGTCTTGGGATCCATAGCGTTGAGCTTGCCGCAGGTATTGGCGGTCTTGAGCACCGTGACGTCATCGGCACCAGCCGCAATGGCATGCGCAAAGCCGGCGATGGTCGAGTCACCGGAACCCGTCGCGTTCACAGCCGCAATCGCGGGCGTCTTGGCGCGGAACGCGCGGCCCTCATGGAAGCCCACCGAACCGGCAGCGCCCATCGAAACGACAACCCAGGGGATACCGGCAAAACGGTCATCGGCGGCAAGCGCCTCGCGCAGGGCATCGACATCATCGGTCGTAAAGGACGTACCCAGCAGGCCGTTAATCTCGGTCAGGTTGGGCTTTACGAGCTCAGGCTTAGCGTCGGACTCCAGCGCGGCCTCCAGCGATGCGCCCGAGGTGTCGAGCAGCACCTTGGCGCCCGCCTCCTCGGCGATCTTGACGAGCTCGGCATAGTAGCCGGCATCGACGCCACGCGGCAGCGAGCCCGAAAGCGTCACGACGTCCGCCTTCGCTGCGAGCTCGGCGAACTTGGCCGTAAAGGCCTCGAGCTCGGCCGGGGCGATCTGCGGGCCGCTCTCCAGCAGCTCGGTCTGATTACCCTCGTGCAGGATATTCAGGCAGATGCGCGTCTCACCGGCAATAGGCACAAAGTCGTTCTTGACGCCGTCGGCATCCATAAGCTCGGCCATATAGGCACCCATGTGGCCGCCGAGCAGGCCGGTCGCGAGCACGTCGTCACCCAGCTGCAGCAGCACGCGACTCACGTTGAGGCCCTTGCCGCCAGCGGTCTTTTCGGGTGTCACGCGGTTAACATCGTCGATGATCAGCTTGTCGAGCTGATAGCGCGTATCAATCGACGGGTTCATGGTAACGGTCAGAATCATGTTGAACTCCTGTTCCGGGGCGGCATAACCCGCCCCAAACATACGATAGCTCGTTAAAGGATCTCGATCTCAAAGCCGCGGGTGACGGTCTCTCCCGGCTTGGCCACCAGGCAGCCGCGCTTGTGCTCCAGAATATCGTCCTCGTCGGAGCAGGTGGACAGGCCGCCCCACGGTTCCACGGCCACAAAGTCGCCCTCGGGCTTGCTCCACACAATCAGGTATGGCATATCGGGGAACGTCAGGCGCACGCCCTTGTCCTCGGTTTTCTTGGTAAGCGTAACCACGTGGCTCTCGAGCACGTCAAAGATGGTCTCTGCGAAGTCAAAGAGTTCGTGGGTCAGCGGCAGGTCATGGCCAACCATCGGGTTCTTGCTGCGATGCTCAACATCAATCAGGCCCGTCGAGGGAACGGCAGTACAGAGCTCGGCGGCCTCGCGCTGCTCAAAACGGAGCTCGTAGTCGTCGTAGGACTCGCCCTCGTCAAGCGGGCACTTAAAGCCAGGGTGACCGCCCACAAAGAACGGCAAGTCCTCGGTGCCCTCATTGGTCACCTCGTACGACACGGCCACCTTCTCCGCATCGATCGTGTAACGAGCAACGATCTTAAACGGATACGGGTACTGCTCGAGCAACTCGGCATGGTCGGCAGAGCTTAAGCTCAGCACAACCATGTTGTCGCTCTGCTCCTCGAGCTTCCACTCCTGCTTGCGAGCAAAGCCGTGGCGGGCGAGCTTGACCTCGCGGCCGCCCATGGTCATTGCGCGACCGTCACGAAGGCCGCCGCAGATCGGGAAACAAATGGGTGCCTGGCCCGACCACACCGCCGGGTCGCCCTGCCACAGGTACTCACGGCCGTTGGCCGTAATAGAAGTGAACGACCCGCCCGCCGTGCTCAGTGCCACGCGGATAGAACCGTTATCAAGAACAAACTCCATAGGAGCCTTCCCTTTCTTACGACAGCCCGCCAAGTCAGTGGGGCTGATAGCAAACCGGCCCGCGCCCCATCACAGAAACGCGAGCCGTCAACGGACTAGTTAATTACGCCGGATACCCGCTAATCGTGGTATTCGCCGCGGTCCCACTTCTCGAGGAACTCGTCAAAGAAGTGCGGGTCAGCCTGAGCCTCGGCGTCGGCCTTGTTGCAGGCATCGATCTTGGCGATCAGGGCATCGTGCTCGGGGGTCTTCTCGTAGGGCTCCTCCAGGAAGGCAAGCATGATGTCGGCCATCAGGAACTCGCCGGTAATCTTGCCGCCAAAGCCCACGATGTTGGCGTTGAGCTCGCGACGGGCATACAGGGCAGAGGTCATATCGCGGACCAGGGCGCAGCGGGCGCCGGGAACCTTGTTGACGGCGTTGGTGATGCCGATGCCGGTGCCGCACAGGGCCACGCCAAAATCGGCCTTGCCGCTGGCGACAGCCTCGCCCACGGCCTTACCGTAGATGGGATAGTGCGTACGGGTGTGGCTGTAGGTGCCGCAGTCGAGCACCTTGTAGCCAGCCTGCTCCAGGCGGTCGGCCAGATAGATCTTCTCGTCCGTAACGATATGGTCGCAACCGATTGCGATGGTCTTCTTCATCAGAACGTCCTTTCGTCTGAATTCACAAGTTGAGGTAGAAGTTCGAGTTCTCGGTGGCTCTCGTTAGGCCATCTTGTTGAGCATGTCGACACGGATCTGGTGACGGCCGCCGGCGTACTGGGCACGCAGGAACTCGCGGGCGATCTTCTTGGCGACCTCGGTGCCCACAACGCCCGGGCCCATGGTGACCATGCGCGAGCCGTTGTGCTCGCGGGTCATGTAAGCGGAACGCTCGTCGGAAATGTTGGCGACGACCATGCCCTTGATCTTGACGGCGGCCATATAGGAGCCGACGCCGTACTTATCGAATGCGAAGCCCTGGGAATCCTTGTGCTCCAGCAGGTCCTTGGCAACGGCGGTCGCGGAATCGACAAAGTCCGCGGCAGGGGTCTCGGAATAGTCGACGACCTCGTGACCGTCGGCGATGAGCATCTCCTTGATGGACTCCTTCATCGACATACCGTCGGCATCGGAAGCGATTACAACCCTCATGACATCCTCCTTGAGAGATACGCAGGTGCGTAGTTTCTGTTTGGAAGTGTTGAATCGCGTTCAGGTCCGGGCATCTGAATGTGCGGTTCTTCACTGTTCATGTTTATTTGAACACATTCGAACATCAACTGCAAGAATTATTTGTTTGTCTTTGTTCTTTTTTGAACAAATACCGTTCGCGGATGATTGCTGACCATTTGGAATCGGGGAAAGCCCACCCTGCCACGTATTCAACAAACAAAAGGGCGGCCGAGAACGTGTCTCGGCCGCCCTTCGGCGGTATTCCCCGGTATATACAGCTGTTTTAGCTACTCGGACTGCCCGCCCTTTTTGGCGTGCTTGGACGGAGCGCTCAGAAAGCGACCCGTCAAATAGTTCGCCGGGCCGGAAATATCAATCCCCAGCAGGGTGTGCCCCAGCCACAAAAACGCCGCGAGCACCAGCAATGGAATCACGCACGAGGTCACGATCATCACGATGACGCCTTCGATAAGGTCGGTCACCTGCTGCACGATCTCGTCGGTCATCTGCTTGGCACCACTGGTTACCGACGTGACCAGGCTTGAGGCACCGTCGGCAAGCTGCTCAAGCACGTTCTTGGACTCTGTGGACTCGGTCTTTTTCTTGCTTGCTTTGGAGCTATCACTATTTGCCGTACCCGCAGCGTCGGCCGCCTTTTGCTCGGCCGCTTCGATGCTCACTCGATACGTTTCGTCGACCTTTTGCGACACCCATACGCTTGCAGGCACCAACGCCATGCCGATCGTGGCGACCACCAGCACGCGAGTCGCCACGCGGCGCAGGACGGCGCTCGTGCTCCAGCGCCCGTGAATGCCGAGCGACACCGCAAGGAGCACCAGCGCAAACGGGATCAGGATGCCCAGGCCAACCGACCACAAAATGGTCAGCAGGTATTTCTCGAGGTAGAGCACGGCAAGCACGATGCCCAAGTTACCCGAAAGCTGCGCGAGCTGCTCGGCAACCGGCGTTCCCGTATCGCCCGGCAGCGCAGTGATACCCGCAGATAGGGCGACGCACGAGGTCGTGAGCGCCAAAACATTGCCCTTCTTTTGATCGATGACCTCGATGGTGGAGTCCCAAGTCTTGGTATCGGCGAAATGCGGACGAGCTACAAAGCCCGACAGCAGCGCCAGTACCACGAGCGCAACGATAAAGCCAATCTGCAGCTTTTTGTTTGCGCACACGACATCGGACAGACTGGGCTGCAGCTCGGTTACCGTCGTGTGCTCGGTTATCTGGACAGGACGCCCATGAGCCATCTCATACGCGTCTCTTTTTTGAATTGATCCGTTGTCCGGCATTTGGATACCTCCTCATTCCGGCCTGTATTGCGGATGGAAGTATACCCACCCATCGAAAAACCGAACGGCAAGACGGACGGAGCGCACCAAGACTGTCCCCAATGACTATCTCGGGATGAGTTGCGGTGGAATAGGGATTGTTTAGCGCCCGCCAGCCCCTATTCAATCCCTATTTCACCGCAACTTGGAGGAGAACAGAAAAACCCTGCCGCGGATAGCGGCAGGGTTTTTGGAAGGGGACGAGGTTGTGCGAGCTCGTTAGGCGAGCTTGGCCTCGAGCTCAGCGATGCGCTTGTAGGCATCGATGGTAAAGCGGGCCTGCTTCTCCAGGATCATAGTGGTCATGAGAGTGTCCTGAGCGTGAGCCATGATGAAGGTCATCTCCATCTCGCCGCCGCCGGCCTCCTGCGAAAGCAGCTTGGTCTGCGTGTCATGGGCGCCGATAAGTGCATCGCTGGCATCCTTGTGCAGCTGTTCGGCCTTCTCAAAATCACCCTCGCGAGCAGCATCGAGCGCTGCAAGCAGATCGGTCTGGGCGTCACCTGCGTATGCGACAATCTCGAATCCAACCATCGAGATTTCTTCTTTGGTTGCCATATTGCGTTCCTTTCACATATGAACCAATCGAGAGCATCGCGTCCGGGCATACGCGCTGCGTTCTGTATGGCAGAAACATTAACATTCAAACAAAAAAGAACAGCGCAAAACGTAATTTCAAGCTATGAACGGTCATTTTTCGCCCGTGAACGGTTTTTAAACCAATGCAAACAATATCGAACACAATTAGTGGCAACCCAAACAGGTCCACACCCTAGCGTACATCGCGCACCGTATCACCCTCTACGAGCATGCCGGGGATCAGCATGTGCTCCACGCCAGACGCAACCCCCTCGGCGCCGGCAATCTTGTCGACAGCCCACATGCCGACGCGCTTGTTGTCAAAGCGCACCGTGGTCAGGCGACGGTCGGGCACGATGTCGCCCAGGCTGTCATCAACACCCGCCACGCTCACGTCCTCGGGCACGCGCTTTCCGCGCGATTCGAGCCCGCGAATGCAGCCGTAGGCCATGGCGTCGTTGGAAGCATAAATGGCCGTACAGGTCGGATCGTCCGCCAGAGCCTGACCGGCGGCATATCCGCTCTGTGCCGTCCAATCGCCACGGACGAGTCGCGGCGGCTCAATACCATGCGCACGCAATGTCTCGCGCCAGCCCTCCTCGCGCTGCATGCCCGAAAGCGAGCGCTCGGGACATGAGATAAAGTGCACGGTCTTGTGCCCCTGCCCCAGCAAGTACTCGACAACCTGGCGCGAGCAATCGAACTGGTCGTTATCGACCGTTGAACAGAGCGGGTGCTCCAGCATGGTAACGAGCACCGTCTGCATGCCGGGCAGCGGCTCAAAGGTGCCAAAGTCCGCCGGCATGCGATTCACGATCACAACCATGCCATCCACCGGCAGCGCGCTCATGCGCGACGATGCACTCTCGAGGGTATACGGATGCCCGTCTACTTTAGTGAGAGTGATGGCATAGCCGTGTTTGTCGGCCGCAGCGGTAAAGCCCTCCATACGGTCGAGGTTGCCGGTGCCGGTAATGTTGAACATGGCGACGCCGACGGTCTTAAACTTGCCGCGACGCAGCGATCGACCGGCAAAATTGGGTCGATACCCCAGCTCGCGCATGGCGGCACGCACGCGCTCCTTGGTCTCGGGGCGCACGCTGGGCGAATCGTGCACGGTGCGCGAGACCGTCTGCTCCGAGACGCCCGCGAGACGCGCCACGTCCTTAACGGAAACCGATTTTTTAACAGCGGCCATAGGTCGATCTTTCTATGTCAACGATGCCATTGATGACATCCTGCGCAGTCATGTTAAACGCCTTCAAGTATATCCAACGCCTCCCCCTCAATACGCTCACCACCCAAAACCTACCGTTCACCGACAATCTTGCTTCCACGAATGGCTTTTGTCGCTCAAATGTTAACGTTGCCATTGTGCAAACACAGAGCCACCGGGCGGCTCTAACGTTTACGCGCAAGGAATCGACGGTCCACAGGCACAGGGACCACCGGTTCGCGTCTTTTTTCGTGTCGCAAAATGGTAACGTCAACATTTTGGCAACTTAACGTCAAAAGCTGCCATCGTTGCTGACCCACCGACTCTTAGGAGCTTTGCATGGAGCAACTCATCGCCACCATCGAAAAAGGCCAGCCCTTTTTCAACGCGATCGCCCGCAACAAGTACCTCAAGGCGATCCGCGACGGTTTTATCTCCGTCATCCCTATCATCATCTTCTCGTCCATCTTCTGCCTGGTAGCCTCGGTCCCCAACATCTGGGGTTTCTACTGGCCCGATGACATCAACAACGCCCTGTGGAAGTGCTACAACTACTCCATGGGCATCCTGGCCATCGCCTGTGCCGCCACCACGGCCAAGCACTTCGCCGACGCTCAGAACCGCGACCTGCCCAAGAACAACCAGATCAACTTTATCTCGTGCATGTGCGCGGCCATCATCGGCTTCTTGCTCCTTTCGAGCGACACCATCGCCACGGACGCTGCCAGCGGCTTCAACACCACCTACCTTGGTTCCAAGGGCTTGCTGACCGCCTTCATCGCTGCGTTTGTGACCGGCATCATCTATAAGTTCTTTATCAAGCGCAACATCACCGTCAAGATGCCCGAGCAGGTTCCGCCCAACATTTCGCAAACCTTTAAGGACATCATCCCCTTCTCCGTCTGCATCACCGTCTTTTGGGTCTTTGACATCGCCTTCCGCGCTGCTTTTGGCTTCTGCTTTGCCCAGGGCGTCATCCAGGTGTTCCAGCCCCTGTTCACCGCTGCCGACGGCTACATCGGCCTCGCTGTGATCTACGGCGCCATGAGCCTGTTCTGGTTCGTGGGCGTCCACGGCCCCTCGATCGTCGAGCCCGCCATCGCCGCCGCTCTCGTTGCCAACATGACCGACAACCTGGCTGCGTTCCAGGCTGGCCAGCACGCTTCCGCTGTCCTGACCCAGGGTGCCCAGTACTTCGTCGTCTGCATGGGCGGCACCGGCGCCACGCTCGTCCTGGTCTTTATGTTCTGCTTCCTGGCCAAGTCCCAGGAGATGCGCGCCGTCGGTAAGGCCGCCATCGTTCCCGTGTGCTTTGCCGTCAACGAGCCGCTGCTGTTCGCCGCGCCTATCGTGCTCAACCCCGTCTTCTTTGTCCCGTTTGTCTTTGCCCCGATCGCCAACATCTGGATTCTCAAGGTCTTTATCGACTTCTTGGGCATGAACGGCTTTATGTACACCCTGCCTTGGACCGTCCCCGGCCCCATCGGCACCATCATGGGTCTGGGTTTCCAGCCGCTCGCCTTTGTGATGCTCGCCATTATCCTGGTCGTCGACTTTGCCCTGTACTACCCCTTCTTCCGTGCCTATGACGCACAGAAGTGCGCAGAGGAGGCCGAGATTTCCGACGAGGAGCTCGCCGCCAAGAACGCCGAGAAGGCCGCTAAGCTCAACGACGCCTTCCAGGGCAAGGCCGACGCCAAGAGCGTTGCCGCCGGCGCCGCTGCCGAGGCTGTGAAGACCGACGCCACTCCCGCTGCTGCCACCACCGAGGCTAGCGCCACCAGCGACCTTAACGGCAAGCGCGTGCTCGTGCTCTGCCAGGGCGGCGGCACTTCGGGCCTGCTCGCCAACGCGCTGGCCAAGGCTGCCAAGGAGCGCGGCATCAATCTTGAAACCGCTGCCGAGGCATATGGCAACCACGTGGACATGCTCCCCGACTTTGACCTGGTCGTCCTGGCCCCGCAGGCTGCCAGCTACCTGGCCGACCTGCAGAAGGACTGTGAGCGCGTGGGCAACAAGTGCGTCGCCTGCCGCGGTAAGCAGTACATCGAGCTCTCCCAGAACGGCGACAAATCTCTCGCCTTCGTCTCCGAGCAGCTTTCGAAGTAAGTAACGCTCAGGGCCAGCCGACCATCAACAGCCGGCTGGCCCTTCGATTTAGACGATTGGATCATCATGTCCGTTAACCCTGCTAGCGTCACCAACCCGCCCGCGCAGTTTCCCGAGGACTTTGTCTTTGGCGGCGCCACCGCTGCCTACCAGGTAGAGGGCGAGACCCGCACTCACGGTAAGGGCAAGGTCGCCTGGGACGACTTCCTGGAGGCCCAGGGGCGCTTCTCCCCCGATCCCGCTTCCGACTTCTACAACCAGTACCCCGTCGATCTGGAGCTGTGCGAGGAGTTCGGCATCAACGGCATTCGCCTCTCCATCGCCTGGAGCCGCATCTTCCCCAATGGCACCGGCGAGATCAACCCCGAGGGTGTGCAGTTCTACCACGACCTCTTTGCCGAGTGCCACAAGCACCACGTTGAGCCCTTTGTCACGCTGCATCACTTCGACACGCCGCTGCCCCTCTTTGAGAAGGGCGACTTCCTCAACCGCGAGACCATCGACGCCTTTGTGGACTTTGCCACCTTCTGCTTTAAGGAGTACGCCGACCAGGTGACCTACTGGTTTACCTTTAACGAGATCTGGGCCGACGCCTCCAACACTTACATCGAGGGCACCTTCCCCGGTGGCGTCAAGGCGCATCTGGCCGAGGCTTTCCAGTGCGAGCACAACATGATGCTCGCCCACGCCAAGGCCGTGCTGGCCTTCCACAACGGCGGCTTTAAGGGCAAGATCGGCGTCATCCAGTCGCTGGAGTTTAAGTACCCGCTCAACGAGAACGACCCCGCCGATATCAAAGCCGCCAACAACGAGCACGTGCTGCAAAACCAGTTCTTGCTCGACGCCACCTTCCGCGGCGACTATGCCCCCGACACCCTCGAGTGTGCCAACCGCCTGGCTGCGGTCTCTGGCGGCACGATCGAGATCCGCGAGGAAGATCTTAAGATCATGCGCGAGGCAGCGCTCTACAACGACTACCTGGGCGTCAACAACTACCAGTGCCGTTTCCTCAAGGCCTACGACGGCGAAAACGACCTGCACCACAACGGCACGGGCGAGAAGGGCACCGGCCGCTGGCGCGTCAAGGGCATTGGCGAGCATGTGAACAAGCCCGGCATCCCCACCACCGACTGGGACTGGATCATCTATCCCGAGGGTCTGTTCGATCTGCTCGTCTACATTAAGCAGCGCTACCCCAACTACAAGCAGATCTTCATCACCGAGAACGGCATGGGCTACAAGGACCCCTACAAGGACGGTTTTGTGGACGACCAGCCGCGCATCGACTACATCGAGCAGCACCTGCGCTGGCTGCTTAAGGCCATGGAGGTGGGTGTCAACGTGGGCGGCTACTTCCTGTGGAGCCTGCAGGATCAGTTCTCCTGGACCAATGGCTACAACAAGCGTTACGGCTTCTTCTACGTTGACTTTGAAACCCAGAAGCGCACACCCAAGGCAAGCGCATACTGGTATAAGCACGTGGCGCAGACCCGTCGTCTGGACTAGCTAACGCCATCGGCCGCCGTGACCATCACGCCGCCGCGCACCTTACCATTCCCGATCGCATGGGCGCTGCGTCCATGCACCTCTTTCCGTGTGGCGGATACGACCTTCCCGGTGGATGCTTCAGCATCCTTGGTCGTATCCGCCGTTTTTGTTTTTGAGCGGACTGGGCTGTATTCGTTTGTCTCGGTCTGTAACATCTAGCAGGGGTTTTCGGCCCTACCTGTTACAGATTTAGACGAACAGGCCGAGCGCGTCTACACCCGCAGGTCCTTTACGCTGGAACGCTCGACCAGCACGCCCGAGACGAGCGTACGGCTTCTGGAGCTCGGGGCTTCCAGACCTGCGACGACCTCGTTAAGCGCACGGACGCCCAGCTCGCGGTGGCGAAACTTCACCGACGTCAGAATCGAGTTGGGAATCGTCTTGTAGAGCTCATCGTCGAAGCCGATCACGGACACGTCGTCGGGCACACTGAGCCCTTTGTCACGTAGAGCCATCATCACGCCGTTTGCCATGCAGTCGTTAGCAGCGAGGACCGCCGTGCAATCAGGTTTATCGGCAAGCACAAGGCCCGCGGCATAGCCACTATCCGCATTCCAATCGCCTTGCAGAGGCTCGGGCGGCTCAATGCCACGCGCCTCGAGTGCCGCACGCCAACCTTTCATACGGCACTGGCTCGACAGCGACTCTTTCTTACCCGAAACGAAATACACGTTCTTGTGACCATGATCCAAGAAGTACTCGCACGCCATGCGCGCGCCGCCCTCTTGGTCGTCACTGACGGTGGAGCAGGTAGGATGTTCCATCGGTGTGATAATCACAGTCTTGAGGTCCTTCGGTGCCTCAAAGGTATCAAAGTCATCGACCATCTGACGCAGGTTGAAGATCATGCCATCAACAGGCAGCTGCGACATCCTGCGCGCCGCATCGGCAAGGGTCATCTTCTCCCCTGCGCGCTTCTTAATCATCGTGAGCGCAAAGCCGCGTTCCTCGGCGGCATCGGCGATACCGTCAATCATGTCCACGGCACCACCCGACAAGTGAAACAGCACGACGCCGATGCACCCGTAACGGCCCAACTTGAGCGAACGCGCGGCAAAGTTAGTTCGAAACCCGAGTGCCTCCATTGCGGAATGGACCTTATCGCGTGTCGACTCTCGCACGCTATCGGGCTCGTTGATCACACGCGAAACCGTCTTGAGAGAAACACCCGCGGCAATCGCCACATCGTTCATCGAGACGTTTTTCTTGTCCATCGTTGCCACTGCTTCTCCAGTCGGTTTTGCATCGCTTGCTTTTTGCGTTCTAGCATACACTACCTGCCTGACTGATAAATCAACCGTTTACCGGACAATATCGACCACTCACCCCTAAATCCTTGTTGCTCTTCCAAAAATGTCTTACGTTGTCATTAACGAAATGACAACGTTGTCATTTCGCAATGCCTTCCTTAAACAGGAAGGCTTCCGGGCAGTCCTGACCATCCATCGACGACCAGTTCCATCCACATGCATCGCGCATCAAGTAGTAAAGGAGCTCTATGGACGCCATCGTAAAAATGCTCGAAAAGCATCAGCCGTTCTTTGAGAAGATCTCGAGGAACATATACCTCCAGGCCATCAAGGACGGATTCCTTGGGTGCATGCCCATTGTCCTCACCTCTTCGATCTTTCTGCTCATTGCCACCCTTCCCGGCGTAGTCGGCATCACGCTGCCCCAGCCGCTCATCGACTGGTGCAACAAGCTCTACAACTTCACCATGGGCGTCATGGGCATCATGGTTGCCGGCACCACTGCCAAGAACTTCACGGCATCCATGAACCGTCGTATGCCCGCCGGCAAAGTGCTCAACGACGGTTCCACCATGGTGGCCGCCCAGTGCAGCATGCTGCTGCTCGCAGTCACGCAGTTCACCACCAAGTTCAACGGCTCCGAACTTTCGGTCTTCGATTGCACCAGCATGGGCACGCGCGGCCTGTTCTCGGCCTATATCGCCGCGTTCATTACCGTGTGGGTCTACAAATTCTGCGTCTCGCGCGATCTGACCATTAAGCTGCCCAAGGAGGTCCCGGGCGCCATCGCTCAGAACTTCCGCGACATCATCCCCTTCGGCGGCGCCGTCATCATCTGCGGCATCATCGATGTCGTCGTGCGCAACCTCATGGGCGTTCCGTTCTCCGAGCTGCTTATCAAACTGCTCTCCCCGCTCTTTACCGCTGCAGAAACCTATCCTGGCCTTATCCTTATCCAGGCGGCCACCGCGTTCTTCTGGTTCATCGGCGTCCACGGCCCCTCGATCGTCCAGCCGGGCATCGACCCCATCCGTCTTGCCAACCAGGCCGAGAACCTGCAGGTTCTGCTGGCAGGCGGCCACCCCGCCCATTCCCTCACCTTTAACATGTCGCTCGTGGGTGAGTTCGGCGGCACCGGCGCCACGTTCATCGTGCCGCTTCTGCTGATTCTCTTTATGAAGTCCAAGCAGCTCAAAGCCGTCGGTAAGGCCTCGATTGTTCCTGTTGCCTTCGCCGTCAACGAACCGCTGCTCTTTGGCGCGCCGATGATCCTTAACCCCTACATGCTCGTCCCCTTTGTTGCCGCCGGCTGCGTCAACGTAGGTGTTGCCAAGTTCTTTATCGATAACGTGGGCATGAACGGCTTCTCCTTCGTGGTGCCTTGGGCTACCCCTGCCCCCATCGGCATCTTCATCACCACGAACTTCCAGCTTATTGCCCTGGTATTTGTCGCGATCATCATCTTGCTGGACGCCATCATCTACCTGCCGTTCTTGAAGGCATACGATAAGCTGCTCTGCGACCAGGAGGCCGAGCGCGCCGCCGAGCTGGGTCTCGAGTCCAATGGCGCCGCTACCATCGCCGCCAACGCCTCTGCGCCCGCTGTCGAGCAGACTACCGCTTCCGTCGAGACGACCGCCGCTGCCACCGACAGCAAGCCTGTCGCCGATCAGCCCGAGCCCGCCGCCGACGCATCCGCCAAGAAGGATGTCGACGGCCTGAAGGTCCTCGTCCTGTGCGCCGGCGCCGGCACCTCTGCCATGCTTGCCAACGCCATCAAGGAAGGTGCCGCACAGACCGGAGAGAATATTGCTTCCTCCGCAGGCGCCTATGGTCAGCACACTGCCATCATGGATCAGTACGACGTTATCGTGCTTGCCCCGCAGGTCCGTAGCTACTACAACGACATGAAGGCCGACACCGATCGTCTGGGCATTAAGCTGCTCGCTCCCCGCGGTAAGGAATATATCGACCTTACCCGCGACCCCGCTGGCGCCATCAAGTGGCTCCGCGAGAACCTCGACTAGCTCCTCCCTCTGTTGGTGCCCGGATCCCCAGTTCGGGCGCCTCTCCCCATTCGCATCTCACAGAAAGGAAGACTCATGACCAACCCCATGCAGTTCCCCGACGGCTTCGTGTTTGGCGGCGCCACCGCTGCTTACCAGGTTGAGGGCGAAACCCGCACGCACGGAAAGGGCAAAGTGCCCTGGGACGATTTCCTGGCAGCCCAGGGTCGCTTCTCCCCCGACCCCGCAAGTGACTTCTATAACAAGTATCCGGTCGATATCGACCTGTGCCAGCGCTTTGGTATCAACGGCATCCGCGTCTCCATCGCCTGGAGCCGTATCTTCCCCAATGGCACCGGCGATATTAACCCCGAGGGCGTCGCTTTCTATCACGAGCTTTTCGCCACCTGCAACAAAGCTGGCGTTATCCCCTATGTCACGCTCGATCACTTTGACACGCCCGAGGCCTTCTACCAGGATGGCGGCGAGGGCTTCTTGACGCGCACGACCATCGATGCCTTTGTCGAGTACGCCAAGTTCTGCTTTGCCGAGTTCACCGAGGTCAAGCACTGGTTTACCTTTAACGAGATTCCCGCGACCGCCGAGGGCAGCTTTATCGTCGGCAACTGGCCGCACGGCGAGAAGTATCGCCTGGACAAGGCCTTCCAGCTCATGCACAACATGATGGTGGCCCATGCCAAGGCCGTCGTCGCCTTCCACGAGGGCGGCTTTGAGGGCGAGATCGGCATTGTCCAGAACCTGGAGCCCAAGTATCCCCTCGATCCCAACAGCGCTGCCGACTGCGAGGCAGCTCGCATGGCCGATGTCATCAACAACCGCTGGGTACTCGACGCCACCTTCCGCGGCCACTATGCAGCCGACACCATGGAGGCTGCGACCAAACTGGCCCATATCGCCGGCGGCGAGCTCGACGTCCGCGACGAGGACATCGCCGCGCTGACCGCCGCGCTCCCCTACAACGATTGCCTGGGCGTCAACACCTACAAGTGCCAGTTCCTGCGTGCCGCCGAGGGCGAAAACGACATCAACCACAATGGCACCGGCGACAAGGGCTCCTCGCGCTGGTTCCTCAAGGGTGTGGGCGAGTCGTGCGTGCGCGATGGCATTCCTACCACCGATTGGGACTGGATCATCTATCCCGAGGGCCTGTACGACCTGCTGCTGCGTATTAAGAACGATTACCCCAACTACAAGAAGATCTACATCACCGAGAACGGCATGGGCTATAAGGACGACTTCGAGGACGGCTTTATTGACGACGCCCCTCGTATCGATTACATGCGTCAGCATCTCGCATGGATCCTCAAGGCAATCGACGGCGGCGTAAACGTCGACGGTTACTTTGTGTGGTCGCTGCAGGACCAGTTCTCCTGGACCAACGGCTATAACAAGCGCTATGGCCTGTTCTACATCGACTTTGAGACCCAGAAGCGCTATCCCAAGGCGAGCGCGTACTGGTACAAGAACGTCGCGGAGACCGGCCTGCTCATGGCCTAACTTCAGCCGCGTATCCCCTGTCGGCCGCATGCGAATCCCTCCACGGGTTCGCATGCGGCCTTTTTGATTTTGGTCGGCCCGTGCAGGCCGTTTGTCTCGATCTGTAACATCTAGCAGGGATTTTCAATCCTAACTGTTATAGATTTAGACGAACGGGCGACCAGGGCTGAAAGATCTCAATCTGTAACACGTAGCCCACTTTTAACCGTCTAACTGTTACAGATCAAGACAATAAGATAGTCAAATCCGAACTTTCCAAGCAGTTATGAACCATGGTTTCCAGTTTTCGGTATCACGAACATACTTTCGGTATCATTTAATGGTATTATGATATCGAAAGTATGTTCGTGATACCGAAAGGAGCCGCATGCGCCAGTTCGATTACACCACAGTCCCAGCGGAACTCGAAGCAACTCCAATCACCAACCTCCTCCTCTCGATACGCGAGCATAAAGGCCGTCAGCTTGCTCTGAGTCAAGTCAAACCCGAGCTTCTATCGTCCCTAATGGAGGAGGCTAAGATCCAAAGCACCCGATCCTCCAACGGACTTGAAGGAATTGTTACCACCCAAAAAAGACTCAAAGCGATCATGGCGTATTCCGCCAAGCCAAGCTCCCGCGCAGAGGAAGAAATCGCTGGATACCGAGATGTGCTGTCGCTTATTCACGAGCAACACGATTCCATTCCCGTAACGCCATCGGTCATTCTGCAGTTGCATCGTGACCTCATGGCGCACACGGCAATCTCGTATGGAGGCCATTGGAAAGATGGCGATAACGAAATCGTCTCCATTGACGATCAAGGTAATCGATTTGTGCGCTTTAGGCCCCCTTCGGCTCTAGCAACCCCGGGACTTATTAGAGAAGCCTGCCAGTCCCTCAACGATGCTTTATCTCGCCAAGTTTGCGATCCCCTCCTTATATCGCTCCGCTTTATCTTCGATTTTGTTAGCATTCATCCCTTCAACGATGGCAATGGCAGGATGAGCCGGCTCCTTACAACGCTGCTGCTCGAAAAGACTGGATACGATGTTGCGCGTTACATCAGCATCGAACGACTTATTGAAGACAACAAAGCGCTTTACTACAACGCCCTCGCTGCAAGCTCCACTGGATGGAATGAAAATCAAAACACCGAAGTACCCTTTATCCGTTTCATGCTCGGAACAACCCTGGCCGCCTACCGACAGCTCGAGCAGCGTACCTTAATTGAATCAAGCACTCGTCCCATGTCGAAGCAAGCGCGCATCGCTGTTCTATTTCAACAGAGACCCGGCGTCATTAAGAAATCCGACATCCGGTCCAGCTGCCCCGATATCAGCGAGGTAACCGTTAAACGAACCCTCGGCCAGCTTGTTAGTTGCAGCGCAATCGAAAAAACAGGAGCGGGTCGTTCGACGGGCTACATACTCAAAGACGTCCATGCTCTAGAACTATTCTTGCAAGCCACAATACCCGATGGCGAGGCCGCAATAACAAAAGAGGCTTCAAAGGATAAGCTCCTTGAACGTGTAAACCACGCCGAGGATGAAAGCAGAGAAGGGCTCTATGAAGACTACGATTCATTCTCAAGGGACATAAAGACGAGATACGGAGTCTAGTCATATCTCAGAATAGCCTCATCCTTGTTGCCCAAAGTCATTTACGCGTCATTGTAAAGCGGTACCCCCGCGCCGGCAGGGGGCAGAAGTATCGCCTGCCGATCTTGCTGGAGTCGGCGATCAGATAGCGCGAGTCGGCCTTGCTAAAGGCGAGCTGCTGGATACGACCCTCATCCATATTAGACGTAGACACGTCGCCATCCAGAATGCCGTTGGCGCCGATAAACGCCGCATCGATACCCAACGCACGCAGAGTATCCTCGGCCGTTGGCCCCACAAATGCGGCGGTGCGGCGACGGTACATACCGCCCACGAGGCACAGGTCGCAGTCTTCGCGCGCCTCGAGCAGGTTAAACACCGAAAGTGAATTGGTCACATAGATGGAAGGCAGCTTGTCGGTGACTCGGAGAGCGCCAATGCGATCTCACAACGGTTGCGCTCATTGTCTCAATTAGATACTCAACGAAATACGGCCCCGCAGTTCAATAAGCTGCGGGGCCGTACTATACACCGACGAATCAACGACGGAGTGCATCCACTATTTGGCCAGCTCCTGAACGATCCAGTCAATTGCACCTTCGGGATCGTTGGTAAGGTCGATATACTCCTTGCCCCTTGTGGTGAGCAGTTTAATTCCAAGGCGATCGGTATCGGCCTTCATAGCGTCATAGTACATGCGTGCCTGGGGCGCCAGAACAATCACGTTGTACTGATCCATCGTCTCATAGTGGCTTCCGTACGCACCGGACTGAGAAACCAGATCGATACCCTTAGCAGCGGCACCTTCGCGAAGAGCATTTGCCAAGAGAGTCGAAGTGCCGGCACCCTGGCAAAGCACAAGCACGCGGATCTGCTCCGCCTTGTCCTTTACCGCCTCGAGAGCTTTTGCGACATTTTCCTGTGCGGCAATAGCATCTGCATCCGAGTTTCCTGCAGTCTCCTTTGCAGACTCTTCCAAACAAAGCTGATGGTCATACGCCTTGCAGAACGGATAGTAAATCACAAAGTCAACGACCAACAGCACTGCCATCAATACGAGAGAACGCAAATCGAGACCCGTGGTGAGGAACGCACCAATTGGGCCGGGAAGCGCCCACGGCATGGTATACATGGGGGCGTTCATTCCAATGACGTCAATGAAAAATTTACCGATAATGGCGTTGACCATAGGAGCCACTAGGAAGGGCACGAACATATAGGGATTGAGAACAATCGGCATACCGAAGATAACGGGCTCGTTAACTCCAAAAATCACCGGGATAATCGATGCCTTGCCCATGGCTTTAAGCTGCTTGGAGCGCATAAACATGATCAGGATAATAGGAACGATGAACGTGCAGCCAGAACCGCCCAGACCGCCGATGAAGCTTGTAAAGTCCTGCGTAAGAGCAATTGACGGGTGTCCACCTGCTTGGAAAACCTCAAGATTGGTAACGGTATTGCCGTAGAGCGCAGCATTGATCGGACTCATGACAACCGAAGCACCGTGGATACCCATAAATTGGAAAAGTGCGACCGCGCCTTCGATAAGCGCCATGCCAGGATAGGTGTCGACCGCGGAGAACAGCGGCGAGATGAGAGCGGATACCAAATTGGCGAACGGCACAGCAAGCAGCTTGCGGCTCGCAAGATCGATAAAAGCGCACGCAAGGATCGAAAACCCAAATGCAAAGATATCGCGAAAACTCTGCGCAATAGAGCCAGGGACCTCTTTGGGGAGCTTGATCGTCACATTATGGCTAATGCACACCTTATAGATATTAACGGTCAAGAATGCGGCTACGAACGCAGCGAGAAAACCCTTGGTTCCCATATAGCCGGTTTCAAAAACAGATGTATCTGCTCCGCCAATCGAGACAACATCGTTCGTCACCGATAGCAAGAGCATGCCGCACATGGCACAAACCATGCACGAGGTGGGGTTGAGAGATTTGCCCGAAGGCATGCGACGGTTCATCGACATTGCAAGTGAGCTCGCCGTGGTGCCGGCCACCATAATGCCAAGAAGCCCCATGGTATATGCATAGATTTTATTGAAGAAATCCAGCACCTCAGGCGGAAGCGTGATGCCTACATAGGCAGGGAGCGTCGAAAGAAGAAGGAACAGGCTCGAGAACAGCACAATTGGCATATTCGAGAGAAAGCCATCCTTGATCGCCACCAGATAAATGTTCCTCGAGATTTTGTCGAAGAGGGGCTGGTGTTTTTCAAGGAATTTGACGATAGCGTCCATAACACATCCTTTCATGATTCCCGGGCACGTAACGATTTATCCGGACTCAACCGTCGTCGTCCCCGTTTGTATCCACTTATTCCACTTATGTAAGTGAATACGTTCTTGTGCGAAATGTAATATCATTTGCGCGATTTGTCATAACCAATTCTTTTTCCGCTTTGTCGATATGTCAAGAATTCAAATACATATTCGGTGAACGGTAGTTGATTAATATAAGGTTTTCCCAGTTAAAGGCTATTTTTTCCGAGCAGTACAATAAGCTTGCAACCGTTCACCGATTGGATATAACATATTGAATATATTGTTGTAACAATATTAGAGACAATGTCACAAGCCTGTCGTTCTAGTCAAAGGAAGTAACAATGCCCAAACGATTACTGAACATGTCCGCATCCGATTTTGCCGCCACGTCACCCATGGATCTAAAACAGGCAATTCTGGCTTCCGAGGGACGTACCATCATGGCGGAAAACGTACCCTCTTCCCAATTTCTCGGCGGCGTTACTAATGCAGAAATCGAACGTGCCGCAGGTGCCGACCTGCTTCTGTTTAACGCGCTCGATGTGTTCGATCCAGTTATTGCCGGTATTCCAGATAATCTCAATGAAAACCCGGTCACTTGGGTGAAGCGAGCATGCGGAAGGCCCATTGGCGTCAATCTGGAGCCAGTTGATAACGAGGCAGAGATGTCTGAATCCCGAACGGAAATCCCCATGGGTCGTCGCGTCTCTCCCAAGACCTTAGAAAAGGCTAACGAACTCGGATTTGATTTTATCTGCCTGACGGGCAACCCTGGAACCGGCGTCTCCAACGATGCAATCGCCCATTCGATTAAACTCTCCAAAGAGCATTTCAATGGCCTGGTCATAGCCGGAAAAATGCATGGAGCGGGCGTTGCGGAACCTGTCATGACGCTCGAAATTGCGCGCAAGTTTGTTGACCTCGGCGTCGATATCCTTCTCGTGCCAGCCCCCTACACCGTCCCTTGCTTCCAAGAAGCAGACCTGCGCGCCATCGTAGACTTTGTACGATCCCACAACGTAGGCAAGTCAATTGAAGAGAAGGTTCTCGTCATGGCGGCGAACGGGACGAGTCAAGACTCCTGCGACAGCGAGACCATTAAGAAAATAGGCCTTGCAGCAAAAGCAGCCGGCGCTGACCTCCAACATATCGGGGACTCCATGAACGGTATTTGCCTGCCCCAGAATATCTTCACGCTCGGACAAGCCCTTCGTGGATACAGGCATCAGATCGTCATGCTGAGCCGCTCTGTGATACGTTAAGGTTACCTTGCCCACGTTACATCCCGACTGAGGCAACCATCAGGTATAACCAACATGCAAACTGAGGCTCTAATGCTCGATACACACGAAAAACGGCCACTCTATTTACAGCTCACCGACGCGCTGCTCAAGCAGATCGTCGATGAATATCAAGCAGACGATAAACTTCCAACAGAAATGGAACTCTGCGACGAATACGCCGTAAGCAGAACAACCGTCCGACTTGCCATGAGTGAGCTGGAGCGTCGTGGAAGTATCTATCGAATCCAAGGTAAGGGGTCGTTTGTTGCACCGAAACGCGTTAGCGAGCTCAATTCACTTTTAGACTTTGACTTTGCAAGCCATTGCGATGGCGTTGATCCAGATGCCATTACCAAACATTTCGGCGGCCTCACATCAGGTCGTCCAATTTCCGTAATGATGCTCCAACAATTTGGATGTCAAAGTCGCGACAAAATTCAGCGTCTTGAATTGACCTACGAACTTGAAGGCAGCTTCATAGGCGCTGATACGTTCTTCATTTCAAAGTCGCGCGTTCCGAATAACCAGTTAGATTTTCAGGCATTTAGCAGAATCATGGACGACTTGTCCAAGTCTATCCAATCTGTTAGGGAAAGCTATAGAGCACGTCAGCTTAGCGATTCCGAAGCCAGTAATTATGGTGTTGCAAAACTTCCGGTCATCGAACTGACTCATTATGCTTACGACTCCGGAGGCAAACTAATCTCAATTGTCTGCCGCACCGTCTTAACTGGGCGAATCCCTTATCAAAACTTTATTTTCAAGTCCTAATGTTCTTTTTCTTTTGTCTCGATCTGTAACACGTAGCCGAGTTTTTAAGTCCTAACCGTTACAGATCGAGACAAACAAGGTAGGCCCCGCCGAATTGTCTCAATCTGTAACATCTGGTTGGTGGTTTCACCCCTACCTGTTACAGGTTGAGACGATTTGATAGTGGAGTCCTTATTTGCGCGTCATATCGCGTAGCGCTGACGGATTGCGTCGAAAATGTTGGTGTAAGGGTGGCTCCCTAGCGTCCGTTTAACGAAG
>ENA-OUPA01000158-OUPA01000158.1-human-gut-metagenome-genome-assembly--contig:-NODE-158-length-53012-cov-10.2814_pt1 | contig 53012 bp, 48 predicted proteins | sample MGYA00237939_ERZ548770 | MGnify/ENA primary metagenome ERZ548770 (study PRJEB26490, sample SAMN05356877) | human gut metagenome | biome: terrestrial biome; feature: human-associated habitat; material...
GGACAATTATCTGTTTAATGAAACAGTCCGTGAAAATATCAGACAGGGAAATCCGAATGCTACAGATGAACAGGTTGTTGAGGTGACAAAGAAAAGTGGATGCTATGAATTTATCATGCAGCTGGAGAATGGATTTGATACGGTTGTAGGAGGCGCAGGAGGACATCTGTCAGGAGGCGAGAGACAGCGTATCTCGATTGCAAGAGCGATGCTGAAAGATGCTCCGATCGTGATCCTTGATGAAGCAACTGCTTACACGGATCCGGAAAATGAGGCAATTCTGCAGAATTCTATTGCAAAACTGGTAGCAGGGAAGACCCTGATCGTAATAGCACACAGGCTTTCTACTGTTAAGGACAGTGACCAGATCTTTGTTGTAAATGATGGAAATGTAACAGCACATGGCACACATGAGGAACTTCTGGTGTCATGCCCGCTTTATAAGGAAATGTGGAATGCCCATATTTCGGTAAAAGATACTGTGAAGGAGGGAGAATGATATGTTTGAAATTCTGGCAAAGTTCTTTCGTTTTTCAGGCAGGGAAAATGGCAATAAATTTAAACTGTCGATCGTGATCGGACTCATAGAGGCTCTTGCCTCAGCGATGAAGATTCCGGCTATTATGTACATATTGATCGGTCTGCTGAGTGGAAAATCGACAGGAAAATATATTGGAGGCTCCGTTGCGATTATGTTTTTTGCAATCGTAGTCGACGTAATCTGTAAGAGATATTCTACAGTGCTTCAGACAGAAGGCGGATATAACGCAAGTGCTTTTACAAGAATCAAAATTGCAGAGCAACTGCGCTATCTGCCGATGGGATATTTTAATTCCAATAGTGTCGGGGAAATTTCTTCCATTACAACCAATACAATGGAAGCACTTGGCGATGTGGCTGCAAGAGTGGTCATGCTGACGATGCAGGGAATTCTGGAAACATCAATGATCATTCTTATGCTGTTTCTTTTTGACTGGAGAATCGGACTGATCGCTGCAGCAGGAGTACTTATTTTCTTTGGGGTCAATTCTGTGATGCAGAATGCAGGGAAAAAAGATTCAGAGCAAAAAGTAGTATGTGATACAGAACTTGTAAACCAGATCATGGAGTATCTGCAGGGAATATCAGAGGTGAAGTCATACAACCTGCTTGGAAAACAGGCAAAAAGATTAAACGCTGCAAATGAAGCATGCAAGGCGATCAACACAAAAATGGAGATGCTGTTTGTGCCCTATCATTTTCTGCAAAGCGTGATAACAAAAATTACAGGAGCTGTGATCGTAGCAAGCAGTGCATATTTTTATATCAATGGAACTATGAGCGCGGTCTATGCGATCGGTATGACAATCTCGGCATTTATGCTTTATTCCAGTCTGGAATGCGCGGGAAATTATTCCTCCCTTTTGCATGTGGTAAGCGTATGCGTAGATAAAGCAAATGCAATACTGGAACTGGATACCATGGATATCGACGGTAAAGAGATCCAACCGGAGAATTACGATATCAGACTTTCTAATGTTACGTTTTCCTATGATAAACGGAAGATCATTGACGATGTATCGCTCTCTATTCCACAAAAAACGACGACAGCGATCGTTGGACCGTCTGGTGGAGGAAAATCAACACTTTGCAATTTGATCGCCAGATTCTGGGATGTAGATTCAGGGGAAGTGACGCTTGGAGGCGTGAATGTAAAAGACTATAGTATGAACAGTCTGATGCGGAATTTTTCATTCGTATTTCAGTCAGTGTATTTATTTGCAGACACCATTGAGAATAATATTAAATTCGGGCGCCAGGATGCAAGTCATGAGGAAGTGGTGGAAGCGGCAAAGAAAGCGTGCTGTCACGAATTTATCAGCAAACTTCCGGATGGATACGACACAGTGATCGGAGAAGGAGGAGCCACACTTTCCGGTGGCGAGAAGCAGCGTATTTCGATAGCCAGAGCAATCATGAAGGATGCACCAATTGTTATCTTAGATGAGGCAACAGCCAATGTTGATCCGGAGAATGAAAAGGAGCTGATGGATGCAGTAGATGCACTTACAAAGGAAAAAACGATTATTATGATTGCCCACAGATTAAAAACAGTCAGACATGCAGACCAGATTGTGGTTGTTGACAAAGGACGAATTGTGCAGCAGGGAATACATGAGCAACTAATGAAGCAGGAAGGTATTTATAAGAGATTTGTGGATGCAAGGCAGCAGGCGGTAAGCTGGAAACTCAGCTTCAGGGAAGTAGTTTAGGAATTTCACATGGTTTCCAACGGGGAGAACGAAACATGAGTGATATTAATGTACAAGACAGCAGCCATGACTTGTCTCGCTTTATTCATGACAGCTGTTTTGGAGAAATTCTTTCACGGGAAGCCGGATTATCGTACATTAAGATTGCTTGGTGTAGGAAATGAATCCGGTTCAATAATTCTGAAAATGCAACCAATTGACAGAATTTCCAAGTAAAGCATATCAATAAATAAGGGTGAAGTTCGGATGAACTTCACCCTTAAAAAATGATAAATCATTAGGAAAACGCGAGGGGAATCTATCGGGATCAGCCCCTCTCTTTTACGAAAGAAATGAATTTTTCCACGCTGTTGTTCAGATATTTTCCCTTCGGCCAGATGAGACCGATGTTCTGGTCGATCGGCGGGGTGATGGAAATTTCGGCGAGGTCATCGTATTTCTGTGCGACCGAATGGTATAAAAACGCTCCGCCGAGATGGTTCACAATAAAGGTATGAACTGTCGCAAGCTGGCTGCTGTGGAGCAAGATTTCCGGTCTGACGGCAGAGGCTTCAAAGAGACTGGACAGTGTCGTATCCAGAACGGAGTCTGTGTTGCAGAGAATCAGATGCTCGTCTGCCAGAGCGGAAATAGGGAGGGGATCGGAGCCTGCGAGCGGGTGGTCAGTGGCGATGCAGTAGACAAGTTCGTCGGATAGCATCGGACAGGCGTGGAATTTATCAACATCATAAAAATGCATATTGACGATCGACAAATCTAAAAATCCCTCGGAAGTGAGATAAGCGGCGCGCTTGGAGCCGTACTCGAAAAGTTCCACCGAAATCGTCGGATACCGTTTTTTAAAATCCACCAGCAGATCCGGAAAAAATACGGTGCTGAGGAGTGGTGGAATGCCGATGCGAAGCGGTGGCACAGACTTTCCGAGTGCGTGGAGCTGTACAGAGGCATTTTCTACCTGTTTCAGCAGAGCCTCGGCGGTACGATAAAACTGCTCGCCCTCCGAGGTCAGGGAAAGTTTATTTTTTCCGTGAAAAAAGAGCCGGATTGCATATTCTTTTTCCAACTCCTTGATCGCATTGGAAATGGCTGGCTGTGTCACGTACAGCTTCCGCGCGGCCTCGGAAATACTATGATAGCGCGCAACCGCGCAGAAATATTCAAGCTGTATTATTTTCATGGGAATATCCTCCATAAGGTCAGATGAATTCTGGAAAAAGAGAGAAAATACAGCACAATTCGCTGCTATTTTGCTTATTATAGCATATTTATCTGTAGATGGTCTGTAAAATTTTCAGTATTCAATTACAAAATTCAAAAACAATAGCACATCGTATATTATAAATTTTCCTTATTCCCAAACTATCATTTTTTTTTATAGCGCCCTCATTTTTCGTAAATGTACAACATCGCGTCACGCGCCTATAATAGCGGTTAAGAAAAAGAGAAAATTCCGGCCGGGTTTTACGTTTTTCGCATCAAATTGGGAGGAAAAGAAGAGAAAATGACAAAAAACATCATCAAGAATAAACCGGAACCAGCTCCGGGAATTCTGAAAAGAAGCGATCTGTTCGCAATCGCTGTCGGCGGCGTAATTGGTTCGGGAATGGTAACGCTTATTGGTCCGGCGATGGCGTACACAGGATACTCCGTGTGGCTGGCGTATCTGGTGGCTATTATCATGGGATTTTTCATGGTATTTCCGTATATCATCCTTGGCGGAACCCTTCGCGTAGCGGGTGGTCCGTACTCGGTCGTAACAAACCTGGCGGGTGTAAGCGCAGGTGGTCTGATCACGTATTCCAAACTGGTCATGCCGATCCTGAACAGCTCCTTTGCCCTGGCGCTCGGCCTTTACCTGAATGTACTGATTCCGTCTTTGTCTGCCAAAACGCTGGCAATCGCAGGAACAGTCGTTCTGTTCGTACTGAACCTTATGGGCGTTGATATTTTCGCCAAAGTCAGCAAAATCATGTCAACGATTCTGCTCTGTACCATGGTTCTCTACGTGATCTTTGGACTGACCCAGATCCGTCAGCCGATCTTTGATTTTTCTGGTGTCCAGATGTTCACCGGCGGATTCAAAGGCTTCATGCTGGCAGCGTTGCTGCTGATCAACTCCGCGAACGGTTATTTCGGTGTCATTTGGTATGGAAAAGATGCAAAAAATGCAACAAAAGATGTGCCGGTGGCAAGCGTGAGCTGCGTTCCGTGTCTGCTGTTCATTTACGTCGGACTTGCCATGGTAACCGGCGGAATCCTGCCGCACGATGAAGTGGCCGGAGCGCCGACCATTCTCCCGGCAGCGCAGGCAATCCTTCCGTCAGCCGTTTACAAACTGTTCCTGATCGGTGGTCCGATTATGGCGATCATTACCACACAGAACGGTGTGTTCAACGATGTCCGTTACCCAATCACGCAGGCGGCAAATGATGGCTGGCTTCCGAAAAAGATCCTGAAAACGAACCGCAAGGGAATGCCGTATCTGATTTATACTTACACACTGATTGTTATCCTGCTTCCGATTATCTGTGATATGAGCATCGTAACGATCACTAATATTTTCCAGGTTATCTCATTCTTTATGAACGTAACCGTTGTTTATGCGATTTCCCAGGTGCCGAAAAAGTATCCGGAGGCATGGAAAAATAACAAATTCCATCTGAAAACACCGATGCTGTACGTGTTCTGCGGAATCAGTATTCTGATTTATACAACCATTTTTATCAAAGGAATTTTGAGCGTAAAACCGATCTACGCCGCAAGCGCTGTCGTCATCATGGTATGTCTGATTGTGCTTGGTATTTATCTGTCGAAGCGCGGCGGAATCCAGGTGGAGACATCCGTATGGCCGCCAAAAACAGAGGAGGAAAAGTAATGGAACGAAAAAAAGCAGGAGAGGAAATGCTGAATGCCGGCATTCTTCTCGAGATGATCAAAGAACTGGAACAGGAGGCAGAGCTGCACAGCATCTGCGTGCTGGAAGAAGGAAAAACTGTTTTTGAGGGAGCATGGGCGCCATATTCCCTCAAAGTACCGCAGATGATGCATTCCCTCTCTAAAACAGGAACGTCTCTTTGCGTCGGCATGGCTGTGTCCGAGGGAAAACTTTTTCTGGATGACTACATGCTGGACTATCTGCGGGACGAGCTTCCGGTGACGTACGATACCACACTTGAGAAAATCACGATCCGTGATCTGCTGACGATGCAGGCTGGTTCCACCTTCTGTGCCAACAATGTGTGGTTCACACGTCTGACAAAAGACTGGGAAACCATGTGGCTTGGACAAAAACGAAATGCCGATGAAATTGGAAACGGCTTCCATTACGATTCCGGCTGCAGTTATACGCTGTCTGTGATCGTATCAAAGGTTATGGGAAAAACGTGTCTCGAACTTTTGAAAGAGCGTGTCTTTTCCAAAATGGATCTGCCGGAAATCAACTGGCTTTCCAGCCCGGAAGGCTATAATACCGGCGGATGGGGAATGTATCTGACTGCACCGTGGATTGCCGCACTTGGCTGGCTGATCAAGCAGAATGGAATGTGGAATGGCGAACAGCTCGTATCGGCCGAGTGGATTTCCGATATGGTAAAACCGCGCGTGCAGATCCCGGAGGCAGCAGGTCATGCGATCGACAGCTACGGTTATCAGGTCAAGACCGGCGAGAAAATATTTGCAGCTGAGGGTGCTTTCGGCCAGTTCATGATCGGATTCCGCGAGATTCCGGTTGTGATCGGTATCACATCCGGTACAGCGAGTGAAAAAATCGCGGATATCTGTCAGAAATATATTTTAAAAGCAGTGGAAGCTCCAAAATCGACAGAAGAAGAGCGTACCGCGCTGCGGAAAAAAGAGGCGGATCTTTGTCTGCCGATGCCGGATGGGGAGGACGTTCCAGAGGAGCTTTACTGGAAAGTGAAAGGAAGGAAAATCTTCTTCGGTGTCAACCCAAGAAATGTCCGCTGGGTGAAGCTCGACAAGCTGGGAGACGGTATGTTGCGCATCACGGCCGATCTGCAGGGAGAAGAAAAAGAGCTGACGGCCGGACTGAAAAAGTGGGTCAGAAACGATCTGTATCCGGACGACTTCAGAAAAGAATATCATTGCTTAAGCTTTGCATATTCCGATGAAAAACTCGTGATTGCGGACAGCATGATTAATACGTCTTACCGGGAGGTCTACACGCTGGATTTCCATGGGAAGATGAGAGGAGCCTGGCAGCCAAATGTCACATATCTGGACAACAACGACTGCAGCCCGCGTGAATTTGATATCAATATTGAGAAATAAAGAGGTGCATAGTATGTCAAAAGAAGAACAGGTTCGGAAAATGACCGACAAAATGGCAAAATTCATTGCCCATACGGCGAAAAAACTGCCGGATGATGTCATTGCAAAACTGGAAGAACTGCGCGATAAAGAGGACAGCCCGCTTGCGAAAACGATTTACAATACGATGTTTGAAAATCAGAAAAAAGCAGTTGAGCTGAACCGCCCGAGCTGTCAGGACACCGGAGTTCTGCAGTTCTGGGTAAAATGCGGCGCGAAATTCCCACTGATCGGAGAACTGGAAACACTGTTAAAAGATGCGGTAGTACAGGCAACGTTCGAAGCGCCGTTGCGCCACAACAGTGTTGAGACATTCGATGAGTACAATACTGGAAAGAATGTGGGAAAAGGAACTCCGACCGTTTACTGGGATATCGTTCCGGATTCTGATCAGTGTGAAATCTACACCTACATGGCAGGCGGCGGCTGTACGCTTCCCGGAAAAGCTATGGTGCTGATGCCTGGAGAGGGATATGAGGGTGTGACGCGGTTCGTTCTCGACATTATGACCACATATGGTCTGAATGCCTGCCCGCCGCTTCTTGTCGGTGTCGGCATTGGAACCTCGATTGACGCAGCCTCGCTGCTGTCAAAAAAAGCGCTGATGCGTCCGATCGGTTCCCACAATGATAATGAGCGTGCTGCCAAAATGGAGCGTCTGCTCGAGGACGGCATCAATGCGATCGGCCTTGGACCGCAGGGTATGGGCGGAAAGTATTCTGTGCTTGGTGTCAATATTGAAAATACCGCGCGCCATCCGTCTGTTATCGGTGTTGCCGTAAACGTGGGATGCTGGAGCCACAGAAGAGGCCACATTATTTTTGATAAGGACCTCAACTACACAATTACAACGCATTCGGGGGTAGAATTATAATGGTAGAAGAAAGAAATGGAAAGAAAATCCTGGTTACTCCTGTAGCAGCAGAAGATTTAAAGGGTATCAAAATCGGAGATATCGTATATTTAAGCGGAAGTCTGACGACATGCCGTGATGTAGCACACCGCCGTCTCGTAGAAGAGGGAAGAGAACTGCCGGTTGATGTAAGAAATAACGCAATTTTTCATGCAGGTCCGATTATCCGCCCGCTGGAAAACGGGAAATTTGAGATGGTATCGGTCGGCCCGACTACCAGCATGCGGATGGAAAAATTTGAGTATGAATTTGTAAAAGAAACCGGTGTCCGCGTGATCGTCGGAAAGGGCGGAATGAAGGAGAATACGGAGAGAGCCTGTAAGGAATTCGGTGCAATCCACTGTGTCTTTCCGGCTGGAAATGCTGTTGTTGCTGCAACGGAGGTCGAAGAGATTGTCCGCGCAGAGTGGCAGGATCTTGGAATGCCGGAAACGTTATGGAATTGCCGTGTGAAAGAATTCGGCCCGCTGATCGTCTCGATTGATCCGGAGGGTAACAACCTGTTTGAGGAGCTGAAGGTCGGCTACAACAAGAAGAAAGAAGAACAGTATGAGATTATCAGCAAACAGGTTGGATTTATCAAATAGTAATTTTCAAAATACTTCTCTGAAATAAAAAAGCAATCTTGCTATAAATTGATAAGTAATCACTGCCATGAATTTACTTATACACACACATGCGTTTTGCTCCGCCACTTGCTGGTGGACATGAAACAGAACTGGTTGGTTTCGGTTAAATGGATTGAACAAATTTCTCAACATAATGCAGGGCAGCTCCGATCGCCGGTATATACTGTCCATGCGTACCGACCAGTATCTGCGTGTTATCTGGTATGGATGGTGCAGCAGTATGAAGATACTCTGCCAGATATGTCAAATCTTCCTCTGTAAAATAAGGTGCAAGGTAGCCACTAAGGATGATCGGAGCATCGATTATCAGGTTAAGATTTCAATAGAAATTTTAAAATCGGATACAATCTGAATGGCGTTTGCTTTTCTTCCGCCGGTAGATTCAAAAAAACCGTTTTTTTCAATAAGACCTTCCTGCTCCAGAAGGTTGAGGTTCTGGCTGACTGTGGATAAACCCATCTGCAGTTACTGAACGATCTGCAGCTTGGAGGTCTTTTTCTTTCTGTAAATATATTGGTAAACCTTTGATTTATTTATTTTTTTGAGACTAATGTTGGTCAATCCCTTTTCGCTCATGTTGTTCTCCTGATTACGTTGCAAGATAATGTTAAGTTTATTGTAGCATAGAACGAAAAAAAGCAATAAAAAGGATATGTATTACAGAAAGCTGACGGAAAAGCAACAACGATACACAAATATGTTGGAATGATTTCTGGAAAGGGTTTACATATCTTCAAAATGCCATTAATATAAAGAAGGGATCTTCCCATCCATAAAAAATAAGATACGGAGAATTAACATGAAAAAACAATTGAAGGATACTCAGATTCTGTTGGAAATCCTGATCCTGACAGCAGCTGTTGCTATTATTGCAGCGGCAGTCTATTTTTTTCTGGTACCAAGCCATACTTCTGTCAGCAGTATTTCGGGTCTTGGTATCGTACTTTCCAACTTTGTACCGTTGCCCCTTTCCGCCATCACCATGATTCTGAACGTAGTACTTCTGATCATCGGCTTTTTTACCTGCGGAAGAGAATTTGGTGTAAAAACCGTCTACACCAGTATCATGCTTCCTGTTTTTCTTGGACTTTTTGAAAAAATCTTCCCGGATTTTGGTTCGATGACAAACAGTCAGGAGCTGGATGTTCTGTGCTATACACTTGTAGTCAGTGTGGGACTCAGTATTCTTTTTAACAGAAATGCTTCTTCCGGCGGACTTGATATTGTAGCAAAGATCATGAATAAATATCTTCATATGGAGCTTGGAAAAGCCATGTCTCTGTCTGGTATGTGTGTTGCCCTGTCTGCAGCACTCGTTTACGACAAAAAAACGGTAGTCCTGAGTATTCTTGGAACGTATTTTAATGGAATTGTTCTGGATCATTTTATTTTTGATCATAATATCAAACGCCGGGTATGTATCATCACTCCAAAGGAAGAAGAACTTCGGGAATTTATTCTTCATGAGCTGCACAGCGGTGCTACGATCTACGAAGCCTATGGTGCCTATAACATGCAGAAGCGCAAAGAAATCATCACGATCGTAGACAAGACAGAATACCAGAAATTGATGAATTTTATCAACAAACTTGATCCGAAAGCGTTTATCACAGTTTATAATGTATCCAACATGAGATATCAGCCTAAAATGTAAAAAAGTTCCGCAGCACCTCAATCACAGAAGTGCTGCGGAATTTTTTTACCGTAATTTCCTGTGAAAACGTTTTTTGAATTATTCCATGGAGCAAAAACTCCGGCGCGGCGGAAGGAGAAGAAGAGCGGACGGATGCAGATGGATATGATCAATGACATTGCTATAGTGCAAATAAGGACACTTTTTTAGACAAAGCGTGTTCTTTTTTTACCACATAAAGTTATCTATAATTAGAGACAGAAAATGGAGGAAGGGTATGAAAAGATATTATTTAGCAATTGATATAGGAGCATCCAGCGGAAGACATATTCTCGGGCATATGGAAGATGGGAAAATGGTTCTCGAGGAAATTTACCGTTTCCCGAATGGAATGCAGAAACAGGACGGTGAGAAGGTGTGGGATATCGAGGCACTCTTTGAAGCCGTGTTGGCCGGAATGAAAAAATGCAGAGAACTTGGAAAGATCCCGGTGAGTGTCGGAATTGATACATGGGCAGTTGATTTTGTCCTTCTGGACAAGGATGATCAGCGGATCGGAAATGCCGTTGCTTATCGCGATGACCGCACGAAAGGAATGGATGAGGAGGTTTATCGCACAGTGCCGGAGGAAGAACTCTATGCATCGACCGGTATTCAGAAACAGATTTTTAACAGTATTTATCAGCTTATGGCGTGGAAGAAGAAAAAACCGGAACAGCTGGAAAAAGCAGAGACGTTGCTGATGATTCCGGATTACCTGAATTTCCTGCTTTCCGGCGTGAAAGCGCAGGAATACACAAATGCAACAACGACCCAGCTCGTCAATCCGGAAACCGGGGACTGGAACAGGGAGATGATTCAAAAACTGGGATACCCGGAGAAAATCTTCCTGCCGATCCGTGAACCGGGGACTGTGATCGGTCGTCTGAAAAAAGAAATTCAGGAGCAGGTCGGCTTCGACTGTGAGATTGTTCTTCCCGCAACACACGACACAGGCTCCGCAGTAGTCGCTGTGCCAAGCAATGAGGAACATGTACTCTACATCAGCTCTGGAACCTGGTCTCTGATGGGAACAGAATTAAAAGAGGCCGATTGCGGGACAGAAGCCATGCAGCACAATTTTACCAATGAAGGCGGCTACAACAGAAGATACCGTTTTCTGAAAAACATTATGGGGCTGTGGATGATTCAGTCTGTACGAAAAGAAATCGCAGAGGAGGTAAGTTTTGGAACCATTTGCGAAATGGCATCGAAATGCAGGATTTCATCCATCGTGGATGCAAATGACGATCGTTTTCTGGCACCGGAAAATATGACAGCAGAGGTACAGAAGGCATGTGAAGAAAGTGGCCAGCAGGTACCGCAGGGAATTGCAGAGATTGCAGCAGTGATCTACAACAGTCTGGCAGTATGCTATGCAAAGACGTTAAAAGAACTGGAAGAACAAACGGGTTGTCAGTACCGGAAGATTCATGTCGTAGGCGGCGGCGCCAATGCCGGTTATCTGAACCGGCTGACAGCAGAAAAGACCGGAAGAACCGTACTGGCGGGACCGACCGAGGCAACTGCTATCGGCAATCTGGCGGTGCAGATGATCACCGGAAAAGAATGCAGCAATTTGAAGGATGCGAGAAACTGTATTTTCCATTCCTTCGAAATCAAACAATATGAGCCATAAAAAATGAGACGAAAGGTTAAAAGGGGCAAAGAACATGTTAGTTGAAACAAAAGCAAAAGTAGGTGTATTTGCAATCGCACTGGGTGCATATCTGCCGCAGTTCCCGACGCTGGTTCCGGAATTTGAGGCACAGTATGATGCGTTCAAAAAGACGATTCCCGATACCGTTGAAATGATCGATGGTGGAATCGTTACAACGAAAGAATTATCGATGGAAGCAGGAGATAAGTTTCGTGCAGCGGATGTAGATCTTGTTATTTTACAGCTTCTGACCTACGCGACCAGCTACAATATGCTCCCGGCAGTCCGTGACCTGAATGTGCCGGTTGTACTTGTGAATGTGCAGAAACGGAAAGCACCGGATTATGCCAATACCGATACACCAAAATGGCTCGGTGAGCTGTATGCCTGTGGCGCAGTCGGTGAGATGGTAGCCGATCTGGAGCGTGCGGGCAAACGTCATGCCGTCATCACCGGTGTTGTAGAAGGCGGAGATGATTACGTGGCAAAGGAAATCGATGAGTGGTGCCGGGCAGCCCAGGTACGCAGAAGATTCCGCTACACCAATATTGCCCAGATCGGAAGACCATATCCGGGAATGATGGACCTGTATATCGATGAAACCAATCTTTACAACCGGATGGGACTTTATACGAAACAGTTCGACTGGGAGAAAATGTGGGCAATCGCGGATCCTGTTACAGATGAGGCCGCAATCCGCGTCAAGGCAGAGGAGATTCTGGATACCTTTGACATCGAGGGCGGTGCAACGGTAGAGACCGTATGGGATATGGCAAAATATGTCGTTGCTTTTGAAGAATGGGTAAAAAAAGAAGATCTTGGTATGGTGGCATCCCATTATGACGGCTTTGCAAAAGGGGTTGCCGGAAAACTGGACAGCATGCTGATTCCGGCATTTTCCATGCTGATCAAACAGGGTACAGCCTGTGCCGTAGAGGGTGATATGAAAGTTGCAATGGCAATGAGCATTCTGAAAACAATCGCCGGAACCGGTCAGCTTTCTGAGATGTATTCGATCGATTTCAATGAGGATATCTGTATTATCGGCCACTCCGGATCGGGAGATGCTGATATTTCGCAGGCGAAAAAACCGTCCATGAAAATCGTTGATGTTTTTCATGGCAAGACGGGCGGCGGATATCTGACGCAGTTTTATCCGCCGGTCGGAGATGTTACATATCTTGGAATTACGCAGGATAAAGACGGTCATTTTAAATTTGTTGCTGCAGAGGGTGTCAATGAGGATGGTCCGATCTTTACCTTTGGCGATACCAATATGAGAACACGTTTCTCCATTGGGGCAAGAGAGTTCTGCAACAGATGGAGTGAGGCGGGACCAACACATCATATGGCAGCTGCTGTCGGACATCATATTGATACGATTCTGAAAGTTGCAAAAATCCTGGATGTGCCGGTAGACATTGTATGCCGGTAAATACCGATAAAAGAAGAGAAAAGAGAGAAAGAAGAGGAAAATAACATGAAATTTTTAGATGCAGAATTTGTAAAGGGCTTTATCCGAATGGCAAATGATGGCTGGGAGCAGGGATGGCATGAGAGAAACGGCGGAAACCTTTCTTACCGTGTGAAACCGGAAGAGGTTGAAGAGGTAAAAGAAAATTTTGAGGCCAGAGAGTGGAATTCGATCGGAACCGCCGTTCCAAATCTTGCGGGAGAGTATTTCCTGGTAACCGGAAGCGGAAAATATTTCCGAAATGTCACAATCAAACCGGAAGACAGCATCTGTATGATTGAGCTGGATGAAAAAGGTGAAAATTACCGCATCGTCTGGGGTCTCGTCAACGGAGGACGTCCGACCTCAGAGCTTCCGAGCCATCTGATGAACCTGGAGGTAAAAAAACTTCGGGACGAAAGATACCGCGTTGTGTACCATGCACATACCACCAACGTGATCGCGCTTACCTTTGTTCTGCCGCTGGAAGATAAAGTATTTACCCGCGAACTCTGGGAGATGGCAACCGAGTGTCCTGTTGTATTCCCGTCCGGAATCGGTGTCGTTCCGTGGATGGTTCCGGGAGGCAGAGAGATCGCCGTTGCCACGAGCGAGCTGATGAAGAAATATGATCTTGCCATCTGGGCACACCACGGCATGTTTGCCGCCGGCTTTGATTTTGACCTGACCTTCGGTCTGATGCATACCGCAGAAAAATCTGCAGAAATCCTGGTAAAAACACTTTCTATGCAGCCAACGAAACGCCAGACGATCACACCGGATGAATTCCGCCATCTGGCAAAAGACTTCGGCGTAACACTTCCGGAAGAGTTTTTGTATGAGAAATAAAACTGGAAACTGATAGTGAAAAATGGCCGTCTGATCCTTGCACTGAGGAATGGGACGGCCATTTTTTTGCTGTGCAGAAGAAAAAGTCTATTAATTTCTTTCGGAATTTGATAAACTATAAGATAAGATTATCGATTAGAAAACAGTGGAACATTTCATTATCAGACAGAAAATGCTGGTGTGTCTGCGCTCAGAAAGGAAAGATGAAATATGACTTCAGCGATTAGTATAGGAAAACAGGATTTTGCTTCCCTTCGAGAAAATCATTATTTTTATGTTGATAAAACCGATTTTATCAGACAATGGTGGGAAAGTGGAGATGACATTACGCTGATCACACGTCCGAGAAGATTTGGCAAAACATTGAATATGAGCATGCTGAATTGTTTCTTTTCCAGACAGTATGCAGAAAAAGGTACCATCTTTGAAGGGCTTTCCATCTGGAAACAGGAAAAATACCGCAGACTGCAGGGAACTTATCCGGTGATTTTTCTGAGCTTTGCGGACGTAAAACAGAATAACTATCAAGATGCAGTGCAGAAGATAAAAAATATTATTGTAGATGCTTATCGCCAACATCGGTATTTGGAGCAGGAAGAATGCTTTACGCAAAATGAGAAACAGCAGATGCTGGAAATTACAGAAAAAATGAGTGATGTGACAGCACAGGATGCATTAAAAAATCTTTCCAGTTATTTGAATCTTTTATATGGAAAAAAAGTTTTGATCTTTCTGGATGAATATGACACGCCCATGCAGGAAGCCTATATTCATGGATACTGGGATGAATTTGTAGGATTTATGAGAAGCCTTTTCAATGCGACATTCAAAACAAATCCATATCTGGAACGCGCTGTGATGACTGGAATTACCCGTATTTCCAAAGAATCTGTTTTTTCGGACCTCAATAATCTGACGGTTATTACAACAACATCGGATGCCTATGCAGACTGTTTTGGTTTTACAGAAGAAGAGGTATTTCAATCATTAGATCAATTTGGAATGCCGGAAAAGAAAGATCTGGTAAAGCAATGGTATGACGGATTTTGCTTTGGCGCGCATCGTGATATTTACAATCCGTGGTCTATTACAAATTATCTGAAAGAGAAAAAACTGCGGCCCTACTGGGCAGCTACAAGTTCCAATGGATTGATCAGCAAACTCCTGCAGTCGGCATCGGTAAATATGAAGGAAGAACTGGAAAAACTGATCAACAGACAACAAATTGTAGTTAATTTTGATGAGCAGATTATATTTGGACAATTAGAACAGGATGAAAGTGCGGTATGGAGTCTGTTGGTGGCAAGCGGTTATCTGAAAGTGGAGGAGATTGAATACAGAGGACTGACGCTGGAGCCGTGGTATTCTCTTTCCATCACAAATCTGGAGACTGTGAGCATGTTTTCGAATATGTTCAAAAGCTGGTTTGCAGCGGCATCTGCCAATTATAATGAATTTATCAAAGCATTGCTGAATGGGGATGTAAAAGCGATGAACCTCTATATGAATGATATTGCACTTGCTACATTTAGTAATTTTGATGCTGGAAAACATGCGTCCGAGCGGAGCCAGCCAGAGCGGTTTTATCATGGATTTGTACTTGGGCTGCTGGTGGAAGTGCGAGATCTTTATGAGGTGCGTTCCAATCGGGAAAGTGGGTATGGAAGATACGATGTGATTCTAATTCCCAGAAATTTGGATCGAGATGCTATGATTCTGGAATTTAAAGTAAAAGAAACGGAAGAAAAAACGCTGCAGGAAACGGTACAAAAAGCACTGGCGCAGATTGAAATAAAGAAATGCGACGTGGAACTAAAAGAACGGGGAATTCCAAAAGAAAGAATCCGGCATTATGGATTTGCGTTTGAAGGGAAAAAGGTACTAATTGGGTAATAGAAAACGCTGTCAATGCTTCTCTGGAAGGGGAAGCGGGACAGCGTTTTTCTGTTAATTGTGATTAGAGTACCATTTGAAGCAGCATCACTAAAAGCGGCATCGTCACAATAGAAGCCAGCGTGGTAACAACATTGATGGCACTGGCATAGCGCGAATCGTTGCCGTATACCTGGCACATCTGGGTAACCGTGGAAGCAGATGGCGTGATGATGGCGAGAAAAACGATCAGAATCAGTGTCGGTCCGTCAGCGGAAAGGTCGGCGAGATGGCTGAGTTTTAAGAGAACAAGCGCCATCAGCGGAACGGCGATCAGGCGGAGAAAGGTCACGAAGTAAATCCGTTTATTCGCAAAAATCTGCCGGAAGTCCATGCCGGCAAAAAGCATACCCGTAACAATCATACTGGCAGGGCCAACCATGCTTCCGACAGAATGAAGCGTATTGTTGACCAGCGCAGGAAGCCGGATGCCCGTGAAAAAAAGAAGAATTCCGACGAAAATAGAAATAATATTGAGGTTCAGAACAATCTTCTTCCAGTCATAGGAAGCCTCACGGCTGATCACCTTTTTGCAGTGCGTCCAGAAAAAGACAAGCTGTACGCTCATATAAACACAGCTGTAAAGCACCCATTCCGCTCCTAAAACAGCCGTCACAAGCGGCACAATCAGATTGCCGGAATTGGAGTAGTAAACAGAAGTTATCTCAACCGCATCCAAATGAAACACCCGTCCAAGAGCTGAAACCGCAAAAAGAAGCACAACCTGCATCAGAAGCGAAGCCGCAAACGCAACCAGCAGCCCCCGCACCGTTTCCGGCGTGTAATCGACCTGAAACGCATTCAGAATCACGCAGGGAATGATCAGGTACAGCACAATTTTCGACAGAACTTTGCTGTCCTCATCCTTTAAAAGTCCGGCTTTTACGATTAAAAAGCCCATAAAAATCATAAGAAAAAGCTGCGCGATCTGCTGCGCAAGAAGAATACTGATCTCCATAAAATTCCCCCATATGTGTGTCTTATGAAAAATATTATAAGTCGGTCGGGAGGGGATTTCAATTTCTTTTTGAGAAATTTTGGACGAAGTTTCGGAAGGGGAGGGAAAGAGATCTGATCAGCTAAAAAGCGAGCGTTGACAAAGCGAAACCCTTGTAATATAATACACTTAACAAGAGAACCGTTGGTCAGTGTACACCTGACCGCCGGATAAAGCTTTTAACTAAAAATAGCGCCTAACTTTACCAGAGCAGGGGCGCTATTTTTTGTGCATAATATTGATAACAAGAGTTATAACAGCACAAAGCATAATTATGAAAGTAAATAAATCACTATATGTAACCATCAGCACCAGCCTCCTTTCAAAAAATGTCCGGCGGCTGACATAACACCCCAACGGTTCCCTGGATAAATGTATTAAATTGACAAAAAGAAAAAGAAATGCGCGTCATAAGCTCCATTTCTTGATGCTAATTATAACAAAAAAGAAAAATAAGTCAAGAATCATTTTCAGAGAAGAAGCCAGTGTTGACAAAATTATACGATTGCCATATAATATACTTAACAAGACAGCCGGAAGGTGAGTGCGATCACCCGATCTGGCGAAAATGTTGAATAGCTATAAGAAATAGCCGTCCTACCTTTACCAGAGAACAGGACGGCTATTTCTTATTTGCATAAGTCAAAATTGCAACAATAAGTAAAGCAACGCTGATTATAATCTGCAATTCTTCGTATGTACTCATAATAATCATCCTTTCTGCAAGACTCAGATCAGATGAAAGCACGTCCCCCGGCTGCCCGGTTAAATATATTAGATTGTCTAAGATTCCCAATAAAAAACGAACAAGGAAAACTCATTTCTTGAAATGTATTATAACAGAAAAGAGAAGTAAAAGAAAGTAATAAAAAATAGTCAGAAAATTTGAAGTTCCTGTAAATGTGCAGTGTATTGAATTTGAATATAATACAAAATAGAACAAAAGTTTGAAATTTACAAAGGTATATGAGATAATAAAGAAAAATGGAAGAAACGTCAGGAAAGGGGAGAAGCCTATGTCGCATATTTCAGAATACGAAGTCGAAAACATATTGATCGACCGCTTAGAGAGTATTGGATACAGCTTTATCAAATTGAATACCTATGAGGATGTCCTTGCCAATTTCCGCGCACAGCTTGCAGAATTCAACGCGAAAAAGCTGGAAGAAAAAGGCCATGCGGCATCCTTTTCTGACACAGAATTTAATCGTATTATGATTCACATGGATAACCATTCCGTGTATGAATCTGCGAAAATTTTGCGAGATAAATATATTCTGCAGCTCGATAATGGAGAGAATGTATATCTTGATTTCTTTTCCAACGATACAGACAGAAACATTTATCAGGTAACGCATCAGGTCACTATGGATAAAGCACATAAAGAGGATGTTGTATATAAAAATCGATATGATGTAACCGTACTGATCAACGGACTTCCGATGATCCAGATTGAGTTAAAGCGTCCTGGTGTGGAAATCAACGAAGCGATCAATCAGATCAATCGCTATAGAAAGTTCAGTTTTAAAGGCTTGTTCCGATATTTACAGCTGTTTGTAGTCAGCAACTCTGTGCAGACAAAATATTTCTGTAATGAAAATGAAATGGTAGATGGTCGCTATAACCCGATTTTGAAATCACTCGTATTTTTCTGGACCGATGATAAAAATACAAGAATCAACGATCTGAATACCTTTACCAGTGAATTTTTCTGCAAGCCGGCAATCACAGAAATGATAGACAAATACATGATCATCAAAACGACAGAACCAGTGCTGATGGTAATGCGTCCATATCAGATTTATGCAGTAAAAGCAGCAAAGAAGCGGGTACTGGAAGTGAAGCAGAATGGTTATGTCTTTGCCTGCACTGGTTCAGGAAAAACATTGACATCTTTTAAATTGGCTCAGCTTCTTCGAGAAGAAGCAAGAGTTGATCTTGTAGTATTTCTGATTGACCGAAAAGATCTGGATGATCAGACCGTAGAAGAATATAATTCATTCGAAAAAGATTGTGTCGACAATACAGACAGCACCCGTGTGCTCATTCAGATGCTGAAATCATCTGAGAAAAAGATGATTGTTACAACCATTCAGAAAATGACGAATGCTGTTAAAAATCCAAAATACGAAGCGTTTATGGATGATTACCGTGATAAAAAAGTAGTATTTATCATTGATGAATGCCACCGTTCCCAGTTTGGCAGTATGCATGCCCAGATTCAGAAACACTTTGAAAAAGCCAATTATATAGGATTTACAGGAACGCCTATTTTTGAGAAGAATAAAGGTGCTGACGGACGTACAACGGCAGATGTGTTCCATGCTGGGGATAAACTGGATGCATGTCTGCACCGATATATGATCAAAGATGCAATTGCAGACGGCAATGTGCTCCGATTTTCTGTAGAATATCAGCGGACAATCTTTGCAAAAAATATTGCAGTAAAAGGAATTGACCCAGAACAGTTGGATGATCCAGAATACTGTAAACGCCATAATATCGACATGACACCGCTTTATCATGATGAGGAACGAATCACCAGAGTTGCAAAACACATTATGGAACATCATGAGCAGCATGTGCATCCGCAGGGCAAAGATACATACACAGCACTTTTTGCAGTAGATTCCATTCCGACACTTGGAAAATACTATGATGCATTTCAGAAACTGAATAAAACAGTTCCGGAGGAGAAACGGCTGAAAATTGCAGCTATTTTTTCCTATCAGGCAAATGAAGATATGGATGATGGAGCAGATGAACATTCGCAGGAACTGCTGGAGCGTTGCATACAGGACTATAATGCCATGTATGGTACAGCGTTTGGTATTGATACGTTTGATCCGTACAGAAAAGATATTGCGAAGAGGTTAAAACAGAAAGTGCTTCCACAGGTGGATATCCTGATCGTGGTCAATATGTTCTTAACCGGATTCGATGCAAAACCATTGAATACGCTGTATCTGGACAAAAATTTGGTCTGGCATTCACTGGTACAGGCATACAGTCGTACCAACCGTATCGACAAAGTGACAAAACAGTTTGGACAGATTGTGACATATCGAAATATCAAGAAGTGGCAGGATGAAGCGCTGACCCTGTTTTCAGGCGATGGAGATCCGAACGAATATCTGCTGGAAGATTATGCGTATTATTTAAATCAATGGATGAATCAGAATGTGATTTTAAGAAAAATCACACCAGACGTAGAAGCTGCGGGACAGTTACAATCAGAAGATGAAATCCGCATGTTTATTATGGCATTCCGTGCGCTGGCAAAGACGCTTGCTACATTGAAAACTTTTTCGAAGTTTGACTGGGCAGATCTTGGAGCAGTCATGGATGAAAATGAATACGAAGGATTCAAAAGCTGGTATTTGTACTATAAAGATCAAACCGTCAATCCAAATCCGAAAGTTCCGGTTCCAGTGGATGTGGATTTTGACATTGAGCTTGTCAGAACAGACAGAATCAACGTTGTGTATATTTTGAACTTGTTAAAAAATGCAAAAACACATACCAAGACAGAGGAAGAAAAGCAGCAGGATGTCGATTTGATTCTGCGTGAAATCGAGCGTTCTGATAATGAATCCCTGCGTTTGAAAAAAGAAGTGATGCGGCAGTTTATCTTAACACGATTTTATGATCTGCCGGAAAATGCAGATGTCATGGAGGCGTTCAATCAGTTTGAAAAAGAACAGATGCAGGCAGATATGGAAGAATTTGCATTTGACAATCAGATTGATTTCAAGATAGTATCAGATCTGGTTTCAGCATATACATTCAGTGGAAATGTATCGGAGGATAATATTCGCGAAAGATTGATGGCATATCCGCTGGGACTGCTGAAAATGACAGAACTGACAAAGAATGTGAAAAGATTTATACAGGATACTTATAAAAAATACAAGGCTGAAGGAGAAACAGAATGACAGATACAAATACATATCAGGCACAGGCGAATGAACTTTCGCAGAAATTATGGGCAATCGCGAACGATCTGCGCGGTCAGATGGATGCAAGTGAGTTCAAAAATTATATCTTAGGAGTAATTTTCTATCGCTATCTTTCTGAGCGAACAGAAATGTATATGACCGATCTTCTCAAAAATGATGATGGAATCACATATGAAGAAGCCTTTGCGGATGATGAATACAGACCGGTTGTAGAAGAATGGTCACTGTCAAAACTGGGTTATGTAATTAAGCCGGAAAATCTGTTTCGAAATCTGATTCGCAAGATTACAAAGTTTGAAAATGATGCGGATAAATTCAATGTGGAAGATTTCGAAAAAGCGATCAATGATCTGGTAGGCTCTACGATGGGACACGAATCCAACAAGGCATTTGACGGACTGTTTAACGATATGCGTCTGCAGGATTCCCGTCTTGGAGAGACGGTGGCAGACCGTACGGAAATGATCGGGCGAGTTATGGTACGTGTATCAGATATCGATTTCGATTTGCAGGATTCCCAGTTTGACGTACTCGGTACAGCGTATATGATTCTGATTGGTTTATTCGCATCGGATGCAGGAAAGAAAGGCGGCGAATTTTTTACGCCAGCAGGCCCGTCGAAGCTCTGTGCAACACTTGCGGCATTGGGGCTGGATGAAGCAAAGACGGTTGGTGACTGTACTTGTGGTTCTGCGTCTATGCTTCTGGAAGTACAGAAACATCTGACAACAGGAAAAGTCGGACATTTCTATGGACAGGAGCTGAATGCGACAACGTACAATCTGAGCCGTATGAACATGATCATGCACGGCATCGACTGGCAGAATTTTGATATTTACAAAGGCGATACACTGAAAGATGACAAATACGGCGATATCAAAATGACAGTACAGGTGTGCAATCCGCCGTATTCTCTGAAATGGTCTGCGGATAAACAGTTTGAAGATGACCCACGCTATTCCGGAGCAGGAAAACTGGCACCGAAAGGACAGGCGGATCTCGCATTTGTGGAACACATGATTTATCATATGGACGAAGATGACGGACGCGTTGCAGTGCTGCTGCCGCACGGTGTACTGTTCCGTGGAGGCGCGGAAGAAACCATTCGAAAATATATCATCAAAGATCTGAATCGGTTGGATGCAGTAATCGGACTTCCAGCAAACTTGTTTCATGGAACAGGAATTCCGGTTTGCGTGCTAGTGCTGAAAAGCAAGAGAAACGGGAATGCGGGAAATATTTTGTTTATCGACGCATCGAAAGAATTCAAGGCTGGAAAGAACCAGAATGTGCTGGAGCAGAAGCATATTGATAAGATTGTTGAAGCGTACGAGAAACGTGTAGATATTGATAAATTTGCTCATGTGGCGGAGATGAATGAGATTGAGGAGAATGGATATAACTTGAATATTCCGAGGTATGTGGATACGTTTGAAGAGGAAGAAACGGTGGATTTAGAGGCTGTGAGAGAGGAAATTAAGAGACTAGATGCAGAGACGAGAATTGCGGTTGATAAAGCGGAGAGTATGTTGAAACAGTTGGGATTGTAAAGGTAAGGTGAGTATATGAGTAGTATGTTGTTCCCGAATCAGTCATGCTTTTCAGAAGTATATAAACATAGAAAGTTACCGGTTTATATAACAGAGGAATTTGATTTTTATAGATGTGTAACTTTTTCTGAAAATTTTTACGGAAAAACGATTAGTGAATTGCATCATGGAAATTTACGTTCTAATAGTGGAAATGGTAGATATTCTAAGCTATTTCCTAACCAGAAAGTGTCGTATTGGGCAAGTTCTCAAAAGATTGCGATGAAAGAAGTGAAAAAGCATAATCATAGTAATAATTTGATTACATTTCATGCGTATGATGATGCTACAAGTACATTTCCTACATTGGGAAACTCAGAACCATTGATAATTATTGATGGCAGAGAAATAAAATTTCATAAAATTATTGATAAAGTAGAATGTGGTGAAGCTTTAAGCGATATGGAAAAAGATATTCTGAAAAAAATAGAAGCGGAAAAGCCAGATTGTTTAGCGTATAAATCTGTAATTGATAGGTCAGGCGTAAATTTTCTCTTTTTTGAAAAGGGATTTCATAAACTGGCTTTAAGAAAAGTTGATTTACGGTTAGGCGATTATAAAGGAAAAAACACACAGCATGTGAGATGTGCTTTGAGCAGTGATTATATACCATGCATTGAAGCATATGGGTATTCTTTTGAAAGAATTGCACAGAAAAGAATGCATCCAGATTATTTATTAACAGAAGAATATCTGGGAAGAAAAGAGGTGCATGAGAGATATTTAGGTATAAGACGAGGTGATAAAAATGATTAAGCCGGATTTAAAATTTAAAGCGGATAATGGAAATGAGTTTCCGGACTGGAGAAAAAAGAAATTCTTAGATGTTTTTGAAAATTTAAATAATAGTACATTTTCTCGTGATTGCTTAAATTATGAAGGAGGAGATGCAAAATATATTCATTATGGAGATATTCTGATAAAATTTGGAACTAGTATTGATGTGCAAAGTTCAAATATACCATACATAAACGAAAATTTGAGCTATGAGAAGTATGCGTTATTAGCTGAAGGTGATATTGTGATTGCAGATACAGCGGAAGATGACACGGTTGGGAAAACTGTGGAAATTTTAAATGCAAATGATAAAAAAGTAATTGCAGGTTTGCATACAATTGCTTGTCGACCTAAAGAAAAATTTGCATCAAAATATCTTGGGTATTTTATGAACGCGGATGCATATCATAATCAATTGCGTCCATATATGCAAGGAATAAAGGTTACATCAATAAGTAAAGCTAATATAGCATTGACAAGAATTTCAATTCCATCTATTCAAGAACAGAAGAAGATAGCTGACTTCTTGACGGTCCTTGACGAAGTAATTAGTAATTGCCAAGACACTGTTAAAGCATGGGAAGAGCGTAAAAAAGGTGTAGTGCAGAAATTATTTAGCCAGAAAGTAAGATTTAAGAATGATGATGGAAGTGACTTTCCTGAGTGGAAAGAAAAAAAAATGAGCGATATTGCATTACTTTTTAACGGCGATAGAAGCAGTAGATATCCGAAAGAAAATGAGTTTGTGAAAAGTGGTATTGCATTTATTAATACTGAAAATTTGCATAATACAACATTAGATATTAATAATAAATGTAAATATATTAATCGTGAGAAATATAATGAGTTAAGTGGGGTTAAGATTCAATTATTGGATATTATATATTGTTTGCGCGGGAGTGTTGGATTATGTTCGTTAAATACAGAGTTGACGGAAGGGACGGTGGCATCCTCTTTAATGGTTGTGCGAGGGATGAATGACATAGTAAATCCTATTTATTTGTATAATTTTTTGAATTGTTCGTTTGTTTTAAAACAAGTAAAACAATGTCTGAATGGTTCTTGCGCTGGAAATCTATCGGCTAAAGAAGTAGGAAAGTTTACGGTAAAAATACCTTCTATTACAGAGCAGAAGAAAATAGCAGATTGTTTGTCTGCGTTAGATGATGTTATTAATGATTATAAAAAAAATTTAGCTGCATGGGAAGAATTGAGAAAGGGATTGTTGCAGCAGATGTTTGTGTAATAAAGAATGGATTAAAAGTTGAAATGAGCAGATGTTATATAGATTATATAAGCATCTGTTCATTATTCTATAGAGATAAAAGGATTTATGAGGTGATAGAATGGGGTATTCAGAATATAAAGATTTAACGCCAATAAGTAATATAAACAATGGGGACGAATATTTAAATGCTTTGAAGTGGGCATTGAACAATCCAAAGGTAAAGAATATTGCGCTTGCGGGCCCGTATGGAGCAGGTAAAAGCAGTATTATCGAAACATATTTGAACAGGGAAAAAGATAAGAAGAATATATATGAACAGCATAAATTTGCAAAAAAATATTTGAAAATTTCTATGGCTACATTTATTGAAGCACATAATAATGAAGGTAATGAAACGAAAATAGAGATAGATGCAGATGAAGTTGAAGAGGGGATTCTGAAACAGCTATTTTATAAAGTGGAGCATAAAAAAATCCCCCAAAGTCGATATAGAAAACTTCAGCCAATTCATTCTATAAATGTATTGCTGGGAGTTATTGCACTTTCAGTGATTTTGATTATGTTTGGCGGAATTTTTGTTCCAGATATTTGTAAAAATATTTGGGACAAAATAGATGCATTTGCAATGAAATATAGTTGGTTGTCTGGTAAAACCGTGGGCGTTGCCATCAGTTTGGGAATTGTTGGAATAGGAATTACAAGCTATCTGGCGAAAATAATAATGTCTAGGTTTCATGTAACAGAATTAAAACTGCCAGCAGATACAACGTTACAAGCGTCAGAGGATGCAGAAGAATCTGTTTTTAATAAAAATTTAGACGAAATCATGTATTTTTTCGAGGAGACACAGTATCAGTTAATCTTTTTTGAGGATTTAGATCGGTTAGAAAATAGAAAGATTTTTGTCCATCTGAGAGAATTAAATAATCTCTTAAATAATGACGATGCAATCAAGCATAAACCGATAGTGTTTGTGTATGCTGTGAGAGATGACATTTTTACTAGAGAAGATCGAACAAAATTTTTTGATTTTATTATCCCGGTCATTCCTGTTGTGAATGCGACGAATTCTGGTGAGATATTGCTGGAAAAATTAGATGATGCAAAGCAGCATGGAATTTATCATGATATTTCGCAGGGGTTTGTATTGGATGTGGCACCGTTTATTTCTGATATGAGAGTGTTACAAAATATATACAATGAATTCGTTGTATATAAGAAAACATTGCAGACAGAACAACACTTGAATTTGTCTGATGAACAAATGATGGCAATTATTATATTTAAAAATTTATATCCAAGAGATTTTGCAGATATCCAAGGGGAAGATGGAATAATTAAGAAAGCATTTCAAGATAAAAATTCTTATATCATAGAAAAACGGGAAAAGTGGCAAGAAAAAATAGAATATAACAAAGAGCTGATAGAAAAAGTGTCGGGAGACGCGTTGAAATCTGTAAAAGAATTAAAATATGCTATGCTTGTAGCAATCACATCGGGAAGAGGAATAGCTAGTGACTTTATAGAAAATCCTTATTGGGAAGGTGAAATATCTGTAAACGATGTATTGCTAGATGATTTTGACCTGCGGCGGTTACAAAGGAAAGAAAACAAATATATTCGATATATTTCTTTTGACAGAAGAGAACAGAATATGGAGTTGAACGAAAAAGAGGTATTGCAAGAATATATTGAGCGATGGGAAAAACTAAAAGAATACAATAAAAAAAGTTTAGAAGGTTTGCAAGAAGAGATTGAACAAATAAAATATGAGCAGAAAAAACTTTCGAGTCGTTCTCTTCAATGGTTAATAGAAAATGATTCATCTGAAAATGTATTATCAAAAGAAGTAAAAGATAACAAATTTCTTGTATTCCTTTTACGTCGAGGATATATGGATGAAAAGTATGCGAACTATATTAATTATTTCAAGGGAAACAGCATTACGACTAATGACATGAATTTTATTCTTGCTGTAAAAAATCAAGAACCACAGCCATTTGATTACCAGTTGACAAAAATAGAACAAGTTATTCAAAGATTGCAAGATTATGAGTTTGAACAAAAAGCAATTTATAATTTTCAAATTATAGAAGAACTTTTAGGAGAAGAGAAGATTTCTAAAAAGCTGGAAGTCTTTGTGCAGCAATTAGCAGATGGAGAGGAAACAAGCTGGCAGTTTATTGATGAGTTTGTTGATAAGACAAAATATCAGGCAAAGTTTATACAGATACTTTCCACGAAATGGAATTCAATGTGGGAATATATTTCGCGGCAAAATACTATGACATATGGACGGCAAGTGTACTATTTAAAACTGATTATAGAATATGTAGATGAAAAGGAACTGTCACTTCTTAATGTGGAAAATTGTATTACAAGCTATTTCGAGAAGCATGAAGATATATTGCAGCAATTGAATGATGTGAGCGGTAATAAAATAATTGCAGCCATAAATAATTGTGACATATGCTTTGAAAAGCTGAATATTGCTAATGTCTCAGATGATATTGTCGAATACATATTTGATAATTGCTGTTTTAAATTGAATGATTGTATGGTCCGAAATGTTATCTCGTACAAAAAGAAGAATCTATTAAATATGTTTGAAAATCAGCCATATAGTACGATTATCAAATTGGAATATAAACCCTTAATTGAGTATGTGCATGAAAACATGAAGGAGTATATTGAAGCGGTAGTTTTGAAAAAAACAATAATTGAAGATGAGAACGAGGATATTATAGATCTGCTTCGAAGAATTTTAGAAGAGAGTGATTTGTGTGCTAGCGTAATTTGTTTGGAAAATTTTGAAATAGAAAAATTAGCGGATTGTCTGGAACAAGAGATACAGAACAAAAGAGATAAAGTGGGAGTGGTTTGGAATACACTCTTAGAGCAAAATAAGATAGGTATTAGCTGGGAAAATACGATGCTATACTGGAAATATTATAGTATCAGCAATTATCTTAAAAAGTTTATTGAGGTAAATGTTGACAAGCTAAGCGTGGAAAAAAATAATTATGTTACGGATAATTTTGCAAAGGATATTATAAATGCTAAATTTGAAGATAGTGTATTAAAGAAACTTTTGCCTGTATTGCCTATGAAAACTTTTGATCTTGATATCGAACAGCTTCCGGAAAATATTCTTGCGATAATGGTAGAGTGTAATTATTTTGGATATACAATAGAATATTATCAAAGTATTGCAGAACGGAATGAGGATATTGCTGTAGAGTATATTGTTAAAAATCAGGCAGAATTTTATAACAGCTTAGAGGATTTTTCAATGACAAAGAACGTATTGGAAAGATTGCTTTTTGAACAAAAAATTCCGATGGATAACAGGGAAGAACTGTTTGAAAAATATGCTAAGACGTATATGACGGAAAAAATTGCTCTGAATATGAATGCTGAAGGGTTCAAAGTTACAAAAACATTATTTGATATAGCTTGGGAAATTTTATCGGAAAATCAGAAGGAAAGATTAATGATTGCTAATCTTGAACTGCTGAATGTAGATGATATGGAAAAATGTTTTGGAGAACTGAGTGGTCAATATTCAGTATTAACAGAGCGAACAAAACGACGTAATATCAAATTAGATAACACAGAGAACAATAGAAAGTTGGTAGAGTATTTGAAAAAAATTGACTATATAACAAGTTCTTGGGAAGAAGAAAAAACAGATTCGAATGGAAATAGACAGGTGATAAGCATTGGATGTAAAATTAAACAGAAAAAATAAAGAATAGGAAGTGATGCAGATGGAAAGAAAATTGTATAGATATAGATCATTTAAAGATGACTGGAAGGAAGAAGCTTTTGACGGCATAGTAGAACCATCATCGCCGCTCTATTTTAATGATCCATATGATTGCGGATTTTGCTTCCAGGAAGACATTTTAAGTGAACTTCTGGGAAAAGAAGATTATATCAAGGCTTTAGAAAAATATATTCCATTGAAAAGGGAAGACTATGATTTGATTCTTTCGTCAACTGATATTGAAAGTGCGGTGCAGATAGTGTTCCAAAACCATGGAAAAAAGTTCCCAGATTCTTTTTTCAAATCGTTGAGAAATGATGCAAGTGAATGTATGGATGAACTAAAGGATGCAGTAAGAGTTGTATGTCTTTCAGAAACGTATGATTCTATGCTTATGTGGAGTCATTATGCAAGAAATCATACAGGATATTGTATAGAATATGAATTCAACAAGGATGATATGTATTATTCGAGTTTACATCAGGTTAGATATACTAAGGATAGATTCAATATCTCTAAAAAGGATATTTTGGAGGGAAGAAAGGATATAATTGATAAAACTGTATGTAGTAAAGCAGATGTTTGGTCATATGAGAAAGAATGGCGTATTGTGACGGAAAATTATATCAAAACAAGACCGTCAAAAGTAGACCCGAAGACGAGATGTGTTTTGTATTTGAAAGATAATATTAAAGCATTCTACTTGGGGGCAAAGATTAATGAAAAAGAAAAATCAGAAATAATAGAATTTGCAAAGAAAAATAATAGAATTGTTTATCAGATGATTTTGTCTGCGAATACATATGAATTAAGGGCCGAACGAATTGATAATGTGTAATAGCGGTGAAAGAATAGTTTGAAGCGGGTATAGATGGAAAAAGAATAAAAAAAGAAACGAGCAACCCGATTGAGCCCTAAGGCTGTACACGACAAAAAAAACATTTCTTAATTTCTATAATAAAGGAAGGCTGAATTATAGTCAAGAAATTTTTGCGATTTTAAAACAAAGTAATAAAAAGTGTGATATAATAACCTCATAATGAAAAGTAAAATTCCGCCTATTTTTCAACATTGTAGGCGGCAATTTTACACTTGTCAGTTAGTGAATTCTAATAAAAGTAAGATGGAGGTACCTTTCTATGATGGAATACATCAGCAAATACTGGAAAATGTTGACTCCTTTAATTAAGAAAAGCCTGCGAAAACGTTACGGCAAAGCGAAAACCACCGAGCTTCTCCGCAAAACCAACCAGATCTACCGCGACCTGCTTCGACGCGCCGATGATATCGGAAAGGACAATCCGATGGCATCGAATCTCTATGAAGGTCTCATCTTCCTCGCCCTGTGGGATGCATCCGACCGGAAAATCTCTGTGGATGAACTGCGTACAATCTCAGAGGAGATGATGTCCTTCCCGCTTCTGAAAGCCATGGGCCTGATGATTAATGCGAATAAGAAGAGCGGCATGGCGCGGATTGCGAAGATGATGCATAAGGACGCCGCCTGGCTGGAAGCACATCCGCAGTATAAGGCGTATTCGTGGGATTTTCATTTTGATGAGACGAAGCATCAGGACGGTTTTTATTACCACTTCACCCAATGCCCCCTGAACACCTTTGCCCGAAAAGAGGGCTATCTGGAAGTGCTGCCGATTATGTGCGACATTGATTACAAGACAGCAGCCCTGATGCACGCGAAGCTCTACCGTGACCATACGCTGGCAGGCGGCGGTGAGGTCTGTGATTACTGGTTCGTGGGGGACAAGGTGGAAAATCCGAAATAAAACAAGACCGGACCGGAACCGGTGAAATGGATCGAAGAATATAAAACACAGAAGGGAGATCACCCAGAATGAGCAATGAAAAAATAAAACCAAAACTGAACGGAACCGCCGAGACGATGCTGCAGTGCTTCTACGCCCGCGCCATGCACAGCAGAAATCCGAAAAACAAGTTCCGCGACACCAAAGCAGAAGAGCTGATTGACCGCATCGACTATGATTTCAGCAATGCGAAAAAGGACACAGCAATGAGCGGCGGAATCGTAGCGCGGAGTGTTGTGTTTGATGAGCTGGTCAGCGACTTTATCCGAAAGAACCCGGATTGTACCGTCGTCAACATCGCCTGTGGTCTGGACACACGGTTTTACCGCATGGATAATGGAAAAATCACCTAGTACAATCTCGATCTGCCGGAGACGATTGAGGTGCGCGATTCCATCTATCAGGAATCCGGCCGTGTTTCCACGATTGCGTGTTCCGTGCTCGATCCGGCATGGGCCGATCAGGTAAAAGTGCGGGGCAAAATGCTTTTCATTATCGAAGGTCTGACCATGTACATGAAAGCGGATGAGGTCAGAATGATGCTCGCCATCATCCGCGATCATTTCGACAATGCCTACGTCTGCATGGAAACGCTGTGCCCGTACTTTGTAAAGAAAGAAAACATCGAAAAATCTATTCAGGCGACGGGCGCGACGTTTACCTGGGGTGCGAACAGCTTTGCAGACCTGGGCGACATTGCCGCCGGTTTCCGAAAAGTAAAAGACGACAACATCGCCCGCGGTATGGAAACGCTGAATCCCATCTACAAGCTGTTCATGTGGATGACGATTGTCCATAAATTCGCAGAGAAAATTCTGGTGTTTGAGAAAGCGTAAGAAAAAACGAAAAAAATAAAAAGAAACAGGCAGCCCGGCAGCGGAAAAGCTTAAAAAACTTCCGTGCAGGGAACCTGTTTTTTTGTTTGTGCAGGCAATCAACAAATCATTCATCCGGCCACACAAAATGTGCATTTCCCGCTTCAAGGCCGTCAATCAGAATATTCTGCCCCGTGCAGAAGCGGTTCGTCACGGTCATAAAATACGCCCAGTCCGCCGTTTCCTCGACGGTCATCCACCGTTTCAGCGGCGTCAGCTCCATGATCTGATCCCAGAGCTTTTTATCTTCCGTGACAGGCAGATTCAGCTCGGTCAGTACGCCGCCGAAATCAAGGCTGTTGCACGTTCCGCCATACGGTGCAATGCGGAGTGCCACATTTTTTGTGTAGGCGAGAACGCCGCCCTTGCTTGCGGTGTATTCCGGAAATTCAGCTCCGGTATGGCCGCTGGCCGAGCCGATCATGAGGACGGCGCGGATGTTGTCATGAATTCCGTACGCCTCCGTGATTGCGATGGTTCCCTTTAAATTGATATCAATATCATCCTCGTTCTGCACACCGGCGTTGTTGATGACAATATCGAAGGGCGCAAGCGCCGGATACTGTTCCCTGTCGCGGATATCAAGGCAGAAATGAGTATATGAATCCTGGCTGATCGAAGCCTCCTTCCGGTCAAATCCGGTAACGTCAAAGCCTTCTTTTAAAAATTTCTCCGCAATAGCCTTCCCGATTCCGGAACTGGTTCCTGTAATAAGTACACGCATACGATAACCTCCCGATGAAATATTACCCTCATTATACCGCAAACACAGCATGCGATCCAGAAGAAACGAAAAAGAATGCAGGAAAAGAAAATGTTACGGGAAAAATCACTGCATAAAACAAAAGAGTCTCCCAAACTGCAACAAATAATTGACAGATTTTAGGAGAAGGAGTAGAGTTTTTGAAAGGGGGATTATCCCTGCAAAGAGTGAAAACAAAAGAGGTGCAAATATGCTGAAAGTAGACAATCTTACCTTTGAAGTAAACGAAGAGGGAAGAAAACGCTGCCTCGTCAACCACATCAGTTTTGAGGTAAAGGACGGGGAAATGCTGGTGATTACCGGACCAAACGGTGGCGGAAAATCAACGCTGGCCAAAGTGCTTGCAGGAATTGAGGACGCCAATGGCGGAGAAATCTTCCTGGATGAGGAAAATATTACCGGTTATGATATTGACCACCGCGCAAACGCCGGCATCGGCTATGCATTCCAGCAGCCGCCGCGTTTTAAAGGAATGACGGTGAAAAAAATGCTGTCGCTGGCAGCTGGAAAAGAACTGACGGAAGCCGAGAGCTGTAAACTCCTCTCCGCTGTCGGACTCTGCTCTGCCGATTACCTGAACCGCCAGATGGATGGTACGCTCTCGGGAGGAGAGATGAAGCGTCTGGAGATCGCAACGGTGCTTGCAAAACCGCATAAGGTCAGCATTTTCGATGAGCCGGAGGCCGGCATTGACCTGTGGAGCTTTTCCATGCTGATCAGGCGGTTTGAAGAAATCCACAAAGAGAAAAAAGAATGTCTGATTCTCATTTCTCATCAGGAACGCATTATCCAGATGGCAGACAAGATCATGGTGATCGAGGACGGCCAGGTGAAAGAATACGGTACAAAGGAAGACGTACTGCCGACCCTGTTCCAGCAGAAAACAGGCCGGATGTGCGGCCAGGAAGGAGGCACATGCTGATGGTACAGGTAGATGAGACAACCCAGGGCGTATTAAATCAGATCAGCGAGGGATTTGAGCAGAAAGGGGCATACAATCTCCGCCAGAACGGCATTCCGCTCTGCCACGGTGACAGTGAACATATCAAAATCCGCAAAAAAGAGGATAAGCCGGGCATTGATATTTTGATCGACGGCGAGACGAAGGGCGAAAAAGTATTTATCCCGGTTGTCGTCAGCGTTTCCGGCATGACGGATCTTGTTTACAATGATTTCTACGTTGCGGACGGCGCCGATGTTACGATTGTAGCGGGCTGCGGCATTCACAACGGCGGCTGCAACGACAGCCGGCACGACGGTATCCATACGTTCCATGTAGGAAAAAATGCCAACGTGCGCTACGAGGAAAAGCATTATGGCGAGGGAAACGGAACGGGACAGCGGATTCTGAATCCGGTGACAAATATTGAAATTGGAGAGAATTCCGTTTTTACGCTGGATACCGTACAGATCAAGGGCGTTGACTCAACGATTCGTACGACGAATGTTGTGATGGATGCAAACTCGAAACTGTTTGTACTCGAGCGCCTGATGACAGACGGTGACCAGAAGGCAGAGTCGGACATCGAAGTATGCATGAACGGAAGCGGTTCTTCCGCACAGATTATTTCACGTTCTGTCGGAAAGGGCAATTCCTCCCAGGTCTTCCATCCGAAGGCAGTCGGCAAAAACAAATGCCACGCCCATATCCAGTGCGATTCTATCATCATGGATCACGCCCAGGTCGGATCTATTCCGGAGATCCAGGCAAAGCATGTGGATGCGGCAATCATCCACGAGGCGGCGATCGGACGGATCAATGACGAGCAGCTGTTGAAACTCAGAACGCTCGGCATGACGGAAGCGGAGGCGGAAAACGTCATTATTGAAAACTTCCTGAGCTGAAGAAAAAAAGGAAACAAGAGAACAAAAAAAGAGGCATTTCCAGTCTGCATAGATGGAGATGCCTCTTTTTGTGCATTTTTCACAAAAGCAGGTAGTAAATTTTACTAAAATAAAAAGTAAAATATTTTGACTTTTAACATATGATAAATTTGTACTGTTGAAAAAAGGAAAGATACAAGATAGAGAAATGGGGAAAGCGAAAATGGGTATTGTGATCAATCATTCCGAAAATATTTTCCTGCTGCAGACCAGATCCAACAGCTATGCGTTCGGCATTGACGATCAGGGACTGGTAAGACATACAGAGTTTCTTCCGTGATATGATTCAGGTGCAGGATGCGGAAGTGCTGTTCCATTACGCGGATGCGTTCTATCCTCTATTTTGCGTCGGATGAAGAGACGGTTCTGACGCAGCAGGAGATCTGCAATGCGTACTTTCTGCCGAAACAGACAGTCAACACGGCGATTGCGGGACTGGCACAGAAAGGCCTTGTGGAGCTCGAGCTCATCCCGGGAACGCGGAACAAAAAGAGGATTCTGCTGACGGATGCCGGACGGGAACTGGAGAAAAATACGACGGACCGGCTGCGCGGGGCGGAGATCCGTGCATATGGAAAACTCTCGGTAGAAGAGTTGAACAGCTATCTTGAGATGACAAGAAAGCTGACGGCAGCGCTGCGCGAGGAGACGGAAAAACTTTAAAGAGAGAGCAGAAATGAATCAGAAAAAAGACAAAATTCAGTTATCCGATCATTTTACATACGGGGCTGTCTATTTCCCGACAGCCCCTTTTCTTTTTGTGCGGAAAAAACTTGTAAATAAGACGCGAGTGTGCAAAAATAGACATAAAACAGATGCGGAGGCATCCTGAAAAAAAGAGGAGAACAACATGGAAAAACAGAAAAAGATAGCGCTGATTAACGATCTGACAGGCTTTGGCCGGTGCTCGACGGCTGTGATGGCGCCGATCGTGTCGGCGATGAAGATTCAGGCGGTGGCAGTTCCGACCGCAATTCTCTCAGCACACACGCAGTTTCCGACGTATTACTTTGATGATTATACTGACCGGATGAAGGATTACATTCAGACCTATAAGGATCTGAAGCTCAATTTCGATGCGATCTCGACCGGCTTCTTAGGATCGGAACAGCAGGTGGATATCGTGCTTGATTTTATCCGCCATTTTAAGACGGACCGCAACTTTGTCATCGTCGATCCGGTCATGGGAGACTATGGGAAGCTGTATCGGACGTACACGAAAGAGATGTGCGAAAAGATGAAAGAGCTGGTTCACTACGCGGATATCATCACGCCGAACCTGACAGAGCTCTGCACACTGCTCGATGCGCCGTATCCGGAGAACGGGGCTTCGATTGAGGAGCTGAAAGAGATGTGCGGAAAACTGGCGGAGCGGGGACCGAAACACATCGTGGTGACGGGCATTCACTTTAACCAGACGCAGATTGCCAACTTTATCTATAACAAAGGCGAAGACTTCCAGATTGTCATGGTAGACCGCATCGGCGGCGACCGGAGCGGTACGGGAGATGTCATTGCGGCAATTATCGCAGGCATGTATCTGAACGGCCACAGCCTGTACGAGTCGGTGAAAAAGGCGGCGGATTACGTATCGAAATGCATCCGCTACTGCGAAGAAAACGAAGTGCCGAGCTACTGGGGACTCTGCTTTGAAATGTTTATGAAGGACTTAACGGAGGAAGCGTAATGTATTTATATACTGTAACCGGAGCCGTCGGCGAGGAAGGGTATCTCGACCTTGCAAAGAGCGGCGATCTTACCGGAAAAAATGTCTATGTCAACATGACAAACAAATGCCCGTGCAGCTGTGTGTTCTGTCTGCGCCAGACGAAACAGCAGCAGGAGGGAAATACACTGTGGTTAAAAGAGGGCGAGCCATCCGTTGAGACGATGCTGGAGTTGTTCGCACAGTACGATCTGAATGTGATCAATGAACTGGTCTTCTGCGGTTTCGGAGAACCGCTTGAGCGGCTTGAGGATGTCTGCCGGGTGATCGATTCCTTAAAAGAAACGTATCCGAACCTGAAAGTGCGTCTGAATACGATCGGTCTTGCCAACCTGATCTATGGAAGAGATGTCACCCCGGAATTAAAGGGAAGATTTGATACCGTCTCGATCTCTTTAAACGCGCCGGATGAAAAAGAATTTCTGGAGCTCACACGGTCGAAATTCGGCATCCAGTCGTACGAGGCGATCAAGGAGTTTGCAGTACTTGCAAAACAGTATGTGCCGAATGTTGTGATGACCGTTGTCGAGAAAGTTATGCCGGAAGAAAAGATTCAGAAATGCCGGGAAATCTGCGATGAATTAGGTGTTACCCTTCGTGTCCGCCCGTTTGAAAATTAAGGTGTGCGGAACGGAATCTTTCGCTTGTATTTCCAGAATATAACGCCTATAATGGGAAGGAAAAACAAAAGAGAGGGAGAGACGTATGAACGAGTCTAATGGAGTCATCCGCGATGCGAGAAAGCTCGGTATTCCTAAAATGCTGATTCTCGGATTGCAGCACATGTTTGCCATGTTCGGTGCAACCATTCTGGTGCCGATTCTGGTAAACAGCTACTTTGTAGACGCATGCGGCGAGGGGCCGTCCCGCGGTCTTACCGTATCCGTCACACTGTTCTGCGCCGGCTTTGGAACCCTGCTGTTTCATCTGTGCGCGAAATTTAAAGTACCGGCATTTCTTGGTTCTTCGTTTGCATTCTTAAGCGGTTTCGCCGCTGTTGCAAACCTGAATACCGGAAAATATGCCAGCATGAGTGTCAACGACAAGGCAGCCTATGCCTGCGGAGGTATTGTGGTAGCAGGTCTTCTGTACCTGATTTTTGCCTTGATCATCCGCATGGTCGGCGTCAAACGCGTGATGCGCTACCTGCCGCCGGTTGTCACAGGTCCGGTTATCATCTGCATTGGCCTCAGCCTTGCTGGTTCCGCCATTAATAATGCTTCGACGAACTGGTTCCTGGCACTGGTTGCGCTGGCAGTCATCATCATTTTCAACATCTGGGGAAAAGGAATGCTCAAAATCATTCCGATTCTGATGGGCGTTGTGATTGCCTACGCTGTGGCAGTTGTCCTGAATGCACTCGGCATCAAAAATCCGGACGGATCCGTGATCATCAACTTTGCGCCGGTTGCACAGGCAGGCATCGTCGGACTTCCGCCGCTGCAGCTCTGCAAATTCGATCTGACCAGCATTATGATTATGGCACCGATCGCGATCGCGACTATGATGGAGCATGTCGGCGATATGTCGGCGATCTCTGCAACCGTAGGAGAGAACTTCCTTTCTGATCCGGGCCTGCATAGAACCCTGCTCGGTGATGGTCTTGCAACCGCAATGGCAGGTTTCATCGGCGGACCGGCCAACACGACGTACGGCGAGAACACCGGCGTTCTGGAATTGAGCCGCGTACATGACCCGAGAGTCATCCGTATTGCCGCAGTCTTTGCGATTATCGTCAGCTTCATTCCGAAGGTATCGGCACTCATCAGCACCATGCCGTCCTCCATCATCGGAGGCGTCAGCTTCATGCTGTACGGTATGATTTCTGCCATCGGTGTGCGCAACGTGGTTGAGAACAAGGTAGACCTGACGAAATCAAGAAACCTGATTATTGCGGGCGTCATCTTTGTCTGTGGACTGGGCTTCAGCAACGGTCTCTCCTTTACGATCGGCGGAACGACCGTCACCCTGACTGCACTTGCCATTGCAGCCATCGCAGGAATCCTGCTGAACATGATTCTGCCGGGCAACGATTACGAATTCGGCGTAAACGAGACCGGAGACGAGAACAGAGGAATCCACGCATAAAGAAAAATGCAAAAGAAAATCCGTTTTTTCTGCATCTGTATTCTGCACAAAGGAATGTGCAGAAACAGAGGGGAAAAAGCGGATTTTCTTTGCATTTCGGTACGGGCAAGTGTATATTGGATGGTAAGAAGATATAAGGTTGGTAAAAAAATGACACACGAAAGATCGAAAAAGGGGATGATGGGACAGGTCGTCGGATCCTTATATTACCTGGATCCAACGGTGATTCCGCGGCTGAAAAGTCTGCGAAGCGGTGACGATCCGGTGTTTTCGTTTGGTGTTTTATTTTACGCGCTCAAATGCAATCCGCGGAGAGTGGTTCAGTACGTAGATGATGCCGCGCCGTTCAAATCCGTTTTTCTGGATCAGATGCTGCATGATTTGATTGTCCGTATGCGTATCGACGCGCAGGTGCGGGATCTGTGTCCAGCAGTAATCGACGATCTGGGAGAAAAATCCGTGGATTGTTCCGTCTGAGGCAACCTGGTGGATCGTGCCATACGGCGCATCGGAGAGCCAGGAGCCGTCGTCGATCTGCAGATACGTCGGATCCTCACCGATGATGAAGGCAAACGCGCCGTGCAGCGTGCCGTTTTCTTCCAGGACAAAAAGCTGTTTGTCACGGATTCTGTTGTGAATCAGCTCCTCCGGCGGAAAATGGTTTCCCCACTGATTCGGATTTCCGGTTTCCTGCATAAAAGAGCGGGCGTACGCATAGATTGACATGAGCGAAGTAAAATCCTCCGGGACGGCAAGTCGTATCATGATAAAAATTCTCCTTTTAGTTCAAAATAAGCAGTTTTATTGTAGCACAGCGGACGATGAAGCACAAGAAAGAGAAAACAGGATTTGACTTTTTGAAAAATCCCATGTACAATGCAGTTAGTTACAACTAACTAAAGCAACCAAAACCACAACAAAATGATTTCTGCCGATCCTGGATGGGCCGGTTCCGTATCAAATTGTCAGAAAGGAAAGAATATGAAACAAAATCGAAAACGAAAAGAGACGGCGGGCATGAATTTTCTCCGCTATCTCGGTCCGGGACTTTTTGTCACGGTCGGTTTTATCGACCCGGGAAACTGGGCATCCAACATTGCCGCCGGATCGGGTTACGGCTACGAGCTTCTGTGGATGGTTACCCTGTCCACGATCATGCTGATTTTTCTGCAGCACAATGCGGCGCATCTCGGCATTGCCACGGGAAAGTGCCTCTCGGAGGCGGCGAGCCTCTATCTGCCTGCGTGGCTGAAAAACACGATTCTTGCGACGGCGATGATGGCAGCGGTGGCGACCGCAATGGCGGAGATCCTCGGCGGTGCGATTGCGCTCCAGATGCTGTTCGGCATTCCGATTAAGCTCGGCAGCATGATGATTCTCGTGCTGGTTCTGATCTGTGAGTTTACAAGTGCTTACAAACGGATTGAAAAACTGATCATTGTGTTTGTCTCGCTGATCGGCTTTTCGTTCCTCTTTGAAGTCTGGATCGCCGATATCGACTGGGCGCAGGCGGCTGTCGGCTGGGTAAAACCGTCGTTTCCAGAGCACTCAATGCCGGTCATCTTAAGCGTCCTCGGTGCGGTCGTCATGCCGCACAACCTGTTTCTCCACTCGGAAATTATTCAGAGCCGCCAGTGGAATCTTGAGGATGATGAGGTGATTGTGCGCCAGTTAAAGTATGAGTTCAAAGACACCCTGTTTTCCATGATCATCGGATGGGCCATCAACAGTGCAATGATCCTGATGGCGGCCGCAACGTTTTTCCAGCCACAGAATGCAAAGCAGGTGGATGATCTCGCAACGGCGGGAAAGATGCTGACACCGCTCCTTGGAAATGCCGCATCGGTGATTTTTGCAGCAGCGCTTCTGCTCGCCGGAATTTCATCGAGCATCACCGCGGGAATGGCGGGCGGAACGATTTTTTCGGGGATTTTTAACAAGCCGTATGAGATCAAGAGTAAGGAGACACGCTGGGGAATCCTTCTTACCATGATCCCGGCCGCAGCGGTCATTCTTCTGATTGATTCCCCGTTCCAGGGCCTTCTCTATTCACAGATGTTTCTTGGAATGCAGCTCCCGATTACGGTATTTACGCAGATTTATCTGACGTCCTCGAAAAAAGTCATGGGAAAATACGCGAACAGTCTGCGGCTGAAAATTGCCCTGTTTGCGATTGCGGTGATTGTGACACTGCTGAATATCGCGCTGTTGTTTGTGCAGTAAAAAGAATGAGAAATAAAAAAAGGAAGTCCGCTGCGCTGATCCCTGAAAAAGAGACCGGCGCAGCGGACTTCTTCTATTATAATATGCTCTCCATGCAGGCATCGACAAAGTCCTGCAGAAGCGGAGAGAGTTTCCGCCCCTTTTTCCAGATCACGGCGATCTGCGTTTCCAGGTCGTTTTCTGCGAGCGGCTGGATGCGGAGTCCCTGGCAGAGAGAGCTCATGGACTGCGGGAAAATGGCAGTGGCAAGGCCTTCCTTTGCCCAGAGCATCGCGCCGCGGGGATCGTCGCAGACGCAGAAAAGATCGGGCTCCATGCCGCGCGAGTGGAACGCATCCATGATGAGCGCCTCATACCGGCGGTAGATGATGAGCGGAATATTCAAAAGATCCGGGAGCTTTAGCGATCCGTTCTTCTCGGGAAGCATATCTTTTGAAGAAACGGCAATCATAGGTTCAGAGCTTAAAATTTTATAGTCGACATCGTCGAGCCGCAGCGGCGTGCGGGCGATGGAAATGTCGATGATGCCGTCCATCAGATAGCGGTACAGCGTGTAGGTGATGCCGTCGTGCACCTCGAAGTTGACATCGGGATTGCGGCGGGAAAAAAGCGAGACGCACGGCATGATCGTCGCAACGGTGGTCGGTGTGATGCCGAGGCGCAGAACCCGCTTTTTGCCGACCTTTGCGACCTCAAGCTCCGTCGATTTCACGTACTCGAGCAGGTTGGCGGAGCGGTCGTACAGCAGTTTTCCGGCTTCGGTCAGGCGGACGCCCTGGCGGGTACGTTCAAATAAAGTGACGTTCAGTTCGGCTTCCAGCTGCTTTAACTGATAACTGAGCGGCGGCTGGGACATATTGAGGCGGCGGGCGGCCTCGTGAATGCTTTCGGTTTCGGCGATGACGCGGAAATATTCAAGCTGGCGCAGTTCCATAAGAGACTTCCTTTCGTGAAATCATCTATGATATTAAAATTGTATCACTAAGCTATAAAAACAATACTATTCGTATTAATCATATGAGATTATACTGTCAATGTCAAGAAACAAAGAAATGGAGAGTGAAAAAGAAGATGAAAAGTCTTGGAGTCTACTTGAAGCACTACAAAAAAGAGAGCATCATCGCTCCTTTGTTCAAGCTTCTGGAAGTCGTATTCGACCTTCTGGTGCCGATGGTTGTTGCCCAGATCATCGATGTGGGTATCGCAGGCAATAACCGTCCGTACATCGTCGGCCGTTTTGGAATCCTCGTTCTGATGGCGGCAGTCGGACTTTGCTGCAGCTTCACCGCGCAGTATTTCGCGGCAAAAGCGAGCGTCGGCTGTGCAACTGAGCTTCGCCAGGCGGTCTTTGACCACATCCAGGCTCTGTCCTTTACGGAGCTGGATACCATTGGAACCGATACGCTGATCACCCGTCTGATCAACGATATCAACCAGGTGCAGAACGGAATCAACATGGGTCTGCGTCTGCTGCTGCGGAGTCCGTTTATCGTATTCGGTTCCGTTGTGATGGCATTTACCGTCAACGTAAAATGTGCCATCGTATTCCTGGTTACTATTCCGATCCTGTTCGTTGCCGTATTCGGCATTATGCTGGTCAGCATCCCGCTGTTCAAAAAGGTACAGGCGGCACTCGACCGCGTCACCGGAATGACAAGAGAAAATTTGAACGGTGTTCGTGTCATCCGTGCGTTCTGCCGTGAGGAGCAGTCTGTTGCCGATTTCGAAAAGAGCAACGATGAGCTGACTTGTCTGAACGAGTTTGTCGGAAAAATTTCCGCACTGTTAAATCCGCTGACCTATGTCCTCATCAACATCGCAGCCGTTGTCCTGATCTGGCAGGCAGGCCTTCAGGTCAACATCGGCAGTATGCAGCAGGGACAGGTTGTCGCACTTTACAACTACATGCTGCAGATCATCGTTGAGCTGATCAAACTGGCATCGCTCATCATCACCTTAAACAAATCCGTTGCCTGTGCAGAGCGTGTCTCCGGCGTACTGGCGGTTCCGACAACCATGAACTACCCGGCAAAAGGCGGCGCTGCAAAGAAAGTAACTGGCGATGCAGCTGTTACATTTAAAAATGTCAGCTTCACCTATGCAGGAGCCGGCGCAGAGAGCTTATCGGATATCAGCTTTACCGCAAAACGCGGCCAGACCATCGGAATCATCGGCGGTACCGGAAGCGGAAAATCGACGCTGGTCAGCCTGATTTCCCGTTTCTACGATGCGACCAGCGGTGACGTCATGGTAGACGGCGAGAATGTAAAGAATTACACAAAAGAAGAGCTCTGCAATAAAGTCGGTGTTGTTCAGCAGAGAGCAGTGCTCTTTAAAGGCAGCATCCGAGACAATATGAAGTGGGGCAAAGAGGACGCCACCGATGCAGAAATCTGGGAGGCGCTCACCACAGCCCAGGCGAAAGAAGTCGTAGAAGGCAAACAGGATCAGCTCGATTTTATGCTGGAGCAGAACGGAAAGAACCTCTCCGGCGGACAGAAACAGCGTCTTTCTATTGCGCGTGCGCTGGTAAAAAAACCGGAAATCCTGATTCTGGACGACAGCTCGAGTGCGCTTGACTTTGCAACGGATGCAAAACTCCGCAAAGCCGTCCACAATCTCGAAGGAAACACGACAACCTTCCTCGTATCCCAGCGAATCGCCGGCATCCGTCAGGCAGACCAGATCCTCGTTCTTGGAAATGGTACGCTCGAAGGAAACGGCACACACGACGAGCTGATGAAAACCTGCGAGGTTTACCGCGAGATTTACTTCTCCCAGTTCCCGGAAGAGCGTGTAGCTTATAACAACGAAAGCGGGGTGATCGCATGAAAAAGACAGAAAACAAGTCCGGAAAAAGCGGCATGCAGGTCATGAAAAAGCTGATGGCGTTTATCGGAAATTATAAAATTTTCTTAGGCCTTAGTATTGTCCTGGCTGCGGTTACCGTTATTTTACAACTTTATATTCCGATCCTGTTCGGCGATGCGATCGATGAGGTCGTTGCAGCCCACCAGGTCAATTTCCCGGAGATGTGGTTCTATCTGAAACGAATCGTATTCTTTACCCTCGTTTCCGCACTTTCCGCATGGATCATGAACCTGATCAACAACCGTATGACGTACCGCATCGTGCGCGACCTTCGTTCCCAGGCGATCCGTCATATCCAGGTGCTGCCGCTGTCCTATCTGGATCAGCACAGCTCCGGAGACATCGTAAGCCGTGTTATCGCAGATACCGATATCTTATCGGACGGTCTTCTGCTTGGCTTTACGCAGCTGTTCTCCGGCATCGTAACCATTATTGTGACACTGTTTTTCATGTTCTCGAAGAACGTATGGATCACCCTTCTTGTGATCTGCCTGACACCTCTCAGCTTCTTCGTGGCAAAATTTATTTCCGGCCGCTCGTTCAAAATGTTCCAGAAACAGAGTGAGACGAGAGGAAAACAGACCGCACTCATTGATGAGATGATCGGAAACCAGAAAGTAGTCAAAGCGTTCGGCTATGAGGAAAAAGCTTCCGAGCGTTTTGCAGAGATCAACAAAGATCTGCAGAAATACAGCCAGCAGGCCGTGTTCTACAGTTCCTTAACGAACCCGTCCACCCGTTTTGTCAACAACGTGATCTATGCCGGTGTTGCCCTTGTGGGAGCTTTCATGATCCCGGGCGGTGCGCTGACCGTCGGCGGACTTTCCGTTCTGCTGTCGTACGCAAACCAGTATATGAAACCGTTCAATGATATCAGTTCCGTTATCACCGAGATGCAGAACGCGCTTGCCTGCGCAGGCCGTATCTTTGCTCTGCTGGAAGAGAAAGAGGAGAGTGCAGACCCGGCCGGAACGATCGATACCGTGACGGGAAATGTGACGATCGATGATGTAGCATTCAGTTATGACAAAGAGAAAAAACTGATCGAGAACTTTAATCTTGACGTACAGCCGGGCATGCGTGTTGCCATTGTCGGCCCGACCGGATGCGGAAAGACGACGTTTATCAACCTGCTGATGCGCTTCTATGATGTCGATGCCGGAAAGATCTGCATCGACGGAAAGCCGATCGACGAACTGTCCCGCCATGCGCTCCGCAGCTGCTTTGGTATGGTGTTGCAGGATACCTGGATCAAACAGGGAACCGTGCGCGACAACATCAGCTTCGGAAAGCCGGATGCGACGGAAGAGGAGATCATCAATGCGGCCAAAGAGGCACACAGCTGGGAGTTTATCAAGCGTCTGCCGAAGGGGCTTGACACGGTTCTCAGCGAAGACAGCATCAGCCAGGGGCAGAAACAGCTTCTCTGTATCACCCGTGTCATGCTCTGCCTGCCGCCGATGCTGATCCTCGACGAGGCGACCTCCAGCATCGATACCCGTACCGAACTGCAGGTTCAGGAGGCGTTTGACAAGCTGATGCAGGGCAGAACGAGTTTCGTCGTTGCCCACCGTCTGTCCACGATCCGCAATGCTTCGCTGATCCTCGTCATGAAAGACGGAAAGATTATCGAGCAGGGACGCCATGAGGAGCTTCTTGAGAAGAAAGGCTTCTACTACAATCTGTACAACAGCCAGTTCCAGGCGTCATAAAAGATATTTGGAAAAGAGAACAGCAGATCTGTGCCGCGCATGCGATTTTGAGGCGTGCGCGCGCAGATCTGCTGATTTTTTATATGTTTTTGCAATATTCTGAAAAAAATACGGCATGGGGTATTGACGAATCCTATCACAGGTGCTATAGTTTTACAAAAATAAAAAAAGACGTAGAAGTTTTTAGAAAATGTGCGGAGAGCCTTTGGAAATTTAATTTTTGAAAGGTGCACGACCGAAGAAGTAAAACTTTCAGGTGCTGGTTCTCTTCTTAAAACAAGAACGGACGGGAGACGGCGAGGACTAAAAACGGAGTGGTCTCTGGAGAAGCTCTTGAAAAGAGTGCCGAAGGTGCAATGCAGCGATGCAGAATCTCTCAGGCAAAAGGACAGAGTCAAAAAAGATACAGAAGAAGAACAGCCGCGGAACAAAAAAAGCGGTGCGCAGAAACGAAAAAATTCCGGAAGCGCGGTTTTTTGCTGTATTTTTCAATCAGAGCCATGTTCTGCAGGAAAAGTCCCGCAGGAGATGGTATTTTTTTTCTCAAAACGGTGCGGATGTGTGATCCACATCGTTCAGACCATACGTCGAATGGAAAGGGAGAAAAGAAAATGGATGCATTGAATCAGGCAATTGCGCAGATCAGTGATGTGCTCTGGAACAGCGTACTGCTGTTTCTGCTGGTAGGTACGGGAGTTTATTTCTCTGTTCGGACCCGCTTTGTACAGGTAAGAAAGTTTAAGACCGCGTGGAACCGCGTCTTCGGCGGTTTCTCGTTAAAGGGTAAGAAGGCCGGAAAAGACGGCATGACTTCCTTCCAGGCGCTTGCAACAGCGATCGCCGCACAGGTCGGAACCGGAAACATCGCAGGATGTGCGACCGCACTCGTATCCGGCGGCCCGGGAGCCATCTTCTGGATGTGGCTTGCTGCGTTCTTCGGCATGGCAACGATCTACGGCGAGGCGTATCTTGCGCAGATCTCCAAACGCCGCGATGAGAACGGAGAAGTCATCGGAGGACCGGTTTACTACATTACCCACGCATTCAAGGGAACGTTTGGAAAAGCATTGGCAGGCTTCTTTGCCGTAGCCGTTATTCTGGCACTTGGCTTTATGGGAAATATGGTACAGTCGAACTCCATCAGTGATGCGTTCTACACCGCATTTTCCGTACCGAAATGGGTGATGGGTGTGATTGTAGCCGTTCTCGCCGCATTCATTTTCATCGGAGGTATCTCCCGTATCGCATCCTTCACCGAAAAAGTTGTTCCGGTGATGGCAGCACTGTATCTCGTCGGAGCCCTTGTTGTTATTCTGATCAACATCCAGCATGTGCCGTCAGCGATTGCTTCGATCTTTATCTGTGCATTCCGTCCGGACGCCGTATTTGGTGCAGCAGCCGGTATTACCGTGCGGAAAGCCATGCGTTACGGTGTTGCCCGAGGCCTCTTCTCTAATGAAGCCGGTATGGGTTCCACCCCGCATGCCCATGCGATTGCCGATGTCGAGAACCCGGAGGATCAGGGTGAAGTAGCGATGATCGGTGTCTTTATTGATACCTTCGTTGTCCTGACTATGACCGCTCTCGTTATTCTTTCTTCCGGCATTCTGGAAGAGATGATGAGTACCGGTGTTAAAGGAACCCCGGTCGCACAGGCGGCATTCCGAACCGGCCTCAAAGGCTTCGGACCGGCGTTCGTAGCGATCTGTCTTCTGTTCTTTGCATTCTCGACCATCGTCGGATGGTACTTCTTCGCAAGACAGAACGTACAGTATCTGTTCGGAAAGAAAGCAGTCGTTCCGTTCTCGCTGATCGTCGTTGTGTTCGTTTTCCTCGGCTCTCTGCTGAAAGTAGACCTCGTATGGAACCTGTCAGATCTCTTTAACGGCCTGATGGTAATTCCAAACCTCATGGCGTTGATCGTCCTCGCAGGAACCGTAGCAAAAGCGGCAAAAGGTGAAAAAGTAGAATTCTAATCATATATACAGAACGGGAAAAAGGAGGAAAGTCTGCTGATGCAGACTTTCCTTTTGCAATTATTCAGAGCCACATCTCGATTCCGCTGCGCTGCATCTCGATGTGGCTTCTCGCCATATAAAATTTCAAGAAGAACTGTTCGTTCATGCGAGCATGACTCACAGTTCTTCTTGAAATTTTGCATGGCTCTGAATAATTGCAAAAAGAAAGACCGGCAGGGGAGCTACCGGTCTTTCAAGGGGAGTATAAATAATTAATAAGGGGTTATTAATTGTAAAAAAATTTATGAAGGGTAAATTCTTTTACAAAATTGATTATAATACAGATAACGGGAAAAAGCAACATCGAAATTCAAAAGTTGGAAAAAATTACCACAATTTGGAAAGCAGTGGTCCGAAAGCAGGAAAAACACTGTATTTTTGGGCTTGCATTCCCCACTTTGGAACAGATACCGTGGAAAAACAGGGTTCTGGATGCATAATCTGCGCGGAAAAAGCGATACTAAAGGATGTCGCAGGACAAAAAAACATTCAGGAGGAAACAAGGTTATGACCAGAAACAGCAAAAATGAATACAGCAAAAACGAGTACAGCAAAAACGGATATGAGAAAAGCGAATACAGCAAAAACCAGAAGAACAGCAGAGACTGCAATCATGTGAAAGACCGTGAGATGTCATCCTACGGTCAGCAGAACCGGGAGCAGGACGAGAAGGATGAGTATGAAAAATACTAAGTAAACCTTGGGATTCCGGCAGAAAAAGCCGGCGGAGGGTCCCATACGGACTCTGCCGCCGGTTTCTGCATACATATAAAACAGGAGAGAAAGTCAGATCCGGAGAGGGGGACCAGGATATGGCAGGCATGACACTGCTGGCGGCAGACCAGCTGGACTGGTACGTGGGAAAACCGTGGGCGATGATCATCGATGTGCGGAACCGGCGGGAATACGAAAAAGGGCATGTGAAAGGAGCGGTGAATCTTCCCTATGACCATCTGCTCGAACGGGTCTGTCTGCCGCGGGACAAAATTCTTGTGATCTGCTGTGAGCGGGGTGCCGCGAGCATGGCGGAGGGAAAGCGGCTGGCGGAGAACGGATACGAGGTCAAAACGGTCATCGGCGGAATGCATGCATACCGCGGACGATATCTGGTGGCGGGAGAAGAGCTGTAAGGGGGCGGCAATCCAACATTTCTTCTTGTCAAGCGGGAAAAGATACGGTAAGATAAAACAGAAAACAATACAAAACCAAACCACAAAACGAAAGAGAGATCACGATATGAAATACATGTTTGCATCTGATATTCACGGTTCTGCCTATTACTGCAGAAAAATGCTGGAAGCCTTCGAGGCAGAGGGCGCAAGCCGCCTGTTTCTGTTAGGAGACCTTCTCTATCACGGCCCGAGAAACGATCTTCCAAAAGAATACGCACCGAAACAGGTCATCGCCATGCTGAATGAGAAAAAACAGTACCTCACCAACGTGCGCGGAAACTGCGACGCAGAAGTAGATCAGATGGTACTGGAGTTCCCGGTGCTGGCAGATTACGGCATCCTGATCGAGGGAGGCCATACCTTCTATATGAGCCATGGCCACATCTACAATGAGCAGAATCTGCCGCCGCTGATGGATGGAGATATCTTCCTGTACGGCCATACCCACGTCCTGCGTGCCGAGAAAAAAGGCGCACACACCTTCCTGAACCCGGGTTCTGTATCTCTGCCGAAAGAGGGCAATATCCCGACCTATGCAATCCTCGAGGACGGCGTATTTACGATCAAAGGCTTTGACGGCACCGTCGTAAAACAGCTCACATTATAAGAGGGGACGGGAGAGTATGGAATTATATGAACTGATCGCCCCGTGCCACTTCGGCCTGGAGGCGGTGATGAAACGTGAAATCCTCGACCTCGGCTACGAAATCGAGCGCGTGGAGGATGGAAAAGTAACGTTTCTTGCAGATGCAGAGGGAATCGCCTACGCCAACCTGTTCCTTCGCACGACAGAGCGTATCCTGCTCAAAGTAGGACAGGTCCACGCCGAGACGTACGATGAACTCTTTGAAGCGACAAAAGCGCTCCAGTGGGAGAAATTTATCCCGAAAAACGGAAAGTTCTGGGTAACGAAGGCAAACTCCATCAAGAGTAAGCTCTTCAGCCCGTCCGATATCCAGTCGATCATGAAAAAAGCGATTGTCGAGCGATTGAAACAGGTCTACCACATGGAGTGGTTCCCGGAGGACGGTGCACAGTACCCGATCCGTGTTTCGATTTTAAAAGACGAGGTTACGATCGGACTCGATACCTCCGGCGTTTCCCTTCATAAGAGAGGCTACCGCAAGCTGACCGCGAAAGCGCCGATCACCGAGACCCTTGCCGCAGCACTTATCATGCTGACTCCGTGGAAGGGTGACCGGATTCTTGTCGATCCGTTCTGCGGAAGCGGTACGTTCCCGATCGAGGCGGCCATGATGGCGGCCGATATTGCACCGGGTCTCAACCGTTCTTTCCTTGCGGAGCAATGGACGCACCTCGTGCCGAAAAAATGCTGGATGGATGCGGCGGAGGATGCACGCTACCGGATCCGGAACGATATTGAGACAGATATTCAGGGCTTTGATATCGACGGAGATGTCATCAAGAGTGCCAGAGAGAACGCAAAGCTGGCCGGTGTGGATCACCTGATCCATTTCCAGCAGCGTCCGGTTGCCGAGCTGTCGCACCCGAAAAAATACGGTTTTCTGATTACCAACCCGCCGTACGGTGAGCGCCTGGAGGACAAAAAAGATCTTCCGGCCCTGTATCAGACATTAGGAGAGCGGTACCGCGCTCTCGATTCCTGGTCGATGTATCTGATCACGAGCTACGAGGATGCCGAGCGGTATCTCGGCAAAAAGGCGGATAAAAACCGTAAAATTTACAATGGAATGCTGAAAACCTACTTTTACCAGTACGCGGGACCGAAGCCGCCGCGCCGGGAAAAAGAACAGAAATAATACAAATGGAGGAGCAATGCCGAATGATTTTTGGCGTTGCTCCTTTTTGATAACAAAAATTAAAAGAAAAATTTTAGAAAGGTTTAATATTTCCTTGAAATCACTGCACTACTGTGCTAAACTGTCCTCATGCGAAATTTTTTCATCAAGCGGAGGAAACCATGAACGGACAGGAGATCAGAGACAGGCTGCTGCATTCCTATGAGAGGAGCTACGATATCGTAAAGCCGTCCGAAGTAAACGGCCATACATACGATGCCTGTGCAAGCTACCACGAGAGCGGCGCAAAATACGTGCTCTCAAAGAAAGCAGAGCTGTGGAGGATCAGCTGTCATGAGCATGCGTATTTTAAAGCGGTGGAAGAACTGAACGACCAGGACGTCGAAACATTTCTGACGGACCTGACAGAATGGATAGAGCCAAAGGTGGTTCGCGAGGGGAAGGAAGTACCGGATACCGACCACATGTACACACTGGTCACCGGTATTTTTTTTGCGGACAAACCGGTTGCGGACAGCGTAAAGAAGAAAATCCGAAAATATAAGTATTATAAAAATTACCGGTTTTCTTTGAGAGGCTACTGTCAAGTGCGGCTGCTCGTCTTTGATACGGCAGAACAGAAAGTGTTTGGAAACTGGGCGGCTTGGGAATTGGTAAAGGGATATGCTAAGATGTTCCGGTCTTAGTTATCTATAAATTTATTCTACCAAAAAGAGGGAGGAAAAAACAAATGAATAGTATTCTTGTACTGGTTGTCGGAATCGGCATTCTGATCGCCGGATACGTATTCTACGGAAAATGGCTTGCCGAGCAGTGGGGCGTTGATCCGAAACGGAAAACCCCTGCATTCACTGAGGAGGACGGTGTGGACTACGTTCCTGCCAAAGCTCCTGTCTTAATGGGACATCACTTCTCATCCATCGCAGGCGCAGGCCCGATCAACGGACCGATTCAGGCCGCTGTCTTTGGATGGGTTCCGGTTCTTTTATGGGTACTCATCGGCGGTATTTTCTTTGGAGGCGTTCACGATTACGGCGCACTGTTTGCGTCCCTGCGCCACAAAGGACAGTCTATCGGTGAGGTTATCGCAGACACGATGGGAAGCAAAGCGAAAAAGCTCTTTATCGTCTTCGCTTACCTGACCCTGATTCTTGTTGTTGCAGCCTTCGGTTCCATCGTTGCCAATACCTTCAAGGCAGCCTATACCGAGAGCGGCGCTGTCGATGTGGCAGCAAGTTCTGCAAATGCAACAACCGCTATGATTTCCATTCTGTTCATCGTACTCGCCGTTGTGTTCGGTTTCATGGTATACAGAAGAAATGTATCTCTTGGCGTTTCCACCATCGCAGGCGTTGCAGCTATCGTTGTCTGCGTTGTTGTTGGATTAAACTTCCATCCGATCTATCTCTCCGAGACAGCATGGATGGTAATCGTTGGTATCTATATCACTGTAGCTTCTGTTGCACCGGTCTGGATTCTGCTTCAGCCGCGTGACTACTTAAGCTCCTTCCTTCTGTACTTCATGATGATCGTAGCCGCTGTCGGTGTCATCGGAAGTGCTCTGATGGGCCATGCATCCCTGGATATCCCGGCATTCACCGGATTCAAAGATACGCTGGCTCCGACCGGAAGTTCTCTTGGATTTATGTTCCCGGCCCTGTTCGTAACCATCGCCTGCGGAGCAATTTCCGGATTCCATTCACTCGTTGGTTCAGGAACTACATCGAAACAGCTTGACAATGAGAAAAATGCCCGCCCGATCGCATACGGCGGTATGCTGATTGAGTGTGCACTTGCAATCGTATCTCTGTGTGCAGTCGGCTACATCTGGTCCAGATACGCAGACGGAACCACCGTTGTTCCGACCGCTGTATTTGCAACCGGTATCTCCGAGATGGTAGCAACCATTCCGGGACTTGGCGGATCGAGCCACGTACTGTACTCTCTGCTGGTTCTGACTGTATCGGTATTCTGCCTGACTTCTCTGGATACCGCAACCCGTCTGGCAAGATACATGTTCCAGGAGTTCTGGCTTGAGCCGGGACAGACTTACAAAGAGGCAACCGGCTACAAAGCCGTTCTGACCAATCCGGTTGTATCAACCGTTATCACCGTAGTACTCGGCATCGGCCTTGGCCTGACCGGTTACTCCAAAATCTGGCCGCTGTTCGGTGCATCCAACCAGCTGCTGGCAGCCATCGGACTTCTTGCTGTTGCCACCTGGCTTGGAAAAGTCGGCAAAAACAACAAAATGTTCCTGTTCCCGATGGTATTCATGCTGATCGTAACCATTACATCTCTTGTACAGACCCTGATCGCAAACTTTAAGGGCCTTGGCGCAGGCGTTGGCATCGGCTGGTGCGTAGCACGTATCGTGCTGGCAGGCCTGCTTGTCATCCTGGCGTTGATCCTGGCTGTCGATGGATTCAAGACTCTGGCAAATCAGAAAAAAGCAAAATAATGTGTGATTACAAAAAAAGGCTCCCGGATAAAAACGGGGGTCTTTTTTTGTGACAGGGTTCTTGTGTTTGCGTCACACATACGGTATAATGATCGCAAGTTATTTCAGCGTGAAAGAAGGAAAAAAGGTTATGAAAAAAATTGTATTTGCAACAGGAAACGCCGGCAAAATGAAAGAAATCCGTGAAATCCTTGCGGATCTGCCGGTGGAAATTTATTCGATGAAAGAAGCCGGCATTTCGGTCGAGATCGATGAAAACGGCAAAACCTTTGAGGCGAATGCAAAAATCACAGCACAGACCGTTGCCGGATGCACAGACGGCGACACGATCGTGCTGGCGGATGACTCCGGTTTGGAAGTGGATGCCTTAAACGGCGAGCCTGGTGTCTATTCGGCAAGATATATGGGAGAGGATACGTCCTACCGCATCAAAAATCAGAGCCTCGTTGACCGCCTGGAGGGCGTGCCGGTGGAAAAAAGAACGGCACGATTCGTCTGTGTGATTGCAGCTGCCTTCCCGGATGGAACAGTCTGTACCACCAAAGGAACGATCGAGGGAAAAATCGGTTACGAGGAACGCGGGGAGAACGGTTTTGGTTATGACCCGATTTTCTATCTGCCGGATATGAGCCGCACGACCGCAGAACTTTCTCCGGAAGAGAAAAACGCAGTCAGCCACAGAGGAAAAGCACTGGCGGCGATGAAAGAACAGATTGCATCATATTTGAAATAAGAAGAGGGAAGAGAATGAGTATGAAATTTCTGATAGTGAGCGATACCCATGGACGGATGTATAACCTCGAGGAGGCCATGGAACGTGAGGAGTTCGACGGCATGATCCACTGCGGTGACGTGGAAGGGATGGATGACCTGATCAAATCCAAGGTAAACGGCCCGTGCTATATGGTCATGGGAAATAATGACTGGTTTTCAAACCTCCCGGCGGAGATTCAGGTGAACATTGATGATTACCGTGCCTTTATCACACACGGTCATAACTACGGCGTATCGCTCGGCCTGGAGGGAATCTATGCGGAGGCGCTTTCCAGGGGTGTGGATATCGTACTGTTCGGCCATACGCACCGGCCGGTCGCAGAAAAGCGTGGAAATCTCTGGATTGTCAATCCGGGCAGCCTCACGTATCCGCGTCAGATGGGAAGAAAACCAAGCTATGCCATGCTGACGATCAACGAAGAGCATGAGCTTTCGGTGGAAATCAAGTATCTGGATTAAAAAACGGGTCGAAAAAGGGCGGAAAACAGCCCAAAATCGAATGAATTATCGCAACTAACATGACTATTCCAAAGAAAACAGGGTAGTACCGGAGCAGGTTCTGACTAATCCTTAAAAAGTTTGTCAAAAAAATACAATTTAGGTGTTGACAGATGAGAAAAGATATGATAAGATCTTTTTGTTGTCCGGTGAGAACAAAACAACACAAAAAACATTTTGAAAAAAATGAAAAAAAGTGTTGACAAACCGAAAACAATGTAATATAATAAATCTTGCGTCGAGCGCGAAAGGGTTAAACGCAAATCGGGAAACCTTGTTTACGGGGTGTGGCTCAGCTTGGCTAGAGCGCCTGGTTTGGGACCAGGAGGTCGCAG